>Ga0115013_10000466_pt1 | contig 24656 bp, 38 predicted proteins | sample SouAtlMetagenome_2_FD_88686 | JGI IMG/M metagenome (GOLD analysis project Ga0115013, IMG submission 88686) | Marine eukaryotic phytoplankton communities from Atlantic Ocean - South Atlantic ANT15 Metagenome | ecosystem: Environmental > Aquatic > Marine > Oceanic | place: South Atlantic Ocean...
TTTACAGTACCCATTTCTAATATAAAATGCTTCTTTTTTACATATAGAACATTTAAACGGTTCCACATGTTTATAATGAAAATTTATTGTATCTAGATTGATGTCATAATTTTGTGGTGGAAAATCTTCTTCTATACGCCATCGTTTTTCTGCCAGATATATTGGGTGGTACATTTTTGTTTTATTCTTTATTTTAATTATATATTTTATATATTTTATATCTCTACCTTGTCCCCGTTATGTCGTAAAATATATATATATATATAAATATAGGTGCTTGTCATTTTAGAGGTCATCTCTTACTCTCATAAATACTGGAAATCTAGGGATCCCACCTTTAGTAAGTTCTTGAAATTTAAATGTAACTTTAGAACCAATGGGAGGAGGATTCTCTCGCTCTTTATCATCAAACCCTGTTCCAATTTTAAACATTTTACCATTCCATGTGACACCTATTGCCCCCATTCTTCCCTTATGTTTGCCTTTACCCTCGATATATGACATAACAGTTGCTTCTTCATCAAAAAACTTCTTTACCTTTAATAATGTTTTTGATCGTTTCCATACATACTTCGATTGTGGTTCACGTAACATCAATCCCTCTCCACCTTTTTGTAATACTATATCGAGTTCATTCTCGATAGAATGTGACGGTTTCCAGTGTTTCACGGGTTCTAAATATTTGCCATACTTACACATTTCATCCACCATCTCCATGCGTTCTTCAAATGGTGTATCTGGTATAGGTGTATCAAATATTTTGTATTTAATTTTGTGCCATCCTTTATCTTCCTTAAAACTTCTTACGATGGATACAGTTTCTTGAAATTCCCCTCTATCAATAAACAATTCACCATCCAGTAATGCACCTGAGGTTATTTCCTCTATCCAATATGCCGGAGGATTTATTTTTTTTCCAGTGCGTGAAAATAGAAATTCGCCATCGAATAATGCACGTACACCGTCTAGTTTCTCAGATACCCACCATCCATCAATATTATGCTTACCCGGATCATATGTATGTGCTAACAAACAGGTATTTGACATTTTGTATAATATTGTTCTATTTTTATATTATAATATTTTACATCCCTTGTCCCGCTGGGGCTTATATTCATATAGGAAAAAACTTCCCCTTTTTCGCCTTAGATTATGTTTATCTACGGTATATACAGCTGGTGGTAATTTCAGCTCTGGTATCGCCATTGTATTAAGTAAATAAGGTATTTATATATTATTTTAGGGACAAATCCCACCTCTGGGATGGATCAGAGTATATATACCAAATATAAGTCATATATACAAAAATGAAACCTAAAGATGTTGAAAAAGCAAAACGATCCGTAATGAAGGTTATGGGTGTACACACCTCATTTAACTGGACTGAACCATATTTAGATGAACCTGAGGCGCAATATGGGGGTACAGCATTTTTTTTCGATGTGAAAATATTAGGACAAGTACCTTTTCGAACGAAGGGTCGTCGTTTCCTATTTACAAATTTTCATGTAGTTGATAGCATTTTGAGCAAAAAATGTGAATTATCATATCCTAGTAAGGGATGGAATAGACTAACGGCGTCTATCATACATGTCGTACCATCATTGGACTGTGCAATACTATGTATTAATCCTAGTGGTGAACATCCAGCATGGCGAGATGGTGGCAATATTCACGAATTTCTAGAGAGTATACCAAATTTAAAATTGGACACGGATGTTTTAATTAAAGGAAACTCACAAGATGTTCTGGCAATTGGATTTCCATCCTTGTCAGCGGATTACCAACTATGTGAAGGTTGCGTCAGTGGACGTGGAATGGGTATGTTACAATTAAATTTATCTTTAAATGGAGGAAACAGTGGCGGTCCTCTATTCCATAAGAATAAAGTAATTGGAATCTGTACCGCATCCGAAGCAGACACTGAAGCAATTGGACTGGCAGTACCAATCCAGCAGATTGTGCGTTTCTTCCGTGTGTGGACCGATTTTAAAACAGGTGTTTTAAAGTTACCATCGTGGGGTATACAAACTGAACCGTTATCCGACGATTATCTCGCATATCATAATATTTCTGGTATGCAGGGTGCATTGGTTAAACAATTAATCAAAAATGAAGCATCTTATAAAGCAGGTCTAGAACCTAGAGATATTATCATGGGAATCAATTCAGGCGGGAAACGATACAATATTGACTATGATGGTCTTGTTAAAGTGAATTGGACGGATAAAAAAGTTCCTATTCATAATAATGAGTTTGTTATTTCATTAACCCCGGGTGATATTGAATTTCAGGTATATAAACACAAAAAGAAAAAGGTGGTTACAATCAAATTAGACCCCAGTGTTATTAGTTTCCGTACATACGAGAAACATCATGCATGGGATACAATTGATTACACTACTTTCGCGGGGACGGTGTGGATGAATTTAACGATGAATCATCTGGAAGAATATGAGGATGAAGATGTATTTATCCCACCGATTCAAGCAATGGAATTGGCAAATACGGTAAAAAATACAATGAACATGGAACATATTGTAGTATGTACTCATATCCCGGGACAAACTTACATTGCAACACAACGTATTCTACGATCATTTGATGTTTTAATTAAAATAAACAGAACGAAGGTAAAGAATGTTACCCATATGAAGGAATTACTTATCGATCTGGCGAAAAATATTGATGATAAACGATATGTTATATTTGAAACAAAAAGATGCAAATGTTATTTCGACTTACAAAAAGTAGCGGCACAAGAATTAATGTTGTCTCCTAAATTTGAGAAACCATTGTTCTTAAGTAGTATAAAAAGAAAACGCAAGAGAACAAGAACTATGATGTAATACACCCGGGACCATATCCACGATTTACTTGATTAGGACGTACAAAACGATGCCTCTCGCACCATTCAAGTCCGTAGAAATACATAAAATTGCATGAAGTCGTACGGAGTAGGTATCTATTATGGAATTCTGTGTCTAAAATCATAAATGGATTTCGGCAGGGTTTTGGGTGAATAAAGGTGTATATGTACTCTATTAAATCGTGAGGAAGATTCATTCATTTTTTAATATATAATATAAGTAATATATAATAAATATGTTTAAAACACCCTATAAAACTATCTACAGAATTCATACTATAGAGGAAGCTCTAGAATTTAATCTACCTAAAGATAAAACCGATATGTACTTGTATCTAATAGATACATATGATGTACTCTTAAGTGCTGCTATAGGAACAACTCCAGATATATCTAAAGATAAAATACAGAAATGTAGGAAAAAGATACATACCTATTTTATGGATAATTTCCATTCTATGTATATTCCAATACCCGGGCGCTTGTACGGTTGGACACATACTATGTTAATATACGTAATCATACTTACACTTATTGAAATGGAGTACACATCGGAGTATCCTGAGATACCTGAGCATATTCATAAATTCTGTGTAGAAAATAGAATACGTATGTATAAAGACAGAGATACGAAGACATGGAAATTACACACATACTTAGATATGATGGATGTTATATCTTTCCGTTGGAGTAAATTAACCCCATGTTCTGAACTTAATGAATTATTGGAAGTCATATATAGATATTCTGCTAAGATTAATTTATTTATGCATGGTGAAGAGCTCATGAATATGGAAGATTATATTGAACCTGTTATTATTAACGATGAGGAAAGTGACTATGTTAAAGCAACCGCCCAATTAGTTATGGCAGGAATGGCTAGATACTATTGGTTTCATCAAATGATCAAACAATGGGTTCAATGGAAAGATGCTTCAAATGAAGGTATAGAGTATCCTAATCTAGAAACTAGCAACTGGCTTCAATTTTTGGAAGGAGAAAAGAAACATATGATCACACGACGTTTCCGTGATGGTGTTGCCGATTTTGTATGGGATCGTCTAATTAATATAGGTGATCATGCTATAGGTGCACACGACCAATTGGGAGATGAAGTATCCAATTATGGTATGTTGTATGTTCGTTTCCCGGCACAATTACCAACCGGGTTATCGCGTTTATGTACTTATAAAGAATATGAAGACATAGTACAGTCCAGTCATTTGCGCGATATACTCCATTGTAAATTAGTGCATGCACATTTTAGAGCGGCTTATGATATAGATTTTATAAAGATATTCACCGTGTGGGACATTAGTATGCATGCTCATTTCAGTGCTATTGATAAATGTCCTGTTCCTTTAATTTTTGTGAGATTCAAACGTTATCATTGTTATTACAATGGAGAAATATACAAGCACCCAGATGGACATACATTTCCTCATGCATTCATCACATGGTGTTACATACTTCGTAAATTTTGTGATTGTGCGTGTTTTAATTCTATGGATTTCACACCTACAGTGGAAGCTCTATTGGATAAAAAAGAAGTGGTTAATAACACAAGAGATTTAGGTGCTTTTTTTGATTTAACTGATGATTAATGATGTATATAAGTATTGTATATATAATATAAATGCCCGGTATATTTGACTCTTTAGCTGGAGAATTAAACAATAACCCACAAATGGATGAGGAAGACGACGATCAACCAGTAGATATGTTGTCAGAAGAAGAAGAACATGAATGTCCCATGTGTAAACATTCTGCTGCTGATGCATCTGTTATCGATAAGATGAACCAGATGGAAGCAAATTTAACAGGGACTGTATCATCGGAAGAAATATATCGTATTCAAGCACAATTGTATGAGGTTCAGGTACGTCAACCTTTATTACGTCAGGGATTATCCGCACCGGAAATAACAGTTGATCAATTACGAACCCATTATACATTACACAAATTAAATATGAGGGATATCATATCGAAGGAAATATTAGCATGTAATAATATGCAGATACATTTCAGGAAACATCAGGTGGCAACTATGAATACTAGGACAGGGAAAAAGAGAATAGATCCAAAAGCATTAGGTGACTGGATGAAATTGTCAAAACACAAATTAGAATTAATAAAATATTACAACGGTCCATTGGCTAAAATGAAGAAGAAAGAGGGTTCAGCAATTAAACCATATGAGTTTTCATAAAATATAAAAGTTGTAGTATATATATAAAATCCTTACAGTATAATATAATGATTTCGTTATCAGGTAGACCAGATCCGGGATTATCAAATGCAGCAACAACAGGAAGTCTTAGAGATCCGGGTGGTCCAAGGGCTGGAAGCACTGCTCCTCCATCCTTTGCCGAACTTAGGAATCCTACTCTAACAAACTCTAAAATCACCTACGATACAAACACAACGGCTTCTTTACCGTTACTTGTTCGTCCGTGGTCAGAGGGTTATGAAAAAGGTTTTCATCAGGGCTCTTTACTATTTGTTGCTACTGAAGATTGTAACGCTCAAATGTGTACAGCAGCCGATCTTCCTACATTAAATTATCTATTAGAGAATGCTCACTTTAAGAGTGAAACGCGTCGCTTAGGAGACGGTAAATTAACACCTAAAACAGAAAGAGAGTTTTTGCAAAAATATAACTACTTCGGGGTTATGAGAAACGATATGATGGCAAATAGTATGTTACAAAAACTTTTTAATTGTGATGTGTACGGTAGGTCAATGGTAGCTAATATTTTTGGAAAATTAAAGAGAGGTGACCATGTAGGTCTGGCATTATTAAATTGTGGAGACAATACAAAAAATTATCAAATGATTCCAACACCATCAGGGGGACTATTACCTAGAGCTTTACAAGAGGCACCATCTGGGGTATTACAAGTATGCGGTACTGTAAATGGTAAACCTAGTGTATTACAAGGAGAAGTAAAACACCATATACCACTCGGAATTGTATCGCATGCGGTGGCAAAACTACCATCAGACGCATTCATTTCTAGAGCTCTACGTGAAACAGACCAATTTACCCTGTTACCTAGAATAGAAATATTAATAATTTAATCTATACATAACTAATATTTTTTACTATTTAAATATACCCATGTATTTATAATAAATTACTATGATGCGCCCAAATCGTAGACAAAACAGGATTGCTGGTCCGGGATTTCATATAAATCTTCGATATGATGATAGTCACATGGCAAGAGCTATGTCTGCCACAAGTAATGCCCATGGTAAACTTACAATGGGTACCAACCAACGTGAAGTATTCGATGTCAAAGAACAAGAATTACTTGTCTGTAAAAAAGGCAATACAATGTACCATGACGGTTACACACATGCTTTTTCCGTAGCCAACGGCTTTCCAAACACCGCCGGTGTTTCAGATAAAGATCTAGAAGAAAAAATCATGGAACAAGTACAATTTGTTGGTGTTGCCACAACAGAATACAAACCATCGAAAGCTTATAGTGAACAAGGTTTTGTAGCTCAAGTTGGAGGCGTAACAACCCTTATTAATGAAGGAGAAGATACCATCAGACCGGGTGATAAAGTAGCCATTAGTGTGAATCTTACCACCGGGCGTATGCTTACGCGCGATAAAGGTATCCCACGCGAAAAGATTCGTTTCTGTCTTAAAAAGGCACTCGTAGGGAATGATCTTGTTTTGAAGGCGGTTTCAGATGCTCAATGTGTTTTGTCCGCAGATCCACAAGCAATTAAAAAGGCACAAAAAGAATTGAAGGATGCATTGGCGGCAAAACCGAAAGATGCAGCAGCAATTAAAGACGCGAGGGATAAATTAGCAGCAGCTAAAACATGTCAAAGGGGTGCCGATGGTATTGTAGCTGTTGTCAATAAATTAGCAGAATTAAATCAACGTGTCATTGGTAAAGCTGCTTCATTCGCACGAAAGGGAGATAGACTAGAGGTTATATTGCAACCTAGAAATCCTTACTAAATGTATTATAATATACTATAAATTATTTCATATTATTTTAAAATGTCATGTATACTCTGTAAAGAAGATATTCTATCCTCTGGGAATGTTAGACCCAATGTTGCCACATTCGATTGTGGTCACGAATTCCACTTATCATGTGTATTAAAGTATGCTAAAGAAAATATTTCTACGTCCTGTCCTACCTGCAATGAATGTGATCTCTCGTGTATGAATTTAGGAGATGATAGACAACTCGCCATCCAGTCATTGATTGAAGCACGGAGAAATGTAAAACCGGTAAAAAAGTCAGGATTACTATCATGGTTTTCAGAAAAGTCTATTGCAAATATGGTAAAGACCGGCTGCTCATTACAATCCATGAAAATTAAAGGGATTACACCCGAGGATATTATCGAAGAGCGTATTCACTGGCAACAATTATCAGATATATACACCACGGATGCATTGCTTACATTTGGTTTTCGTTGGCATCATATGATTACAATGGGATTCCAGCCTGAACATTTCAAGAAGCTAACGTGGCATCAAATGACAGATATATTGGAACTTAATGCGAAAGATATGCTTAAAACATCATTATCAATACGAGAATTAGCGGATCTAAAATTATCTATACCCCATCTTAGACAAATTGGATTCGGATGGCAGGAACTTAGACAGATAGGTGGCGATTGTGAAACAATGAGATTATTGACCAGCAATGTAAATGATATTAAAACCTATTTTGATCCTAGTAAACCTGAGATGGAGGAAGCTGGGTTTAATACTGATAATATTGACAAATTCAAATGGAAAGGTGATATTCCTACACGTAAGAGTAGAGTAAAGTATACTAAAAATGGATTAACTTTTTAAAGACTTAATAAATCTCGTTAAAAATATTATAATTGCACATACCAAAAATACATCTATATAATCTACACTAACTTCAGGTACTTGTACATACTCTGTATATGTATTTTCGATAATAGGTTCTTCGATTAGAATGTCGGAAACTTCTATATGACTCATTTTAATATTATTTTAAGCAATATTTATACCCCTCGAATTATTGTAGATGGATTTCAATACTATTGAATGTAGTGGAATCAATGGTATTAGATACCATGAATAAATCATTGTGCATAAATTAATACATAAATGATATACACATATTATTTTCAATAATGTAATCCATCGATACCTCATTTTTTTATCTATACATTTATTCAATATTTTACAATGCAAAAACTTTTCAGGGACACAAATACCACAAAATTTACAATGACGTAAACCCATACTAGTTACACGTTTACATAAGGGACAATACGCACCCGTATCAAACACCATAGGACCAACTGTCATATACGCCGACACTTGAAACCAACACAACATTAAATACAATAAAACATTACACATAAAGACATATTCTCTACTCCTACCTGAAAAACACGGAAGTAATACTCCCATAGAGATTAAATATATATGGTATAGATAAATATATTTCATTTAATAATAAGTTAATAGATATTTATAGACCCGGATGTTGTAATCTCTTCCAACGTTGTGTTAATCCTTTTTTAATAGTATCCAGTGGTAAAATAGTTTCTGCATTTCGAATCCATGGTTTATGACATTGTTGACATAAATAAATATTCATCTCCTTATCCTCATTGTCCTTCACTTTAATTGGGGTCCATGATTCATTTCCACGTATTGCATGACACCACTCACATGACACATTCGTGTACAATTTACCATGTTGCATACAACATCCGCAATATAACCCATCTTTCGTAAAATACTCTGATGTTACCAACATGAAATTTGCACATACTGGACACATAGTGTATAATTTGCCATAATATTGTAATAACACTCCTAGTAGATTCACACTCACTAAAGGAGTCTTAGAACATACTTTACTACGAAGATCTTTACGTTTCTCCTTCGCCTGACGTTTACGATGTCGTATTTCATTTGCATTCATAACCCGCTGGTAATCTACATCAATGAATGATGTATATTCAGGTTTTACTGTGTTGCGTTTCTTACCATCCACTTTATCAGAACGTTTTCCACAATATAATTCCATGGTCTCGTCGTCGATTAAGATTTTTGAATGACCATATGCATAAAGATTCTTTACCTTTCCTTTATCTATACCAGTAACAAAACCCTTGAATTGTTTGCATTCTAAACACACATAAGAAGACCCAGTATCCACATCAATTGGACAATTATTCTCAATATCATGCTTACGACGCAATGCCTGACATTGCTGGATATAAATGTGTTTAGGAAGAGTAAACAACCGGACATTATTCTTACGATCAAATACTTCACATAAGTCACGAACACATTCAAATGTATAACGGTCCATGCCTTCCAATAGACTCTTTAAGGAACCTTTCGACCCATCTTGAATATATGTATCTTGTACCTTCTTTAAATTTTTAATTATTTCTTCCTTTACATTAAAGTATTGTAACCATTCAAATGGTGTACACTTTAAGTCTTCGGTACGAATCGCCATTTGGTACATTATATTCTTATTTTCAAGTGGGGTTTCTTTTCGTATATAATCAATATACTTAGTATCATCAATTTTTTCACATTCATTCAAAATAACATGACAAAATAAATGACGCGTAGGACGGAATAAATGATGAACTTGTTGTTTATTTATTGTAATCAATTGTGGTTCTACACCCTTAAAATGCATTATATTTGCATTATCTTCAATACTAGAACGCACAGTGTTCATCGCCTTCGCTACACACTGTTCAAATTTATCCCAATAATATCGCCTCTCTATCTCCGCATAGATACTAGGGATCTCATGAACTCCAAATATAAGGAACTCTTTAATCACATAGAATAAGAGTTGCTGATGGTCTTGTATCATCCATTGTAACATCTCTGCCTTACTCATGGATCTAAATTTACGATACAAACGTATTCGTATATTCAATGGTGGTCGTACAGTACATGACTTGTACATACCCAGTAAGGAACAGAGTAGACAAGAGTATATAAATTCATATACCGTGTCATATTTTCTGCTGTAGTTTGATAATATCTCTCTCATATTTCTGATCTGACATCGCTGTGGTAATCCCTTCGATAACAAATGCACGATGGGATAATCTTTACTCCTAACGTCAGACCAGAATGAACATTGAACAATATAATTCAATACATTGGGTATCTTCCCCTGATGAAATACAGTATCGGTGGTGGGTCCAAATGTCTGGATTGGTGCACCTTCACCATAATCTGTAAGTAAGTATTCATCACTGTATTTGTCTTCATCTTCCATGTGGATCATTAATGGAATATACATATCCATGTAGATACATAATTGATACTTTATATCATTCGTAATATTATTCATATCTAGAATCTCATTGATCAAATGCATATGGTATCCTAGAGTACAATAAATCTTATACTCATCGGATCCACGTGTCAATTGCGCTGGATTCCAAAATAAAGTTTGTTGCCATAAAGACGTGTCGAATGTGTACACCCTGTCAACGAAATTCCCCACAAATAATTGCTCGTATTTAGTACCTGCAAAATGTGGGTTCAAAACGCTGTTTAGATCATCTAAAAAGGGGTAAATCGCCCCGCTCACTTCGACGGATGAGGGGGCGTTTGAAACAAATGCTCTGTTGTCTTTTGAGGATAACCATAACGCCATTGGTCATAATATCGAATACCATCTTTCTCCACCAAACGATATCCAGATCGAATGTGTAAGACTACCGGGTCGGTTAACCCTTCCCACACATTCCTCGATGATACATTACAGTCAGATAAACAATATTCACCTTCAGTTTCAACAATATTACGATAGTCTTGTAGAATACTATCTTCACGCATTCCCATGCCATCTGCTCGAATATTGATAAATGCGCGTGTTATTTCTTTTCGCTTACACATTACACATAAGTATTGCTCACTAGGTAATTTACCAGTTGCTTCATATTCCTTCTGCTGAGATGGAAGAAGAAATTCACGAAGTATGAATGCTCGATCACCCGCATTTGTTATACACAATCCTTCGCATTGATTGCCCAACAAACATGGACGCTCAGAACCGATTGGTTCACGTAAATACATCTCCTCATACTTACGAGACACTGGTTCAATAGATGCTCGCAAACGATCACGGTCATTGAATTGATGAATATCAAATTGACTATGTGGTTTACGCTGTAGTAACGCACGCACGAAGGGATAATCCACTGGTCGAACATGCCACGCACCGCGATCCCATTGGTCAGTATTGTCCTTTTCAAAAAATCGGGACTCTGCTATAATCAATTCTCGCTGGTTATTGGTGTTGCTGAATTCACTATCCACACTCATTATTTCTGGATACTTATCACTTGTTACTCGTTCCTTAGTCGGTACACTACGAACTTTAAATTCAGAAACCTTCTTACGACCTTTGGGGACCTTTCCGCGGACTATTCTTCGACGCTTCTTCGCGCGCTTACGTTCATTTTGTTTTTCTTGTTCTTTTTCAGAGTCTTCATCACTCTCTTGTTCTATTTGTTGGGTCTTACTCTGTATGCCTTCTCTCCATGCACGCTCGAAACTTTCCTGAACTGTGCCGGACATATTTTAATATTTTTGATATAAATATTTTTTATATATATACTTCCTGAAACTGATTGGTGCGTGGATCTTGTCCCGATTTGTCCCGAAAAAACGAAGTATTTAAAGTGTCGGTTTTTACATAAATGAGAATTATTCTACTCCTTATTCTACTTACAAGCACCTATGCAAATGAATTTTTTGTTCAAGATGAACCACAATGTGATTGTGCATGCAATATCGATAAAGGAAAATTAGGGAGGTCTACGTGGCATTTACTACATGAAATAGCAGAGCATGTAGATCCAGATGATACAACAGAACCATCTTTTCGCGTCTTTATGCACGCATTAAGTATGATATATCCATGTGAGGAATGTAGAAAACATATAAAGGAATACTTATCGAATAGGAGAGTAGAGTTATCAGAAAAATGGGTATGTGAGTTTCACAATGAAGTGAATGAACGTTTAAATAAAACAATATATGAATGTTAAAATTTTAATTTACTATTTTTATTCTTCTCAGTCATCTTCTTCGCTGCTGATCTTCTTCTCCGACGCGCATCTCTCGCTTTATTTTGTAAATATGTTTTATACTCTTTCATTGTCATGCATTCCCCCTTTTCTCCAGCCCCATCATCAGCTTCAACCCATACTTTCCCCTGACCACAATAAATTTCTCCCCCATCATTTAAACAGTCTAATGTACGGTTTGTATGTGGAGGACATGGTTTTTCCGGTTTTTTTAAGATCATTCCCGGTGGTGCTTTTTTCTTAAGTTTTTTCCAGTTAGACATTTTATAAAAAATAATAATGATAATATACTTTAATAACGTAGTTTACCATACTCTGGGTGTACACTCTTTTTTGGTTTCAATGCTCTCATGATATAATCTGGTATCGGTTCGGAGGTTGGTTTGTAGAACGCGTATCCGCCCTTCAATCCTTTCGATGGCGGTACATTAGGTTTTCCATACTGCGGGTTATTTATATTTCGATTCATATTTTGTTCCATTTGTCCCCGTGTCAACCCTTTTGTATTTTTGTAAGTTTTGGTTTGACCCCCTGCCCGTTTGCCGCCGCCAGTGAGTTCATACTCATCCAGCCCGTGGATCTCGCCACAATTTTCGCAAACAGCAGACTCCGTGCCTATTTCAAATGAGTCCAATTCATACTGATTTGAGGGTTCTGGGGCGTAACTTCTTCCCCATTTTTTCTTGCATGCGTTATTACATATATCTTTCTCTTTAGCCGTTCCCTTGCATTTGCTTTTACAACAACCCAATTGACATCTGTTCTTTTCCTTTGCACTCTTACTCCCGGTATAAGAGGGATCATTATGTTTTTGATTGCAACATGTTTCACAATTTGCGGTATAACCAGTCATTGTTTTAGTAGCACAATGTTTCGGTTTCTTAGGCATATTTTATAAAAAAATAATAAGTATAATATACTTTAATATCTTAGTTTACCATACTCCGGGTGTACACTCTTTTTTGGTTTCAATGCTCTCATGATATAATCTGGAATGGGTTCGGAGGTGTAATTCATCCTTTTATTACACTCGTCCCTCTTACCCTCATCGGTTGGATTCTGTCCTTTACAGTATGCATCTATACAAGCTGTTTTTGTACCATTTTTTTTATATTTAGAACATTGTTGTGCGGACTTTGGACATTTTGCCTTCCATACTTGAGTACATGTCGACATATTTACTATATGACTACATTATTATTATACTTTAGAATTTTAGTTTCTCTTGAAAATAATTTGCTCTACCAGTCAACCATGGGTTGCTATCACCTGCATATTTCTTCATAATATAGTCATTCCATTGTTTTTTTGTCATAAATATCTTTTGATCCCTACGTTTGGGTCGGAACCCCGCTTTTTTTAAAGCACTATCCCACTTACCAGCTGTCCATTTTACTATAGATTTTTTCATTTCTTCTTTCTTCTGTTCCTTAACATATTGCATATATAGGCTTAAAAATTCTTGTGCATCAATTTCTCTCTGTTCTGCTTCTTTTTGTGCTTTTTGTTTTGCTTTCTTTTTTTTTACATTATCATGGTACTTTCCCATATTTACTATATAACTACAATCTTATTATACTTAAATTTTTTAGACTTCATCGACCTCCGCATCTGGTGCTAATAGTGGTCGCTTTAGATCATAGTCGTCATTAGTTTGTTTAATTTTTCTATCCAATTTATCTACTAAAGCTATCAATATAACAATTATTATTAACATTACTATCATGGAATACCACATGAACTGTACCCATTGTTGTATATCTAGTATCACTGAACTCTGTTCGTTTAATACTTGTACAATTTCATTTGTAACATTTTCTAATTTTTGTAATTCTTGATCCATTTTATTAAATATAAATTGTATATATATACAATATTAATTAATAAACCATGGGTTACGCTAGCTACGAAGCATATCGCAAATCGTTAGTGTGTAAAAATTGTAAGACGAAAGCATATAGGAAGCAATTGTGTCGCGCATGTTATAAACGTGATCAGAAAAAGAAATTCCATTGTACTTTTCGTAATTGTACTTGTCCAGTATTTGCTTCCACCTTATGTCAGAAACATTATAGGGCATGGCAAACACATTGTTTATATTGTAATAGAATGGTACATTGTAGGCACCTATGTAGAATACATTACCGTCTGGCTTTAAAGAATAAAGAGTTTCCAGAGGAACCCACATGTAAACATTGTGATAGGAAAGAATACCTGAATGGATTATGTTTAGAACATTTTAAAGAACCATTTAAGAGATGTGTTATGGTCGAATGTAATAATAACTCTTTCCGGAGAGGTTTATGTTGTAAGCATTATTTTCAGGAAAGAAGAAAAACGTGATATATTATAAAGTATGTAGTATGATATATGTATGACAATCGATATGGATTTGATAAAATAGAGCGAGCACGACGGCTGGTAAATAATATTCCTCCGCGTGGTATACCTATGCCTAAAATACAAAAAAAGAGATTGAAATTGGGTTCATGTGCGCTAACGGATGATGAAGGATTTACTAAATTGGTCCGTTGCTATGCACATTTCACGGATAAGTACCGGTATATTGAAGACTTGTATCAATTGGATATGGAGGATATGAAATTACGTAATTTTATATCCGTACGTTCACAGAAATTTGGTGAATTGAAAAATAAGAACAAGTATTATAAAGTGTATCTGAAGTATAGTATTTACAAGACATTTTATACGAAGGGGTTTGATATTGTAGGGTGTAACTGTCTAGATTTTATGAGCAGGGGAAATACATGTAAGCATATGATGGCAGTGAAATGGAAGTATAAAAAATCTATATTAAAGAAATTAATTTTTTAGTATAAATATTACTTATAATATTACAAATGCCTAGCATAGATCTTATGTCACCAGAATATATTAACACTATGATACAACCACAAGGTATGGCATTCTTATCTGTTAATGGGTCTGAATGGAAATATTGTATATGGTTTAAGAATATGGAGATATTCGATACATTTTACAATACATGCGAGAATACACAATTATTTGCTCATGTTAAAGCATCAAAGTTAAGTGTTACTGATAACGATGCAATTGTAATTAATAATAATTTTGATTTGGACGACTGGGAAGATTTTTTTACTATATATTTTGAATTGAATAAATAAAATGTTAAGAGTTTTATTTGGTGTTGCTGTAGGTGTATACCTCGCACAAAATTATGATGTACCAGATATGAGCCAGCAACTGGATATAATTACCTCATTGTGGAAAGAATTCGAAAAAACTCATGCAAAGAAAGGAAAGTGATTTGTTTATCTGTTTCTACTTTATTATAGTATACAGATTCATTTTGATCTTTCCATAATTTTAAGTCGTTTATAATATTAATATCATTGGGTAAGAGTGTATGTGCTTCTTCCATCAATGCTACTCGTTCTCCACAATCATCGTCGGTTAACGAATGTGCTATCTGACGTAGACTTAATGCTTTCCTACTTTTCATTTGATCGTCAACGACCAGTCCTTTCCATGTGTGTAATGCTAATTCAGTCAATTGATACGCGCGTTTAATGGGTTCCAAACACTCTTTAAATTTGTACATATTGTGATAATAATCACCCGCGTAGAGTAATGCTCTGGATAAATGAAATCTATCCTGCATAATTGCTAAATTGGATATCATGGAGTCTTTCCATAAATATTTTTTTAAAATACTAAGTGATTCCATTTCATAATTTACTGCCTTTAGATACCATTGCTTCGCCTCTTTAGGTTCCAATTCTTTGGTTTTTTCTATGCTCCAGTGTGATAATAATCTCAGTATATTTATCTGTTCAAATAACCAACATGTTGTAGAATCATCACCCCATGTAAATAACGGTTGTTCTATACATTCTGCATTACTATGAATTATTTTCTTTAACTCTTCGTAATACTCTGCACAATGATCATAACCATTATTATTATACTCTATAGACTGTGAGACTTTCCTGCGTAATTCAGATGCTTTAATTAACTTAGTGTTATCTCCCTTTATTACACGCTCGAAAAAAATAGGACTAGTATTTTTCATTTATAATAAAAATAACTTATATTTATACTATTATACATGTATCTAACTCCACTTTACTCTCACTCTCAGGATTAAGTCCATGCTTTTTTGCTAATTTTTCCAATACTGTTACTCTTCTTCTCAATTTTTTATGTTCCTCTTGTATTAATAATACCTTAGCTTCCAATTCATTAAATGCATCTTGTAGATCTGGGTCCTGACGTACTACAGACATTTATTGTAAATCCCAGTGTATTATATACTAACACTTTAATCCAACCTGTCGAGAAGACTCTAGAATAGTGTCCAATTGTAGATTCCATGACTCTAAATTTTGAAATAGATTCTTTTCAGCATAAACCTCCTTCGCTTTACATTTAATATAATTTGTATAAGTTTTATCTGGTATATCATCAACAGTTTCCATAAGCTCCAGCATAATAGTAGACGGTGGGAATAATCCATTAAATCTATATATATCATTCGGTGGAGCTTTATCTGATTCTACACAATAAGCCTTTCCATTGTGTTTTACATAACAATAATTATCTACTTGAATTACATCTTCGTAGTCTTCGAATATTCGTTTTGCTATCTTATATCCATTTTTAGAGTAAAAAAGGGAACGTAGGATCTCTCTCTTGTTCTGGTGGTGTGTTTGCATCCTCGTTATTTGTTGGTTTAGGTGGTGGTTTACACCGAGTAGCCATGAGGCTATCCCTCCGAGACTCGACAACAGGAATGCCATTTAAATATTTGAGAGGTATTTTATATAGTTCTTTACGGTACATAGGTGGAGGTTTTTTAAATATTCTATTCATTTAATTATATTTTAATTTATATTTATACTTCATCTTCATCCATTGCTAAGTCACCCCATTTTACATCATACACATAGTCAATTTTCTTCTCACAAACTTGCTGTACAATTTTCTGTGTTCCTTTGATAATTGTATCACGTTGTTCTACGAGAAAATTTTTGTAATCCAATGGTGAATTGAATGGTTTCTTTTCACTGACTAATGCTGGAAATTCATCATCATTTGGTACATATTGTCGCGCTTTAGGACGGAAGAATTTCATACCCATTAAATTCATCAATTTACTGTCAGTCAATTGCTTTTTATTTTTATTACCATTGCGAGGTTGATCCAACAACATATGTTTATTATTGTAAACATCTACTGTTCGAACAATATATTTAATTTGATATAAATGCTCGTCACGAGTCGGGTGAGAATACTCCACGGAACAGAGGAAATAATTCGGTGCCACATTCCCGCTAAGTATATTAGAACGATGTCCATCATACTTTCTTCCACATTTATTTTGCAAAATAATACCGGGATCACTTTTGCGTTTGCATTTAACTTGTATCTCAGTGTTATCATCTAAGAATATATCTGCTGAGAATGCACCATTTTTCTTTTTAATTTCATCTAAAGATAACTGAAACCATTCTGGATAGAACCTGTCACATTCATACCCGGTTATATCACTCAGATATTTTGCTACAATGATTTCTGCTGACATTGAAATCAATAATTGTGTGAAACACTTATGTTTCGTGAACTTGCCTTTATTTTTCTCTCTTGTCTTCCAGAGTTCATATTGTTTGTTGCTAAGTATGCGCGCAACTGCACGGACTTTAGTCATTTCCTCACCCGCATTTTCCAATTGATAAAATGTAGAGGAAGTACTTGATTTTGAATCACAATCTTCAAGATAATGCGAAGTACGACTATACTCACCATCAATATTTAAGTTTTTAAAAATTCGTAAATAATCAGACATATTTTTTTTATTTTCGATGTGTTCTACTTGAAATAAATTCGTAAAAATTTCGGGTATGCTTTCTATTGCTGTTTGTAGCGTTTTGTTATAGTTTTTTTTGTTTTGTTTTATGTTTTTGTTTTGTTTTATTATATTTCTGTATGTATATGTTCGTGGTATGTACCATATATGTGTGTACCTTGTCCCGGAGTTTGTCCCGGTGTATACACAATACTATTTCTATACTAATTTATTATGTGCATAGTAGTGGAAAATTCCAAGTAGTTTTTATGTGGAAATTTTTGTGTTTAGCATAGAAATAGCATTAGGAAAAAATTTTTATTTATAAAAAGGAGGTTCGCGCGAGAAAATTCCAGCATAGGAATAGTATTATGAACAAAAAATTGCCTTTTTTTTGCATAAAAAGGGGAATTTTACTTGTCTTTTCAAAAAAACTACTGGTAGTTTTGTTATATGTTTCGCGCCAAAATAAAATAAATATAAATCAATGAGATGACAAGCACGTGTGTGTGATCTGATTGGGCGAGATCTGATTGGTCGAGATCTGGCTGGTCGAGAGGTGCGTAATTTTATATATATATAATAAATACATATACAATATACAATATACAATATACAATATACATATAGAAATAAAAAGAGAAATATATATACAATATGCCTAAAAGAAAAAAAGCTCCACGTTCTACCCAACAAGAAATTATAGCATTGGAAAAAATGTCTGATGCATGCGAAAAAGAAATGGCTAATATAAAAAGAGCTGCTTCTCAATTACAAGCAGCATGGGACGACACACTTGAAAAATTAGAAGTCCTTTACAGACAGAGAGATGGTGTTAAAGGTTCCAAGCGTGCTAGAATGTCAATCACGGGTAAAATTTGCCCCGTAATCACCAGAACGGTATCATTTCCTGCCCCTCCACAATGAATGTAGAAAATGTATATTAGATCGAATCATATATTTTATATGAGCGAATGCCCAGTTTGTTATGAGTATACAGTAAGTGTATTTACGAATACTTGTCAACATTCATGGTGTAAATCCTGTCATCAGCGTATGATGGATCATAAGCACACGGATTGTCCTCTATGTAGAGAAACAATCGTATTACCATATTCACCTAAAATAAAACAAAATTTTTATATTGAATGGTTACTCAATGGCGGTGAACCCATGTTAAGATGGAGACCAAAACGTTATCGACGGGGGCGTTTTTATTGAGTATAAATATTATATAATAATTTATTATAATGAGACATTTTTTCTATGGATTTGGTACCTTACTTAGTATTCTCTCAATAGTCTTATTTTTAACATTTCCTAGGGACCATAGACTGGATTTATCATTTGCTGTATACTGGGTGATGGTTGTCTTTTTTTTGATCATGGATTGTCGTAATGAAATTATAAGAAGTCAAAGAATACAGCGCAATATCGCAACTGTTAGAAATAGAGGATTCGTTTCAGTTTAATTATATATATCTTTATAAAATATATAAATGGGTTGTACAGTTTCCGTCCAAATTCATCCAGATGCTACCATTAAGGAAGAGTTACCAGAGGTAGAGGAAGAACCAAAAGCTACTGAAATACCATTAGTACGGAAAGACACCAGTGATTCATATATAACAATTAATTTAGATGATGATTCTAAAGTATATATATGAGGGATTGTATATAATAAAATGAACGCTTTATCGTACCATGGGGTTCCAATGACTATATCAAAATCTCCTTTTTTATTTGGTTTATCATTATCGTTTGTAATAATGGTAATTCTACCACTTATTCTTGAATTGGTGTATATATATGAACGAATTTTATTGTAAATGGGCAATTGTGTTACAATAAATACTAATAACCGTGGTGTAGTAGCACCTATGGACCCTCAGGGTGGTGGTGGTGGAACAAATGTTAATGTGGGAGGAGGAGGCGATGAAGAAGAAGAGGAGGAAGAAATATCTTGTCTTGAATCTTTAGGGTGTATGTTGTGTGGATAAAAAATAAGAGTATAAATATATTATTCATATAAATAATAATGTCTCAGTATACTTTAACATTTATAGAAGAACCTAGAAGACGTGGAGAGCGTCTTACACGTAACAGTATTGATTTATCACCATTTGTTACCGATCAATTCACTGGACACATGATGGGAGCTATATCTGGTAGAAGACACTTAGCATCTAACCGTAGGGTACGTTCATGTGGGTGTAGAGGTATAGATAGTTGTCTAATATGTTGTACAAGATTATTACCCGAATTTAATGCTGATTCATTTGCTTTGTCTCCTCCTCCAGTGGTGGAAATAGACAGGAGTCCTATGACAGATTTTGTAAATAATATACAAGATATAATGAATGGTCCTAGTATTAGCACTCCTAGTACAGCGCGTATATCTACATATAAGGCAGAGGCGGATATAGGTCAATGTACAGTATGTTTTGAAACCATGAAAAAGGGTGAAGTCGTAATGCGTTTACCATGTCAGGCAGAGGTATCACATGCCTTTCATAAGAAATGTGTCCAGCCATGGTTAGAGAAAAATAATACATGCCCTAATTGTAGATCAACTATATAAGTAATTACTATGATTTTAAAATGGACTTCGTTGTGCCACCTAAATGTCCAATATGTAAAAATATATATACTACAGATAGAAAACCTTATGTATTACAGCCATGTGGTCATGGTTTATGTAAAGACTGTATTAAATCGTTACGAGAACATGGTGGTGAAAATTGTAAATGTCCACAATGTCGTGAAGTTATAATCGAAGAAAAACCTAATTATGAACTTATCGAATTAATACCCGATTTATCTGATGCACCTTTCTATGCCGATAAACTTATAGAGCTAACTGAAATTATTGGAGCAGTGGTTACCATAAACGAAGAAGTCGAAATATTTAGTAAATTGATTGTAGATAGAATAAATGAAAAAGCTAAAATACGTGCTATACCACATAGTAAACGAACATGGACAGATGTAGATAGGAAAGTTCTAAAAAAATTGGTTTTAGATATAAAGGGTATAATATTAACGTCTGATACACCATTCACAATACTTACAAAATGGATTGAAGTCTTATCTTTTCCCGATCATGTCGAATCGTTTCTTGTATCAAAAACTGTACAGTTATACGAGAAGAAAAACTTTTTAAAATTGAGAGATGCGATGTGGCTTATGGAAATAATCCCAACCATAGTATAAATATCTTACCATATTTATTAAATGGATTTACCTTTATTTGTTATATCACTCATTAATTTATGCTGTTGTTGTATAGTCACTACATCATGTGTATTCAAATTGATTTATTTCCCTGTAATAAAGGAGTCATATCTTGAAGATGAATTAGAGAGACATGTAAAGGCGACTGGTGTATTTTATGTTGCAGAACTTGTAACCGCAATTATTATGACCTCAGCTGATATCAATGCGCTACTACCACTTGTATTATTACTCATTGGTATCCTTACCACCGGTGTTACAACGTATTATAATTGTAAAGTATTTGATCTCCATTCAGTAGAAAATGAGGATAAATTACATAAGAGTAGTATAGTCAGAGTTATCATATGGTTCGCGAGATTTGTGTGTGTATTTGCTTTTATTGTAAGCTTAGTATAAATACCATTAACTAAATATATTAAAATGAGTGTTCATAAAGCTAATCATACCCGTTCTACTATAGCTGACACTATTATAAATGAAATGACTGATGATGAAAATCCAGACATGGAGGTTAATCTTAAGGGATATCACCATGGTGGAAAGGGATTCCGTTTAATAGTAAATAATGTTACAAAATTGAATGAAATTACTCAAGACTTATGGAAAAGTATTATTTCTAGTAAAGGATTAGAATCTAAAATTGAAGCCGATATGATGAATGGTAAAGTTAACATTGATTGTAAACCCGTGGAAAAAAGGCAAAGAAATATCAAATGTAATTATTCAGTGATGTATTTAAGTATATCTCTCATTTTGATATATATACTATGGAGTCGCCATATATAAAACCACAAGTACAAATAAAGAAACATAAAGGATTACATGATACAGATAGTCGATTTGTCGAAGAAGTAATTAAAGTTATATCCTCTTTAGATGGTTCGTCCACTATGAAATTACGGGTACATAGTAAATTCCCAACTAGATTTTCAATCACACTTGTTAAACCACCGAAAATGTCATTAGATGATATGAACCAGATATTTATGATGAATGGTAAGATACAAGAAATACAAGCAGATGTACAAGAGAATACATTGACCATAGAGTCATTAAAACATAGAGAAGATACGAAGAAAAAGAGAAAACGATCTATAGCTTATGACGAACTAGTTGTTCCCGCGGATTATGATTTAAGTATGGTAGATAATTTAGATAAAAAACATATTGAAGGTATTTTACAAAATATTTTAGGTATGACAACCATGGAATTTACAAGTGAAATAAAACCCAATGCGGCAAATTACAAATTGACCTTATCTGATATTGAATCTGTCAATGTAGAATACATATCTAATGTTGTTCAAAAATTTAGAGCATTCGTTACAGAAACAATATTTGACTTTCCGGAAAAAACAATCACAATGAAAATACGTAGAAATGATACACCCATCACCAATATCATGAACAAACGTAAAAAGGTTAAAGTTCGCTAGTTAAAATATGATCCCAATCCTTATCCGTCATATCAACCGTGTCATCCTTCCAGCGTGCATGGATGTAATTTAAAATTTCTAAATTAGGATACTTATTCTCATTTGGCATAATAATCTTTAACTTATATTTCACTGCTAATTCTAATCCCTTCCTTATTCTACTCGATAATCCACGGCTAGATGACTTCCATTCTTTCTTTAAATCTTTCGAATTAAATTTCCTTTCGTCTGGTAATTTCAGTATCAAAACTGGATTCCACGCACCCGCTGCACGTTTTGTTATTCGTGGACCTCCGGGCTCTAATCCATTGTGCTGATTAAGTCTCTTTAAAAAATTCTCAGTACATCCAATATAAGTATGAGTTTTGATTTCCGTGCGATTATGACAAATTAGATATAAGTAAAGTGGCATTTAATATTATTTATTGAAGTATTTATATTACACATTTTGTTAAGTAAAATGTCGTCCAGAGAAGCACCCAAACCTCTTACCGAAGAACAACGAAATCAAGTAAGATCATTACTAAAACAATTAGGTGAAGCTTCTTTACGAAGATCAAAACGGAAATTATCATTATCTAGAAAATCCAATTCTAGGACCCCAAAACGAAGCAGACAATTGTCGCTTAAGTATATGAAACCTAAAAAAATAGAGAGTCCATTCGATGGAATTGACGAAGGTCAAACGGTTGAAGGTGTAGATCTTCCACCCGTGTGCAATACAATGCCGGTGGTACAACGTGTTAGACTCATGTTAATTCCATTACACTATGATGACATTGAATTTGATAGACAAATGATTATAGATATGGTAAAGGAAGACTTAGGATCAGATCTTAGTATTGCGGATGGGGGATCTAAAGATACACTACGTTTTGTTGTAGATGGAAATCCACCTATCAGAAATTTGTATATATACCTACAGCCCGGTGATAAGGACCCTAATAAATACATGCTACTTAATTGGATGTACTGTACTTAGGGACAAGGTTCGGGACAAGAAGTGTATATATATACAAATATACAAATATACAAATATACAAAATGAGCCTTACACAATTCGGATTTAATCAAAGTCGGGTTCCAGAGGACGAGGAAATAAGAGAAAGGTTTCGAACATTGGATGTGAGTAATTATAACAATAAGAGAGTATTTTTACAGGCAAATGCAGGTGCAGGTAAAACAACTCTAATTATGGATTTCTTAAAAAATCACAGAGAGCATAATATATGTATAATATCATATACAAGAAGTGTAGTAAATAGTGTTCAGAGACAACTAAAGAAGGAAAAACTCAATTGTGAGTGTACAACATTCGATGGTTTATGTTTAAGGAATAAAAATCAACTAGTGGGATTCAAAGATTACGATAGATCTTACAGTTCTCAATATACTGCGTTGGCAATATATAACAAATCTACTGGAGAGAAATTATCATTAGATAAACACCACAACAAATTTGTTGAAGACCATGAGGAAATGGAAAAACTTTACAATTATTGCGAAAGGACCAAAAAATCAAATGTTTACAGTAATCTGATGTTAATGTATTACAAGTATGTCTACAGAGATTTTGATATATTCATTATTGATGAAGCACAAGATCTAGATAAATGGAAAAGACGGTTCTTTACTACAAAACTACCATCTGTTAAAGCAAAAATATTTGTTGGTGATCCAAAACAATCTTTATATTGTGAATACAATATATTTGATACAATCAAAAAGGAAGATGAACATCTTAAATTAACTCATACTTATCGTTACGGGTCTGACTTAATTAAATACCTGAATAATACCGGGTATGAATACCACACATCGTTTAAAGATAAACGAACACGTATACACGAAAGTATAAAGATAAAGGATTGTATACATGATGTAGATTTTATTTTAGTGAGTGCATGGAAACATGCATTAAACTACTTACCATATCTACAATCAAACGAGTGTACCTTATGGAAAAAAGGTAAAGAGAAGATGTTGACAGAAATTGAACACCATAAAGAATATATTATATGGAAGAATAAATGGTTATCTCAAAAAAGAAATCAAGATGAAGAGGAATACTTTACTGCAAATGAAAAGGAACATCTATTGGAATATAGAGACCCGAAATGGTTGGAAATGGAAGAAATTCTACGTATCAAAAGCAAAAAAGCAAAATGCAAAA
>Ga0115013_10000467_pt1 | contig 24612 bp, 13 predicted proteins | sample SouAtlMetagenome_2_FD_88686 | JGI IMG/M metagenome (GOLD analysis project Ga0115013, IMG submission 88686) | Marine eukaryotic phytoplankton communities from Atlantic Ocean - South Atlantic ANT15 Metagenome | ecosystem: Environmental > Aquatic > Marine > Oceanic | place: South Atlantic Ocean...
CAGCCGAGTTCGTATCGGGGAGATCCGTGCAACCATCTCCTCTCATCAGTACCAGCCCCGCACTTCCTTCCCCTCTGACTGACACTGAAGGGCCGTTCCATTCCGAGATCTCAGCATTCCCTCCATCGTATACCAATGTGTCAATGATCGTCCCGTTAGGGCTGATGAGTTGAAGCGCAGTTCCTGAATCTATCAGTCTAGGCATAGTATCCATCGCCACCTCTCCATCGACTATCGTGTCACTCAACCAGCTTGGAAGGCTAGATGGTTCGGACGTGAGTATGATTCGTTCCCCCGGGGATATCGATATGTCTCGGAATGTCGATACCCAGGCAGAGGTCCAAGGCGGCGTAAACGAACGATTACGGGAAATGCTCCAACCGGACATGTCGATTGCGCTACCACCTACGTTCTGAATTTCTAGCCAGTCGGCCTCGTGACCGCTGACCCCTACAGGCATTATCCGTGTAAAGAGAAGGTCAGATCCCCCTGAATAGTTGATGGGATCAACAGTATTGTCCTCTCCAGGGGTAGGGGCCTCAGAATCAACAAAGAGATCGTCACCGGTATGCTCGCCATTATTGATTTTGGAAACGCCAGATTTCGAATCCTCAATCGTAACTCTATGTATGGTTGTACCTCCTGAGTCCTTCAGAAAAAGTACCTCTTCTCCATTGTTGAGTTTAAGCGTCCCCACATCATTTTCAGCAACTAGGACATGGTCGCCAGAATTGATTAACCACGATTCTTGAAGTTCCGAGAAACCGATCCATGTCGACTCGTTGATGTAGTGTGTCCATCCTCCTTGATCTTCAAGATACCATCCCTCGAGTGAAACTGGATCTTCTCCAATATTGGTTATCTCGACCCATTCCCCGTCAGGATATTCCCCTTGCTCTGGTCCGGAGGGATTCGCCATTATCTCATTGATGCAGATAATACACGTCGCCGTGTCAGTCAAGAAGCCGTCCACCTCCCCCATTTCTCTCATTTCTTCCTGGACAGCAAGTGCCGGCAGGGTGAGAACAAGGAGAGCCGCTATCAACAGCGCCGATGCTCCTCTCATGTCTCTGGCGTCGGAAGTCAACAGTTCAATACTTGCTGACTTATGTTCAACTTACTTCCTTTCCAGTCCAACGACTTCCAACTCCATGTTCAACATCGAGCTGATCTAGTATCCTTGCAACAACAAAATCAATCAAATCGTCAATAGTTTCTGGATTCTTGTAGAATCCGGGGGATGCAGGAAGAATCACAACGCCCCATGAGGAAAGCTTGGCCATCGCTTCTAGATGAGGTGTCGCAACAGGTGTCTCTCTTGGTACCAAAATCAGCTTTCTTCTTTCTTTAAGAGCCACAAGAGCGGACCTTGTAGCCAGGTTATCAGAGATTCCTGCAGCGATTTTTCCAATGGTCGTACCACTCGCCGGACAGATGACATAAGCATCAAATTTGGCAGAACCTGAAGCAGACCTAGCCGCTAGATTCTGATTCGCCTCTAGATTAATGCCATACTCTTCGGCCAGTTGTTTCGGCGTGACTCCACATTCAAGATCAAGGTTAATCGCCCCCTCTCTTGTAACTGTGAGAAAGATGTCCCAGCCAGAGTCCACGAGAATCTGAATTAGCCTGACCGCATATCGTGAACCTGAGGCTCCAGTTATGGCAATAACAGCTGAAGGCATGACCCACGGATTTAGTATTCTGACTTCAATGGTTGCTCAAGAGCGGAGCTCAGATTTCAGTGCTTCAGCAAGTCTCTCATATTGATCAATACTATTGTAAAGATGAGCGCTGATTCTCAAATATCTTCGATTATGAGGGGGCCATCCTTGAACAGGTACCTGTATCCCATGTCTTTCGAGGAGACGCGTATGCAGGGGGTCCTCATCAGGGAAAAATGGCGATCCTGGAATAATGAATGCAGCCATAGACGTCACAAAATCTTCTGAGCATACTGGTTGGAGCCCAACTTCAGAGATTATGTGCGACCTGGCCTCCAGTGCCAAATTTCGATTCCTCTCCATAATCCCCCTCCAGCCTCTAGGCGATGTGGACGCAAGGTGGTCTATCGCAGCAGGTATGCACATCCATGGCGTGGGGTCAAGAGTCCCCGTCCAATCAAACTCGAGTCTGAATCGACTACCCATCGATTCTGGAAGAGTTGCTCCATGGCTGATGACCAGGGGCCTCATGGATCGTTTGTCTTCTCGAACGTGTAAGAATGCAGAGCCTTTGGGGGTACATAGCCACTTGTGGCAATTCCCCGTCACATATGCTGCATTTAGGACATCGATATCTAGAGGCACCAATCCCGGGCCGTGAGCCGCATCCAGAAGTACGTCAATACCTAGGTTCTGAAGGTCCTTCACGAGTCTCTCAAAGGGCATTCTTATCCCTGTAGGGCTAGATATCGTGTCAATCAAGGCCAGACGAGTCCTGTCATCAACCGCGTCCAGGACCGTTTTAACAATCTCTTCTTCATCATCGAGTGGCAGCGGTATGCACGCGACGATAACTTCGCATCCACTTCTTTGGACGACAGCATCTACTGCATTTCTACAGGCCTGATAAGTGGTATCAGTAACCAAAATCTTGTCACCAGGATCAAGTTCCAATGATCCCAGAACAGTATTCACTCCAGTGGTTGCATTTGGTACGAATGCCATTCCAGAAGGATCCGCATTGACGAATTCAGATAGCCGATTAAGAGCCTCTGACCACAACTCTCTCCCTACATTATCGATGAATTCCACAGGATCCATTTCCATCATTTCTCTAAGGGCCATTTGCCGATTGAGTACCGCCTTTGGACAAGCCCCGAATGACCCATGATTAAGAAAATCAACTTCAGATCTCAAACCCCATAAGGATCTATTGCGCGCATCATATGAGTCAGAAATCATTCTATTACGCTCCAACTCTCGGACGACGATAGCACCCTTCCTATGGCTTCTGGAGCAGTATGCACTAGCGCCTCAGAGATCCTTCGCCTGTCTATGATTCTGCCTTCCAAGTCATGCGTATGGCCAAGTTTGTGGAGTGAAGTCGTAACACCAGCCTCTAAGCCGCAGCATTCCAAATCTTCGACTCTATCGCCAGGCGTCTCTATATTTATCGAGAGCCCATGTTTTGAAACCCAATGTCTGAACGATAACCCGACGGAACAAACCTTGTGGCCATCGACCCAAACCCCCATCATCGCATCATCGCGCTCCCCGTCGATTCCACAATCATGAAGTGCAGATATCACCCAGTCTTCTATCCTCGAGACAATCTGGGGTACACCTCGTTCCGCCTTGTCCCATTTTATGATGGGATATACTACGATTTGACCCGGCCCATGCCACGTGAGGCCCCCGCCCCTATCCACGTCAACGGTTGAATACCCCTCAGCCGTAACGCCTTCTTTTCGAGCCCTTGGGCCCATAGTTACAATTTCAGGATGCTCGAGAAATAGGACCGTGTCTGGAATCAAGTCATCAATCCGCTCATCACGGAGTTTACTCATGATTCGGACAGCTTCAGCGTATCCGATGATATCTCCACGTACCATCCTAGCAATACGCATGATACCGCACAGGGGCCACAGCATTTCAACAGACGGATTCATGCTGAATGAATTGCATGTCCAAGAGTCTTCAGAACACTCTCATGAAATGCCTCAGTCATCGTCGGATGGGCGTGAATGGTTCCCTCTATGTCTTCAAGAACAGCACCCATTTCCAGGGCCAAAACAAATTCGCCATGCAATTCAGCGACATGGCTCCCTACAGCTTGTATGCCTAGTATCACATGATCGCTCTTCCTTGCTGTTACTCTGATGAAACCAGCAGTCTTCTCTGCTTCGAGAGTCAAAGCACGACCATTGGCAGCCAGAGGGAACTTCCCTGTTATGATGTCCTCTCCCCTTTCCCTTGCTGAATCCGGATCCAGTCCAACAGAGACAATTTCAGGTTCAGTGAACACGATGGCGGGTATGGCCACATTGTCGAATTCTCTCTCGAGCCCCGAGATGATCTCTGCCACCATCTCCCCTTCAGCGCTGGCCTTGTGGGCGAGCATCGGTTCGCCAGCCACATCACCAATCGCATAAACTCCTGGGATGTTGGTTCTACATTTCCTGTCAGTACGTATGAAACGTCCATCAGGCCCTAGTCGGACCCCTGTCTCTTCTAGGCCCCATCCGGATAGATTCGCCTTTCTCCCGACCGTAACTAGGATCTTATCGACATCGATCGAGTGATTTTCTCCACCCATCTCGTATTCGAGGCGAATTTTTCCTTCTCCGTCACTATCGATTCGTTCGGCGCCCCTCGCAAGTGCATTTCGGTATATTTTCACGCCGTGTTTCTTGAGCCATATCTCTAGTGGCCTCCTGATCTCCTTATCCATCATTGCAAGGACATCATCCATGCCTTCAATCACTGTGACTTTCGTCCCCAGCTTGGCCAGTGCGCATCCTAGTTCAAGCCCGATATAACCTCCACCCACGATAGCAGCAGTTTCCGGCAGCTCCTGAAGATCAAGTGCGCCTGTACTGGACAAGATCAGCTCTTCGTCACACGGCATGAACGGGAGATCGATATGGGATGAGCCAGTTGCCAGGATTACGTTGTCGGCCTCGATGTCCAGATGCTCGCCATCCATTTCGACTCTGCATGTTTTTGCGCCTGTGAATGTGGCCCACCCATGAATGACCTCTGCACCCGCAGTCTTGAGGAGCGATTCGACACCCTTGTTGAGTCGATCAACGATCGAATCTTTCCAACCGACCAGGTCCTTCATATTCAGGGAAGGAGATCCATGGACGCTGATTCCCATGTGTCCGCCTTCTTTCGCATGTTGGGAAAGAGATTCGAAACGATCGGCTGCGTGTATGATCGCCTTTGAGGGGATGCAGCCTCTGATTAGACAGGTGCCGCCGTATTTCGAACCTTCTACGATGACTGTGTCGAGACCTAGTTGCGCTGATCGAATCCCGGCGACATATCCTCCGGGACCCCCTCCTACAACCAGTACTTCACAGCGGCGAACCCCAACCATGCCGATAACCTCACATGAAAATAAGCGCAGGGTGCTCAATCATTCTCTTCAGATCCTGAACTAGTGCAGCACCATCGGCACCGTCCACAACCCGATGATCCCACGAACTCGAGACGTTCATGATGCGGCGTATCTCTATCGAGCCCCCCCTGGCAACAGGCATATCACGCGCTTTGTGGATGCCAAGTATGCCAACCTCTGGGTGGTTGATGATCGGAGTCGCTCCGAGGCCCCCTTCCCTGCCGAGGCTTGTTATGGTGAACGTTGAACCTGTGAGATCTTCGAGAGTAGCGCTCCCATCGCGAGCAGAACCAGTGACTCTTTGCATCTCCGATGCCGCTTGCCAAACGTCCATGGATTCAACATGCTTCACGACTGGAACAAAGAGTCCCTTGTCCGTCTGTGTTGCTATTCCAAGATTAACGGCTTCATGCTGGATGACCACGCCGCCTTCTTCATCGTAGATCGCATTGCACTTCTCATGGCGAACGAAAGCCTTGGACAGTGCCATCATAATGAACGGCAGATATGTCAGCTTGGGCTGTTCCTCGCCCCTGCTCGAGTTTAACAGCTGCCTGAGTGCTTCGAGCTCAGTTATGTCGATTTCCTCGAAGTATGAGAAGTGGGGTATGGAACTCTTGGAGCGAACCATCTGCTCTGCGATTTTTCTCCTCAGGCCTACAACCTTAATTTCCGTTGTCCCATTCCTAGAGACTTGTTTCGGTGCACTTGGGGAACTCCCGCCTGTAGCTAGATACGCATCTAGATCGGACTGCTGTACGCGCCCTCCTGGCCCAGTACCCATCAATGCGCCAAGATCAACTCCGGATTCTCTTGCACGTCTCCTGACCGCGGGACTGGCAAGTACCGGGCCACTGGGGGCGACAGATACCTTCGCCACTGGTGGCGGAGTGATTGCTACTGCTTCAGGCACTCTCGCAGGCGGTTCTGTCGTTTCGACGACATCCGGTGCCTCCTCGATATGCGGCTCTTCTGGGGCTGGCGGCGAATCCCCCGACTCCTCGTCGGAGTCGAATTCTACTAACACAGCGCCGACTGCCACCATATCTCCAATTTCGCCATGTAGAGCAACTACGACTCCTGAGTAAGGTGAGGGGATGGTTACGGTGGACTTGTCAGTCATTATGTCGACGATGGAATCATCCTCAGAAACGCTCGCACCCACCTCGACATGCCACGTGACTACCTCGCCCTCAACGACACCTTCGCCGATGTCAGGCAGCTTGAACGCCCTCCTCGCCATGGTCAGGCCTCCAGCGTCTCACGTATGGCTTCTGCGATTCTAGAAGGACTTGGCATGTAATCCCACTCGGTAGTGTGCGGGAATGGAGTGTCCCACCCCGTGACTCTCCTTATTGGCGCCTCAAGGCCCCAAAAGCACCTTTCTTGGATGCTCGCAGCCATTTCCGCCCCAAATCCGCTCGTCTTAGGAGCTTCGTGAACTATTACACAGCGTCCCGTTTTGGAAACTGATTCAACAATCGCGTCCTTGTCCCATGGGACCAGACTTTGCAGATCGATCAAATCACACGATGCTCCAGACATTTCTATTGCCTTCTCACATACATGTACCATGGTTCCCCATGAAACAATCGTACATTCATCACCTCTCTTCGCGAGCCTCGCCTGTCCTATTGGAATCGTGTAGTGCCCTTCCGGGACATCAGCATCTGGATGACCTGCCCATGTCGGAACGTTGTGAGGGTCGCCATAGAACGGTCCCCTGTAGCACCTTTTGGGTTCGAATACGACAACCGGATCTTCTGATTCGATAGCTGAAATCAGAAGTCCCTTGGCATTGTAAGGTGTCGATGCATAAACTACCTTCAGACCTGGGGTGTGCGTGAACTGGGATTCAGGCGACTGAGAGTGGTGGTGACCCCCTCTAATCCCTCCTCCGGCAGGGGTCCTTATCGTAACGGGCGTCCAGAATTCTCCTCCTGAACGATGCCTCAGTTTAGCAATCTCATTGACTATCTGGTCGTATGCTGGGAAAATGTAGTCGGCAAACTGAATTTCGCATACCGGCCTTAGCCCATTTAGCCCCATGCCAAATGCTATGGCCGCAATACCTCCTTCTGAAAGTGGGGTGTCGAATACTCTTTGCGCACCATGCTTCTCTTGAAGGCCATCTGATGTACGGAAAACACCCCCGAAGTAGCCAACATCTTCTCCGAAGACTAGGACATTCTCATCTCTATCAAGCATGACGTCAAGAGCCGAATTAACCGCCTGAACCATGTTCATCTCAGACATTCAATCACCTTTCAGCCGATTCATTTCGTCCCATTGCTCACGGAGATGCCACGGAACTTCGGAATAAACCTCTGTAAATATGCTGTCAGAAGATGGATACGGGCCCTCTGCCAGATCGCCGTACTTGACCGCTTCCTTGTATGCTTGCATGACCTCTCCATCGATTCGCGCCTCCAGCGCTTCTTGTTTTTCGTCTGACCATGAACCAACGGAGATGAGATGGCGCTTCAGACGATCAATGGGATCTCCCCCTGGCCATGCGGAAGACTCGTCAGAAGGCCTGTATCTGGATGGGTCATCGCTGCTACTGTGCGCCCCTGCACGATATGTTAGCACCTCGATATGAGTCGCTCCCTTACCAGCAGAAGCCCTCTGACGTGCCCATTGAGTCGTTGAATACAATGCTAGGAAGTCGTTACCATCAACCCTCAGAGACGGGACATCATACGCTAAACCACGATCTGCGAAGGTACTGCTGCCGCTAGCCAAATTCGCATGAGTCGATATGGCCCATTGGTTATTCACGACGTTCAGAATAACCGGAGCACGGTAGACGCTTGCGAAATTAAGAGCATAGTGGTAGTCGCCTTCTGCACTGGCCCCATCCCCAATCCATGTGATGGTAACCTCATCCAGCTGTTTGTAGGCTGAAGCCATAGCCACTCCGACGGCCTGGCTGAATTGCGTACCAACGGGGCTTGAGACTGAGATGTACCTGCCATCCCGATAAGTGTAGTGCACGGGCATTTGTCTTCCCTTCACGTTATCCTCGACGTTGCCTATGCAGTGGCAAATCATGCTGACCATGTCCCTGCCTCTGACAAATTGCGCTCCTGGTTGACGATATGTGGGGAACACCCAATCCTGATTCTGCAGGGCCATTGTCTGTGCGATTGCTATTGCTTCTTCTCCAAGGGATCTCATGTAGAAAGAAAGCTTCCCAGTCCTCTGCATTTTCATCATGCGTTCGTCGAAAATCCTCAACCTGACCATGTGTTCAAGACCTTCCAGAAGAATCCCATCATCAATGTCCGGATTCCACGCACCAGATCTGGAATCGTCATCACCCAATACTCGGATTAAACCTACTGCATGAGGTCTCGTGTCATCAGAAGAACATGTTTCAGGGTCTGGTTTTTCCAAATCACTGGGCGTATACTCCCACTTTCCGAAGGATGCCGTATCGCCAGGCCTGAAAGGCGCCTCTGGAACATGGATTGAGTTGTCGCTCGTCACGAAACTAAACCCTCCTTCGCTACATATGTGGACTTCTGAAGGCTGCTTATTGCTGAACCTGTAGCATCACGAGTGACAACAGGTTCCGCGCCCATGGCCTCTTCCCATAGCAGCCCTGCACGATAACTTGACCTGACCAGCGGGCCACATGCAACTCCTTCGAAACCCATTGCTCTAGCTTCAGAGTCCCACATTTCGAATGATGAAGGTTCTGGGAACCTGTCAATCTGCAGGTGTCTGTCTGATGGTTGGAGATATTGTCCGATGGTGAGCAGATGAACTCCAGAATCTCTCAGCAAAACCATCGCCTCAACCACTTCCTCATCAGTCTCTCCAAGTCCGACCATGAGGCTCGATTTTATTTTCAAATCAGGCCTTAGCCTTGCAGCCTCGGATAGGATATCGAGTGATTGTTGGAATGATGCTCTCGAGTCTCGGACACGTTTGTCCAGTCGAGGAACACACTCAACATTATGCGCGAAGACCCTCAGTGGCAGATCTTTCAACAGCATGCCAAGCGCCTCCATATTGCCATCTAGATCTGAGCACAACAGCTCAAGTCCGACATCGGGAGACCTCTCATGTACGGACAAGATGCAATCACGATAGTGCGAGGCGCCCCCATCGGCAAGATCGTCTCTGTTAACCACAGTTATCACAGCATGACTAATTCCCATCACGTCCACCGCTTCTGCAAGTTTATCAGGCTCATCGGGATTCAAGGGCAGCGGATTCTTCAATGTCCCAACTGCACAGAATTTACAACCTCTTGTACAGGATTGGCCTGCTATCATGAAGGTGGCCGTCCCCCTTCCCCAGCAATCATGTATGTTGGGACATCGAGCCTCTTCACATACTGTATTCAGACTATTTTTTGAGACATTTTCTCGCATTTTGATGAAGGCTTCCTGTGCTGTTCCCGTTGGAAGGGAGGTCCTAAACCAAGAGGGCAGACGCTTTCTAGCCGCCCTCCGACGAGCAATGGCCGAGTTGCCATTGGCCACAGGCAGCCGACGCGACATGAAACGACCCGGCCGCAGGAGTGGATTAATGGTTCCGAGAAGTGCTCACCAACATTACGATGGTTGAAATTGGTGTAGTGCGACAGGAGGGCATATGCAGGGTGCAGTACTAGTCACTGGAGGCGCCAAACGAATAGGCCGCGCAATAGCACTAAGGCTAGCACAAGAAGGCTGCCAAGTTGCTGTTCACTACCGTTCCTCAAGTGAAGAGGCGATGGAAACAGTACGTATGATAGAAAAACAAGGGGGATCGGCCGCATGTATCGGAGCTGATCTTGGAAATACTTCTGATGTGGAGAATTTACTTGATTCCGCAAGCAAGGCGATTGGTTGCCCCATTACGGGAATCGTCAACAATGCATCTCTGTACGTCCATGACCGACTGAATACGATGGATCCGGAGGTCTGGGCGGATCACATGCGCGTCAATGTGTACGCGCCAATGATTCTTACAAATTCACTTTCTAACAATGGCGGGGGTTGGATTGTAAATATTCTTGACTACAAAATCGCTTCTCCAAATGCTGATTTCTTGTCCTATACAATTTCAAAATTTGCACTTGAAGGAGCCACAAAGACACTCGCAAGAGACCTCGCCCCTGAAGTTAGAATCAATGCTGTAGCCCCCGGACACACCCTGGGTAGCGATCATCTAGATGATGACGAACTGCTGGAAGCGCAGATATCCGCTCCTCTCGGAATCGGCCCGACTCCCTCTGATATTGCAGATGCGGTGCTCTACCTCGCATCTGCCAAAGCGGTGACTGGACAAACCATCTATGTAGATGGAGGGGAGAGATTCCGCCAGAGGGATAGAGACCCTGCTTTTGAGGTGATTTGATGGCACAACAATCTTCCATGACTGATGCAGCAATATATCTTGGATTGAGGGATTGGGGCACAATACGCTTGGAGAAACTCATTAGACAGGTGGATTTGGGAATCCACGACCATGAAAGAGGCGTAACACAGCCTGTACGATTTGATATCGAAGTGCTCGTTCAGTCACCCGAAGGGGATGACTCAATCGATAATGTCCTAGACTACGAATATCTTGAGCAATCGGTGAACAATGCGCTCTCAGAGTCTAGAGCTGAACTACAGGAGACATTGGCGAGAAGGATACTAGACTCCGTCATGCTTCCCTCAGCAGCTCTTGCGGCAACAGTGTCTCTGACAAAGCTCGACCCCATGGGTTTCGACAGTCAATTGGGGTGCACATTGGTTAGGATGCCTGAGAAGTAATTTCCAGCACCATGAAAAGTTGGTGCAGGGGGTGGGATTTGAACCCACGAAGGCTTTGCCACCGGAGCTTAAGTCCGGCCCCTTTGACCACTCGGGTACCCCTGCGTGCCTGTCGACACGTGTCACAGACTTGAATCAACCCGCAAGGGCCCAGAACACGCGCAGTACTTGTCCGGACTGTGAGAATACTTTAACCGGCGACTACAGACCATCCTACATGCTAAGCAGATTGAAAGACCACGGATGGAGCAGGACGCCAGTTCTAACCGTGGTAGTCGTCCTGCTTCTCCAAGTCGGGGCCGCACCCATCGCCTCTCTCGATGATTCCAATGATTCTCGAATGGATGCCCCTTCCTCCAATCAGGTCGAGACTTACTCCTTGTATTTGGCACAGGGGAATAATCTGTCCACTGTACTTCCCACATCCGGAGGCCAACTAGAGGCTTCAGCCCTCGATACAAATGTGGAATTCTCCACTAACGATCTGCTCCAACCCCTGCAGGTCGTCGGGAGCAAACGTCAGACCAGCGATGGTACTAGCCAATATTATGTCCAACTCAATGTTTTCCTGAAAGCAGAGGGCCCACAGAATTCTGCTGTCACCTGGACATTCTCGATTATTTCCAGCGGGAGCACAGTGGCAAGCGGAGAACATGATGCCGAGGCCTGCTCGGGAGGTTTCGGCACGCAGTGCGATTTCGATCATGAAACAGTGGACATATTCCTCAACGGAGGGGGCGATTCATTCACAGCCCCCGAATCTGGCGAATTGATACTTCGTATCAGAGCTGAGATGAGTGGGTGCGGGGATGGCTTCTTCGATGACTGCGAGGCAAAGGTCGCATTCAACCAGATAAGCGGCGATAGTCGTTCTTCACTCCTCGACATATCTACAAACGCTGTTTCAGACACTATATTTTACGTCCAGCGACCTGGTGACGAGTTCATCGATGGATCGGTAAATGACTGGTATCCAAATGACATAATCGATGACAGGGAGATGCAGTTCTCCTTTGATGTGAAAAGTGCGTTTGGACGTAAAGACATCGAGTCTGTAGAACTCAGACTCAGATACACTGAGACCAATGAAATCATACTCCAGAAAGATCTGGAACCAGTCTCACAGAAAATCGAATGGACCACAGAGGGACTCTTCGGCAGACACAAATGGACCTATCAAAGCGGACTCGACTCAGGGGAATACGAAGCCGAGTTAAGAGTCACAGATGTGCAGTCAAATGTTTTCGTCATAACTCATGACACATTGTCCATGCATGAATTTGGCGTTTCTCTGAAGCACTCTGAAGAGCGATCCGTGGAATACATAGCGCCGGGCGCCATAACGCCCGTCCCATTGCAACTCATCCACAGGGGCGATGCAACACTCTCGATGAATGTGGATTTGCAATTACTCACAACCCTGGGCTCCGACTGGCTCGTTGAGTTTGATAGCCCCGGGGGGTACAGTATGAACTCTGGAGGGACAATTCTCAGCCCCGTCATGACCATAACCGCCCCTCTTGATCTCAGTGATGCCCCTTCTGAGATCAGAATTAGAGCAATCGGGGAAGCAGAGGTTGGCGGTGTCTTTGAAAGCGTCTCTGATACATTGGAACTGGACCTTGAGAAATTACAGGTTTACCAGCCGCCCGTGGTTTCAGTTTGGGACGAGGAGATGGAGACACTGATCGCCAACTCGTCGATATCGCAGATTGACTCTACCATTCCAAGATACGTCGAAGACGGCGAATTTAACCCATTTATAATGGAAGTTTTCAACACAGGATTCACCTCCGACTCCTTCAGGATCGACGTACTCGAGAGATCCAAGGCAATTATCCAAGTCTATGACAATGACACTGGTCAGAGGATTCTCGAGGATGATGATGATGGGACATTCCATACGGATGCATTAGACAGGCACAATACGCAGACTATCAGGCTAGCAATCAAACCATCCGGTGATCGCTCAGATCCCGATACAGGTACGATACGATTGGAAGTTGCGAGCATGAATAACAGCTCCCTCAAAACAATCGTCGAATTTACCATACAACGTACATTTGGCATAAGGGCAGAAATTTCCCAAGATTGCGACGGCGTCCCTCTCGGATTCATAGAAACTGATGATTGTACCTCGACTTCAATGAGGGTGCGTATAATCAACAGTCTATCGGACAACTCAGGGGTAGCAAGCTCTTGGCTGATTATCAATCCTGCATCTCTGTCTGAGAACACCGATCGAAATCAAGCATATGGCATATGGTCGTACAATATAATCGACTCTGCAGGGGCGAATGCCCCTAAAGTCACCTTGGGGCCAGGTGATTTTGTAGAACTCTACATGACGATAGAGATGACATCGCAGGTCATTGAGGGAAACCACACAATATACCTCCGTGTCAAGGAGGATGTATCCACTGAGGACGAGGAGGCTAGATATTTCGACCTAGCCATCACACTCAACGTCAAGGCTGATGACCCCCTTCTCGAATTGGTGCAGGTCACTTCGAATCGAGGACTCTCGCCGGGCGATGAGTATGCGTATCAGATCAAGGTGAAGAACAAAGGAAACAGCCCGCAGACAGTACTTCTATCCGCAGAAGTCGACGAGCAGGGTTGGTCAGTGGACGTGGAGGGCCCTTCCGGCTCCCCTCTGGTGGAGATAGGGCCTTTCGAAGAAGTAACATTCAGGATCCGCGTATCGGCGCCTTCCGATGCGAATAACGGCGACAGAGTGCCCGTAGTGGTCAAAGCTAGCCCATTTGCAACTGATCAGGCATGGCCCGAGGAGTTCACTGCGGAACTCTCCCTCGTGATGGTCGTTGATATTTCATCAATCATCGACTTGCTGGTGAATGAGGTAACGCATCCACGCGGCTCCACTTGGATAGTGCTCGGTGTCGCCGTACTGCTCGTCTTCGCAGGATTCCAATCCCGGCTAAGCCGTCAACGAGTCGCCGCTCAAATGGCACTACTCGATGCACTATCGAACGAGATGCAGGCAGAACCATCGATTGAGGTAGAATCAACGCCAACCATCGAAACTCCCGATGAAGACGCGTTCGATGATGACATCGAATTAGTATGACCAGTCCGAACGATGCTCCATTCCTCTTAAGTGCCTGCTGAATGGGCCTTGTTGATATGCATGGGCTCCATCAAGGCGGAGAGAGGCGTTCAGCCATCATAATTGTCGCCTTGATGCTTACGTCCATGGTGTCCATGATCCATATTGGTTCTATGAAGGCCGCCGCCTCTCTTGATGCCGACGGCGATGGCCTTCCATATGGTCTTGAATTCTACATCAATACCCTCCCTCAAGATTGGGACAGCGACGATGACGGTCTTCCAGACGGATGGGAGTGGAAATACGGACTAGATCCCCTGTCCCCCAATGACTTGAATGGCTCAACAGGTGATCCGGACGGAGACCTACTCAGCAATCTCAATGAGTATCTTTGGTCTATACCCCCTGGTTGGGACGATGTATCGACCCCTGCGGTTTTGGATAATGGCGTTTGGTGGAATGGCACCGTTCCCGTGAGTGATTGGGACGAAGAATCAGCCATGCAAATTATCCAAGGAAACGGAACTGATGGTTATGACGAAGATCCTGCAGGCAATCTGTGCACAAATGGTTTCGACGATGATCATGACGGACTGGTCGACTCAGCAGATCCAGATTTTGACGGTGATGCTGATTGCGCCACAAATGATGATGATGGAGACGGACTGGTGGACGAGGATGTCGATGGGTGGGACACAGACGGCGATGGGATGGATGACGGCTGGGAGATAGCATTCGGCCTTGATCCGACCGATGGAACCGGGGATGATGGTGCTTACGGTGACCCTGATGATGACGGATTACTAAATCTGTGGGAATACGTCAACCCAGGCTGGACCACTCGAAATGGCTCCACCTTCCCCCCGACCCAGTATTTCCGGCCCGGCCCGGTCAATGGCACCCAGACTGAGAGCCCGTGCGACCCTGTCCTGATGTTGGGGCCAGGAGGTTGCGAGTTCCTTACCGCTGAAGTTGATTCGATAACTTTCACAGATCCTTTCTCTAACGATACTGACGGCGATGGACTGAACGATTCCAGGGAGGCACTAACTCTGCTCACCGATCCAACTGCCGTAGACACAGATGGCGACGGCATATTGGACGGTATCGAGGTGAATGGGAGTTATGGGGACCCCCCATTGGGATCTGATCCACGCAACAACAATACTGATGGCGACCCATTCGACGACGGTTTCGAAGATCTAAATCTCGATGGAGATGTAGATCCGGGCGAGACCGATCCTACTAGAATTGAGGACGACGGCGATGAAGACGGGGATAGCATTCCAAACTACATGGAGAATATCACATGTACTCAGTGGGATGTGGCCGATACTGACTTCGGGGGCGTCGATGATGGTACTGAAGGAGAAATGCATGGCACTGACCCATGCATGAGCACCACAGTAGTCAACCGAACAGTCCTAAGTTGGGACTCTGTAGCTGCTCAGATATCATTGAATTCGACTGAAGGCGTTCCCGATGGGCCCAATTGGAGGAGTCCAAACGGCATGCTAGCCGACTATGTCCTCGACGATGGGTCAAGAGTCTCATTCACATGGGGGAGAAGTACCGGTAATGATTTAGATCAGGTCAACCCAATGCCGCCGGAAAATACCGTTTGGATCAATGTCCATAACGGGTCTTGGTGCTGGAACAATACCGCGGGAGCAGTCAATGACCCTTGGTGTGACGATGACTATGCGGATACAGATGGCGATGGGCTTGCAGATTGGGAAGAGCTACTTTCCACGTATGGCCACATCTCGGATCCGAATCTGGTTGATACAGATGGCGATGGAGTAGACGACTGGACGGAAGTGTGGATAGACGCCACGATCCCGGGCGAACCATGCTCTAACAGGCTCGATTCTGACTCGGATGGACTCAATGATTACTTTGAGAATACAACGGGGTGCGATTTGACGTATGCAAGTATAGATTTGACCAACGGATCATCAGATGGATGGATCACTTTGTGGAACGCCTCCGATACCGATGAAGGGGGCGTCAGCGACTTACAGGAATATTTTGATGGCACAAATCCCCAGAACAACCCTTCAGACGATATGAATCCACTGGATACCGACGGAGACGGTATCCCTGATCTCAATGAAGAGCAGGACGGCACAGACCCTCTGGATCCGGATACTGACGGCGATGGAATACCTGATGGCGAGGAGATTGCCCTCGGATTAGACCCCCTCAATGCATCTTCTTCTTTATCTCCCGATACACTTTTGCTCGTAGCCACCAACACTGATGCTTCAGCCAATATGTCAATCACGCCATTCTACCGATGGTATACTTTCGACGAGTATCTGAATGGCTCATGGGGCGTGAATCAGACTCTATACGGCCTTACGCAAATCTCGTTAGAGCAAGAAATACCTCAAGGTTTGGCCGATGTCTCTCTGTCGGGCGGAATATCCCCCTCATGGGATATAGCATACCAATACCAAGGATTAGGCACTCCGGGCGGCCATCTGGTCTTGCCCTACAATGTGCAGACTATCAGCACCATAATGGAGCCAGAGGCCACTATGAATGTCACTAACACGACACGAGATATCATAGTTGATGGTGCATCTGCAACGGCACTCTCAATAAGTAGCCCAGATTACAATATCACGAATACATACAAGCAGGAATCCATCGCGTTTGCATCAAGCTCCTTCGGACTCAACTATCCTGTCAATGACGATACAAATAGGACCGCACAGATCACCAATCAGATAATCTCGTCATCAGGTGCTTTCTCAGCGTGGGAGAAGATCGAGGCGATAGCCGATTTCATCGTCAATGGGAACGAAACGATGCAATTCAATTGGAGCTCATCAGGATCCAGATTCAAGAATGCCTCATCGCAAACAGGAGGTCCAACCGATATATCGAGATGGATACTGGACGATGCAAGAATCGGAACATGTGACGAATATTCGAGTACCTTTGCACTTATGTTGCGCACTGCTGGAATCCCCTCGAGGAAGGTAATGGGGCTAAGTGATGGCACACAGAATGCCGACAACACATCATTCTCATTTTACGGCCGGCATCTTACGTCATGGGTGGAGGCGCATCTTCAGACTAATGAGAATCTAGGAGGAATCGATCTCGGGTGGCAGCCATTCGAGGCATGCCCGCCCCCACCGCCAATTTCGATAGTCGATGTTTCTAGGACCGTCGGGAATCATGATAGGAACGGCCAACAGGAGATTTTCTTCGAAGGCCGAATCATATTCACGGAGAACGGGTCTTCTGCCTCAAATGTCCCATTAAGAGCTCATATAATCCCTCAGAGCATAATTCTGGAGCCGCCATTGGACTCTGCTTTGAATGCATTTTCCTTTACCACCACCAACGAAACAGGATGGTTCAGATTAAACTCAACACCTTCTATGATTGATTACCCTCGCCCAGGATTGACCTCTTTCGCCATAGAGATACTTGGATTTGGCAGCGTGCCTTATCTTGTTATGACAACTTCGGACGGTTTGGCTGAAGACGCCTCATCGACATGGGAGCTCAATCTCACAGATGACCCGACAATGCAGATTTCAAGTCCAGAACCTGCTGAATTACCTCCAGTCGGAGCAGGAGTCACAACAGACCTAGAGGGCATATTTGCGTGGGAGAATCAAGTTCTGACCGATCCGAGCGAATTCGATGATGAGCTGACAGGAACCCCCGCGTTCGTTGTCTTCCTCGAGTATACTACCTCTGTAAATGGGATAGTGAACATTTCCACTAATGTATCCAGCAGAGGCTTCTTCCAATTCCCTGTGACTGTTGGTGAGAATGAACCATTGGGCCCAATCGACGCCAGATTATGGTTTGCAGGATGGAGAGAGGACGGCTTGGACCTCTCATCCACACCACCACATGTCAGGCCTCTTGGCGTCGATTTTCAGATGAACGTGACCCTGGCTCCAGACCTTTTGATTTCTCTAGAAGGTCATGACTCTAATTCCAGCCTACTCGGCATCAATGAGGATGTCTCGATAAACGGTACTGCATTGAGCAGAGGGTCGGCGCCAGAACCTATGAACGGGACCCTATTCATGGATATACGCTCAGCCTCCTCATCCGGAGACTTCACCCCCATCACGTCATGGTATCTCAACGACTCCACGTGGTCGGGCCAGGCAGGATCTTTCCAGATCACGTGGAACTTTTCTGAAAATGAGATACCCATCCCGTCCGGACTAATTGATGTAAGATTCAGGTATCAGGCAGACGGGTTATTCGCATCCGACTTTGAAATATTTGAAGATGAATTCGGGATATTGGGGTATCTGAAATTAGAGTACACCCTCGAACCCTCCCTGAGGGGCGTCGAGGCTAGCGTTTCAGTACAACTCACCGACCACACCAACACTCCCCTGCAGGAATACCCTGGAAATTTCACCTTGGATTACGATGGTGTGCTGGAATGGTCCCAAGATGGTTCGAGTGAGTCCCAGATACTGGTTGTATGGACTCCCGGCGATAGTGTCAACGTCAGTGCTGGAGACTATTCATGGCAGTTGAACTATACAGGGTCCCAGTATCTCAAGCCCCTTGTTGAATTAAACCATCATCGCCTACAGGCAGAGGCACAGGCAACATGGGCATTAGATCGAGACTGGTATCACAGAAATACAGGAGGATGGATCAATGGATCACTCTCTGACTCGCTGCTTGCAGTACCTATTCTAGGCAACAACACTTCGGTAAACATCGACATATCGGTCCCATTGGAAGATGATCTTCCCGATGGCTCCGACACGACATGGAACCTCCTCTCCCAAGGCTGGATAGATCCTCTTACTGGAAACTTCTCAATCCCATTCACGACCCCTGTCAATTTGCCTTCGTCTGTTTATGAGATCCAAATTGCCTTCTCATTCACCCAAGGTCCAGAGGATAAGGGCCCATATTACGTGGTGCCATTCGATGGCAGCCTATTCGAATCAATGGGCATCGAAACGGAACATGTGATATCCGCTAATCCAGAGCAGGTTGAAGTGATAGCCGGAACTACATTCGAAGTCACGGCAACAGTGTCCGATGTAGCAGATTCAAGCCTTCTAAGTGACGTTGACGTCTCTCTGTGGCTTGATCTAGGTGGTGCCAATGAGACTCTATTGATCACGCAGTCGACTTCCTCTGAAGGATCAGTATTGCTGAATTCCACCATGCCTGCGGATATACCTCCGGGAATATTCAATCTCACAATGGTCGTTGATGATGATTTGACGGATTTGATTGATCAGGAGAATGCAACCAGGCGAACAGGAAATCAAACCACTACGGAAGCGATTGTCATAGTTGCAAGCGGCATACTGATTGACTCAGCCCCCCTCTCAGTCATAGCAGGACAAAGCTTCTCAATATCCGGGAGGGTCATAGATGCTGTCGACGACAATCGCTCAGTAAGTGGCCCAATGGCCCTTCAAGTATGGTTCTTGAACGATGATAGCGAGATACTGGTGCCCACCATCCTAACTTCTCCAAACGGTTCTTTCACGATAATCGTCCCAACAGACCCGCAATCAGATGGTATCGAGAGTGGTAACAAAACACTTGCAGTGAGCATTATCAATGGATCCACCCCATTCTACCTTACATCTACAGGCACGGACAACATACTGGTAATAGGAGTCACAGAATTCACACAGATACAACCCGGCCTTGCCACTATTGTTGATCGTGGAAGTACGATATCATTCTCCGCCATGCTCGTCGAGGAATCTAATGATGACCTCCCTATCGAAGAGGCAGATGTCGTGGCGAGATTCCACCATACCTGGCTGGGTTCGCAGTCAACTGAGGCTAACGGCTCAGTCACCTTTGAGTTCACGGTACCAAGCGATCATCCCTTGGGCTTGATTGAGATAGAGTTCCTTTTCAACGGCACAACAACGCTGCTTGGAACATCCGCCTCCACATTCAAGGTGACTGTGAGGTCTAATACGCAATTAATAGTCGATCCAATAAGCTCTAATCCAACGGCAGGCGGCTCCTTTGAGATAACAGGATCATTACTCAGCGGTAACGGATCAACCATCACAGACCGTTCAGGCAACATACTCTCATTCAGCCTAAATTTCCAACTCGACGGCTCTGATGATGGATTCACATTGAACTCGTTCGCAGTATCCTCCAACGGGTCTTGGACAGTTAGGATGGCACTGGATGCCGACATCCCTCGTGGAACTCACCTGGTAGAAGCCACATACTTGCCAGCAGTCTCATATTTCACGGAAAGCACCGGCTCCGCAACTTTCGATAGCAGGGGATTCACTGCAACATCCATCATCGTACCCTCGGACCTAGATCCCGATGAGAGAACCGTCCGGGGAGATGATGTCACTGTGAATGTATCTCTAATTGATAATACGGGGGCGCCTGTCCCCCAGTCTACAATTTCCTTCTCAGTGGACGGGGTCTTCAATGGAACATCATCAACCAATGAAAATGGTATAGCCAGCTACTCGTTTACCGTTGATGAAAACCGCGTTGCAGGCTTTATGGACGTCACCGCTTCCTTCAATGGTCTTCCTGGCACAACCGGCCTAGCAAGTAGCACAGATACGACTCGTGTAGTAATACTGGCTCAAACAGTCCTCACTATAGCGTCTGTATCCGGGACGGGGATAGCTGGCGAGACCATCACTCTTGCAGGAACGCTCCTTGATGAGCATGGAATGCCGCTTATCGAATCAGCCGTGCCTTCTTCCGGGTTAGTACGCCTCTCAATCGATGGGATAGACATGGGCCCTGAATTTACTGTCTTGACTAATGCAACCACTGGAGCATGGTCAATCACGGTCCCCATGCCTCTAGATGTCGATTATGGATCTCATAACGCCACAGTAAACTTCCTTGGCGGATTCACTTGGGTCGATCCCATGGGCCAGGGGGACTCACTCAATCCTGAATTTTATCTCCCCTCTTCGGATACTTCAGAGTATAATGCCACACAGACCTCCCAGGTCATCATCGTCACCCCTCCATCGACTGTAGACAGGAACGACCTGCTCTTGATCGAGGGACGCGTCACTGATGGAATAGGCAGGGTGCTCCCCGGTAGAACCGTCTCTATCTCTATCGAAGGCAATTTCGTGACAGATGCTGTCGCTGATCAAGAGGGCAACTTCTCAGTCTATCTTCCAATTCCATCAGACATGCCTCTGGGTCCTAGAGTTGTCCGTGCAGCCTTCCTTGGCGAGGTATTTGTCCTCCCTTCGGACGGTAGCACAGTTTTCACCGTATACGCCCCCACAACCATCTCGATGGACATCCTCCCTGCTGCTGCGGTAGGGGATCAGATATCGATAAGAGGCTCTGTTAAAGACAATCTACCAGGGGGATTCTTGGAGAATCATACTATCGAAATAATGGTGGATGACGTATTCATCGGAGTAACTCTATCGGATGAAAATGGCACGTGGGAAATTCTTTGGAATATCCCAGAAGCACTGGCGGTCGGGAACCATTCTATCGTTGCTACGGCCCCCCAGCAGGGATACTACCGGTCCTCTACTGTAGAACAAACACTCTCGATCGCTTACCACACTGCAATATCACTTCAGATTGAACAGCCCTCAGTGACTCGTGGTGGAGTATGGGAGCTCGTCGGCAGACTGTATGATGACGATACTCTTGGGGCGCCTGGGCTTGAAGGTCGAATAGTCCACGTCACTCTGGATGGAGAACAAATCCTGTCTACCACGGTGGGTGCAAGCGGCATATTCTCATTCGATATTCCTGTCGAATCTTCCCTGTCCAGGGGCGAACACGATCTATCGGTATCATTCGACGGCGAAGAGTTGTACCTGCCCACCACGTCTAATACCACTGTGTTAGCTCGTGCTGATATCGATGTACAAATCATATGGTCGGACGCAAGCGTGATTAGAAGCGATCCGAATAATCCGATAAGGATCGAGGGAAGAGTGCTCGAGGTCGGCGGGTCCTCGGAGATAGTGAGTAATGTCGACGTTACACTCGGATGGGAGGGGCAACCGCGACCTTCCACAATTTCATGGGATGAATCCACGGGGCATTTTGTGATTGAAGCACCCGCTCTTGAATACTATCGCGCAGGCTACCTTGAGATGACGATAGAGGTCGCCCCCCCTGTCTCTTCATATCTCAACGAGGGGAGCTCGAATCACACCATACTGATGCGTGTCCAGGTCACCTTCCAGTTCGACCCATCTTCATTCATAATAGTCGACGGTAACAGGTTAATCGAAGGGCGTACGATAATCCTGGCACAGGATACAGGGGCTCCAGTAGAAGGGGTTGCAATAACGGCCATGCTGGCGAATAGTAACAACACACTATTCTCCGTTACAAAATCAACGGACATCGACGGGATTGCTGATTATTCGTTCACAACAGAAGATCCGGTTCCGGCATTCTCAGAAGAGGATGTCTGGGGCGATTTGAGTATCGAGTTCTCGACGGACTCCGAAATCATAGACCCACAAGACAGGATTTGGCTCACAGTTGCCCATGGTGGACTAAATGTCACTTACTTTGTCGAGGATGCGCCTTTATTCACAGAACAGACAATCGCTATCGCAGCGACATCTGCACTTCTATTGCTGGTTGGAATGGTCTTGGTCAGGAGAAGAAGATCGAAGAGACTCAAAGAATTCTCTAATATCTTCGGATATGCTGCAGAACTTCTCGCAGCCGGCGACGAGATTAGGGAAGCAATCTTCAATTGCTATCAGAGCTTAGTCTCAGTTCTTCAGAAGAGGGGATTCCTCAGGAGAGACTTTGAAACAGTTAGGGAATTTGAGGCAGCCGTCCGCCGTGCGCTCCCCATACGTGAGGAAGCCTTGGTTTCACTAGATCGCGTGTTCGAGGAAGCAAGATACTCCTCTCACGAACTCGGTGATTCTGAACGTAGCCGTGCCAAGGCGGCTTTGGCTGATGTACTAAGGGCAATAGATGAGTTGAGAGATGTCCCTGGAAGAAGCGCGGAACTCATCGAGGAAGAAGTCTGACCGATCATTCGAATGAAAGGCCCAGTTTCCCACTGCTCAATATGGCAGCCGCTAAGGCAGATGCATCGTGATGCCGCATCAATGCAAGATGTTCCCCCTCACCTTTAACGAGAATCTCTATTCCTGTGTCCGATTTTCTATGCAGCACTTCTATGTCGCTGATTCCACCTAGATCGAGGGAAAGCCCCTTTCCTTCTACTAAACGAGCACCATCATTCTCCTGAGGCATAGAATCAATCGAAAGAGGAATTGAATTTTCGTGGTACCACCTAGCCTCTCGAAGCGCGGATTGTGCCATGAAAGATATGTGGCATTCCTCTGCGGTAACTTCCAAACCTTTCCCATTCAGGCCATTCTCTAGACCGGATTCGTAAGCCACACTAGTGTCGATGGCCAACCACTCCATGAGGTGAGCACAGAAGGGGGTGACATGAACCTAATGTTACGGGTATCTCGTGAAAAACCTCTTTGATAACCGTCCAGTCATATCTGAATCAGCACATGGAATGGTAACTAGGTTGTCAGGGAGAAGCCTAGAGTACGTCCTACCGCCGAAACGCTTCTCCAGCATAACAAGAATAGCACGATCTTCTTCCTTTCTTATCGGTCGCCCCATTGCTTGAAGCACTGAATTTACAGCCGGCTGCCCTGCCGCATATCTCCATCCTTTCTCACGTCCAAATCTTTGGGACATATACTCCAAGGTAGCGCTCTGTCGTGATGAGGGGGGCGGCAAAGGCAAACCAACACAGACTGCTGCTGAAAGTACGCCCCCGGAATAGTCAACACCTTCTGAAAAACGACCGCCCATAACTCCGAAAAGTACGTTCTTACCATTCCCCCCCTCTAGACTTTTGAGAACTCTGGAAACATCGCTCTTCCCCATTTCAGGATCTTCTTCCTTTATCCTGAATGATCTGTTTACCCAACCCCTATCTTCCAATATATCGTTCAAGATACCATAGCTGGTTGTGAATACTGCAACGTTCCCAGGCGTAGAATCAAGAACTGCTCTAATATGTTCTCGAATTTTCTTTGTATTCATTTCTCCACGTTCTGCGTATCGAGTGGTCACATCGGAGGCGATAATCACTGGCCGCCTGTCGGGAGAAAAGGGGGATGAGTAAGCCATCTCAATTGAAGAATCACGATTTATTCCCAGTGTATCAGCATACATGGATGTGGGATACAATGTCCCTGACATCAATATCGAACCAGCGCAGCCAGATATCAACTCGGACGAGATTACTGAAGGGTCCAGTAAGCAACTTGTAACTCGTCCTTCATCTGCTAGAAGATCGAAAACCAGAGCCATAGCTTCTGAAGACTCAAATCTAGATAAGATATCAAGAAACGAGAAAAGCCTACTGCAAGATGTCTCGGGATCTTCTTCATCATCACTTTCTTCGACACGTACCTCGGTCAGAATCTTCATCAGCCTAGACATCCCCTTTTCCCATCCGTCACCCTCTAGAGAGGATGAAAGTGAAGAACGGAAAACCTGAAGGAGTTCTGATGAACTTACTAGCATGTCCTTGTCTTCACTCTCTTCTAGCCTCTTCATCCCAGCCGACATCCATCGCTCTATCTCGCCCCCCAGCCTTCTCATCGACGCGATTGAGGACCCTATCCTCAGGAGCTCGTTATCTGATGCGCCATCACGTTCTGATGCCTCTTCATGCTCCTCCATTTCGAATCTGGCGGCATTGAC
>Ga0115013_10000470_pt1 | contig 24593 bp, 24 predicted proteins | sample SouAtlMetagenome_2_FD_88686 | JGI IMG/M metagenome (GOLD analysis project Ga0115013, IMG submission 88686) | Marine eukaryotic phytoplankton communities from Atlantic Ocean - South Atlantic ANT15 Metagenome | ecosystem: Environmental > Aquatic > Marine > Oceanic | place: South Atlantic Ocean...
AGGGGAAGCTCCTTGGATGGAAACAATGCAGCTGTTCCCTGTTATTGAAAGCCTGGCCTGTCCTGAACGAAGGGTGAAGTCGTACTGGAGACCAGTGGCGTTGCCATCAGTGGTTGCGAGGATGACGTGATCCAGCCCGTTCCGCGTTGGGACCACATCATCTTCAGTGTTGGCTGTGCCATCAACAGTGACAGCAAGAGTGCCAATCGTGCGCTGTCCAATAGGTCCAATACTGTTGGATTCAACAGTGATGGACTCGCCTTTATCCCAGCCCTTATCAGTGATCTGAACCAGGCATTTCATCATCTTGCCAATGTCATAAGTAGTGACAATGGTTGTGGGTGCCATTTTGGGTGCTTCCCAAACAATGGCGTTGGTTTCGTCTACCCAGAAGTAGTCAAATTGATATGGCCCTACGCCACCACTGACGACAGGTTCAGAGCAACGCAATGTCTCGCCAACCCACGGCTCACCAGTGACGACAGGGCTCGAATACACCAGTGTTGATGGTGATTCAACGTCCTTGATACCGGCGAAGCTGTTTATCTGCTCAACAGGGTCAACGCCTGTATCTCTGGCTTGACACTGGAAACGGACCTGCCCCGCTGCCGTTAGTGGAAATGAGACTTCTTCTGCATGATCGGTGCAATTAGTCCAGCTGCCATTGATCCATGAGGCATCGGCAGCAGCACGGGTCTGAGTCCGCCAGCGATAGGTAGTGGTATCGGTTAACCCACCAGTGAAGCCAGCAGTTTCAGCAAAGACAGTGCTGCCGACGACATAGACATTGCCGACATCTGCCCACTTGGCGGGAGAGACCACCGTGATGGGTGTTCGTTCCGGCCCTGGAGGGCTTGGAGAGGCATCAAAGGGGACCATGACCCATTCCAGGTGAAGGGAGTCATCTGGATCCTTGAGGACAGGTCTGGATGTAGGTCGGTACACATCCCGCTTCAGAGGGGCTTCATTCATCTCAAACAAGCTCCGTATGGGTGACAGTCCAACCCTGGCTCTTTAGCTCCTTATGGCGCCTTGGAGCGTCCTTACGGGGCACATCAAAGAGCTGATACAGGGAAGAACCCTCCCCATTGGATTTGACGCAATGAAGCCGAGCCAGATCAATCACAACATTGCTTGAACGTACTGGAACATCCTTAGCAGGCTCTAGAAGCCCCTACAAGGCCTCTTACCCATACGTTATGCCCTATCTAGTGCAATAACCCTTACACGGCCCTTACAGGCCCGTAAAGGTCCATTGCACGCAATTGCTACTGCTCCACTAGCACTCTTGACAAATGCTTGACACACCTGCTTAGACTCCACTCATTACTGATCCATCATCATTCATCAAAAGATCAATCCAAACCATTAGAAGGATCCATAATTGATGTCGGGCTGTTATGAGAAAGTTCCTCTGGAACGGACTTTCTCCCTAACAAATAACTCTCAATCTAGAAGAGGCTGTTAAAAGGCTGTTAGTATTCATTACTGATTAATCCTGATCTAACACTTAATAGAAATATCTATGATTCATATGATGGATCTAGATTAATACTTGATGAATTAGTGATACATCGGATTTTTGTTACTAATCGGTGTATGGGTACGCGTATATATATATTTTTGATTTTTCCCCCGTCGATGTTTCCTTTTAAATATTCTGAGGGCGCTAAGATCACACCATCTGATCCTCACAGCGTCCTTAATGAAATGAATTGACAACCAGATAGATTTGTATTATTATTATTCTGTACTGTTTAATTCTTATTAGTTTGGATACACACACGACCCATAAAAAGAATAAGAATGAAACAGCATGAAAATATAATGAACCATAAAGAATAATATAATCAATATAAGATTGATAAGAATAGGAGCTTGCTGCAGTGGAAAGGTTGCAGAATGGCAAGGACCAGTGCTATGGTCTGATAGTTCACTGGAAACAGTGAGCAGCACTACAACCGGAGCAATCAATGGAAAGCATCAAGCAGTTGACCAGGACTGTTATCCAGACGAAGGATGCAATGGATGCAGAAGCATCGCTACCTAACAGTCTGTATGACCTGCAGCGTCATTACAAAGCTATTCAGACCAGGACAAATGCAATCAATGCACTGATCAATCATCCTGATTATTCAATTGATGTTCACGATGCATTCAGTGCATATCTCTGATCATTTTATTAATCATTACTATTCATTCAATCAATCCATCATGAAATTCAGAACTCACAAAATGTATGTTCCTGATCACTGGATCTGTGCAATGATCAATGGAGATGAGACAGGTTTTGATTATGACAATAATCAGCAAGATTATGAAGCATACAAAGTATTTACTTATAAAGAGATACCAGAAAACTCAGTCATTGACGTTATTCCTGGAACTGAGAGTAATTTCATGAAGTATCACCATGCTACTGATTATGGAGTTTTAGCCTGCAACTGTACTCAGGTAAAGGTCTGGACTCCTGTTAAAGAATAGTTCAATCAATTATTGATTACAGGGGATAATTTATCTCCTGTTCTTTTTTTTATCCATTCCATCACTACCTGGAACCATGACTAAGAAAACATTCATCAAGCCTGAAGAAGTCCTGTTTAATGACCTGGTTGCACTGTTTGAATCAGGGACTGAACTAGCGCCATGGCGTAAGCCATGGGATGCATCAAGGACTGGAGGGATGCACAGGAACCTGATCACTGGTCGAGAGTATTCAGGAGCGAATCCAATGCTCCTGGAGATCTATTCATCCATGAGAGGTCAGAGCATGCCCTTATGGATTGGATCAGCCCAGGCAAAACAAATTGGTTGTCATCCTGTTAAAGGATGCAAAGCGGCAAGAGTGCTTAGACCGCAACTTAATCAATATGAAAAACAGGATGAACAGGGTAAACCTGTTATTAATGATGCTGGAGAAGCTGAAATGAACATATGGACCAGTTATAAGGTTGCATGTGTTTTTAATGTCGCTGATATTCAGGGTAAGGATGATAAGGCTCAGAATAAGCTGGATTCACTGGTAAAGGCTGCATTAGGTGAAACGACACCACTGAAAGAAAATGAAATTATTGATAATGCACAGAATGTTCTAGGAGCTTGGCCTGTTAAAACGACTTATGGCGGATCAGTAGCTTGCTATTCACCACTAGGTGATTGTATTTCCATGCCGCCTATAGGGAGCTTTGAATCAAGCCTTGCTTTCTATGCCACCTGGGCTCATGAGCAGGCTCACAGCACTGGTCATAAGTCACGGCTGAACCGTCCGATGGAGGGCAAGTTCGGATCATCTAGTTATGCCAGGGAGGAGCTAGTGGCGGAGCTTGCATCCATCCTGATTGGTTGCAGGCTGAATATTGGTTGCGATATTCAGAACCATGCGAGCTATCTGAAGCACTGGGCCAGCAAGCTTAGGGAGGATGGATCAAAGAGCCTTCTGAAGGCCATCTCAGAGGCCAGGAGAGCAGCTGATCTGATCACTGGAGAGGTCACCATGGAAGACATGGAAGAGCCTGCACGGGAGACTGTTAAGGCATAGGCTGGAGAAGTCGAGTGATGGGGGACCGGGCCATAGAGCCCGGTTTTTTATTGCGCTGTCACATCCTCGCTGCGCTCGTTTGTTCCTTGATCGCACTGGAAGCTTGCAGAAACGGGACGTTCCATATATGATCTGAATATGCGCTGGAAACAGTGCTTTCACTACAACAAAGCACCATGAAAGTCAATTTCACAAGGCCTGGAGCCAATCGGCTTTATGGCCTGTTAAGCAGTTGCCTATGGCTGCAACAGATCGGGACATCTACCAGTGCAACTGATGAACAATTGCTGGAAGCTTTAAAAACGTTTCTTAAAAGCAATCAGGAGATGTCCTATCCAGGAGTTTCAGCACTGGAGTGCATGGACATTCTGCAAAATGATGTTTATTACGCTCTGACTCATGACGATGAGCACGTTCAGGAGCAGACCGCTGCACTGAGGGCTGAATCATGACACCAACAAACGCAAAGCTAAATGGTGGTGAGCTGATCACCATTACGGCGACACTGACGCGGGATCAATGGAGCATCCTTTTTATGCTCATGCATCAATCAACACCGATGCTTCCGCGTCCAAGCTGGCCCACTACTGAATTCATCATTGAAGTGCTGGATTCAGCCTATGCAGACGCTGTTTCAGAGGCTGAATCATGAGCATTGAACCTGTAGAAATTGGTCACGCGAATCGGAGAGCACTTCAGTTCGCAATGGCTAACACTGGTTTTCCGCAGATGCGTGTGAACCAGCTCGTTCTTCTTTTGTTGGTTTCTGAATTCCCTGGCATAAGCCAGAAGGAGCTTCAGGAGCGGGACTTTTTGAACTGCTCACCTGGAGGAGTCTCCAGAAACATTGACGTATTCGGGACCGGTAACGTTCGCGGAAAATCGGAGCGTCATAAATTCGCCGGTTTTGTCGAAGTCAGGCCTGGTCAGTGCGATGACCGCACAAAGCATGTTTATCTCACCAAAAAAGGTGAGTCATTCATTGAATCTTTTCTGGGGTTTACTACAGGATTATCTGAATCATGAAAACCATCTTTTTCAGCATCAGCAGAGCCGTCTTTATCCATGTTGGAGTCTGCGCAGCCCTTCTCGTGGGTTGCACCAATAATGAATATCCAGCATCAAGATCTAAATTTCACTATGAAGGCATGAGTCCAGAACGGTATCAGAGAGCAATGCGACGCAGCGCCAGAGAAGCGGAAATAAAGGCTGACCTAGAGGCCTCTGGTTACAAAGTCGAGTATGGGGGTGGCCTGTACTGATGTATTCATCCATAGGCTCGATCAAGCTGCGCCATGAGGGCAACTGGTTCAATCCAGCTTGCCTGAAGGGCCTTGACTCAGAGCATCCTGCAAAGCCCTGTTATCCCTGCTGGGATGGGGCTTTTTTTCTGTCTAAGGAACGGCTGAAAGGCCGGAGGACCACACTGGGCTGGATCCCACCAGGACCATGGCGGTTTACTGTCCGGTGGGTCGATGACGTGGGGCGAATCTCCACTGTCGGCAAGTTTCAAGGGCATGCAACCTTGCGAGAGGCAAGAACTGCTGCAAAGTCACTGCAACAGGAGCAGTGTGAGCGATTCCCTGCACAGAAGGGTAAAAAGCTATGAAAATCCGTACTTATGGGATCATTCATCAAAAATACCTATTCACAGCGAAGCCCTCACTGGTCATGCTGAGCAAATATATGAGGAGGAGATCAGTAGAACGCCGAACATTGCGTCCACGAGATCATCCGGTGTTACAAATTATACGCGCTGTAGTAGGTGCGGCATTTCTGGACCATCGCCATAGGTAGCCTGCAGAAGTCTCTGCCAAGGACTGCCAACCGTGTTTATTGCTGACTGTGCTTTCTTTCAAATTGTTTGGACCCTGCCCAGAGCGGAGCATGCAGCTCGCTCTGGATAATTATTTGCTCAACTTGCCGATAGGCACTAAAACTATTTTTCACAAGACTTTTAACACTCCATTTTTTTCGCAGATCTCACTAGTCTGCACACTACATGAACGAATTAAAAACTGGCGGTCAGAATGGCAACGAGCAAAGAAACGCCCATTCAGACTGCTTCCTGGCGGCATGCCGAGCCATCGTCAGCACAGCATCGCAATTAAGAGTATCGCAAATTGCGTTTCTATTACTAATCGACTTAAACCCTGGAATAACTAGTAGACAGGCTGCTGAATACCTTGACTGCAGTGAGTCTGCGACTTCACGCAATATTGATATATTCTCAGACATTCCAAACAAAGCTAATAGCAACAGAATGCTGGGCTTTGTGACGGAGAAAAAAGATCCAGACGACAGGAGATTGCGCAGAGTTTGGCTCACTGCTAAGGGCCGTACCTTTATTGACACTATTCATCGTCTTAATCATGGCAGTATGGTCTGAACGCGGAAAATGGCGTGCTCGATGTCGTCAACCTGACGGCAAATATCGGGGCCGGACATTCCCGACAGAGCTGGAAGCAATGCAGTGGGAAGCTGCAATGAAGCAGGAGACTGCTCAGGAGCTATCAGCAATCAAATTCAACAGGGGCAAAAAGTCCGTCCTGGATGCTGCCTATTTGGGCGCTGTCAAGCAAGAGCGCACCGTGGCAGCAGTCATGGCCGAATGCTTTGACACTGATGTACTGGGCAACAAACAGCAGACAGAGCGACTGATCAGGGCTGGCAAACGGATTGGTCTTGACAGGTTGGTGCATGAGATTACCTGTACTGACATTGATAAGATGCAGGCCCAGATGAAGAAAGAAGGATATGAGAACAGCAGTATTGAGGTTTATTTGAGTTCACTTAGCACCATTTTCAGCAGAGCAGAACGATTGCACTGGCTTGCAAAGGTGCCGCTGATGCCCACTGCTGAATCCAGGAAGAAACCAGAGAAACAGTGGCTAATAATAAAAGATGAATGGTATGAGCATTTAATCTCAATCTGTGACGTTGAGAAGTATCGACTGGCTTGTGAGTTTATGTGGCATACCGGCTGCAGGGTCAATGAAATAATTTTGCTGCGATGGGACCGGGTGAACTGGTCCATGAATACAGTGCAGTTTGTAAAAACTAAAGGGTTGCGTCCTAGGACACTTCCAATGTCGGAGGATGTGCAACGGATCCTACTTGCATTTAAAAAGCTTAGTAATCCTGATTATGACACCTTCAGTGTTTTTCCTGGAACTTATACAGACTATAGACAGGCATACAATGGCCTCTACCATTATTTAAAAATGGAAGGATCCACTGGAGCACAGAAGGGCAAGCGATATGGCAAGATCCATCAAGTTTGTGATTACTTCCAGCTGGATGATTTAAGTCGATCAGAATGGCATGCGTGTCATTCTTTCAGGCATACCAAATGCACACGATTGGCTTGGCTAGGAGCAGAAGCAACAGAAATTATGTATTGGGCTGGTCATAAAAATCTGACTACCTCACAGGATTATTTGATGCTGTCTGAGCGGATGACTAAGCGCTTGCTATTACTTGAACGAGGGCAAACGTCCCGATCTGAGGGCATGCGAGGGCAATTGCCCGCATAAAACCCCAGTTCACTACTGCGTTTGCATTTATTAGAGATCATGTGACCTGATCCTCAATACTTGCAGACGCGCAAACATCAGTCGTACCAACGGCTTTGCCACTGCAATCCACCGAAATGACCACGCAACCATCAAAGGGCCTCAAGGGGTTTCCGCTCCCTCAGCATCAGGACCAGCTTGACCTGGAATATTGGTCACAAAACATCGGTGGAGATAGAGCAACAGCAGGCAAGTGGTGGGTCGGAGGCGAGGGATTTATGGCTCATGCCTTCGCCAAGCCTTATCTGAAAGCTTGCCTTGAAATGTGGTGGAAGGCCAAGAAGAACCCGGTCAACTACGGGGCCATGTGGGATCTGATGGCTGATGAGAAAGCTGTTGCTCAGGTCTTTGGCGAAGCTCTGATTTACATGATCAGCAACAGCACTGAAGGACGGAAGCGCAACAACGTTGCGGCAAGTATTGGCAGGCGTGCTGAGTTCGTGCTCTGGCTAAATCATCCCGAGTGGAAGGGCAGTCAACACCTCAAAGGACTTCGCCTGGCCAATGGCCGAAATCTATCCATGAGCCTGATCAAAAAAAGGCTGATCCATAAAGGGTTTGGCAAGGCTGCTGCCTATCAACCACTGTCAAAGAAAGAGCAGGTTGGTCTGGGCACATTGGCCATTGAGATTGCAGCCCGTGTCACTGGACTGATGCGCTTTGATGCCGAACCACAGGGCTACGGTCGTCAAGCACTGGTCGTGCGAATGACGGATCAATATTGGGAATTCATGAAAAACTGGAAGCGGAACCTAATGCTGTTCCGTCCCAGTTTTATACCGATGGTTTGCCCACCGGTTGCATGGACAGGACTCAGCGAGGGGGGATACCTGAGCCTGGCCACTACATGCTCAACAGTGCCAGATGAAAAGTGGGCTGGCCAGATGATTGATGCCCACCCTTGTGTGCTCGGCTCCCACAACTGGCAGCAGTCTGTTGCGTTCAATCTTGACTATGACCAATGTGATCTGATCCGAGCTGTCTGGGATCGAGGCCATGAAGTGGGTTCCCTTCCTCCAAGGGATCCAATGGAGAAACCCAGTGATGATGCCTACAGGCAGAAAGCCAAGGCCCTGGGCGAGCAGCAGGCCACGGCCTATTGGAACCACTTCTGGAAATACAAGGCCGATCAACGCAAAAATGGACAGAGAACACAGGTCATCCATAACTTCATTGCCACCGACAAATTAAAACCACATAAAAAACTGTGGTTTGTAGGCAAGAAAGACCATAGGGGCAGGTACTACATCAATGGCTCTGCGATCAGCTATCAGAGCAATGACCACACCCAGTCACAGCTGACATTCAATCGTGCCGCTCGGATCGCAGGCAATGAGAAGCATTTGATCTGGGCGATCGGTGAAGCATGGGGTGTCGATCCAGACTGGGAGAAGCGATATGAATTCTTTGGTGTCTACGAGGATCGGCTGGTCACTTGCGGCCAAAGGGAGCTTGAGTGCATTGGCTGGTGGGAACGGGCCAAGAAACCATGGCGACTGGTGAGCCTATGCCGTGAACTGGCACGATTCAAGGAGGATTATCAGTACAGGACAAGGCTTCCATTCAGGTTGGATCAGACCTGTAGCGCCTATGGGCATGCAGCTTGCCTGATTGGTGATGCTGCTCTGGCTGACTTGACCAACATCACAGGCGAAGGTTATAGAGATTTGTACTCAGAGCTAATGGAAACAGCGATTACTGAGCTGGGTCGGATGTTTATGGAGCTGGACCTATCAGATGAAGCAGGTGAGAAAAAGAGAAAATGTATTGAATGGTGGATGATTCATAAACCAGACAGAAAACTAATTAAGCAATGTTGTATGCCAATTGTATATGGAAGGTCATACAATACGATGCTGGAAATTATTCAACTGCACTGTCGTGAGAAGCTGGGCAACTTCCTAACAGAAGATGGGATCAGGATTATTGACCTGGCTACGGTCCTGGCGAAGGCGATTGATAATGCGGCAAAGCTCTGGCTACCTGGCATTAATGATCTACATGCTTGGCTAAGGAGATGCGCCAAGGTTTGTTTAACAGAGAAAGGTATGGCTCCATGGTGGAAGACACCCAATGGGATGACAGTCTGCAGCTACGGAAGAGAGTCATCACAGCATGATGTTTATTTAGAACTGTCAGGCAGGAGACTGAGGGTGTCGATGGGAATAGATGATGGGGAAATATCAAGCAAGAAAACTTACACCCGTATCTGTGCTGACTACATCCATAGCCAAGATGCTGCGTTCTTAGAAAGATTTGTATGGCACTGGGCGACAGCGTATAAGTACCCGCTATACACAGTGCATGATTGTGTCGCTGTGAATATAGACAAGGTTGATTTATTGAATGATGAATTGAGGGATCAATTCTGTCGGTTCTACAGTGAAGATCATCTGATGAACATGCGTAACAATATTATGGAGCGCACTGGCAAACGGATACCAGTGCCGCCTGCAAGAAACACGCTGAAACGTAGCCATATCGGAGAAAATCGCTTTCTATTTTCTTGAGAAGGTTGCGCCCGTTCAAGTAATGGAGTAGACTTTGTGTGTCTCTACTAGAGACGCCTCAACTTTTAACAATCCATGCAACCATTCACTTCTCCCGTCGGGCGCTTTGCGTTCGGCTCACTCATTTCGCCACAGGAAAATAGGCAGGGGAAAAAAGAATGGCTTGCCGCTCTCGTTATCAGCGTCGAGGACAGCAAGCCCCTCTTTGAATCCGTAGATGAAGAGATAAAAACAAGACAGGGTAATAAGCAATGGCCTATTGATCCTCCCAAGGACGCATGGATGCCATTCAAACCTTCCATGACAAAGCAGGAAGACGGCAGCAGAATTGCAGAGGAAGGGATGCTCCTTTGGACATTTAGGAGGAAAGAGGTCATCAACCTAAGGGGCGAGCAAAAGCTTCAGTCAGCACCCCAAGTTTGGGATGGCGGCGGCCTGAACATTACAAAGAACTGTCCTGACATTGGAAACGGCAGCGAGCTGAAGGTTTTTTATCAGCCCTATGCATACTCAAATATGTCAACTGGAGTTCAGCTCCAGCTGCTAGGCGTTCAGATTGTCACGTTGAAAGAACGCACTACTGACAACTTCACACCCGCAGCAGTCGAAGGTGCATACCGGGCACCAGAGGAGATGCAGCCTGGCAAGTCTCTTGCTGAGATGTTTGGCGGGGAAGCATTTGAGTCTGATGACTGATGAACTACTCCCGCTTCAATCACTTCGGAACTAAACGTAGGAAGAAGGGGGAGTTTCGTTCAGGTCTTGAAAGAAAGGTCAATGAGTTCCTGCTTCAGCAGGACTCTGCTCATTTCTATGAGTCTGAACGGTTCCCTTATTATCTCAAGCGACAGTACACCCCTGACTTCCAGGTTAGGGGAAAGAAGTTTGACTTCTGGATAGAGGTTAAAGGGAGATGGCAAAGTGATGACAGGAATAAATTCCTTGCTGTTATTACTAATAACCCTGACTTGAATATATTTGTAGCCCTACAAGCTCCAAGACAAACTATTAGCAAACAATCATCCACAATGTATTGCCAATGGGCGCAACGTTTTGGCATCGCATGGTGCCCTTGTCCAATCCCTCAGCAGTTCTTTGACTCATGGGTAAATGGAGTAAAACTGACCTACCCTGCCCCGACAAAGGGGGATGTGGATCCTCAGATGGTTATGCCATTGACCACGACGGAAATGGCTACTGTTTCGTCTGTCTCCAATATTTTAAGGGGACAATGAATTCAGAAACTTTCTTAGATCAGCTCAGGAGAGAACGGCTTGATGAGATCTCCGAACCAGCCACCATCAAGCCACTTCCAGCTGGCAACTATGAGTCTATGCCTGATCGCCGGATCAGCGCTGATACTTGCAAACTCTATGACTATTCACAGGGTTCGTATCAGGGGAAGCCAGCACACTTTGCCATGGTCCGTGATCACAAAGGCAACGTGGCCGGGTGCCATGTAAGAAAGCTCCCCAAGACTTTCGCCTGGGTAAACAAACCTAAGAAGACTCAGCTGTTTGGGCAGCACCTCGGATCAAACAATCACCTCATCATTTGTGAGGGACAGATTGATGCGATGTCTGTTTACGAGGCGCAAAGAGGTTTTGATCCATCAATCATTGTTGTCAGCACAACCAGTGGTGTTGGCAATGCGATCAACGATCTCAAGGACAACCTGAGCTACATCCAGAGCTTTGGTCGCGTCACCCTGATGTTTGATCAGGATCAGGCCGGACGTGATGGAGTCACCAAAGCCGCCGAGCTACTCGGAGCCTGTGCCCGAGTCCGTGTTGTAACTGGCCTTCCCTACAAGGATGCCAATGAGGCATTGGTTGCTGGTGATGTCAAAGCGATTCGCAATGCCATCTCATGCGCATCAGCGTTTGTTCCTGATGGTGTCGTCGAGGCCAGTGACCTGGCAGAACAGATCCTGAACCCTGTCCATGACCAGGGAATATCCCTGCCATGGGAAGGATGGAACAACTTCACCGAAGGGTTCAAACCGGGGGAAGTGTGGTTGCTGTCGGCTGGCACCGGCACCGGTAAGTCGTTATTCGCACGGAGCTTGTGCCTTCATTTGTGCAGGCTTGGTATTAAGTGCTCCTTCATCGGACTGGAAGAAGCAGCGACGACAACACTGGAGCGGATGCTTGCTGAGTATCTAGGTTGGCCGGTGCATCTTGCATCGAAACAGGACAGGCAACTGAAGGAAAATTCGATCAGGGATGGGATGAAAGCTTTTGCCCCGAACCTAATGCTGTTGGATAAGTTCGGAAGCCTTGACGGACTGGATGGATTCTCTAAATATGTGCGTCATTATGTAATGAACGAGGAAGTTAAAGTAGTATTTTTAGATCACTTCTCCCTGCTAGCTGATGGTATTGCTATTAGTCTCGATCAGCGCCGCAGTATCGATAAGGCTATTAAGGAAATTAAAGAACTCGCGGTCGAACTTAAGTTCACCTTTGTTGTCGTATCCCATCTATCAAGACCCGCTGGACTTGGAAATTCAGACGAAGAAGGATCGGGGGAGAAAGGGCCGGAGTTAAGACAACTCAGAGGCTCACATTCCCTGGCTCAATATCCAGACTACATAGTCATGTTGCAACGCAACGTACTTGATACTGTTCACCCCAACACAACATCATGCTGGCTCAAGAAGAATCGGGTAACGGGCCAGTGCGGCCTGATGAACAAGCTGACATTCGATCCAGAGACCTGCCGGTTCACAGAGGAGTATGGAGCGAGGGGATCTATCTAGATACTTTGACGATCATGATTGAAACCTGTCTTTCAAAAGAACCTAAGCATCCAAAGACAGAAGAAGAGTGGCAAGCTTATTGGCAAGGGTCGCTTACTTCTTATGAACATGCTCAAGATCTCTACCAGGATTTAAAACAAAAGGAGAACTATGACTAACACTCTGTTGATCGATGCTGACATGCTCCTCTTCAGGATCATGACCGGCTGTGAGATTGAAGTTGAATCATCACCTGAAGTGTGGTGTCGATGGGCACCGCTTGATCAGGTCAGAGCGCAATGGGCAGAGAAGGTAGATGAGATGAGAGAACAGTGTCAGTGTGATTACTACCACTTTTGCTGGACAGGCAGCAGTGCTTTCCGTCGTCGCTTGCTTCCTGAATACAAACAGAACAGGGCAGGGAAGCTCAAGCCAATAGGCTGGAAGCCAATGAAAGCTGAGCTACTGCAGGAAGAGGCAAGCATTCAGCATGACGAGATCGAGGCTGACGACTGGCTAGGGATCCTGGCGACTAACCCTGACTGGGTAAGAGGAGAAGCGTTCATTGTTTCTGGGGATAAGGATCTGAATCAAATATCTGGCTACCACCACTGGCCATGGAATGAACAGCAGCACTGGATAGTTACAGAGGAAGAAGCAGTGCGTCAGTTCTATGTCCAGACACTTGCTGGAGATACCATTGACAACATCAAAGGATGCCCTGGCGTGGGACCGGTGAAGGCAAGGAAGCTGGTAGACACGATGGACCTGACCGATAAACAGGACTGTTGGAATATTGTCCGCGCTTCTTACCGTGTTGCATACGAAAAGGCAGGAATCAAAGATGACCCTGCAGAAGCTGCACTATTGAACGCTTGGCTAGTGAGAATATTGAGAGAAGGCGATTATGATATTAAAGAACGCAAGGTCAAACTATGGAGTCCAAGCAATTCTCAGGCCAGTTAGCTCCAGATTTTGATAGAAGGGACGCCCGCGACATATTGATGGAAAAGATAGACCGGGATTTTCTTCTGGCCCTTGATACTTTGTTCCCTGAAAAAACGCCAGAGCTTGAAGACTCTTTGGATAAGATCAGATATGCTTCAGGGCAACGGTCTGTTGTTCACCTTCTAAGGAGTATCTGGGCTAATGGCTAAGAAGAAAGTTACGGCAAAGCAAAAGCAGAAGGCACTAGCAAAGGCTCGGAAGGACGGGAAGGTATCAGCCAAAGAAGCACGGAGCCTTCGAAGCCTTGGCATCAGTGCAAAGAAGATCACCAACACCACTCCTGGCGGCAAGGGGAAGGTCAAAGTTACCGGTCGTGCCAAGCAGCTAGCCAAACCCAAGCCCACTCCATCACCATCCAGTCCAACCGCACCGGCCAGGGCAGCAGCAGCAAAGGTCAAAGCCAATGCTCCAACTCCAACCCCGACGCCATCACGTTCAAACAATATCTTTGAGCAGAAAGCAACTGGCGGCAACAAGTTCCTAACTGGCAAGCAAGCGAATCAAGTTCTAAAGCTGGTCAAGGATCCGCAACGATTACCATCAACCGCGAATGAAACAACAGATAGAGAAGGCAATGTCACTACATCTACAACGCCAGGAGATATAGATTTTGAATCCATAGGTGGCGAGAGATTAATCAACAAAGCCCTTAGGGGGCTATCAGCTCAAGGCATAAATATCAATGACATTAGTTCGCAGAATGATCTGAATAAGATCAAGGATTATGTTCGGCCTCTTGCTACCCGGAACAACAATGGATTGCCAGGTGGGGATAGAGCAACTGGGGAGTACAACGATATTGTCAATGTCTTAAGGCAAGATGCTGAAACGTTTGGGCAAAGGGGCGACAAGTACAGGGACTTACTGAAGAACTCTTCGCCATATAGCCCTGAGTTTGTAGCGATGGCAAAAGAGCTTGGGAGAATACCTGGGCTTGAAGAGATCGATGCTGCGACTAAAGGGATAGGTGGCAAGAATACAGATAAGGCTTACGGCAAATTTATTGGCAATTTAAATAAGGCCACTGGAAAAGGTCAGAAGAAAGATAAAGTCCTTGGCCCACTGGGAGGTGGGAACGGGCTTAGCGACAATGCCCTTAATCCGTTTGCATTCACAAACTCCTTTACCGCTTCCAGGGAAACCAAAAACATTGGCCCAACAGTCAATGGAATTGGAGAGCTGGCTATTGGAGCAACGGCACCAGCCGCACCAACGGCACCAGTTGGAGCAGCACCAACAGCAGCAGCAACAACGACAGCACCAGAGGCACCGACTGGGACAGCGCCAACTGCAGCAGATGAAACCAATCCATATGCCTCCATCATCTCTGGACTAGAGAGTCAGATTGCTGACCTGTCATTGCAGACAACAGACTTAGGTGATCTTGCTGACGGGTTTGCTGCCAGTAACACCTTCTTGTCTGATCAAGCTGCAGCCTCAGCAGAGGCATATGCAGCGGCAGAGAAAAGAGCAACCAACCTGGCTAACGCATTTGTTCCAAATGCAAACCCCAATGCAAACTCAATTAGCTACGGGGACTATCGAAAAAGGAACAGAAGGAAAGAGGATAATCAACTGTCTGACCTAGCAATCCTCAGTGACGTGGGGAATGCAACTGACCCTCTCGCTGGACTCCAACTCGCTTAACCCATGGCATCAACTAACACTGCACAATCTCGCTACGACGAGCTTGCGATGTATCGCAGCCAGCGACTGAGGACAGCAATTGATTGCAGTGCTCTGACAATCCCAGCGTTGATCCCTGAGTCAGACCAGAACGACACCACAGGGATGGACACTTATAACAAGTTGCCGTCTCTGTATCAAGGCAGCGGGGCCAGGGGTGTGTCGAGTTTAAGTGCCAAGCTACTTTTAGCTTTGTTACCTCCAAGCCAACCATTTTTTCGGCTAGCTATTAACAAAGGTGAGATTGATAAGTACCTACAACAGACAGGGCAGTCAGAAGAGAATGTTCTATCTGAGATGGATGTGGCTATGTCCTCCATCGAACGTCAGATTCTTGCAAGACTAGACAAGATACAAATCAGACCTTCACTGTTTGAAGCCATTAAGCATCTGGTTGTAGGTGGTAACGCATTGCTTTATATCGGAGAAGATAACGTCAGGATGTATGGGCTTAGGTGCTATGTGGTGGAGCGCGATCCAGAGGGGAACCTGTCGGAAATAGTAATTAAGGAGTCTGTCTCGCCAAAGTTCTTACCAGCTTCTGCTACACCAAAGAACGATGACGACGATGATCACCGGAACGTTTACACGCATGTCAAATTCGACGGCACTAACGACAGAGTGGAGTGGCATCAGGAGTTTGACGGCAAGCAGATAGCGGGTTCTCAGGGCTTTAGCAAACTTGATACCTGTCCTTATTTATGCCTCAGATTGCAACCGGTGCATGGTGAAGCCTACGGTAGATCTATTACCGAAGAGGTTTTAGGGGATCTACAATCACTTGAATCATTATCAATGGCGATCGTACAAGCGTCACTGATCATGAGCAAAGCAGTGTTCTTAGTTAATCCAAACGGTGTGACCCGTGCTGATGTATTGGCTAGGGCAGAAGCCGGGGCAGTCGTGGCAGGAAATGAAGCGGATGTGGCTGCCTTGACTGTGAACAAGCAGGCGGACATGAGTGTTGCACTGCAGACAGTTCAGATCCTGGAGAAACGAATTAGCTTTACCTACCTGGCCAATGAAGCTATTCAGAGAGACGCGGAAAGGGTCACCGCACAAGAGATAAAACTTTTAGCGGAGTCCCTCGAAGCAGGATTGGCGGGGGTCTACAGCATGCTGAGCCAGGAGCTGCAGCTGCCACTGATCCGTAGGGTGCTGTTCCTGATGGAGCAAGCCGGAGAAATCCCACCTGTTCCAGTGGACCTTGTGAATCCTCAGATCACCACTGGTCTGGATGCAATTGGCAGGGGCAATGATAAGGCAAGGCTAACTAATTTCCTTCAAGTGATTGCATCAACTCTTGGACCGGAAGTAATGATGCAGCGCCTGAATGCCAGTGAGCTAATTAAACGCTTTGCTGCCAGCGATGGAATCGAGATTGCTGGGCTGATCAAAACAGAAGAAGAATTACAGGCTGAACAATCACAGGCGCAGCAGTTACAATTAGAGCAGCAACTAGCTCAAGGACAAATTGATGGCGGAGCAGTCCAACCCCCGACGCCTGAAGGCGCTTAATGAAGACGACACAAAAACAGGTCGGAAACTAAGACAGGGTGAATACCTCAAGCCCTATGGCAATGAGGGAAAATCATTCATCGTATTCAACGGGTCCACTCGCGGTGATAACTGGAGCCGTACAGACGATGCGCCATGGACTCACTTGAAAACCAAAACTCCTAGGGGCTAATAGTCATGGCAACAATTGAGACCGGACAGGACGAGTCCTTTGATGAAGGTGCAGTAGCAGAACAAGAACGCATTGAGCAGGCCAAGGCTGAGCTTTATGCAGAAGAACAGGGACAACCAGATGATCTGATCCTTGGGCGCTACCGCACTCAGGATGATCTGGTCGAGGCATACAAGAATCTGCAGCGTGAAAACGAGCGGATGCGTCAGGGGCAACCACCTGATGTGGAGCTGGAGTCAGAACGAGATCGGCCTGAACAGCAGCAGGAGCAGGAGCCTGAAGAGGAAGAGGAGGACGACGCATCATCCATCTCACCTGAGGAAGGCGCTCGGCTGCGGGGTGAGATCTTTAACCAGGCTGGCGGTGAAGAAAAGTACACCGCTCTAATGAACTGGGCTGCAGACAACATTGATCAGAAGAGGGCCGATGCTTACAACCAGGCCCTGGAGCAGGGTGATGAGATCGGGATCCTGGCCCAACTCAAATCAATGCAATACGACTACATGATGAAGCGAGGCTATGAGCCCAAGCTGACTGGTGGTCGTGCTCCAACAAATCAAACAAGAGCGTTTGCCAATGAGGCTCAGGTTGTGGCTGCAATGTCAGACCCTAGATATATCAATGGCACCAACCCTGATCCTGAGTACATCAGAGAAGTTGAGGAGCGTGTAGCTGCAAGCGCAGTGTTTCAAACTAAATAGTTCCCTGTTATAAATAGGGAGTAAACCGACGACCACACCCCTGTCAGAGGCCGCTCGCGTACCCGAATGACAAACGTGGTGGATTTGCGTGATGCACCTGTCGGTGCTCAAAACACACTCATTCCATTGCTTCTAATTCATGGCACTATCAAGACCCGGTGTAATTAACAACACTGGTGGATCATGGGCAAATGACAATGCTCTCTTCCTTAAAGTATTCTCAGGCGAGGTGCTATCTGCATTTAAACGCTCCTGTATTTTCGATCAATTTGTTCAATCAAGGACCATACAAAACGGGCGCAGTGCACAATTTCCAGTGACTGGGCGCTTCGTCGCGAGCTATCATACTCCTGGAGATTTGATCGCAGGGCAAGGAAATATGGGTCAGAATGAGGTTGTCATTCGGATCGATGATTATCTCTTAGCTGATGCACAATTGTATTCTCTTGATGAGGCTAAGAACCACTACGATATTCGCTCGATATATTCAACGGAGCTTGGGCAGGCTTTAGCAAGAACCCATGATAAGAGACTTGCAGCAGAAATTTGTATTGCTGCTCGCACCTCTTCCGCTGACCTGTCAGCAAACCTGCCAACTGGCCTAACCCCTGACCAGCAGGCACGTACTGGTACTCGCATTGACTTAAACAACGCGACACCTACGGCTGATGATTATGTTGCAGCGGTCTTCCAAGCTGCTGCTGACCTGGACGAGAAAGATGTATCTCCAGAGGGCAGAGTTCTGGTCTGTCAGCCAGAAATTTTTTATGAACTGATCCAAAGTTCACGCGCTGTCAACCAGGACTTCAACCAACAGGGAGTCAATGGTTCTTACAGCAATGGTCAGATTGCCAAGCTTGCTGGGTTCAACATCTACTCCAGCAACCACCTCCAGAGTCAGGGCGATCGCACTGCACTGAGTGGTGAGCAAGGCTATGTCTTCGGTGGCTCTACGGTTGACTCCTCAATCGACATGAGTGGAACAAGAATGCTTGCCTTCCAAAAAGGATGTGTAGGTGTTGTCAAACTCAGAGATCTGAGCATGGGAATGACCGGGAATGATTACGATGTGATGTACGCCGCAACACTTATGACTGCCAAAATGGCAGTTGGTGTTGGTGCATTGCGTCCTGAGTGTGCTGTCGAGGTCTATAATTCGCTCTGATGGTTCGTTAGCCGTCGAGCAAATTGGGACTTATTGTGGGGGGCAGCAATGCTCCCCCTTTTTCATGGCTGACGGAACCACCATTAAAGTCAATGGAACACTTGTTACTAACAGTTATCAGAACGATCAAAAGCTCGATCCACTGGCGCCGGTTAAAACATTTTATAAAACTAGTGACGGCGACATTGTCCAACATGGCAAAGAGCCTGCAGCAAAACCTCAAGCACCTAAGGCGAAGAAAGCTGGATGACTGAACTAGAGGCCGTCAACACAATCCTGGCAACTATTGGCGAGGCTCCAGTAACTAGCCTTGCTGGTACTGTCAATGCAATTACAGATGCTGCACTGGCGGAGCGAACTCTTGACGAGGTTCGTACTGATGTCTGTGCAGAAGGCTGGAGTTGGAACACTCAGAAGGATGTAGACATTGCTGCTAACGCACAGGATGTTTACGTCGTTCCGGGAGACACCCTCTCTGTTCAATTCAGCCCTAACCAGTATCCAGACTCTCGCTATGCCTTGAGGGGACTACGGATCTATGACCGGATCCGGCACCGCTTTGACTTTGGTGCAGTGAATAACAGTGAAACGCTGCATGCTGCACAGATCATTCAGAAGCTGGACTGGACTGATCTCCCCCATGCTGCACAGCAATACACGATGGTTCGTGCAGCCCGGATCTTTTCTGATCGCTACGTCGCATCCTCTGTTGTCTTCACCTACACCGTTGCTGACGAGGACCAGGCCCGTGTCCTATTGATGCGAGCTGAAGAGTCCACCCTGGATAACAACCTTCTCTGGGGAAATGATCGTGGTGCAGGCCAGGGCCTCGGATACATCCCAGCACTCGGAACCCGTTACCGCTCCCGCTAATGGCTCGCGTCAAATCTCAGTACCGGAAGGGCAAGGCTCCAAAGAAGCCCAGCTCACCAATTCGTCGTGATCTGGATTCATTGATCCAAGGGGTATCCCAACAACCGCCACACCTACGGCTGGTTGGTCAATGCGAGAAACAGATCAACGCATGGTCATCACCGGTAGAGGGACTGAGTAAACGCAACTGCATGCGACTGATCAGCAAAGTTACAGACACTGTTCTGTCTGACTTCTATCTGGAAATGATGGATGTCATGCAGGGTGAAAACTATTTCTGTCTGGTCAGGCCAGGTGCAACAGATCAGACACTTATTGAGTTGAGAGATAATTCAGCAATTGTCAATATTGACTTGCATGGCACTGGGCTCACCCTTAGCGCCGATCGAATTATTCAATGTGATGACACCTCATACATTCACAATGCTCCAACAGACTTCTATAAAAAATACGCCCTGATCAATAGCGGTCCTATTGGCTTGCTGCTTAACAGAGAAAAAGAAACTGCTTTTAAGACAGACACTGTTACAGCGCAGGCAGGCAAAGGGATTATCTTTGTCAGGGCTGTTGCGTACAACGTCACCTATACCGTCAAGATAGATAACGTTCAGGTGGCAACGTACACCACACCCAAAGCTGATGCAGATGAAAACGAAATTAGTACAACTATTGTCGCTAATAATTTAACTACTCAAATTGCTAGCACGAGTGGTTACACGGTCACTATGAACAAGTACGTTGTTTATGTGCAAAAAACTGACGGTACGGATTTTCAATTAGATGTAGATGATGGACGTAGTTCTGAGCTGGCCAATGCGTTTACCAATAAAGTTCAAAGCCTGGCCTACCTGCCTGTCATTGCCCCTGACGATTATGTCGTTGAGGTAGAAAGCGATCCCTCTACAACTATTGATAACCGCTGGTTGAAGTTTGAAGTATTTGAGGGGCAATCTAGCTTGGGCGAAGGGGGATGGCAGGAGACGACTGCACCTGGAACTAAATACATTATTGAAGAAGACACCATGCCTCTTGTCTTGTATAGAGCAGATGAGGATGTTTTCTTTGTTGGGCCTGCCGATGGAGCAAAAAGGACCATAGTAGGGACAGGGACAGTCGCTGATCCGCAATACAGTTACACCTTCCCCCAATGGGGCAAAAGGACAGCAGGCAGTACAGAGACAAACCCTGACCCTGAGTTCCTTGGCAAGACTATTCGTGATCACATCATCTTCCGTAGTCGCTATGTAGTGGCCGCTGGTGAGACGATCACCTTGTCTGAAACTAATGACGTATTCAATTTCTTTAATGACACCTCTCTGGCAGTACAGGCAACAGACCCGTTTGGGCTGAGAGGAACTAGCGAAAGAAGCTCACCCATTGAATGGATGATCCCTGTTGAGGATTCCATCTTGGCGTTCTCCAGCACCTCACAGTTCCAAGTCAGAGCTGCTGATGCTGACGTGCTGACCCCAGCGACAGGAGAAATATTCAGGCTGAGCAACCTGGAGATGAATTCAAACATCAGGCCCAAGCTCTCTGGTACTCAGGTTCTATTCCCCACAGATCATTTTGGTTACTCGCATTTCCGTGAGTTCCAGTTTGGCAATAACAGCAGGACATCAAGACTGGGGCTGAACCTTGGCAGCTCACTGGACATCACCAACTATGTGCCCAAATACATTGAAGGCCTTGTCACTCACTGGGATGTAGGCGAAGCCGTAGATGCAGCTGTAGCCATCTCGCCTACTGACAGCAAAGAGCTATATGTCTATAAGTATTATTGGACAACTTCAGAGCAAGGCCAGCAAAAGATCCAACGGTCATGGTCCAAATGGAAGTTCAATCAAGATCTCCGATGGATAAAGTTTGTTGATAACGTGCTGTATATGCTGACGACAGATGCCAGTGGCACTTATTTCGGCATTCAATTAAACGATGAGATTGAGCTAAGAGACGAACCTCAGGTCTACCTGGACCGGCTGATTCAGCTACCAGCCTCAACAGTTGCTGCGCCATCAGCACGAGTCACAGCAGCGTATGACGCAGCAACAGACCTGACGACGTTTACCCTGCCCTACACCCCGGCAACAGAAGCATTGTGTGTGGTGAGGTTTAACAACGCAGCGAACAATGGCCTGTTGCTTGGGTCGTCAGCGACTAACACTATTGTTGCTAACACCACTGGTGACTTCACTGGTTATAACTTGGCGTTTGGTGAGCGCTATGAATTTGAGTATCAATTTAATACTGCTTACAGTGCGGATACAGATGAAGGCAAATCACGGTTTATTGGCCAACTAGCAGGAAGGACACAAGTTCTGAGATGGACTGTAAATCACGTTGACACTGGAGAGTACACACTGCGTGTCAAGAGATTCCACCGGCCTGATGACACAACCAAAGTATTCCGCAGCAGCTTGCTAGGGGTCAACAACAGCAACCTGGGCAGGAGTACAGACTGGCTAGAGAATGGTCATCTCACTGTTCCGGTAAATAGTCAGAACAATCTATGCGCTGTAAGTATTGAGTCAGATTCATGGCTGCCATTGACTATTACTAGCGCTAGCTGGCAAGGCGTTTATAGTGACAGGCAGAAAGCTGTTTAATCATGTTTCCTGGATTTGAAACGGTTGTCACTACAGGCATTAATGTTGGCCTGTCTGCCCTGCAAGGTAAGTCAAAACAAGATGCAGCAAAGAAGTCCAATAAAGAACAGAAGAAAATCAATAAAGCTCTGGAGAAAAGAGAGCAGGAACTTAATGAGCTTGACTACCTGTCAAAGATAGTCACCTATGCCCAAACGGTTTCTGCAAATGGTGCAGAGTATTACAGGGATGGCGTCAAAAAACTTGATTACGAGACAGGTCAATCAAGAATTATTGATACAGCGCTGAAGAACTTAGACTTAAATATAGAAGCACTACAAGATAAATATATTACAGGTGAATCACTAAGGTATTTAAGTGAAAGCATCACATATGACGACGAGGCTGGAAAGGCTTCAAATCGTCTTACGGAGCAAAAGACTGATCTGGCTTTGGATAGCGCTCAGTCACGGAATGATCTCAACAACGTTATTGCTACGTCATCCAGCGAAAGAGTCCTTGGAATCAGCAATGCCAAAGCAACAAGGAAGACAACAGTTAAAAATAACAAGAAAGCAAAACAACAAGCTATTGATAACGCCACAGCAACATATCTAACTGGATCCCAGAACGTCAAAGATGAATTTGCAGCAAAGAGCAAGACCGCCCTGGGGAGCAGAGACACTGATCTTGGAATCAATAGCTTGCAGAAGTTTATTGACGTAACCTCAAAGAATATTGATTATCAAGAAAACAAGGGGCGGAATAGCATTAATGCTGCAAAGTCAAATGTAGAGAATCTGCAGCGTGTGGCTGGCTATATGAATACAATTAAAGAAAGGAACTTGCAAGGGAAGCAAGCTGCAGCAAAGGTTGATACAGAGGGACAGAACATCCAAGAGCAGATCGTCATACAAGACAGCCTGGACACTCTGAAGCGAGACGCTGAATCTATTACAGCAATCCTTGGAGCAGCTACGGCAAGGAACTCTGCTGTTGTCAGATCTGGCGGTAGCAACAGCGCTGAGGCTTTAGCAATGGACAAGATGAAACAGTTTGGCAGAACCTATGGAGAGCTACAGCTAAGACAGCAAGATAGACGCAGACAGATAAGTGGATATAACTCAAAGATAAAAGGCGAGATTGCGACTCAAATGGATCTGATTGCACAATCAATTAAAGGAGCAGAAGAGAATATCGTTTATACACAAAAGACAAACAAGTTAAGCAATGAAGCCTTTGGTCTTATTGATCAAGCCTTGGATTCTAAAAATCAAGCCGACAAGCAAGGCATAGAAGGGATTGCTGGCCTCAGGGATCTAGGCATTAAAGATACATACACAAATAAGATGGGTGAATTAACTGCAGGGAAAGACAACGCACTGGCCACTCTGCTCACTGCAAAGAACAACACAATAGACGAGGCCACAACTAGCGCTGAGATTGGGAACAAGGCAGCAACAACGGCGGCAAAGAATGCTATTGGAAGTGCAAAGCTTACTGCCAAGAATGCTATCTCTAGCGAAAAGAAAGATAACAAGATTACTCAACTGGGGATTAGACAGAAGAGGGGGAACAAGGTCGATAAATTCAACTTGACTATGAGCACGTTGAATACAAGGTTCAACGAAATTCTTGTCCCTGGCTTTGACCTGAGCTCTAGGCAGGGCCAACGGGAGCTGCAATCACAAGTCATCGGTGCGCAGAACACCATCCTTTCCAACGCCACGCCCTACAGGGACGCGATCATTGAAGATCCCCTTCCACCTATCAGAGGATTGAAGCCTCAGAAAATTAAGAGCACCAGTGCTTACGTTCCAGGGAACGCATCGATTATAGGTGACGCATTTGTCGCAGGGTTTAGCAACGTATTAGATATGAGTTACACTGACAACGCTGGTAATTTGCAGTTCCGCTGATATACTTGCATTAGTTCAAGTTTCTCTATGGAACGGTTAACAGGTGAAGCCCTGCTTCAGTGCGCCAAAGAAATGCAAGGTGAGCCCATGCCTAGGGTGATGGAGCAATCTGGCTACTGGAAAGAAAAGCCTGATGGAAAGATCCAGTTAAACCGGACTGAATTCTTCCAAGCAATGATGGCTGCCCAAGGAATCATCATGGGCAATCAGCCTCTCCCCTCTTCCTCACCCAAGCAACGACGTGGTGTGGTGAAGGCCACGACCAGGGGCGTCGTTCCACTCTCTGGCCTCTATACAAATAAGATCGGCGTCGAAGCTGGTGATTACGTCAAGATCACTCACTATCAGGATGACTACAAAAATCAGCTGATCATTGAGCTGAACGAGGAAGAGGAAGAGGAAGAAGGGATGCCTGTCGTCTGCGGCATCTGATCACTTCTCAGCGGCATATAGGGCGAAGGACTGAGCAACGATCACGCTCAGCAGTTCGCCCACCCGCTCACCACTGCATCTCACGTCATTAGGGTCGCGCCCTGTGGCATTTGGATATGTCAAAAAGCAGCCAACCAGCACACCAGCGATGATGACCAGTTGACTGCCTAT
>Ga0115013_10000471_pt1 | contig 24564 bp, 27 predicted proteins | sample SouAtlMetagenome_2_FD_88686 | JGI IMG/M metagenome (GOLD analysis project Ga0115013, IMG submission 88686) | Marine eukaryotic phytoplankton communities from Atlantic Ocean - South Atlantic ANT15 Metagenome | ecosystem: Environmental > Aquatic > Marine > Oceanic | place: South Atlantic Ocean...
GTATGGGAAGTCCTCGGTGGAAGGAAGCATTGGTGCGATGGAGCGCTCGGCGAGTGCTCCGTGCCCAATTTCACGACGGTTCATCCCGCCGAAGCGACCGGTCTCACCCACGGAGAATGGTGGGAAGTTGTAGTGAAGGAAGAAGTTCTTGGAGTCTTCACCACCGGCGTAGTTGTCAACGTAGAGTTTCTCGTCGGCAGGTGCGAGGGTGCAAATTCCGAGGGCCTGGGTCTCACCACGGGAGAAGATCGCAGAGCCGTGCACACGAGGCAGGGTGCTGACTTCACCGTAGAGTTCGCGGAGGTCGCGAAGCTTACGTCCGTCGGCGCGAACTCCTTTTTCCATGATAGAAACACGGAAGGCTTTCTTCTGAATGTATTCAAAGACCTGCTCGATTTCGAACTCGGTGGTCTCGGGGAATTTTTCCTTAATGGCAGCCTCTACTTCGTCGCGGAGGGCTCCCACTTTCTTACCACGCTCCACCTTGGAGGCCGCATAGATCGCGTCTTCGATCCGGTCACCGGCGACGGCGTATCCGATTTCGAGGAGGTCTTCCTTGGCCACGGTGACGGTGTAGTCACGCTTGGGCTTACCAGCATGTTTCACGAGCTCTTCCTGGGCTTCGACGATCTGCGCAACGGCAGCCTGGGCGAAGTGAAGGGACTTTTTGAACTCCTCATCGGGAATCTCGTCGGCCGCCCCTTCAATCATGATGACATCAGTCTTGTTCCCCACGTAGATGAGGTCTAGGTCGCTGTCTTCACGCTGTTCGAAAGTCGGATTGATCACGAATTCTCCGTCGATGCGTCCCACGCGAACGGCACCAATGGGACCGGCGAAGGGAATATCGGAAATCGCAAGTGCGGCTGATGCTCCGTTCATGGCGAGAACGTCGGCGTCGTTTTCCTGATCGGCACTCAGAAGGAGAGCGATGATTTGGGTATCGTAGAGATAACCCTTTGGGAAGAGAGGACGCAGCGGACGGTCGGTCATGCGGCATGTTAGAATCTCTTTCTCGGTCGGACGACCTTCACGCTTGAAGTAGCCACCGGGGAATGTGCCGGCTGCCGAAGCGCGTTCCTTGTATTCCACCGAGAGGGGGAACCAGGTTTGACCCTCACGGATCTTGGTTTGTGAAACAGCGGAGACCATGACGATGGTTTCTCCCATCTGGACTGTGACTGCTCCGTCGGCCAACTTGGCCAATTTTCCGGTCTCGATGACCAGAGGACTCGGCCCAACATTGGCCGTTACTGATTGTATACTCATTATCTTGTTTTTGGTGCCTCGCATCGGGACCCTCCCGGGCGAGTTTTGGTTTGAAACGACGAGCGACTCCCGGTCTGAATTTGGGTGGGAATGTCGTCGGCGAGGCCCATCAACTGCGATGGTCCTCATGGCAAAACGACCACGATGCAGAACAACGTGGCCGAAATGCAGAGTGGTTACTTACGCAAGCCAAGCCCTGCGAGGACTTTCTTGTAGCGAGCTTCGTCCTTACGCTTTAGGTAATCGAGAAGCTTGCGACGACGTGCCACGAGGCGGAGAAGTCCGCGACGCGAAGCGAAATCTTTCTTATGATCATCCATGTGATCAGTAAGGTGCTTGATGCGCTGGGTCATGAGCGCGATCTGGAAGTCTGCACTTCCGGTGTCATTATCGTTGATCTTATAATCAGCGAGGTTAATTCCGTAATCGTTGGCCATTTTATTGGTAATCGGGACCGGTCGAGCCCCTTCATTGGAGCCAAACCGTCCTTCGACGAGCGGGGAATAGGCCAGGATTGGGAATAACTCAACATTTTTCGCGGGTATTCCACCATTTGCAGGCCAGAAAGGGACAACCTACAAGAATGGCAATGGCCAAGACTGAGAGCCCATTATGGAATATCGGAGATGATTTACTCAAGTTTCTCCCCTGCACAGCCGTTATATTAATAGCGATCACACCAGGGTGCAGAGCTAGCGAAATCCCAATGGAAGAGCCTTTCTCATTCTCGTAGACTTTCTCCTCCTATCCAGATTACTCCACCTTAAACCCTAGCGGACTAATACTCAGGATATTGACAAAACCTTTAGGATTCGTTTAAATCCCCAGAATGAAAGCCCCCCTTCTCTCAATTCTCCTGGTTTCCCAATCTCCCCTTCTCTTTGCACAGACAGATAATTTCGACGATGGAAACTCCAACGGCTGGACCGAAGCGGATGTTCTGGCAGCAGTGGGAGCTGCGGGATCGTTTTCTTTCCCCGACGGAAATACTTACCGCATGGTGGGGGCCACTTCTCCCAATCAGGCAGCTTTCGGACAGTCGCGAATCGGAGCATTGCGGGCGGATGTCACCTACACCGACTTTTATCAGACCATTGACATCGTCGATTTCGACGAATCGCTGGACCAGAATATCGGAATGTTGGCCCGGGTAAAAGATCCCGGCTTGGGAACACTGGACGGATACTCGTTCACCTTCAATCCAACCGACCAGCGAATGTTTTTTACCGTGATCACCGATGAGGGAGGACCCAACTTAGTTGACAAAGAAGTCCCGCTCGATCCGGGAACGCCGGTGAGACTTGTTTTTCAGGGGATTGGAAACGCCTTTACTTGCAAAATTTTCGATCTCTCTGATCTCACCACACCAGTGGTCACAATGGAAACAACCGACAGCACTTGGACTACAGGAGCCAGTGGGATTTTCGTGGTCGCCGATCAAAACGAGCCTGCCAATTCAACCGACTGCACCTTCGACAACTATTTTGCTGCTGCAGAAGAACCAGAGCCATCAACTGAGATCGACATCATCGGCTTCGAAATCGACGGGGATGACGTAATCATAGAATTCACCAGCATCGCCGGCGAAAGCTATGGAGTCTGGAAGAGCTCGGGATTGGAAAATTGGCAGGAAATTGAAGACTCAATTGCAGGTGACCTTGGGACTACGACTGTCGTTAGAATCGCCAACCCTGAACCAGCCGCGACGAAGCAATTCTTCGAAGTAAGGAAGGAGCAGTAGGAGAAATGTGACTTCCACTCCTCTCAATGAAAAGGAGGCCGGATGCTCTTTCGCAAATTCCAAAACCTTATCGCCGCTTCATTCGGCAGCAATGGACCTCTGATCTACCCACTAAAAAGCCCGCACTCAAAGAGCGCGGGCTTTGAAAAACTATTCAAACTTTCTAATAGCGGTAAAGCTCAGGCTTGTAGGGGCCGTCGACGGGGACATCGATGTAGTCGGCCTGTTCCTCGGTCAGCTTGGTAAGCTTGGCTCCGATCTTATCAAGGTGAAGCCTTGCCACTTCTTCGTCGAGTTCCTTGGAGAGAACTTCCACACCAACTTCGCGGCTATCCTTGGTTTCCCAGAGGGCAATCTGAGCGAGGGTCTGGTTGGTGAAGCTATTCGACATTACGAAGCTCGGGTGGCCCGTGGCACATCCAAGATTCACGAGACGGCCTTCGGCAAGCATGTAGATGCTGTTGCCATTGGCAAAGGTATAGCTATCAACCTGCGGCTTGATGTTGAGTTTCTGGATTCCGTCGAGTGCTTCGAGCTCGGCAATCTGAATCTCATTATCGAAGTGACCGATATTACAAACGATGGCCTGGTCTTTCATCTTCTCCATGTGCTCAGCCCGAATGATGTTGAAGTTACCGGTTGTGGTAACATAAATGTCTCCCCAACCAAGAGTGTCTTCAACAGTAAGAACACGGAATCCTTCCATGGCCGCTTGAAGCGCGCAGATTGGATCAACTTCGGTCACGACGACTTGTGCACCCTGAGCACGGAGGGCTTGGGCACAGCCTTTACCGACATCGCCGTATCCGCAAACAACACCCACCTTGCCGGAGATCATCACGTCGGTGGCACGCTTGATGCCGTCGATGAGCGACTCACGGCAACCGTAGAGGTTATCGAATTTTGACTTGGTGACAGAGTCATTCACGTTGATGGCAGGAATAAGAAGCTTGCCGTCACGCTGCATCTGGTAGAGGCGGTGGACACCTGTGGTGGTCTCCTCGGAAACACCTTTAAGCTCGGGAATCCAAGCATGGAAAATTCCGGGCTGCTTGGCGTGGATATCTTTAAGGAGAGCCTTGATGACAGCCTCCTCGGTCGAACCAGCGGGCTCGTTGACCCAATTGGATCCGTTTTCAAGTTCGTATCCTTTGTGGAGGAGAAGAGTGGCATCACCTCCATCGTCAACAATCAACTGAGGTCCTAGTGGTAGGTCGCCATCTGGATTCGGAAATTGCAAAGCCTGCCAGGTGCACCACCAATATTCTTCGAGGGTCTCACCTTTCCAAGCGAAAACAGGCGTGCCGGATTCAACGATCGCTGCCGCAGCATGATCCTGGGTCGAGAAAATATTGCAAGAACACCAGCGGACATCGCCTCCAAGATCCTTGAGCGTCTCAATGAGAACCCCAGTCTGAATTGTCATGTGAAGCGAACCCATAATGCGCACACCATCGAGCGGCTTCGCGGGACCATACTTCTCACGGGTAGCCATGAGGCCGGGCATCTCGTGTTCGGCAACGTCGAGCTCCTTGCGACCGAAATCGGCTTCGCCGATATCTTTAATTTTGTAATCTGACATGATTTTTTGAGGTGATTATTTGTAAGCTTTTTTGAGAGCAACCACCTTGTTGATTTGCTCCCAAGGAAGGTCGGCATCTTCTTTTCCAAAGTGACCGTAGTTAGTTGACGAAGAATAGATCGGGCGAAGAAGTTTGAGCTGCTTAACAATATCGGCAGGTTTGAAGGAGAAGACTTTCTCCACTGCTGCGAGGATCTTCTCGTCATCACCCGTATCAAAAGTGTCGATATTGATGCTCAACGGCTGTGGATGACCAATAGCGTATGCGAACTGGATTTCGCAGATTGGCGCGAGACCTGCCGCTACAATATTCTTCGCAACCCAACGTCCCATGTAGGCAGCTGAGCGGTCTACTTTTGATGGATCTTTCCCTGAGAAAGCTCCACCGCCATGACGTCCCCATCCACCATAGGTGTCCACGATGATCTTGCGACCGGTCAGACCGGAATCTCCCTGTGGTCCGCCGATAACGAATTGTCCGGTCGGGTTGATGAGGTATTCGGTGTCCTTGGTAAGCATCTTCTTTGGAAGAACTTTTTTGATCACCTTTTCGATGCAGAATTTCTCAATCGTGGCGTGATCCACATCAGCAGCGTGCTGGGTTGAGATCACAACGTTCACGATGCGAGTGGGCTTTCCATTGACGTATTCAACAGCGACCTGGCTCTTGGCATCAGGTCGAAGCCACTTGGCCTGTCGACCCGCTTTGCGGATCTTGGTCAATTCACGACCAAGGCGGTGCGCAAACATGATCGGTGAAGGCATCAGCTCGGAAGTTTCATCGCAGGCATATCCAAACATGATCCCCTGATCTCCGGCACCCTGTTCCTCCGTCTTCTTGCCTTTTGCCTTCTTGGCATCGACACCTTGGGCGATGTCAGGGGACTGGACAGTGAGAAAATTATTAATGAACACACTGTCCGCGTGGAAAATGTCATCGTCGTTGGTGTAACCGATCTCCCGGATTGCTTCACGAATTACACCTTCAACATTAATCACCGAACTGATGGGTTTTTGACCGATCTTAGGAATCGTGATCTCCCCCCCGATGACGACTTGATTAGACTTCACAAAAGTTTCACATGCAACACGGCTGTTCTTGTCAACAGTGAGACACGCGTCAAGGATCGCGTCTGAAATGGTATCACAGACTTTGTCAGGATGGCCTTCGCCAACAGACTCGGATGAAAAAATGAAGGATTTGCTCATGACTGAAATTTATTATATCGTTAAATCGCGATGCGTTGATGCGTCGTGTAATCCCCACACACCATGGCGTCAATTCTGAATTCACTCAAACTCATCGCGGATCCCACCCGCTTGCGTATCCTTATGCTCCTGAGCGAGGAGTCCTTATCGGTTGCGGAGCTCCAGCAGATTCTTGGGATGGGCCAGTCCCGTATCTCCTCCCAGCTCTCTCACCTAAAAAAGGAAGGGCTCGTCAGCGACCAACGATCCGGAAAAAACAATATCTACACCTCGAGAATTCCCGGAGAACTTGAAAAGATCGTCCACAATGCAGCCGACGAGCTCCCTGAGAGAACCAAAGACTGCCAATCACTGAGCCATATTTTGCGTAAGCGGAAAGACCACGTCCGGGCCTACTTTGACAACTTGGCAGGAAAATTCGGACGTGAATACGTTCCCGGCCGCTCCTGGAAAGGCTTGGCCGAAGCAATGCTGAAGATTCTCAATTACGACGTCGTGGCAGATCTCGGTGCGGGGGAAGGAACTCTTTCCCAACTTCTCGCCCAACGAGCCAAGAAAGTCATCGCCGTGGACAGTTCTGAAAAAATGGTTGAGTTCGGCCAAAAAATCGCTGTCGAAAACAAGCTCCTCAATCTGGAATACCGCCTCGGTGATATCGAGGCCCCTCCTATTAAGAATCAAGAAGTCAATCTCGCCATCTTTTCCCAAGCTCTCCACCATGCCGAAAATCCGCAACGCGCCCTCAAAGCAGCATACCGGATTCTCAAACCAAAAGGTCGTCTCATCATCTTAGATCTATCCCAGCATACTTTTGAAAAAGTACGAGAGCTCTACTATGATACTTGGTTGGGCTTCTCAGAAGTCGAGCTGGCAAAGATGATTTCCGAAGCTGGATTTAAGGACGTTGAAACAGCCATCGTCGACCGCGAGGAAATTTCTCCAAATTTCCAGACGCTCCTGGCAAGTGCTCAAAAATAGTCATGATGAAAGCTCTCTCAGTCGGCTTGTTATCAGGACTACTATTTTTGACCTCCTGTGCAAAACCAACTCCAGGCCCCAGAGCCGTCCAAATTCCAGAACCCTCAGAACCAGTGGTTCCCGCTGCCCCAGAACCAGCAAAGAAAAAGGTTGAAAGCATTCCTTTCCATTCCCTTCGGGCGCGCACCATCGAACGCCGGGGAATTAAACTCACTCTCGTCAGTTTTGATCGACGAAATTACCGTCTCGTTGTCGCAGATCAGTCAAGTGGACCTGGCTCAAGATATGACGACGCCAAGGACGCTGGAAACGGCCATCTTGCCTCTATAAATGGAGGATTTTTCACTCCTGCTGGAAGCCCGTTGGGATTGGTAGTCACTGATGGCAATCCCCGAGGTAGGGTCAATCGGGCTTCATTTCTGGGAACAGGATTTTTCCTCGGCCCCAAGGCCAAGCTCTTGAGCCGGACGGATTATCTGGCTTCTCCACCATCCCACCAAGAGGTCTTACAGTCAGGCCCCCGGCTGGTCTGGTCGGGCGAAACCTCTGCCGGACTCTCCCACAAAGATGAGCGGCCGCGCTCTTTTTTACTCTGGGATGGCAAGGAACACTTTGCATTGGGATACGCCGATTCCGCCTCACTGAGAGGGCTCTCAAGCTTACTCCAAAGCCAACCGATATCTGGGTTCAAGGTTGCCTATGCGCTGAATCTTGACGGAGGAAGATCCTGTGATTTTTGGGTTTCTTCTTCCGTGAATGGGGGCGGCGTCACTCGCAGTTCTTTCCTCAAAAAAGACGTCAGAAATTACCTCGTCCTAAAACGAATTCCTTAAGCGATAGAACATTTCCCGATTTTTTGTTCGTGATTCTTAAATAACGAGGACGTTGCTCGCAAATCACAATGAAATCGAGCGGTTCAAACCGATTCATTGATCGCCTCAATCATTCTCAATGCGTCTAAATTCTCCCTCACCGCATGAACACGGTGAATCATCGCGCCTCGCATTCGGCACGCCGCAGTTAATGCAGCAGTGGAAGCGTCCCGATCCTTAAGTTCCTTGGAGTTCAAAAGAGCCCCAATGAACGATTTCCGGGACAAACCCATTAAGACAGGGCGCTCTTTAACACGCAGTTCCTCCACACGACTCAAGAGGGTCAAATTATGCTCCAAGGTTTTTCCAAACCCAATACCGGGATCAAAAACGATTCGAGCGGCCGCAATACCTGCTCCAGTCAAAGTCTCATATCGCTCGTGAAAAAAATCCCGCATCTCCGACACCACGTCTCCATAGCGGGCTTGGCTCTGCATCGTCTCGGGCGTTCCCTTCATGTGCATCACCACCACCCCACAATCATTTCCGGCGCAAAACTCCAACATCTTTGGATGAGTGAGACCAGTGACATCATTAACAATGCTGGCTCCTGCTTCCACCGCTCGAGCGGCCACTTCGGGCTTACTTGTATCCACCGAAATGGCTACCGAAGACTGTCGTGCCAGGTCTCTAATGACTGGCACAACTCTGGAAAGCTCTTCTTCGACCGAGACAGGCTTCGCACCCGGCCTAGTCGACTCACCGCCGACATCGAGAATGTCAGCGCCCTCATCAACCATGGACAATCCTTCCGTGATCGTTTGTTCCTGCGACGAAAAGCGGCCTCCATCAGAGAACGAATCCGGAGTGACGTTGACGATCGCCATCAACAAAGATCTCGACGACAACATCCACTGATGCTGCCCGGCGATCCAGATTGATTCGGAAGAACTTCCAAGATTGCACTCCCTCATAGAATTTCACACAGTCTCCTTAACACCTATTAAATCACAATGAAAAATCTTCTCATTTGCCAGCTCATCGCCGTCCTTGCGATCAGCTCTCCCCTGCTCGGACAATCAAACAGCGATCAGGATCTTTGGGAATCCAAGGGTCCCCACGTTCGCATTAAAAGAAGCGATCAAGACGGTTCCTATGTCGTCTTCGAACGCACTCCCGACGACCAAAAGCTCATTAAAACCACGCGTGACGTCAATGATGTCATCAAGATGCGTGCGCTCTACTACCGAAACAAAAAGGGCTTCCTCACCCTAGGGCGCATCTTCGACGGGCAGGGCAACCAGCTCTATCGGGTTCGATACGGGTACGACAAGACAACCGGGTTGCTAGTGGCCGAGGACATGTTCGACGAACGCGTAAAATTTCACTTCCCAGACAAAGTCGACCCCAAAGGGAACCTCGTAGAGATGCCAGTACGACGAATCTATTACTTCTACGATGCCGATGGCAACCAAAGTAAAGCCATTGCCCTCGTTCCGAACAAAGGAGCAAAAGCTGAGGAAGTTTTTAAGGATAAAAAGAAAAAGTCAGAGCTGGATCATTTTCAGGAGGACAAGGGCTTTCAGATGGAGGATTCGACCCGGCCCGACCTCAACAATCCTTTTGAGGAGGAGAAGAAAAAGAAACTTCAAAACGGAGAATGAGTCCTGAACGCATTTTTCAATCTCTGTCCGCAGCAGGGCTCATTGCCGGAGCCTGGCTATACGGTAACTACTGGAAAAAAACAGGAGCCTCGCAATCAAGTGACGAAAGTATCATCGCGCTAAGAGCTCAAAACTCAGAGCTCACCCTTGAGAATGATTCCCTGAAAGGCGAGTTGGCCCAAGTTCGCTCGATGCTTGCCCAGGGGCCTTTTCCAGTTCCCGAAGATCTCATCGCTTACGTCGAAAAAGACCTCGGCATGGTTTTCCTGAAGGCTCCGAGTGTAAAGCGCGACTCTCCTGCAACTCTCAAAAATATCGCTGAAAAAAACCTCAAATTCACTCGCGGAGAAAGCGGATTGATGCTGGAAAACATCGCCTGGGAACTCCTTGGATTCATTCCATCCGATCAAAATTTATTAGGCCAATGGATTGCGATTGAGACCGAAGATACCCGAGGGATTTTCGATCTCACAAATGGTAAAATTCTCCTCTCCGAATCTTTCGACCCACAAAGCATTCCCGACTCAGCCATTCTGGCACGACTGCTTGCGATGCAGCTGGCCTACCAAAACCATCCCCAAAAAGAGTGGCCAACCCGCGACTCCTGGCAGGCTTGGCAGGCCACCTTTCTGGGTGCTGCCGAAGCAACCCGAAAACGGTATCAACGAAGTCGCTCCGTGACCGAAGGAGGCGTCACCTGGAAGGACCCCGAACAAGCACGGGACGACCTTCTCAATCAACTTTCCGCGGCGCTTCAGGGGTTTGCTAATTTCCCCTTCCTCGACGGACAGGACCACGCCTCGCATCACTACATTGACTCCCGCGAAGCCTATCGAAAAATGTTCCGAGAACCGGCAGAGACTACTGCAGAAATCATCCATCCCGAACGCCCTCAGCTTGAGTATGCCAAGATATCCTTCAAAGAAAAATCCGGCCTTGTCTTGGGAGAAGACAGCATCGGCGAACTTGGATTACGGATTTGGCTGGAAGCATTTCTGGGCACACAACCCGCGAGTGATCTGGCCAAAAGCTGGCGGGGTGATCGATATCAACTGATTGAAGAAAATGAAAAACCAATTCTGATTTGGCACTTGGAAATGGCCACCGCCAAATCCGCCGAAACTTTGGTTGCAGAAGTGCGCCGACTGATTACCCCCTCGATAAAAGAGACCCAGCCCAAGCGGAAGATCGAGATCACCTCCCAGGGCACCCGCGTTACTTTCGCCAATTCTCCACTCGACGAATGACAAGTAAAAGAGTCATCTTCCACGGACGGGTTCAAGGGGTTGGATTTCGCTACGCCACAAAGCAACTCGCTCTTGGATTCGATGTTGTCGGCACGGTGAAAAACCTCCCCGACCGCACCGTTCAACTTGAGGTGATGGGTGACCAAGAGGAGGTCGATGAATTCATTACCGAGATCATTGAGGAATCTGATCTTGCCGGATTCATCAAAGGACACACGGTCTGGGATATTGATCCCATGAATAACTGCCAGGGCTTTACCATTTCCCACTGAGATCACTCCATAAAAAAGCCTGGTGTATAACCACTAGGCCTGATCAGTCAGTTGAATTGAAATGCGTCTACTCGTCCTCGATCATTCCTTTGATCAATTTCTGATCCTCTTCTGAAAGCTTTGAAATTGGGTAAGGGACGATCTTTCCATTCTTCTGCAAACGGAAGATGACCTTGTCGACATCAATCTTGGTAATCGCAGCCACCATCTTGACACCCTCGGAATTTGTCCAAGTCCGCTGTTCAACGACATCCCTTAAGGCAGCCAGCCCACCGGGTTTTTCTTTGACGACCTTCACATCCCTGAGAGCCTTTCTAACGACGTCCTTGAATTCCTCGCTTGCAGGATGACCTTTGAAAATCAGTTTCCCATCAGCCCCAAAGGCCACGGCATGGGGAATCCCGGCAATGGAGACCGGACCTTGCGCCCCTTTCGTCACCGTAAACCCAACATTGTTCTCTTCGATGATTTTCCCGATGGCCTGTTTGCTACTGCCTTGGACTTCGGCGGCGATAATCTTAAGTCCCTTGTTACTATACTTTTTGTCCATCTCAACTAGATGGGGCATGTGGCGTAAGCAGGGCCCTCATCCGATACCCCAATATTCGATGACTACCACTTGGCCTTTCAGTTTTTGAAGCTTGGCCTCCTCACCAAATAGCGTCTCACCAACGCTCCATTCAGTGAGGTCATGATCCGGCATGTCATCGGCCTGAGCAAGACTGCACGACAGGCCTAACGCGATAATGCCCCGCAGAAGATTCACTTTCATACACCCTGTTTACCGACGGACGACACTATTCCTATCACTCGGTCCTCGAGATTCTTTTTAAGGAGATCATTTTAAAAATCGCCCCCCAAAACACTCCCAATCCCCCAATCAAAAATAGTCCGGGAAACCAAATTGAATACCCGGGAGCCTTTGTCTCATGGTCGATCAACGCTTCAAATGGATCCTTCGGATTGACGAACGCCTCAACCGACTGCCCTGGCTTAAACCGATCAAGCTCTCCGGCAATTTTCGATTGCTCTTTAAAAAAGGGATTCTCCCGGCGCTTCAATCGCGTCCCCCGATAAAATTCCCCCTCGTATTGATACTCATACACCAGTTCGTGACAAAATTCCCTGGGAACGCTCGGGCCCAATTTGCGCTCCCCGATTTTCGACTCAATAATCTCCGCAGAAACTTTCTCCCACGATCGCGTTTCCCGGGCGCTTAGATACCCCCGCCCAAGCCAGACCACGAAAATTCCACCCATGATTGCCAGCAAAAGACCAATGAGAGAGAGGTAAATCAATCCCCCACGTCGATGTTCCTTCATGCGCGTTTGGTAACACATTCCACGCTTCCCGCAAGACTGGTGCTTGCACCCGAGCACGATTCGCGCCAAAACCTTTCCCCATGAGCACATTCGCCGCCCAAGTCATGTCCGACCTCAAAGATGCCATGAAGGCTAGGGACACCGTCGCCCTGACCACTCTTCGCGCACTCAAGACTGCACTCACCAACGCCGCCATCGAATCCGGAAACAAAGACAACGTCGTTTCCGACGCGGATGCTCTGGCCTTGGTTCGCAAGCAAATAAAACAACGCAACGACTCGATCGAGCAATTTCAGAGCGCCGGGCGCACCGAACTTGCAGACAATGAAAAAGCAGAAATCGTAGTCCTTGAAAAATACCTCCCTGCCGCATTGGGCGCCGAAGAAGTCAGCGCCATCGTCGCCGATGCCATCAGCGAAACAGGGGCTTCGTCCCGCGCTGACATGGGTAAGGTTATGAAAATCGTGCAAGAAAAAGTTGCTGGTAGAGCCGATGGCAAAGCGCTCTCGCAAGAAGTCATGAAGCACCTCTCATGAGCCGGGCTGCAATCATTGTCGCTTCGGGATCCAGCCGACGGATGGGCTTCGATAAGCTCGCCGCCTTAATTGATGGCAATCCCATCCTCTGGCATAGCGTTCGCGCTTTCTCCACCAACTCATCGATCACGCAGGTCGTCGTCGTCACGCCTCCGAAGCGCTTCGAATGGCTCTCCGATCTTGGAGAGAAGCTCCACAGAGTCGATGGCGGAAAAGAGCGCTCGGATTCAGTCAACGCCGGCCTCACTGCACTCAATTCGGACATCACCCATGTCGCCATTCATGATGGTGCCCGCCCTTTGGTATCCCCTCAAAACATCACTGCGACATTCGAGGCCGCCCAAAAGACCGGAGCCGCCGCCCTCGCCCGACGGGTCACCGAAACACTCAAGCGCTCATCTCCAGAGGGAGTCACCACCGAGTCAGTCTCCCGGGAAGACCTCTGGATCATGGAGACTCCGCAAATATTCTCCCGCGTCCTCATCAAGCAGGCCTACCAACAGGTGGCCAGCGGAGACGCACAGATCACCGATGAGGTTTCCGCCCTCCAGCTCCTCGGCCAGGGCACCACTCTCGTTGAAAACACAAACCCCAACCCAAAAATCACCGTGCAGGCGGATCTCGATGCCCTGCGCTAGGAGAAGGAAATGGTCTCGCTCCAGAGAGCTGCTCTTTTTATAAAAGAACGCGATCCCTCACCGATCCATGGTTCACAGATCATGTCATCCAAATCGCTACTCGCTCTCACCATGGGCATTCTGACCGCCGAGCTTGGGACAACCATTTTTTCATCTTTAAATTCGACAAGTAAAGTCCCCCTCTTCCTCACTAGCGCAGACGATTGAGAATTTCTTCAGAATTCCGATAGTCGATGAATCCATCGGGAACCTTTCCTCCGATGCCAATAAACTGCCATCCGAGATTGGCCGTAGCATTCACATCCCAGACGGCGTCTCCAAAATAGACGATCTCGGAAAATGCCCTCTCGTGCTTCTGTGACGCACGGTCCATGGCATGGAGCATGATGTGTTCCCGAACTACTGCATCGGACGAAGTCGCAAGTGGGATTCCCTCAAAATCAATCCCCGCCGTCTCCAACTTATAGCGAGCCGATAATTCATTCGCCCCCGTCGCCAAGGCCACCGCAAAGTCCTCCGAATCAACCAGACTCTGGAAAAAATCCACGGCACCCGGAATTTCGGCAAATGCAGACACGGGATTCTTCTTCAACAATTCGACGATCTTCTCATGCAAGGCCGTCATCTCGGCTCCGTTAATGGGCCGGTCACGATATCGTTGGGAGACTTCCTGAGCGACTCCACTATCAGTGACGAACTGATAATTCTCCCAACAGGTATCAAATTCCTCCACTCCCAACACGACTCGAAGCGCCTCCTCAAAGCAACGACTATCGACCTCATTGGTCTGGGTCAGGGTCCCGTCGATATCAAAAACAATAAGCTTCATTCGTCGTCGTATTGCGAGCCGGTATATTTCTCAGCCAAACTCCCACGAAGAAGCTTCCCCTCATAAATCATGCTGAATCTTCCACCGGTTGCTTCGGCCACATCCATCAGTCGGGCCGCAGCCGAGCCCGGGGTTTCGAAGGCGATCGTATCGATGGGGATACCACGGGGATTGATCTCCTTCATGTCGGAGATCACCATCCCGGCATCACGACCCAATCCGTCGGAAAGAAGGTAAACAATATTTGGTTGAGGACTCGTGCCATGCAGAGCCATCATCAAGGGCGGGTACCAGTTGGTTCCACCATCAATTGGCATCGTGGCAATCTGCTTGGTGATAAAACTCTTCGTATTGTCGTTTACAGGATACCATGGCACCGGAGGTGTTTTTAAAAGTCCGTTCCAGCCGTTGATCCCGATATCTTCCTTCTTCGATGCCAGAGACCAACCGCCTGTTGAAAAGAAAACAATCGAGACGGACATGCCATTGGGGAGCGCGTTAATCGATCTGGTTAGCTCCTTCTTCAGTGCGGAAATCCTCGTTCCTCCTTTCTCCACCGAGTCATTCATCGACCCCGAGAAATCCACAATATAAACGACATTCTTCCCAGTTCGCCTTCCGCCAAAAAAGGTCGCTCCACCTCCTCCGTCGCCATCTCCATCACCGGTTCCAAATCCGGTGCCGAATGACTCCTCCAATCCAAACAAGGAATCGGGAGAGGGCATCTCAGGAATGGGAACGGAAACCGGAGCCGTTTCGGTGGAAGCAATCACCCGGGCCATCGACGCGCTCGCTCCCGGCGGCTTGGGCTTGGCATTTTGTGCCAGCTCCCTCATTTCAATCTTGGGATCATCTTCTTCCGCCGGAGCATTGTAGGAAACAATCGCCGGAACCTCGTTATTAACTGGAAGCAGAGCTATCACCGCAAGAATTCCAAGGACGCAGAAAAATCCAATCAAGCCGGTAATCACCGATTGCAGGGTTTCCTTCCGCCGTTGATTGGCAACCGCCTGCCTCACCGCTACTTGATTGGCGGCGATGTGGCTGTCATCGGCATCAGTGACAAAAATCTCTTTCATGCGTGCTCAAGTAAGCTACGCGGGCAAAACCACCATGACCAGCTGATTTCGCAAGGGGACCCATTCCTTAACCGGAAAAACAAAAACCCCGCCGGCACCACACCAGACGGGGCTGAGATTGCATCGTATACGAAACCTTAGTTCAGGTCGAAGTGAATCGAAGTCCGAACCTCTCCGCCTTCGTTGCGAACGTGCCAGGTCAGGTCGTCAAGCTCACCAAAGGCCTTAATGACAGACTCAACCATGGGAACATTCTCCATGAAGTCGTCTTTGGCGAACTCGTTTCCTTCGAAGATCTCATTAGCATTGGCTTTCATCAAATTAACCCAGTGGGTTGCGAGCTTTTGCACAGCAGTGAAATTTACCACCCCGTAGGATCCTTTGCGCTCAGGGCCGTTTCCGGCCGCAATGACAGCTTCGATCTCCCCAACAAATTTCGGGGAGGTGGAGAAGTAAAAGTTCTTTTCACTCAGCGACACGACAGGACGGGCATCTTTAGTCGAGGTCGGAACAGCGGTCCAGAAGGTCGCAATCCCATCTTTCTCGCTTTCATCAATTTCCTGCATGGGCATCTCGGGAGCGCCCAAATTTGCGGCTGTCTTTAGGAGATTGGTGAGCGAACCTTCAATACTAGTCCATGCACTGCTCAATTTCTCGCGATCCTCGATCGGAGTCACAAAGGCAACCCGGGGAATAAGGCCGTTTTCGATAATTGGTCCGGGAATTTCCGGGATCTTGGGCATGGTTCCCTTGAGATCGATGACAATTGACGCTTCATTTCCGGTCCCGTCAACCCAATCCGAGCTGATAGCCTTCCAGATATTTGTCAGGTCAGTCTTCATTTCGGCATCAAACATTCCAAATCCTTCTTGGAACCCGAGGAAGTCTCCATCATCAACGTCCATCTTGGCCATCTGAGCAGCCATCAAATAAGAGGCTTCCCCGAGCGAGTCGAGCATGTCCAGCACCCTACCGTTAAAAGCGGGATTACTCACACTGTTAGTGTAGAGAACTACATCGTCCATCTCACCAAGAGCGCTAAAGGAGTGCGGTGTATTCAAATCCAACGAGGGCATGTTGCCCCCGCCGTGGCTTTCAATCTTAAATCCATCTTCGATAAATCCAACTAATCCTGTTCGACCGTATTTGATCATACCAAAGAGCTCCTTATCGAGTCTGGCAACATCTCCGAGAAGAGTCTGCACGTCGCGGGTATCTCCAAAAGCGTCGGATTCAGCGAGACCGTCTTTGATGCCCCGGGCCATCGATGCGAAGGCTTCATTACCTTCTCCAAATTTGCTGAAGGCTTCTTTTTCTCCATAGAGAAGAAATCGGACATCCTTGTCAGCGTAGTGCTTGAGGAAATCCATCTCATCCTTGGCGACCAAAGAATCGGCGGGACTTTCGGCCAACTGGAATCCATCCATTTTTCCACCGATATAGATTAAGACATATTCGTCCTTCACTCCGGTAGCGAGGAAGAGATTATTCTTTTCGATGACCTTGATGAAACGGTCAACGTCCTCACGGGCGCCAAACATCTGCGTCATCTCCTCACGGGCGTCCTCATCAACCATTGCCGCAATACGGGCCCCGTCGATCTTCACTCCAGTGAGTTTGACGCCAGAAGCTTCAGTCTCGAGCTCCGCGATCGGAGCCTCATCACCAGCCTCAAGCATCTCACCAATCCCTCCGGCGATCATGCCCGAGAATTGCTCACGCATCGCTTGATCGCTTACCTTGAAGCCCACGAGCAGTGGTGGCATTTCGCACTTTTCAACGAGGTCAATTCCACCCTTGGGATCCTGAAGCATTCCCGCAAACATCGACATAAAGGCCACACCGCCGATATCTTCGCCATTCAGCTCTGAAGAAATCAACCCCACCATCATTTTCATCTGGTGGTAATTCGATGATTTTCCGAGATCATTGAGATTTATTAGCTGATCCCCAGATCCGTTACCAAATACCGCAAAAAGCTCCTCTCCGATCACTGCTTTCACCATCTGGAATTCCTGAGCTTGCTCCGCTTCGCTCAACTCCATACCCTGTTCGGCCATGGTGCCCAAAATCAGCTTACCGAGCTCGGTTTTCTGCAGTTGCTCATACATATCGTATGCCCCGCGAACAGAGAGAAAGCCTTCTGAATTCTGGGGAGCCAAAGCCGCAAAGCCTGCGCTTGCCGCAAGCTTTTCGATCGCCACTTCAGGCACCGGAGGAGCCGGTGTATCATTGGCCGGATCAGAAGGACTAGCTTTCGTTGCAGAGGCTGCCGCGCTGTTGTTTTCATCATTCCCGCCATCGGCGGGAGAATCAGCGGGGTCTTTCTTTTCTCCGCATGAGAGAAAAACAAAAGAAACGCCAGCAACTAACGGGAGTAGTAATTTTTTAAGTTTCATAGGCAGTAACGGTTTTAATACTGAAGCCGTTGGAGGTCTGTTATAATATTCTTACGCATTTGCAATGCCAGACTCGGTAGGAATTTAAGATAATTTGTCATCGTGGTCTCCTACTTTACGAATCCAAATATTACGGATTTCAATAGGGTCACTGTGCCACTGAAGACCAAAAAGGCCTCTGTCGAAATTATTCTTGGGATAGCGTCAGCCGCTCCCAAAACCTCTTTGCGCTATGGTGCTGCTTGTGGGACAAATTTATGTCGGTTTTTAAACCTCCGCAATCCCCCCTTAGGAATGTTGGCGACTCCAACAGCAATGGTGGCTCTCTCGCAGAGCAGCCGCCAATTCTGCCGTGAGAACAGATTATACTCACTTATTTGAGAAATACTTCCCAAGCGACGAAGCATCCATTGAAACTCTTTTCACAGTGCAAGCCTTTGCCCTTCGATGATCTGGTTCACAACGAGGCGACAAGATGGATGCGATGGGAGAAAGAATCTTCCCGCGAACCAATCTCGCATCAGGAACTAAAAATCGGGATCTCGTCGATATCCTCAGGAATAATGTGACCTTCACGCGGAAGTTCCCTTGGGATGCAGATGCCGGACAGTATGACCTGCATGGTCCAAAATCTTCGATAGAGAGGAAAAACGGACCCCAATTTAGCTTGGAACCCAGCAATATAGGACTAGCGAGAGGCTTCACCTCATTCATTGCTCAACCTCAGATGCACGATCTCTAGAGGAAATTTCTCATCCAACTCGAGACTTTCTAAGTCTTTTTCGATCATTCCGGTTGCGGATCGCCTGACTTTGTGAAAGTTATCACAAGCTCCACTCTGGCTATGGAAGAGACCAAGACGCCCACCGGACAATTCCCATTCGAACTCGTCCGCCCACACCTCAACGAGGTCGAATCCCTCATTCTCGAGCAGGTTCGCGCCTTCGACCCCGGTGTCAAACCTTACATGGAATACATTTGCCAGACCAGGGGCAAACGGATCCGCCCCGCACTCGCCGCTCTCGTCGGCGGAGCCACCGGCGGGCTTTGCGAAGACCACATCCGCCTCGGCGTCACCATCGAACTCATTCACATGGCGACCCTCGTTCACGATGACATCATCGACGGAGCGACCACCCGGCGCACCGTTCCCACAGCCAACGCGAAGTGGGGAAATGGCCTCGCTGTTCTTCTCGGCGACGCCCTCTTCTCCCACGCGCTAAAACTGTCCACCAACTTCGACGACCTTGATCTTAGCCGGGCCATCAGCCAAGCTTCCCGGGAAGTCTGCGAAGGAGAAGTTCTTCAAACCCAACGCCGATTCGACCTCACCATCACGAAGAAGGATTACTTCCGTATGATCGAGATGAAAACCGGCGCGCTCTTCGCCATCGCAAGCGGACTCGCCGCCAAGCTCTCGAAACGTGACGAATCACTGTGCCAGGCCATGCACGACTATGGTATGAGGCTTGGGACCGCCTACCAAATCTACGACGACGTCGTCGACCTAATCGGCTCCGAAGACGAGAGCGGCAAGACCCTCGGCACCGACCTCGAAAAAGGAAAGCTTACCCTTCCCATTCTCAACCTTCTTGAGCGGGCCAAGCCTTCACAAAGGGAGAAGCTCACCAAACGCATCATTGAGCAAAAGGAAATCGACCTCCCCGTCCTCGTCGGCATCGCCGATTACGAAGGGGCGATTGACGACGCCATCCAAACCGCCTGCGTCATGGTTGCCGAAGCGCGGCAATCCCTTGACCTCCTCGAAGACTCCCAATCCCGCGACGCGCTCATCGACATTACCTCATTCGTCGACCAGCTCCTCAAAAACTGCCGGTAAAAACTATCCTCAAAACTCATGGACGACATCAACATTACCATCAACACAAGCAAGGGCGACATCAACATCACTCTCTTTCCCGACGATGCCCCGGTCACCGTCACTTCCTTTTTAAACCTCGCCTCAAACGGGTATTACGACGGACTCAACTTCCACCGCGTCATTCCTAACTTCATGGTCCAAGGTGGTTGCCCGACCGGTACCGGCACGGGTGGCCCCGGCTACAAGTTCGAGTGCGAATGCAAAGCCCACCGGCGCCACGACAAACCCGGCATCCTCTCCATGGCCAACGCCGGACCCAACACCAACGGCTCGCAGTTTTTCATCACGCACCTTCCCACTCCACACCTCGACGGCAAGCACACCGTTTTTGGAGAGACCACCGCGGGACAGGACGTCATCAACGCCATCGTCGGAGGCGACAAGATCAACTCAATCGCCATTCACGGATCAACCGACGAGCTCTTCGCGGCTCATCAGTCGCGCATTGACGAGTGGTCGAAAGCTTGAGCCAGCCATCCTTTTCCAAAGCCCGTTCGAATCACTTCCGGGCGGGCTTTTTCCATTTAGGGAAGTCAGTTTTGAGTAAGCGGGCGGCGAAGGCGCCAACCCAGCTGTATCCGTTGCGACGCTCGTAGGATATTTCTTCCAGCTTACGCTTAGGCACCCCATCGCGGCTGCAATAAATCGGGAGACCTTCCTCCAAATCATAAAAACGTGCCCAAAGCGGCTCGGCATTCGCATCCTTCACCACTACCCGATCATAGCCCTTCGGAAAATCACCCTTCTTTTTCTCCAGACGATACCCCGTAATCTGGTGTTCCCGAAACCACTGCACCGCTCCTTCCACTGAAGCTTTCACTTCCTCTGAGGGCTCTTTGATCGACATCAAAAACCTCACAAGTCCGACCGACTCGTTTCCACTGAAACTCGGCAACTCATAACTCCGTGCCTTGGCCGGCTTCAAGGTCTCCTCATCATGTTGGGCACACCACACCGTCGGCTTACCATTCACTCTGATTTGACATTTCAGAATACACGCCACTCCTTTCTTCACCGATTCCGCCGCCCGCTTCCGCAAACTCTCTTCAACGAAAGAAAACTCATCTTCCGACGCCACATCCCGAAGTAACTCCATCACCTTCACCATGGCATTGTCGTTAAAAGTTACATGTGCGCGGTAACCTTTCGCATTGGGAAAATACTGGGGCCACCCGCCATTCTCATATTGCGCATCGAGACAAAACTTCAGCCCCTTGTGAAACGCCTCGAAATACTTCTTCCCGCCATTCTCTCGAAATTCCTTTGCCAAAATCCGCATCTCCGAAGTCGTCGCCCCATTGTCGAAAGTAGAATCGACCCTCACCTTATCTTTGAGCAATTTCTCACGGTCTATTTTCGCATCGTAATCCTGATTCTTCGCCCATCCTCCTGAATCACGTTGATGCAACAGAATACTCTCAAGGTCTTGACCAAAGAGACTCCCTACCAAAATGATCACCATCAACAAAACTTTCATGACCGATTCCTACCCAACCAAATCTCCGATGCTTCCAAACCCTGGCTCAAAAAGTCGACGAAAAGTCCGCGCGGCATAGCCATCGGTCATCCCCGCGAGATGATCACAAACCAAGCGAGCCCTTTGGGCCGGAGTCTCACACTCATCAATCTCCTGTGAGTCCGCTTTATTGAGAAGTTGGAAATCCTGTCCATCGATCGCTTCACCGAAAACGTAGCGTTTCTCTAACAATTCCCAAAGACGCCGTAACATGTAGCTTCCCTTATACTCCAATTGCTTGAGCTGTGGAGACAGGAACACTACTTCATAAGCTAGGGTCTTAAAGAGTTCACTCTCTGCTCTCGTCTCCTCATCCAAGACCACTTTAAAGGCGTAGCGATGACTGGTCGCACTCAGGAAATTGGTATCTCGCTCTAGACGCGCCGACTGAATATACTTACCGATTCGCTTCCCAATGAAGGGCTCGATTCGCTGTCCCCGAAGCGCCTTGATCAGCTCAGCCATGGGACTTCCTTCCTCCACTGATTCCTCTCGCTGCTCCGCCCATCGCTCGATCCGCTCAATCGTCAAAAAGCCTGCCCGCACACTGTCCGCAAGATCATTCAGAGAGTAGGCCGTATCATCGGCCCAATCCATGACCTGGCATTCGATTGATTTAAATCCATCGCGCATGTCCCCCGGAACCAACTCCACTGGAAAATCCTGTTCCCCCATCGCCCAGCTCAAATGGTTTACCTGCGAATCATAAAGAAAATGGTTTTTTGGCAGCTTCCCCTCCGCCGTCTTCAACTCCGTCCAAAGCGACTTATACTTGAGCACCCCATCGAGAAAAGCACGCGATGGATCCATTCCTTTCCGGCTTTGCGAAAAGATCCGCTCGTTAAGCAAGCGCAGCGTCTGCGCATTTCCCTCGAAACCGCCATACTCCGCCATGAAGTGATTCAGCGATCGCTCACCCGCATGTCCAAATGGCGGATGCCCCAAATCGTGAGACAAACAAATCGCCTCCACCAAATCCTCATCAAGGTGAAAGCCCTCATCAAGCTCATCGCTTGAGTGCAACAACCAACGACAAATCGACTTGCCAATCTGCGCCACCTCAAGCGAATGCGTCAAACGCGTGCGATAAAAATCATACTCCCCGCTCCAAAAAACCTGGGTCTTACTCTGAAGCCGGCGAAACGCCGGCGTATGTAGAACACGATCCCGGTCGATTTGAAAAGGGCTGCGAAAATCTCCCTCCGCACGATATCCCGACGCCCTCTCGGTGTCGAAAGCCTGATAGAAACTGTTCTGCACCCCGAAGAGGTAGCAAGATTGAGACATTCTTCAAGAACACCATCGCGTTCATTCAGAAGAAGCCCGCTCTCTGTATCAGCTATCTCGCCCCGCCGAGGTGATCCAAAGAAACTTCCTTCACCGCGCGCACTGTCTTACCAGCACAGGCCATGACAAGCTGACGGCCGCTTCGAAGACTCTCAGCATCCGGAAAATCCAGCCCCAGCAAGGCCCGCCCCACTCGCTCCCCCGAGTAGGTGTAATTGAAGTAACAGAGGCTCACTAAAGGACTGACCTCCCGCATAAAGGCCCGCAAAGCTCCCGCCCGCTCCGGAAATTCTACCTCTACAAAGAGAGGAGCCCGAAACAAGGAAGGAGAATAACGAATCACCCTGTAGGAAACTTCGGCCTCTCCCGTGACATCCACTGCCTGGGCCTGCTGCTCTGACAACCACTCCCCAAATTCCGCTTCCTCATCTTCCGGCACCACCAATGTCAACACAGGGAGCTGCGGGTCTTGGGCACTTCGCCCGTATTGGAGATCGGTGATGGAGACGCCATCCGGGAGATCTGTAAGAAGCTTTACCAAAGAACCATTCTCTTCCGGAATCGTGAATCGCCAGCTTCGATCCCGCCGAGGGTTGACTCCCGCCTGGCGGGAAATATCACTCAACTTGGCAAAATCCATATTCGCACCACAGAGAATAGTGAGAACTTTCTCTTCTGCACCAACCAAACCCTCTCTTTGTTGTTGAAGATAACCAGCCAGGCTCATCGCGCCGCTCGGTTCCGGAATCACCCTCAAGCCATCCCAATGCAATTTTATCGCCGCCGAAACTTCCTGATTAGTCACCGTGATAATCTCGTCAAGCTGACGACGGCAAATCTCGTACGTCAACTTCCCGACTTTGGTCACCGCAGTCCCATCACAAAAAATATCGACATACTCGAGTGCGGTGGGCCCACCATTTTCGAAAGCCGCCGACATCGAGGCCTGGTCAACCCCCTCAACCCCGATGACTTTCACTTCCGGCCAATAACTCTTCAGCCAAGTTGTAACTGAGGCCGCCAAGCCTCCTCCTCCGATCGCAACATACACCCGATCAAACGGTCCCTTGCCTGATGAAAAAATTTCGTCCGCCAGGGTCCCCTGCCCTGCCATCACCTCAATGGAGTCATAAGGAGGAATGAACACCGCCCCAGTTTCTCCGGCATAAGCCAGGGCAGCATCCTGCGCTTCCGAAAAACTGTCCCCGACCAATTCAATCGTAACACTCTCTCCTCCATGGGTCATCACTGCCTTGCGCTTCACCAACGGCGTGGGTTCAGGCATGAAAATCGTCGCATGACATTCCAACTCCCTGACCCCGATGGCAATTCCCTGAGCGTGATTTCCCGCCGAGGCTGCCACTACTCCCCCTTTGCGTTCTTCTTCTGATAGACAAGCCATGGCGTTAAATGCCCCACGCCACTTGTAGGCCTTCACCGGCCCAAGGTCCTCCCGCTTTACCCAAACCTGCTTTGGGAGGCCTTCCAGCGGCAACTGCTCTAATGGAGTCCTTTTTCCCACTCGATACACCCGGGCTCTCGCCTGATGAATGGCTTCCCGCAACCTCTCCACTGTGTCCTTTTCGCTCACAGGTGATTCCTTACAAATTCACGCCTCAAACACACTCTCGAAAAAAATAGCACCCCTATAAAATGCAGCAACCCCGCCGATTTCCTAAAAAATCTAACAGGGCTGCTGTCCCCCCCAAATAGTAGAAGAAATATTATAGTATTAATTTGACCCACTTTCCACCTTTGGCTAGTGGAAAATGGAGAAATTTAAATTTTTTACCTAAAAGTCTGATTTTAAGTAAGGAATCACTATCCCGATCTCTTCCTCAATCGCAAAAAAATTTGTTCCTGACCAAAAATAGAGCAGCCCTGTCGACTTAATGAAAAATCAAACAAGGCCACCTTAACCCCAAATGATATTAATTTCTCCTGAAGATATGATCGTCTGAATTTCCTAATCCGTCTAGTAAAAAAAGAAACAGTTCATTTTTTACCGAGAAGCTTTTTCAGATAGCCGGAATTAACCTGTTCAAGCGGCTCCGGAGCCTTAAAGTCCCGCCCGAAATGAGCGACGAAAACCCGTCTCCACAATCCACATCCGAGGAACTCATTGCGGTCAGACGCGAAAAACTCGGCAAATTGAAGGAATTAGGCATCGACCCTTACGGCGCCAAATTCGAAGTCACCACCACCCCCGGCGAACTCAAAGCCGAATTCTCTGATGACAAATCAGTGACCATCGCCGGTCGTCTCCTCGCCATCCGTGACATGGGCAAATCGGTCTTCGCCA
>Ga0115013_10000473_pt1 | contig 24487 bp, 18 predicted proteins | sample SouAtlMetagenome_2_FD_88686 | JGI IMG/M metagenome (GOLD analysis project Ga0115013, IMG submission 88686) | Marine eukaryotic phytoplankton communities from Atlantic Ocean - South Atlantic ANT15 Metagenome | ecosystem: Environmental > Aquatic > Marine > Oceanic | place: South Atlantic Ocean...
AGTCGATCCAAGAACGCCACTTGCCAGGATGGTAAATACCATCTGCATACGAGCGGACTGGAGCCGTGCCGGTCCAAAGGTCCCAGTTCAGGTGTTCTGGAGCTTGTTGGGGCGCCTCTGGACGGGGCCCCACAAACCGGTAATCCTGAATAGCACCGGGACGATTGGAGCATAGAACGACTCTTTTCACTTTTCCTATCACCCCGCTCTTTAACCAGTGCACAAAAGTTCGGTCTCCGTTTCCGGCTGCCGCCTGCGTTCCCAGTTGGGTTTTCACGCCGGCCTTTCGAGTTGCCTCTGTCAACAGGCGGACCTCGGCAACATCATGACAAAGGGGCTTCTGGCAATAAACATGTTTCCCGCTCTCCACGGCATTCATGGCGATTGGGAAATGCATGTGGTCTGGAACGGTCACGTTCACTGAGTCCACTCTCTTTCCCTCCTTGGCCAGTAACTCTCGCCAGTCCGAGTATATGCGAGCGTCCGGCACTTCCTTCGCCGCGCGTGCCAGACGTTTGCTGTCCACATCACAAATCGCGACCACTTCGGTCTTTCCATGGGACTTGAACTTATTGAAGTCGTTCCATCCCATTCCTCCAACACCAATGCAGGCGTGCTGGCCCTTGCTATTAAGGTTTGCGGCTCGCGTCGCGGCGGGTACTGCTAATGCTGCTCCCGCAGCTGTCTTGATCAATTTACGCCGAGTAACCTTCATTATCGCCCGGGTGTAGAGAAAGAGTTCCCGCATGGCAAGCCTGCTAGGAATTTGCTTTTACCGGAAGGTTCGCGGAAACCAGAGCTTGGCGGTTTACTGGGGGGAGAAAAGGGGTTGATCGGCTGCGCGACCCTGTGAGCTTTGTTATTAACAGCGAGATATTCCTAAGTAAGAAATGGTGGCCGAAAGCATTCGTAAGTATACCATCAAGGCGTATTCTCTTTTCACCATGAACAACTTTCTGCCCGTCATCACCGCTATTTACTGGCTGCTAATATTTTCACCTGTCAATGCTTGGGCTGAAAAACGGCCAAACATTATCTACATCCTCGCTGATGATGTCGGTTACGGGGACCTTTCCTGTTATGGTCAGGAAAAATTCCAAACTCCAAACCTGGACCGCATGGCAGCAGAGGGCATGCGCTTCACCTCACATTATGCCGGTGCGTGTGTTTGCGCCCCTTCACGCTTTACCCTGATGATGGGCAAACATATCGCCCGGGCCCATACCGAGGGACAGGGGCAAGAACTGCATGTCGGGGATCGAACCATCGCCAATCTCCTGCAGGATAGCGGCTATGCCACCGCAATGATCGGCAAGTGGGGACTGGGCCGCAGGACCGGGTTACCCAACCTCAAGGGCTTTGACTTCTGGTATGGCTTCCTTGACCAGCGACGTGCCCATTTTCACTACCCGGAATGGGTTTGGAAAAACGGCATTAAGGAAATGCTGCCGGATAACCCGGAAAAACACAGCTGGCACACCCAGGATCTGTTCACGCGGGAGGCTTTGCGCTTCATCCGCAAAAACCAAGATAAACCCTTCTTTGTCTACCTACCCATAACACTGGTGCATGCTGAGCTTATTGTTCCAGCGGAGTTTGAGGAGCCCTTTCTCGGGAAGTTGGACGACAAGCCACAGGAAACCAAGCCCTATGCCATACTCAAAGGAGGTTATAATAAGCCTCGTAATCGGCATGCCGCCTTTGCCGGTGCCATGAGTTTTCTTGACCGGGATATCGGCAAAATCTTCGCGCTGCTCAAGGAGTTGGATATTGATAAAAAAACACTGGTCATCTTCACCAGTGACAACGGTCCGCACGGGGAAGGCGGCGCCGATCCGCTTTACTTCAATAGCAGCGGGGGACTGAGGCGTGGGAAGGGGTGGCTCTATGAAGGTGGTATTCGCGTGCCGATGATCGCTAGGTGGCCAGGACGGATAGCCGCCAACAGCACAACGGATCATCCATCCTGGTTTCCGGATATCTTCCCCACCCTCGCTGAAATCGGAGGCATTAAGCTTGGACAGGATGACCTTGACGGCCTTTCCCTGACACCCACGTTTTTTGACAAGGGAAATCAGCAGGTCAGCCCGTATTTATACTGGTCACATCACCGACAGCGGGCCGTCCGGGAAGGTAAATGGAAACTGGTTCGATTCTACGAGGCATACAACGATATCACCCGTTACAGGGATGAACTCTACAACCTTGAAAAGGACATGTCCGAACAAGAAGACCTTGCCGGCACTCAACCGGATCAACTCAAATCGCTCGTCAAGCGACTCAACACCCTCGAGCCTTGGAAATAACCCGGCTAACGAAAGCAGGAATTTTCTAAGTTGCTTTTGCTGCTGGGAATTTGCTTCTGGCGGAAAGGTCGAGTAAACCGGAGATTGGCGAAATACATGGGGGAGAAAGGGGGTTGTTAGGCCGGACGGATAGCTATTGCCGATGCGGTGTAACGGGATTAACAGGTGACCAAGACCAAACCGGTCATCAACGATACCTCAAGTAGTCAAGAGCTATGTATCAACGAAGATTTAATCAACCGAATAATCTCGCTGGATCCGACGAACAAGCAGAATAGACATAACAAGGAAGATGATCGCCCAGCTATAAGCTGCAATTGCCTCATCGGTTAGCCAATCAAAATGGAATTTTTGGGAAGAGGGAGTGAGAGCTTTCTGGTAAGGTATGACATAATATACCACCAACAACACTGTCATTACGACCCCAAAGATTCCAACCGTATAAGCATATCTTAGAGATTTTTTTGCCGCCTGATTATTTACCTCCTCGTCGGGTGTTTTCAGTATTTTTTGGCGATATGTCCTCTCCTTATCAGTGACAGTAGTTTTTTTCATGACTAGCAGGACAACAATCAGACTGACAGCAGCACCCAAAAGAATTGGATCAAGATAGACGGGTAGTTCAATTAGTTCCAAAACAGTCAAAAGTTTCGGAATGGTATTCCCAAGAAATCCAGAGATTATTCCCCAAAATGCAGCGCTCTCAGTTACGCGGCTACTTCCAATACTCATCAACGCCACAGGCCCCCAGGCCGAGGCGAAAACTGTGCCAGCGAAGAAGGTTAGCCAGAAAATGTTTTGTTCAATGAGTAGACACACAAGCAGTACTGATAGACTAGCAATGAGCATCATCAATCTACTAAACTTCAATTTATCCCGTTCATCTCCCGCCTCTTTCTGGAAAATGTCATGACTCAGATTGAAACCAATTAAGGAGAGAAAGGTGGATGCAGAAGACAGTGCAGCCGCGACGATTCCAGCCAGTAACAGCGCCCCCACCATAGGAGGCATGATATTTAATGCCGCCCACACCAAAACTTCATCTCTTGGTTCAATGGATGGATTGCTCAGGTTCACAACTCCGGCTGCAGCCAAAACCATAGCCTGTAATATTCCGATACTGATGGCAGCTACGCAGGCAGATCGTAATACCACATGCTCGTCTTTTGCCATAAGATAGCGACTGGATTGCCATGGACTAATCGCGGTAACAAGGCTCCAGGCTATGCCACCAATTAGAAACCAGATAAAAAACTCGCCAGGGGTTTCAAATTCTTGTCCCGGACCCGCCCTTCCATGCCAGGCCATCAAATTTTCTTTGCCGTCTAGATTTACAAGCTTTTCCATTGCAGTCACCCATCCCCCGTGCTCTCCAAAAATCGCCATCATACCGAGAAAGGTTACAACCGAAAACAGAAGAAACATCATGGTGTCAGTTATTACGATCCCCTTAGAACCTGAGTAGAAGGTGAAAGAAGTGTAGCTTAGCCAAGCCACAATAAGTCCCTGATTGTATGACAATGACGTGAGGTTCGCCAATATCAGTGCTATTGCCTGGGATACTGCGACCAGATAAAAACTGATGCCAATAATCACCGTAATACCTGCGATGACTTGCAACCTCCGGCTGTCGAAACGTTTGGCAAAATATTCTGCTACGGTTAAGCAACGACTTCGACGGAGATATCGACCAAAATACAACGAGCCATAAATATATCCTGTGAGAAGTAAACTGGGTAGGAGGAGCAGCCCGATATTGTAATCATACATTAGTCCAGCCCACCCCATGTACGTGTTCGTGCTTAAGAAACTGGCGACAAGCGTGCCCGAAATCAACAACACTGGCGCCTGCCTACCTACGACAAAGTAATCTTCCAGCCCCTTGACCTTACGGCCCACGTAGTTACCTATTATCACATAGCCAATAATGCTTAAAAAAATAGTGGTCGTGTAAATGTTCATTCGAAATAACTGCCAGGAATTCTTACTAGGAATTTGCTTTTGTTGGGAAGTTGTTGAAGACGTATTTGGATGGGGAGCGGAGAGGGGTGAAAGGGGGTTGCTCTTTTAGCGATAGGATTTCTACGATGAGCAAAGTCTTCTGAAGTTAGGGACAAAGAATTTGACCCATACATTTAAGAGAATCAGAATTTATTAGAGGGTGAGAAAAATTCTCTTCTGAAGAAAAAGTAGAGAAGAGGTAAATTTATTGAGATGAGAACTTGACCAACAGTTTTCGCTGGGCATGTTGACGTAGATATAAACAATCTGTGGCTAGTTCAACTCCCTATCTCATTTCAGCACTTCGCCAGACGGCAAAAAATCTTGAAAAACCTGAGGTCACCTACAGGTGGTCGAGTTTTGCGAACTGTAACTGTGGCCATTTGATTCAAACAGTGACAGGTATGGATGCTTCTGAAATTCAGAGTAAGGCAATGATGCACGATGGTGATTGGGGGAAGCAGGCTAACGCCAACGTCCATCAACCAAGGTTATCTCCGCCTCAGCCAGATTTTGGAGATCGCCCAGCTTTGGATGAAGGCGCCTGGGAGCCTGAAGACGTTGGAGCATGCCAAGTAACAGGCGCTTCGATAGACTTTGTATTCTATTCCCTCAACCGTCTGGGCCTCAGTGCCACAGATATCAAGCAGCTTGAGCGACTAAGTGATCCGGAAGTAAGGCGCCGTCTTGGAACCGAAAATGTTTACTTTCCCCACCATGTCCGTGAAAACGTCATTAGCTACATGATCGAATGGGCGGACATGCTCGAAAAGGATTTGGAGGGCGATTTGGGCGATAAAAGGGTTTTCTCCTCTCCCACTAAGAGGGCTGTTTATTGCTAGGAATTTACTTTTGGCGGGAAGATCGCGGAAACGGGGGTTTGGCGGAACCTATGGGGGAGAAAGGGGGTTGAACTTCATCACGCTCTCCGTCAATAGGACTGCTGACATTAAGCTGAAAAGAAACCAAACCCTTTCATACTATTTAATCCTAGCTTCTAGTTATCGACCTGACCGGACCTGAGCTGAAGCTTTGTCTCCCAACCCAGCTCCTGGGCCACCGATGCAGGATATTCCCATCCGTTCTTTCCCTTTTGATATATGACCACCTTTGATCGCTCAAGCGCGATCGCCACCGCCTGTGGCATATTCATGATTCGTAGGACGTTGAAAAAAAACGGCCCATCTTTATGGGAAAGTGGCGGATTATGAAGATCGAGGCGGGTGATCTCAGGCTCAAAGAGAGAGGCATAGGTGAGAACACCTGCCATTCTCCCGCTTCCCTGAAGCCATAGCGAGACGTTTTCCATTCCTCCAACAGATCGAAGAGTCTGTATTGCCCTTCGGGCATCCCAGACCCTGACGCTATCAATCGTATGGCCGGCAGCCTGCAACCTGAGATTTCGCTTTCCCGTTTTCTCAGGCCCCAGCTGAGTCGGGCCAACTCCAGTCGGCGGCGCATAAGCCATGACCCACTTGAATGAACCGAACATTCCTTGATGCTGCTTGAACGACTTAGGGTCTCCCTCGGGTAGGCCCTGCCTACTTAATTGCTCCTCAAAACCAGGCCTCATCGTCGCCAAGAAATCTTCCCAAGCTGCCACATCGAGCAGATTGAGAACAACGAGCTCAGGCTTCTCCAGACCCGAACGGTGAGCAACGTAAAGAGGGAGGCGTCTCCCCATACTTGAGTATTCAACACACCGGAGAGCCACCCCTTCTTTCTCAACACTGAAAACCTCTTTTGAATCGTCAGGGCTGACATGATCTGGCCAACCTGAAAAGCACTCATCCTTGATTCGCCCCATCCATTTGTTTTTTAGCACTTCCCACTCTTTTTCGCTCTCAGGTATCGGGCTTGCTGCCCGCGCCCGGAGGAGGGGGGCCACAAACTCCTGACCGGCCGCCCTTGAAGTTTTTCTGTCCTCTTCACCATAGACCAACAGCCCCATAATCCCGGAAAACAATATGATGTATCTGGTCATAACTTTCCTTCCTATAAGGGCGAGTCGCGACAATGTCCACCAAACTTGCTTAAGGACGAGAGTCCCCAGTCACGAGGCCGAAGCCCTCTTACTGCTAGGAGTTCGCTTTTGGCGGGAAGGCCGTGAAGAGCGGAATTGGGTGGAGTTCAGAGGAGAAAGGGGGTTGCGGAGGAGAGAGGGGCGGGAGGGACCTCTGAAGGCCGTCTTTACGCTGGCCAAATGCGCTTTCGTCGAAAGCGCGCTACCTGGTGGTAAGTCGGCTCAGCACGTTTTATACATGGCGTTATCTGATTTCCAGAACAGGCTTACCAAGTACGTCCATGCGAGGTGCACAGCCCATGCCCGGGTTAGTCGAAGCACTCATACGGCCGTTGACTCGCTGCGGGGCATCTTCGGCATTGCTAACGGGCCCGTAACTATTGAAATCAGTTGAGCTGAAGAGAAGTTTCGTGGGTGTGCTATGTGCTAAATGAGCAATCGCTGCGGTCGTGATATCTCCGCCCCAACTATCTTCGATCGTCATTCCGACGCCAATCGAAGCACATAGTTCTCGAGCCTGTGCTGCTTTGGTCAGACCACCGAACTTACTAATTTTGATATTGACCACATCCATGGCCTGATCGGCATAACCTTTCATCAGAACGTCGAGCGAATCAATACACTCGTCCATCACAAAAGGATGATTGGTGCGCCGTCGAATCGAGAGACATTCTTCATAGCTAAAGCATGGCTGTTCAATGTAAACATCGACATCTGCCACCTCGCGCACCACTCTGGCCGCTTCATGCATCAGCCAGCCGGTATTGGCGTCAGCAACAAGTTTGTCGCCCGTCTCAAGGCGTTCAGCAACTTTATGAATCCGTTGAATATCAATATCGGGTTCACCACCGACTTTAAGTTGAAAACGACGGTAACCTTCATCACGGTAACTCTGAACGTTGTCGGCCATCGCATCAGGCTCCTGCTGTGAAATGGCTCGATAAAGAACAAAATCGTCCCCATAACGGCCTCCCAACAATTCACAAATTGGCAATCCTGCCGTTTGCCCTTTGATATCCCAGCAGGCTATATCAATTGGAGACTTTACATACGGATGGCCTTTCAACGCACGGTCCATCAAGTAATTGAGGGGACCCAGCTTCAGTGGATCTTGACCAATCAGGTGTGGGCCCAATTCGCGAATGCCACTGCGAACACCCTCAGCATATGCAGGTAAATAGAACGGTCCCAGAGGACAGCACTCCCCATAGCCAGCTAGTCCGGTATCTGTAATGACTTCCACTACATTACTATCAAACACGGTCACCGATTTACCACCGGACCACTTATAAGTATTTTCATGCAGAGGGAGGTCTACCTGATATACGCGAATTGCTTCGATCTTCATTTCCAAATAATTTTTTCTTTGACGGGCTGTGGAGCCCCTTTTTTTCGTTCGGGCCAATCGTTCTTGGGATAGCCCAAATAAAAGATTCCTAAACAGCGATCTTCCTCTCCCTTGAACCCGAATTCCGCTCTGACGGCCGGTATGTCATAAACGGGAGCCGTTGACCAAAATCCACCCAGTCCTTCAGCTGCTGCTGACAGATGTAAGTTTTGTACTGCACAGGCGACAGCTATGACTTCTTCTTCGGCAGGGATCTTACCTGGGTGTCGCTTCATTCCTAAAACAACTGCGGCCCGTGTGCATTCCGTATATGATGCCATTTTCTCTCTCTTTGCCTCTCTAAATTCTTCTCGCGACGTATGAGTGGTATAAGCCTGACGTAGGAATTTCGCGAGGTCTTTTAAGGAATCTCCCTGATAAACCGTAAATCGCCAAGGTTCAGTGAGCCCATGAGTTGGCGCCCAATTGGCGTTACTGAGCAACTGTTCAATCGTCTCTTTCCTTATCGGACGTTCCGAAAAATTTGACTCACCGATACTGATAATCGGCTTAATCGTGCGCCTAAATTCGATTAGTTCACTAAGTGACTGCAAGTCGATCATGATTAACTCAATTACTGGTAGGAATTTTCTTTTGGCGGAAAGGTCCCGGAAGCCGGGGTTTGGCGAAATACATGGAAGAGAAAGGGGGTTGTCAATCTCGGGGCGAAGGACGGTAAGGAATGCAAACTCTACCGTTTGGCGTGAAGCGTATAATACACCGTGTCGCCCAAGAGGAGTTTTCCGCTGTTTGAGCGAACCTCTGGGAGGCGGAGAGTGTAGAGATATCCACTTTTCAAGTCTTCGGTGTTCTTGAAGTTAATTACACAGGAGCGGCCGTCTGCAGAGAGGCTAGCTGTCTTGATATCGACATTCTGCTTGTCTACCTTTGGTGAGCCGTAACCCGCATGATATTTGTAAGTGTGGCGGGTAATCTCGACCTTTTTGAGGCTTTCTGGATCGACCGGTTGGGTGAACCCCAGCGAAAATCCCCGAGACCTTAGTTCGACGCGATCAATAGCGATAAAGTTGGCAGCCCCATCCTTCAGGCGCACTCTGACGAGACCTTCACCTCCGGCCCATGAGAGATGGGTCTTTGCAACCCAAAGTGATCCATCAGGGGTAAAGGACATCCGATGGTTACCTGCTCCCAGTGCTCCGGTTCTCAGAAAAGGAATAGCCGCCCCTTGAGAGACCTCGCCTACGGGGTCAGGGAGGAACCGGACAAGAGTGGGGCTGTTCATCTCCCCGATGAGCATCTGCTCGCTGAGTCCGCCGAAAACACCTTTTGGAATCATGAGTGGTTGCGTAGGTGAGTTTGCCAGCTCGCCCTGAGGTAACAGGCCCATCGCCGGGGTGCGCAACTTTTCAAGCTCTGCGACCGCAAGCTGCAAAGGCTCCCGGCTCCAGCCTTCCTTCCAAACCAAGGACGCGGGGTGCCCGTAGAAGCGTCCCTCCCGCACGTGAAAGATCTTGCTCGTTCCCAGCCAGTCTCCTTGGTTATCAGCAACATAAAGGCGACCGTCCTTGTCGAAACCAAGCCCCTCTGGGGATCGGAACCCACTTGCGAATGGCTGCCATTTGCTGCCATCGGGAGAAACCTTAAGCACCCATCCGCGGTAGGGAACTCTGGAATACATGCGCCCGGCCCGCCCCTTATATTTACGCCACTCGGGGCCATTCAGCATGTATTTCCGATCAAGACCAATAGGACTCCAACGACCACGAATTTCCTCGCGAATACCGGCGCCATTGGAGGCAGTCCCAAGAGCGAGGTATATGTAGCCCTCCTTGTCTTGTGCAAGACCAAAGGCGAACTCATGATAATTTCCAGTCATTCCAAAATCATCGAAGACTGTCTGGTAGAGGTCTCCGATCCCATCACCATCCGTATCACTGACCCTTGTCAATTCGGGGCGCTGCATAACCAGAAAGCTGGAGTCACTCTCTGCCAGTATGCCCAGTGGTTCATGCAGCCCTGAGGCAAACTGCTTCCAAGTGTCCTCCTTCGGGTTGTAAATGAAGAGTTCGCCGCGATGAAAACAGGCCGCAAGGTTACCACTGGGCGTTGTTGCAAGGCCTCCAATCTGTGCATCGACTCCAGGTGGAAGAGATATTTTTTCTATGTTGAAGGCGTCGGTCCATACGTCGGCAGAGGCGAGGCAGGAGGCGAAAATAAGTGTGGCGGTATTACGGATCATAGCGAGGAGTTAGAGTCACAGTCAGTCGTCCTGGTCCTTTGATGGTCTGGGATTCTTTAGAGACCGACATTTTATTAGAGGACTGGAACTTGAGAGTGATGGGATCTTTTCCCTTTTTGCTTTTGATATCAAAGGTGCGGGACAATGCCTTTCCGTCCGCGGTTGGCTTGATAGTTTCTTCGACCACGAAATCTGAGGTTTTCCACCGAAAGGAGGGTAGCCCGTCGGTGACGGAGTATCCAAGGAATTTGGGCTGGGCAGATCCCTGCGAGAGAAGACCCCCAAGGGGGTTGGCTTCTTCACGGAGCAGGACATCTCCTTCTATTGAAGCGAGGCCGTTACCATTACCCTTGAAGACACTCCAGCCGTCAATAAAATCCCCTTTCCAAATATAGCGCAGGCGACATTCACCTGCGTCCCAGCAATAATGGAAATCGTCGTTCACGGCCACTGCGATTGCGGCTGGACCGGCTTCGGGCATGAAAATCCTCCTCACCTGGGGACGCTGGCGCATACTCGGCGTCGCGTAGAAAGGGTCACTCCTCGGCTTACCTCTCACAATGCCAACCGCCGCTCGTTTTGAGACATTCATTACACCGTTCATCAGGGCAAAGTGCCCAGGGTATGTGCAGACGTAGGGATACTTGCCTTCTTTTTCAGGGGCCTGAAACCATACGATAGTTTCTTTTCCAGGCTGAATCATCCCGGAGCTATGTAAAATCCTAGGATGAGATTCTGGTTCCCAGCCGAGTTCTTCTCCCTTTGCGCCCAAAGCGAGTACGGCCTTGATCAACTCCTGTCCTTTATCTTGGCCCTTGGAGGCTCCTGGGGTGCAGATGATCAGGTTGTGTGGAAGCTCATCTGGGTTTCGAAAGGTGAGCTTGATCTTGGCTCCAGGCTTTACTGTAAAAGACTGAACGTCGTATTTCATTTGACCCCGTATGACTGAAATGAGGATATTTTGGTCAATTTTCTCGAATCCTATCGGCGGTTGCCGGGCCTCGAGCGGAAGGGAACCAAGTAATGCGACCATACCGAGCCACGCGAATCCCGCTCTTTGGGGTTGGAACATGGGAGAAACGAAGAGAGATTCGCCACATAATCAAGCGAAAATTCTTAAATATGACTCTCCCTGATTTTGTCGCCCACCGGTCCGCCCTGAAAGGGGGCGAGTTGCTGAAGATCTTATTGTATCAATTATAGGGGCTTCCGCAGACGCTTGGTTCTGTGCGGGCCCATCCCCGGCAGTAGCGACAATGAGTCCTTATGTTCAGACAAGGATGAAGCCCTAGTCTCTGTCCTTTTTCATGGCCACTCGCTCCGGTTCTGATTTACCATCACGCCACCCTCTGTCTGTTTCCCAAACTCATGAAGCTCCTTCCGACCTGCCTTCTATCCATCATCGCGGCTTCCCTCAATGCCTCAGATTCGATTCATCCAGCGAACATCCAGTTCAAACGCCAGGCGGCGCAGCGAATGGTGTTCGATTCGGAACAGGTGATCCCGCTAAGTTTGATCAATCCAGCGAAGGTTCGGGATTTTGATCTTATGCATCCAGAATTGTGGTTCGGTGAGGACAAGGCCCATCAAACGGCATGGGAAGTCAAAGAAGGAAAACTAATTGGGAGTTCCGAGAAAACGGCGACGCGCACTATTCGTTGGGCAGGCGGTTTTAATCCATTCGCGACTTATGACCTCTCCATCAACAAGTGTGAAGGAAACGGCAGCACTGGAATCGCATTTCGGGATTCCTCTACCAGCGACCTCATCATTACGCGGCTTCATTTTGGGGACGGGAAGCCGAATTATATCAGCTTGAGATTCGAACTCGACGGCGAAGAAGTCATCGAGAAAAAGTGGTCTTTTCCGAAAAGTTTCGAAGGCGAGGATTTTGTCCTGCGCGCTCAGATGGCAGTCGTTGGAGTAAACATCCTCGTCGAATCATCCGGCCACTCGACTCTGATTGGATTCGCGGATTTCTCCGATCATATCGATATTCGCGACACAAAGCACATGCGACGATACGATTTCGGGATTTCGGCGGAATTGGAGCCCAACTCACGTGTCATCATTGACCGAGCAGCAGCTGCGCTCACTCCAGGAACGGGGCAAGCGGACATCCGTGCGATTACCGATCCCGAAGGCAGGCCGCTGTTTGATGAAGGACGCCTCTGGTTTACGATGACGGTGCGAGGCCGCGCTCTTCCCAACCCGATGCAGGCAGTGTTCTCGCTGAACCCGTCCGTATTCGATATCAAGTTTGAAGGAATCATCGCTTTCGACCTCGGTGATGGAAAACTGCGCAATGAACACGCCTCTCACATTTTTCGGGACACAGAAAGCGGCGAATGGCGGGGGTGGACAACCGGCTTCAGCGCCTACGGAGGCGATGGCGGAGAAGAAGCAAAAACGATTCTTGCCGTTTCATCAAAGCGGGACCCCCGTCGCGGATTTTCGATCATGAAAGCAAAACCCGTCGGGATCAAAGGCGCTCACGAAGACGCCCATTGCATCTACGATAAGGAGGTGAAAAAGTGGCGCATGCTACTCTGCGAAAAGCAGGAAAAATACCGTGCCGCAATGTGGGAAAGCGACCAATGGGATCGGGGCTATGAACGAATCGCTGGTCCTGTCCCAATGGATAGCACAGGCACAATGATCCAGAAATTCGGCGACACCCACTATGCCCTGTATGGCAGCTCCGACCGGACCGTCTACATCGCGACCTATCCCGACCTCGAACCAGCAGGCGAACTCGACATCTATCTTCCCCCATGGAACGAAGGAAATGGCACACGCATCTGGCCAAACGTCATTCCACTCCCTGAAGGCTATCCCTCACCTTTTCTCGCCCTGATGATGGACCGCGTTAATTTCCCCGGCATGCCGAAGCCCAACTGGACTTACGGAGCATTATACTTGTATCACGGCTGGCCCAAAAGTGAGTGAAGGTGATCAAGTATCTTCTGTAGATAATTTAGATTTCCCACTGGGCGACCTACCTCAAATACCAGACGACACCAACCACCATCGAAAAACACTCTTAGGAATTAGCTTTTGTTGGGAAGATTGCGGGAATCAGGGTTGGGCGTAATACACGGGAGAGAAAGGGGGTTGTCCAAATGACCGCGGTCGTGCTAGCCTTCGGTCCAACAATTTAAACGTGGCCTCATGAATATTCGCTCTCTAACGACCGTTCTTCTTTTTTCTTGTCTTACCAAGGGTCTGGCCGAGGTGTCTTTCATTGCGGTTTCCAAGACTCAGGGCTTTGCTCAGTCCAGCGCCCATGTTGCGCTTCTGGATCGTGAGGAGGAAGATAGGAATGACCCCCTCTCCTTTGAAGTCTTTGCTCAAGGAAGTGAAGAGGGTGAGATTATTTCTGGAACGCTGGAGGTTGGAGATGAATCCTTCGAACTGACCCAGGATGGGGGAAGGTGGTACTTCAGCCGGCAATTTCTATCCAAGGAGAATTTTGACGCGGCTTTTCCCAGTGCTGCCTCCTACGAGGTGACGGTTGAGACTGTTTCGGAGGGCCTGAGGAGCTTTGTCCTGAACCTATCCGCAGACAGTTATCCGAATGTTCCTTTTATCAGTAACTGGACCGCCCTCCAGGAAGCAGATTCTTCCGGTGCGATTACCATCGCGTGGGATCCGTTCGCAGGAGGAACGACAGACGATCATATCAGCATCGGGATTGAGCGCGAGGGGTCGGGCGGAGGTGGCGTCTTTGACTCTCCCGTTCCCGGAGAGCCGGGTGCTCTGGACGGCACAACGGAATCTCTTACTCTTCCGGAAGGAACGCTGGAGCCGGGAGTGCGCTACACGGTCAATGTGAGTTTCTACAGGATTGTCGGAACAGCAGGGGGAGGGGGCGGATCGGCTGCCGCTTTCGGGAAACAAAACAGGTTCTCATTGATTACCACCACAGGGGGCGACACGAGAGCTCCTCAGCTTCGCTACAGCAATCCTACCAATGGTCGCAGTGCTGTTCCGGAGGATGCGATCATCATGTTTCAATTCGATGAACCCATGGATACAAGTGTGAATCTCGAGGCGGCCATTCAATGGGAGGGAGGAATTACCTCTTCGGATCTGTCCTACCTCTGGTCCGACGATTCACGGCGTCTCTTCTGCATCATCGACGGAGGCCTTCCTCTGGGAACTACCTTTGGCTGGGGATTGAATCTACTGGGGGACGAGGGAATTCCGGGTTTCGAGCTCGCAGACCTCGCAGGGAATGCTCTGCGAACCAGAAGCGGTGCCTTCACTACAGCTGACACGGCCAACGAACTTACAGGATCTGCTCAGTGGTATTACCTTATTCGGTCTCGCTACTTCCGTCAGGAGGGCGCCACAGTTACCCCTCGGGAGGACTTTCGGACTCTTGCAGGGGTGGGGATGAGTTCTTACAACAGCCTTTCGAGCGTAGCTGTCATTGTTGATGGGGATGTGGTGGAGATGGATGGAGAGCGAAGGGACGAGCGATTGGAGGGGACAGCCTACTATATCGAGGAAAGCGACCAGGCAGCATTCTTCCCTCCCTCTGGCAGCTATGGGTTCGCTTTTCGTGAGCCGGACAGCCTTTCTGATTCATCGGTGACACTGGCGCCCCCATCGAGCTCCTTTCCAAGTGCGCCTGTGGTTTCCAATCCCCTTGAAGCGCAGGCTGTTAATGCGTCTGCTGATTTTACGCTGAGATGGGAGCCCGTCACAGGTGCTGGTCCTGACGACTTCTACGTGGTCGTCATTGATAACCAATATGATCGCTCCCTCGCATTTTCTCCCCTGCCTGGGCAGTCGGGATCAGTGCTGGGAGAAACAATATCTGCTTCCAGAAGCTCTGTTGTAATTCCAGCCGGCACCCTTCCGCCGGGCCGGACCTTGCAGCTCAGTCTGGCGTATGTGGCTGTCGATGGAAGGAATGTAGATGCGCAGTATGGAATCGGAACGAGTGGGGTTGCTACGCTGACAAATATGGACCTTGTGACCTCAGGAGAGCCGATCGTGCCAGAGCTGACAGAGTTGAGTGGAGACTCCTCTCGTTTCGGCTTCGTGGTAAATGGAGAGCGTGGAGTTCCCTACAGAGTGGAATGCAGCGACGACGGGGAGTCTTGGGTCACAGTGCGCTCGGAGAGCGCCGAGGGGAGCGAGTATGCGGGGCCGGAAGGAACCTTCACTTTCTCCACTAGCATTGATAGAGAAACAAAACTTTTCCGGGCCGTAGAGGGAGAAGCGGAAGAGTAGTCGACCTGTTCCAGCCCGCGATCAAGGCCGGAAGTCTGAAGGTCTAGGAACTGGGCGGATGCGCTCGGAAGTGATACGACTGACTGCGAGGAATTTGCTTTTGGCGGGAAGATCGCGGGAATCAGGGTTGGGCGTAATACACGGGAGAGAAAGGGGGTTGTTAGGTGCTAAATTGTTGGCTGCCGAAACTAATCCGACGGGCAAATCTGCGGTTAGAATCATGCACGGAGTGATCTGAATCAATCTACTGCGGAATTTCGTTCAAGGTGTAATAAGCGGTATCATGCAACAAAGGTAGGCCCTTTGCGCTCCTGAGGCCAGGTGCCGCCAACTCGTGAACATGCCCTTGAGTGAGCGGCGTGAGCTTAATTCGAATACTCAAGCCATCGGCCGCCACGGAAGCGACCTCGATCTCAGGTTCGATGTTCTCCAGTTCTGGGCTACCATACCCTTTTGAGTAGCGATAGGTATATGCCGAACATGAAAATGAGGAAGGCTTTGCTGAAGCAGGATTAATTGGGCGGGTAAAGGTGAGCTCGAAGCCGTCTGAACGCGCGCGCATTTGGTGAATCTCGAACGGCATTTTGCCGGTCCAGTCGATCCGTTCCACGCTGTCGAGCTTGGTCCCCCAGGAGCCCCAGCCCCGATTGCTCCCACCGGTATACATCTTGCCTTCCGGGGTAATCATCAGACCGATATTTCCCGAGCTGAAGCCCCTCAGAAAGTGAAATGCAGCCCCTTGATACATCCCATTGACCTTTTCCAGAAAGACCCGCTGGACTTGGCCGTAGGTCTGCTCGGCGACGAACATCTGCCCGGCAAAAGGACCGAATTTTCCCTCGCTCGAATCGGGTTCGACCGCCGTTGGCGACTGTCCGACCTTACCGTGGGGCAGAACGACAGCCGGGGGGACGTAGGTGGGGATCTGCTTCCTTGCTTCCATTACTCTTCCATCGCCACTGTAATTTGGTTCCGGTGGTCTTTCGCCCATCACATTGCCGGTATGTTTGAAGTGGTGATTCCCGTTGGGGTTACCCAAAAACGAACCGGGCTTAACCCACTTGAGCGAGCTGGAGCCATTCCATGTCCCTTGATTATCGGTGTAAAACGCATCCCCCTGCAGATTGACTCCGATTCCACCCGGAGAGCGCACACCACAAGCAGCAGGCACTGCGGTGCCGTCCTTGTTAACCTTGATGGCCCACCCGCGGTAGAGCGCCTCGCTGGTGTAGGAGCCGGTGAGACAATGAACCGTCCAGATATTTCCGTCCGGATCGAAACGGGAACCAAACGTGAATTCATGATAATCTCCACTCATTCCCCAGTCATCTGACACCGTCTCATATTTGTCAGCTCTGCCGTCGCCATCGATGTCCTTCATCCGGGTTACCTCTGGTCGCTGAGTTGCGTAAAGCCATCCATCGAGGAAGGCGATTCCCAGTGGCTCATGAAGGTATTCGGCGAAAAGGTTCCACTTGGCGGGTTTGTCCGGGTAGTGATCAGCGTTATCAATCGTCCAGATTTGACCCCGTCTCGAAGAAACAGCCACCTTGCCGTCGTCCATGACAGCAAAGCCCGTGGCCTCGACAACCTCGCCTTTGGGAATCTCAAAGGTGGTCACCTTGTAGTAATCGGACTCTTTTGCTTGCTGCGCCATCGCCAAGCCTGCCCAGAGGGAACTCAGGAATACAATTCTTTTGGTTATCATCGTCTGTCGTTTTTTATTTGTCCAATTGCCCGGCCGTCATCCACCGGTAGGTAATCATAATCGTTTGATCCCCCTTTACGGGGACGAGTAGTTCCTTACGCTTTTCCTTAACGAGTTCGGTTTTCCTTGCAGGTGGTTTGACCATCTGCGCCTCGGAACTGCGAACTACGGGAGTAGCTCCTTCAACCTTCAATGCCATGAGTTCATTGATTTTGTAGGACCCGTCTGGCAGCCCGGAAAAATCACCCTTTACCCCAGCAAGGAGATAGGTGTTTGGGGGTAGGTCTCCGCGTATCACCATGGTTCTCTTTAGAGCCTCGATTCCGCCTATGGTCGTTGGGCTATAGTGGTCTGCGACCTCGACTCCCTTAAAGGTATAGCAGAAGGTGGGAAAGCGATTGGCATCCAGGTCATAGCCCTTGAACTCATAGTCTGGATGGGGAATTCCATAGCTAATCAGAGCCGTGGACTCCTCCGGGCCCTTGTCTTTCTCGTAGCGCGAGCTACCGACCGAATAGTCGATCCAAGGATCCGCGATGCTGTCCAGCACCTGCAGTGCCATCCCGCCGGTAGGGGAGACTGTATCCTGACCGGCAATGTGGCTGCCTCCGCCACGGGTATTCCAGTTGGACGCGGCATTTACAAAGTCTCCGCGCCAAAGCTGATCCAGATTCATTGAGTCTGCGCTCCAGTTGATGTTCACTCTGCCCGGATATGCGACTGCGATCGATCTTGATGAGCGCCCCCGGAGAAATGTTCTAAACACCAGGGCCTCATCGGGATTTCGCAGTTTGACAATCTTTGGTCCTGCCCAAGATCTGCGAGCGCCAGTCTTCGCCGTAATATCAGGGGTAAAGATCATGTCCTCAGCCCCTTCGAGGTCGGCGACCAAAGACAAGGCCTCAGGTCCTCCGCCTTCAAAATAGGCAAGGCGCATTTTGTGGACGCCTGGTTCCAATCTCACTTTCGCCTTTCTTACCTGAAAAAAATAGTTCCCACCGTTTCTGGCTACGCCTTTGCCGTCTATGACGAGTTCCGCGCCATCATCAGACCCAAGATAGAACTGCCACTCGCCTCCTGTCCTGACCTCAAAGGTGCCCTCCCAGAGGATGGCCCGCCCGTCCTCGCCGCCAATAAGTGTCCTCACGTCTATCCATTCGGCATTGCCTGTCTTTATTGGAGTTAGCTTCCTGAAGTCGGGGATCTTTCTGAACTCTCCCGCATACACTTTGTAAGAAAGGTTGCTGAATATGGGATCGTTGTTCCCGACTTTGAGAATCCCTCGCATTAACTTCGAGTGCCCTGGGAAGGTGCACAGGTATGGGTAATCACCAGGCTCGCTTGGTGCCTCGAAGAACATCTCGCGCTCTTTTTTCGGACCTACCATCCCTGATTTTGCCAAAACCCTTGGACTGTCAGGAGTCCACGCCAGCTTGGGGCCCTGGGCCCCAAGCTCGATGCATCGAGCGGCAAATCGTTCACCCTGCGGATCCTCGGGGTCATTCTTAATGAGAACGAGATTGTGTTCGAGGTCATCTGGATTTTTGAGATTCAGCTTAACCTTTGCACCTGGTTGGACACGAAGCAGTGTCGTGTCATATGCCATCTTTGCGGGAACCATGCTGATGGTGATCTCTCGATCCGGCTTCGCCGACCAGGCTGGAGGTTCTGCTTCCAGCCAAGTGGCAGTCAGGCTAATTAAGGTCACACATTTTATTCGTGTGCTGACATGTATTTTCATAATTTGTGCAATGGCGAAGAATTTCCGGGAGCTGCCGGGTTTTCGCTCCCGCGCAGTTGGCGATTTTAGGGCATAAATTCGAGGGGTGATGATGGGAGGATGTCAACTCTGGGGAGAAAGGGATAAGCGGACCTGCCGGCTGGAAGGCCCCGTCTTTCGATTTTCCGATGCCCCTTACTGTTAGGAATTTGCTTTTGGCGGGAAGGCCGTGAAGAACAGGTTTGGGCGGAATACATGAGGAATTAATGGGGTTGCGGGGGAAAGAGGGGATGAGATGCTGGTTTGGTTTTTGCGGTGATTTTGGGAGGGAAAGTTTTCGGTCTAAGCCGCAGTTACTGAAAACGTGCCCGTCCGGACTCGATCTTCCGATTCAAGACGATAAATTTCCAAACCGCGTTGCCAAGGTCTATTTTGGAAGCGGTTTATCCAAAGGCTTGTGACGCATCTGAATCTCACGAGTCGTCGAGGACCAAGATGCGGTCATGGCCGAGTAGTAGTCAGTCAGTAATTTCAGACCTTCGGTCTATTTTAGAAGCCGCTCTTGTTGCGGCGCCGCCTCAGCGACTGCCGTGAAGCCCAACGCGAGGACCAGTGCGTGAATCAGTCTCATGGGATTATTTTAAAGTGGATGGTTTAGGCATGGTTTCAACAAACGGTGCCTTCGTTCGGCGCAGTTCCTTGATCGTCTTGGCTCGCAACCCTGCCAGCCGCCTAGCGTGCCGCGGTTTGAGCGCAAGATTGTTCAGCTCCTCGGGATCCTTATTGAGATCGTACAGTTCCTCCATCTCGCCCTCGATCAAGTTGCGCACATATTTATAGCGACCCTCGGCGAGCATCACGTACCAAGGTATACCGGGCCCATGATACAGCGCCGGATCATCGGCAGTCGGAATCTTCTCCGTGGCTGAGCCGTACAACTTGCCGGTGTGCACCAGCATCGCCGGCGACTGACGTTTGGCCTTGGGGCTCTCCAGCAGCGGGCTCAAATCTTCACCATGCATGTTCCACGGCAGCTTCAAGCCGGCCTGCGCAAAAAAGGTCGGCGGCAAATCTACGCCGCTCACTGGCTCCGAAACCACGCGACCGGCCGTCGCCTTTGCCTTGGCGACCGGCACGCGAATGATCAAGGGCGCGGCCACCGAGGCATGGTATGGGCCCACCTTGGACTTGAACCCATGCTGACCCCACGCGAAGCCTTGATCCGAGGTGAAAACAATCAACGTGTCCTCGTCTTGGCCGGAATCCTTCAGCGCCTGCAGCACTCGGCCCACACCCTCGTCAATCGCGCGCACGCCTTCGTGGTATTGCTGGATCCAGTCACGCAAGGGTCGACCGGGAATATCTCTCATACCCACCGGCCCCAGCTCACGCACCTTGCGCTCTACCGGCACGCCGTTCTTCGGTTCCCAATGCTCCATCCTCTGCACGTATTTCGGCTTGCCCGGGCGCGGCGGATATACGTCCTTGGGCATGGGCGGCTTGGCGTTCTTATAATCGCCCTTGTGACGGTCAGCCGGCGTAAATGGTCCGTGCACGGCGCCGTAGCAGAGCCAGAGATACCAAGGCTTTTGCTTGTCCGCGCGCCCTTTTCCGTTAATGAATTCAATAGCCCAGTCGGTGTAATTGTCGGTGGTGTATCCTTTTACCATCTGGGGTTTGCCGCCGTTAAACTCGGTGAGCTGATCGTAATAATAATTCGGCGAATTCTCGACGTACTTGGGGCGGTTCCATATGATCTGGTAATCCCAATCGCGCCCGAATCCGCCATCCACACCAGTATGCCACTTGCCGATCTGCGCGGTCACATAGCCGTGCTCGCGAAAGATGGACGGCCAAAACGGGCACTTGTCCGCATCATACGCGCTGCCCGGATACTTACCCTCCATCCGCATAGACTCGATGCCGTGTTGGTGATGGCCGGTCAACATCGTTGCGCGCGAAGGCATACACCACGAACCGATGTATGCCCTCTCAAACCGCACACCCGCAGCAGCCAGCGCGTCAATGTTCGGCGTCCTCACAAAATCAAACGCCTCATCATAGCTACCAACCGTGCGCGTGGACTGGTCGTCCGTGTAGATGAACAAAATGTTCGGCTGCTTCGCCGCCAACAAAGGCAGCGCCAACCAGCAGGTAAGGACTGTGACGATTCGTTTCATTCTATTTCTTCTTGGCTGACTGCTAGGAATTTGCTTCTGGCGGAAAGGTCGTGGAAAACGAAGATTGGCGGAACTCATGGGGAGGAAGGGGAGTTGATGTTTTTTTGGAGGAGATAAAAGTAATTCTTAGCCCGGACTCACGACAGTAGGCATATTTTGCCTTATTTAGGCAGGAGGGTTTGGTGGATTTCCAGTGCATCGTCGATGCGTGGCATTGAGGAGTGGGGCGTCCTTCAAGAGCGTAGATTAACTGAGCAGACAGGCAGGCTCCTTCACCCGCGGTCGCTTGAGGAGGTTCATTTGCCTGTAGTGAGGAACTGAAAAGGAGTGCCAGGGTGAAGACTGCGTTTTTATAGTTCATGCTGTCGCTTAACGTTTAGGTTTGGTCTTCAGTGCTGTTTGTTCCAGTTTTATTGCCAACCCGGCGATTAACGATTGTTTATCGCGTCGTTTGGCGAGATTGGTCATTTCATCGGGATCGTAGGTATGGTCGTATAGTTCTCTAGCCTTAACGTCGCCGTTGCTGAAATTCCGCCATTCGGTATAGCGATACTGCTCGGTCCGGATGGAATAGCCCATGATTTGCGGCGTTTTGCCCCGTGGATAGTTTGGCCGTGGGGTTTGGGTGATGGCAACCTCTTTGACGGTTTGGTCAGGTTTTTCCAAAATCGGTACCAGTGATTTTCCCTGCAAGTCATCCGTTGTTTTTAAACCGCAAAGTTCAGTCAAAGTCGGGTAGAGATCCAACAACTCGACCAATGCCGGAGCGCGCTGTCCATGCTTGTGTTTTGGTGAGTCAATAATTAACGGTACCTTTGCATCCAGTTCGAAAGCGGTGGTCTTGCGGGTCAGGCCGTGTTCACCGAGATGCAGGCCGTGATCGGACCAGAAAACAATCACTGTATTTTCACGCAAGCCCAGTCGGTCGAGTTCATCGATGACTTTACCTGCCTGAGTGTCGAGATAGCTAATCGCAGCGAGATGACCGTGGTGCATTTCTCTAAGGCCTTCAGAGTTGCTGCCACCTTTGTAGCGGGCGCTGGTCAGAGCGACCTCCGGCACATCGACGGGAGGTGTGACCTGGGGGGGAACCGGGATCTTATTGGGGTCATATAGGTCCCAGTATTTTTTCGGCGCGTTAAACGGGGTGTGCGGTTTCCAAAATCCCACTGCCAGAAAAAATGGATTGCCGTCTTTCGCCAGTTTTCCGAGAGCTTTTATCGCTGTTTCGGCAACGCGCCCATCGAAGTAGGCATTGTCAGGAACGTCGCGACATTGAGTGCCTCCTTTGCCACTTGCCAGATTGGATGGCAGCTCGCCTGCGACAACAGGTTTATCGTTGCCGTGGCTGTTGTAATGCAGCACCGAGGGGACGCTCCAAGAGGCGGGATCACCTTTCCATTCATCCTGGCGCCAGTTGTGGAAGATCTTGCCGATACATTGGGAGTGGTATCCGTTCTGTTTGAAGTATTGCGGAAGTGTGATGGCATTCGGTACATTCTTTCGAAAATGGGTCGGCAAATCCCAAACCCTGAGAGTATCAGGGCGCAGTCCGGTCAACATTGATGCCCGGGAAGGATTACAGACTGTCTGCTGACAATAGGCTCTTTCAAATAGAGTTCCCTGTTCAGCCAATCGATCAATGTTAGGGGAAATGACGTGTTTACTGCCGTAACAGCCCAGTTCCACGCGCAAATCGTCGACGGCGATGAACAGGACGTTCGGTGACTTGTCCCCGGCAAAACCGGGGCAAACCAGAAGTAGGGAGCATAAAAATGTGAGGATGGTTTTCATCGCACTGACGTAGGGACGAGAGATGATTTTTCTTCAGACATTTAATTCAGTGGTTGGTGGACGATCATATTCAACATTACCTAGGCGATATCAACGCTCTTTTAATCCTGCAGCTAGAACTTGGTCTTGTTCTTCCAATTGATGGTGATGATCTTGGGCTGCTAGGAATTTGCTTTTGGCGGGAGGGCCGGGTAAGACCGCCATCGCATCCCCCCCGTGCAGGAATCACGGCGAGGTGCACGACTAAGGGAGGGTCTCCCCTATGGCTTGCTTGCCGTCGGGTTGTCTGACTCCGGGTTTGACCCTTCAGCCGCAAGGCTCTTCAGCTCTTTCAGCCAATTTGGAGCTTCCGAATGGGCAAGGTTTTCGCGGATAATACGCCCGAGATTCCGGAGAGACGCCGCCGCGTTCGATCCGTGGAGCAGGGCGTCTCGATTCTTGCCCCAATGTAAAACGGGTAGGCGGTCTCTCCTGAAGTCTTCCTCTGAAATCTTCTTCTGACGGACATCCTCGCGCTGCTGCTCCCTTTTATTGTCCCGGCCATCAAGTCCAAAGCGACGGGCAATATTTTCTGGAATTCCTGCAGGAAGCTCGACCGGGAGGCCAAGAGCCTCCCCGCGACCTGCAACCTTAAGAGTTTTGCTCTCATGGACGATACGTTTGTCCCAGGCAGCCTGTAGCGCGGAATGGTTCTTTTCTTTACGAAAATGTGGGAGAATCACCTCATCGTAGACTGCGCTGACTGGCAGCGGTGCGTCTATCCACTTCTCCAGCGACGGCATGGTCAGGGTCAGCTTGAGCCGATCCGCGAACACCGAATCGAAAGCTGGGGTGATGAGGATTTGCCGGTGACCCTCGAGCTTGTCGAAGTCTCTGGTTAGATCATCGTAGTAGTCGATTAGCAGCGGCATCACTTTCTTCACACCGGCCGCTTCATCCTTCTCTAAAGCAACCGCAAGCGTAAGGAGGAGAAACTTCGCTTGATATTGCAGGGCAGCCACATGCTCGGTGCTCTTGATCCGATCCTCGTTACGTTCCCGCCACTCTCGCCATTCAGACTCGCGTTTCCCCACGGCGTCAAACTGCAGTTCCTTGATGCAGGCCATGTAATACTGAGAGGTGGCCTTGGGGCTTTTGAGAATGGCCTGCAGAGTGCTGACAGCGCGGGAGTTATTGGTGGCAGAGCTGCCGTGCAACTTTTGATGAAGCTCTTCGATCATCTGACTGACCTGTGTCTTCTCCGCGGGAGTGAGGCTCTGGGCCGAGCTGGAGCCATAAACCAGCATTATTGCGGAGAGGGAGATGGCGGCGAGCATGCGAGGCGTTCTCATGACGACACTAGGCATACCACACTGCGGAACGGAAGGAAAGGCCAGCGCCGCATCAGAGTGCAGGAAGAATGGTGCGGTGTATCACTGCAAGGAATTTGCTTCTGGCGGAAAGTCCGTGAAGAACGAATTTGGGCGGAGTAGATGGGGGTGAAAGGGGGTTGCTTGTGGCTACCTGGTGCGGCTTGGGGTTATTCCTGAGCGCTGCTTTTACCGGAGGGGGCCACCTCCTTAACGGTAAGCAGGCTGAAGAGGAGAATGAGAACCATCAGGACAAGAATCATCTCGTAGTCGCCAAACTTGATCTTGAGCTTCATGATTCCAGCACGGGATGGCACCACAGATGCAAGGCGTTGGCACGCAGGATTTTCAAAGGTGCGCAACCCCGCTCAAAAGCCAACGCAGGAGGCCTTGGGATGCAGGATACATTGGGAGCCTCAAGACATTCTGAGCGCCCCGGTACAGTCACCGAGACTAGAGACCTTTACGCCCATGATTTGCGCCATAGAAAGCCAGAGATTGGCAATGGGAGTGCCCTGAGCGGACTTGATGTGGCGATTCGCCGCGATTGCGCCGCCTCCGTGTCCCGCGACAAT
>Ga0115013_10000477_pt1 | contig 24338 bp, 28 predicted proteins | sample SouAtlMetagenome_2_FD_88686 | JGI IMG/M metagenome (GOLD analysis project Ga0115013, IMG submission 88686) | Marine eukaryotic phytoplankton communities from Atlantic Ocean - South Atlantic ANT15 Metagenome | ecosystem: Environmental > Aquatic > Marine > Oceanic | place: South Atlantic Ocean...
CAGGACCGCTGACCAGCGAATCACTGGCGAATGATCTTCGTGAGTTCACGGGCCGTGATGACTGTCATTTCTTTGACGCTGCCAGTCCGATCGTCGACGGTGACAGCATTGATATGGAGAGGGCTTTTCGAGCCAGTCGTTACGACAAGGGAGACGCGGATTACATCAATTGCCCGATGGATCAGCCTCAGTATCTCGACTTTCGCGCAGCGCTTCTCGAGGCTGAGCAAGCGGAACTTAAGGACTTTGAGAAAGACAGCGCCACATTTTTTGAAGGTTGCTTGCCGATCGAGGAACTTGCACGACGTGGTGAAGACACCATGCGCTACGGACCTCTTAAGCCGATTGGCCTCTGGGATCCACGTTGGGGAGATGTCAACGATCGCGATGTGCGACGTGCCAAACGCGCCTACGCCGTGGCCCAGCTGCGTCAGGAGGACAGAGACGGTCGCCTCTGGAACCTGGTGGGCTTTCAGACAAATCTCAAGTGGGGAGAACAGAAAAGGGTTCTTCGCATGATTCCCGGGCTTGAACAGGCTGAATTCGTGCGTTTTGGCGTGATGCATCGCAACACCTTTCTCGAGGCCCCTGAGCTGCTTCTGCCCACGCTTCAATTTCGAGGGCGTCAACGCCTGCTCGCTGCGGGCCAGATCACTGGTACAGAGGGGTATGCCGCTGCAGTGGCTGGTGGCTGGCTGGCGGGGACCAATGCCGCCCGTCTGGCTCTAGGTCGCCCCACGTTCGATTTGCCTCCCACCTGCATGATTGGCGCGCTGACGCACTTCATCAGTGAGGCACCATCGGGCAAATTTCAGCCGATGCCCCCTAACTTTGGTTTGCTGCCCGTTCTGCCTGAAAAAATCAAAGATAAGCGCCGCCGCTATGGCGCTTACAGGGACAGAGCCCTGAACGATTTGCTGTTAGCAACAGAGAAGCAGGAGTCTGTTGATGTCGCCTGTCCGGCCTGAAGATCGGCTGATTGAGCGCCGTTCCCTCAAGATCGGCGTCTACGCCAGCGCACTGATGGCGATAGCTGGGGTCGCTGTTCACGTGATTTCAGGCTCCTACGCCCTGCTTTTGGATGGCCTGTATTCAGCGGTCATGGTCGGCTCGGGTCTTGTGGCCGCAAGGATCAGTCGCAACGTGGTTCGACCGCCAGATCGTGCCTATCCCTTTGGCTACGACGGGCAGGAAGCGTTGTATGTGCTCTTCCGTTCTCTGCTGCTGATGGGGGTGCTCTCTTTTGCGGCGATCTCAGCTCTCAGCACCGTGATTGATTACGCCTATGGGGTTGAAGTCAGCTCTGTTCGGCTCGGACCCGTCGCTTGGTATTCCATTGCCATGGTGGCCACATGCTGGGGCCTTGCCTGGCGCCATCATCACGACTGGTGCCGGACAGGGCGGCACTCGCAGATCCTGCTCACCGAAGCCAAGGCTGCGCGACTGGATGGTTTGATCAGTGGTCTGACCGGCTTGGCTTTGCTCGGGTCACCGTTGCTCAACGGCACCATGCTGTCTGGCCTGATTCCTGTCACCGACTCCTTGCTGGTCTTGGTGGTCAGTCTTCTGGTGTTGCGTGAACCGTTGCAAGGGTTCCTCATCGCTTTAGGGCAAGCAGCAGGTGCTTCGGCTGAGACTGATCTCATCCGCAGTACCCGGTTGGCCCTGGAAGATCTCCTGGCAGGACTGTCCTGCTGGCTTCTTGATCTCACGGTTTATCAGGTCGGTCGCACGGCTTTTGTGGTTGTTTATTTGAATCCAAGTCAACCGATGGATGGCGGCGCCATTGATCTGATCCGTGATCGCATTCAGGAGCGATGCCAGTCCTTGCTGGCCTGTCCTGTGCGAACGGAGGTGATCCTGACAGCAACGCCACCCTTCGCTGCGGCCGGTGTTTCCTAGGGTTTAAAGCTGCAGCAATTTCTCAGGTGTGGCCGTGAGCTCAAACCCAGACTGGGATGTGATTGTGATCGGTTCCGGCATTGGAGGGCTGGTGACCGCATCTCAGCTGGCTGCCAAAGGCGCCAAAACCATTGTGCTTGAGCAGTATCGGATTCCTGGTGGTTCTGGTGGCAGCTTTCAACGCAAGGGTTACACCTTTGACGTGGGTGCCTCGATGATCTTTGGCTTCGGCGAGCATGGGCACACCAATCTGCTCACAAGAGCCCTTGCCGATGTGGGGCAGCGCTGTGAAACGGTGCCTGACCCGGTGCAGCTTGAGTATCACCTGCCCGATGGTCTGACCATGGCAGTGGATCGAGATTACGAGGGCTTCATCGCTCGTATGAGCGCCAGATTTCCCCATGAGGCAGGGGGAATCAGGGCCTTTTACGACACCTGCTGGCAGGTCTTTCGCTGTCTCGATGCCATGCCGCTTCTCTCTCTTGAAGATCCGGCCTACCTGGCAAAAGTTTTCTTTAGAGCCCCACTCGCCTGTCTGGGACTCGCACGCTGGCTTCCCTTCAATGTGGGCGATGTGGCGCGCAAACACATCCAGGATCAGGACTTGCTGCGTCTGATCGATATGGAATGTTTCTGCTGGTCGGTGATGCCAGCTGATCGGACACCGATGATTAATGCAGGCATGGTTTTCTCCGACCGCCATGCCGGTGGCATCAATTACCCGAAGGGTGGTGTCGGGACAATCGCCGAGAAGCTGGTGGCAGGGCTTGAAGCCCACGGCGGAACGATCCGCTACAGAGCTCGTGTTGAAAAGGTGCTCATCGAGCAAGGTCGTGCCGTTGGTGTGGAGCTTTCCGATGGCGAAGAGCTGAGGGGCAAGCGCATTGTGAGTAATGCCACCCGCTGGGACACCTTCGCTGGTGAAGGTTCACCCGACAGCACTCTGGTTACGAAAGACCACACCCCTTCCGCCGAATCCACTTGGCGTCGTCGCTATCAACCATCAAGTTCGTTTCTGTCGGTTCACCTCGGGGTGAAGGCTGATGTTGTCCCTGAGGGCTTCCACTGTCATCACTTGCTCTTGGAGGACTGGAATGAGCTTGAAGCCGAGCAGGGAGTGATCTTTGTGTCGATTCCAACGTTGCTGGATCCATCCCTGGCCCCTGAGGGGAGACACATCGTTCATACCTTCACCATGAGTGATATCCAGCACTGGGACGATCTCAAGCCCAAGGACTACAGAGCTAAAAAGCAGCACGACGCTTCTCGGCTGATTGAGCGACTGGAGTTCATCCTTCCGGGTTTGTCGCAGGCCATCGAACTGCAAGAGGTGGGTACCCCCCGAACCCATCGCCGATTCCTTGGCCGGATGGGTGGTTCCTATGGGCCGATCCCGGCAGGTCGACTGCCTGGTCTGCTGCCCATGCCGTTCAACCGAACAGGATTGAACGGTCTGTACTGCGTGGGCGATTCCTGTTTCCCAGGTCAGGGACTGAATGCCGTGGCATTCAGTGGCTACGCCTGCAGTCATCGCATCGGAGCTGATCTCGGTCTCAACCCTTGGGCCCTACCCCAGTGAAGACATCGCAGCATTGCGAAGGTTGAGGTAAATCGCCCCCAGACCCTTGGTGAGAAATTCCACGCCAATGGCCAGGGTGAACAGGCCCATCAGCTTGATGAAGATCGTCAGCCCCACCTCGCCGAGCCAAGCCATGATCCGGCTGCTGAAGCGGAAGATGGCGGTGTTCACCAGCACCAGGATCACAATCGCGCCCAGCAGGTTGAGCGCGGTGCCACTGCGGTAGGCCGTTTCGGCAAACAGCACCACCGCCGACAGCGTTCCAGCACCAATGGTGAGCGGAATACCGATCGGCACCACCGCCGCGGAATAAAACTGTGCATCGCTGAGATCTGGCCGAGGCGGAGTAAGACTTTGCGCTGCAGTGTCAGTGGGCACTGGCGTACGCGAATTCATCATCTCCAGGCCAACTCCTCCCAGCAGAAGCCCACCGGCTATCTGAAAGGCACTGACTGAGATCCCAAAAAAATCGAGGATCCACGTACCCACCAGCATGAACAACACCAGGGTGATGAAGCAGGCCAAACTGCTCATCAGAATGAGGCGTTTCACCTTGGCGCGAGGCATGCCCTGGGTGTGAAGCAGAAAGGCTCCCAGCGCCGAAATGTTGTTGCCGATGGCCAGCAAACCAATCAGATAGTGCTGAAACGAGCTGATGTTCATCAGTGGTGGAAAGGCCTGTGTTCGGGGTTGGGATCAGGCATCGGGGTGCTCAGCTGTTGGAACCAATCCACGGCGTTTTGCAGATCCTTCAGCAACAGATCCGCCATGTCACGTGTGAAACCAGCCCGGATGACCAAGCGCAGCACTGCTAAATCCTCACAGGCCGCCGGCATGGTGTATGCGGGAACCTGCCAGCCACGAGCTCGTAAGCGCTCAGAAAGCTGGAACACCGTCCAGGTGTCTAACGAATCGTCGAGGGTGACTGCAAACACTGGCAACTGCCCTCGTGGGTGGCTTAATAACTTGAGCGGTGGCATCGCTGCAATTGAGTCAGCGATATAAGAAGCCGTTTCCTCAAGACAGGCCATGCGCTGGGAGTAGCCCTCATGGCCCAAATGGATGAAGTTGAAATACTGCGCCACCACCTGGGCTCCTGGACGTGAAAAGTTCATGCCAATGGTTGGCATCTGGCCACCCAGGTAATTGACGTTGAAGCGGAGCTCCTCGGGGAGGTCGGCCTGGTCGCGCCACAGCACCCATCCCACTCCAGGCAGAACACCTCCATATTTATGGCCGCTGGTGTTGATTGACTTCACACGGGGCAGGCGGAAATCCCAGAGCAAGTCAGGTGAATTGAAGGGCGCCACAAAGGCCCCAGAGGCACCATCGACGTGGATGGGAATGTCAAGGCCAGTGCGTTCTTGCAGCTGATCGAGCTCCTTCTGGATGGCCTCAATCGGCTCATAGCTTCCGTCAAAGGTGCTTCCCAACACACCAACAACGCCAATTGTGTTTTCATCGCATGCCGCTGCAGCTCCTGCGGCTGTCATTTGCAGGTGTTCACGCGAAATCGGCACCATGCGTGCTTCAACATCGAAGTAGGCGCAGAACTTGTCCCAACAGATCTGGGTGTTGGTACCCATGACCAGATTTGGTCGTCGATCATCCAGGCCTTGGGCGGTTCGGCGTTGACGCCAATGCCAGCGCAACACCATGCCTCCAAGCATGCAAGCTTCGCTGGAGCCCGTGGTGGATGTGCCAACGGCAGCTTCAGGATCCGGTGCATTCCAAAGACGCGCCAGCATTTTTAGGCAGCGGTTTTCAAGTTCGGCGGTTTGGGGATATTCGTCTTTATCGATCATGTTTTTCTCGGCACATTCGCGCATCAGATGCAGCGCTTCAGGCTCCATCCAGGTGCCGACAAATGTGGCCAAATTGAGCATGGCATTGCCATCCAGCATCAAATGGTCGTGGATGAGCTGATATGCCAGATCAGCGTGCAAGCCATGCTCCGCTAATTGGTGTCTAGGCAATACAGTTTCTCGCTGATTGCGCTGATGGAGGCGGTGGCCAAGGGTGGTGTCGAGGTCTAGGCCAGAGCGAGAAGTCTCCATGTGGAATGCACGTCAAGGGCTGCCCTCTCAGTGCTAGCCAACCCTACGAAATAAAGGAATGATCCCTAGCCCAGGGGTGACAAGATCGCTGACTAGCTGCAGAGATGACACATGTCCACCGTGTGGAAATGCCGGAGTCAACTCCGCTTTAAAACGCCATCTTTGTGAGATTCGCGGTGATGCATTTCCACTCTCTTTTTGCTTCCTCAATGTCTGAACAGTTACCTCTAGTGTTTTATCGCATTGGCCTAAATCGTTCTTGCTTGAACAGCTGCTAATGCCCACATCAAAGCAGTGCTGATTCTTGTCGTAACCCCTGGAGGCTTCAGCCTGAGGATGTCCACGTGAGAGCAGGTCGACTGCTTAGGGTCAAATCGATGATTTCATTCCCATGTCACCGGCTCCTCAACCCAGTTCTGCAGAGCTCGCGCGTTACCTCGAACAACGCGGTGAACTGGGGAAGCCCTGGATGCTTCAGATGCTGCGGCTTTCAAAATTGAAAGAGGCGCGCGACCAGATGACTCCTGAGACCTATCTGAAATCGATTCAGGAGGCCCATGCCGACCTAATGCGTCTGGGTGAATTCTGGAAGGGCCGAGAGGAGGAAGTCTTCAACGGCGATTACCGCCCCAACGATGTGATCGAGCCTCTGCCGGGTTCACCGGAGGATCGCTGAGCGATGCCTGTCGCGCTTCAGGAGCGGTTTCGACTTTCGCCACTGATCAGGGGAACTCTCATCTGTGTCTACCTGGCACTGGTGCTGCCCTTGCCGTTGATGGCACCTCCAGGTTTAAAACTGACGCTCTGGCTGGCTGCCCCGATTGGATTGGCCCTGGTGCTTGCCATGCTCAGCGAGCAGGTCAACGTCGATGACCAAGGAATCAGCGTGGGTCATCCCCCTTGGTGCCGCTGGTTGATTCGTCGTGGTTGGCAGCTGCAATGGGGAGAGATCCAGCGACTGGTTCCTGTTGGTACAAGCCAGGGAGGAAGGGTTTATTACTTCACCACCTTCAACCAGGAGAAACGGTTGCTTCCACAACGTCTTGAGCAGTTCGATCGGTTCCTTTCAATTGTTGAGGGGAGAACCGGTCTCAAGACAGGCACGATCCAACGGCTAACTCCACCCTGGACCTACCAACTGCTGTTTGGCCTGGCGGTTGGCATGCTGACCATCGAAACGGTGGTGGCTGTTGCCGTGCAATGGGGATGGATTGTTATTCCGGCAGGTTATCCAGGCTGAAGCGATATCCCTGCTGACGAACGGTGGTGATGCCGCCACCTTCGCCTAGACCTGCCTGTTCAAGCTTGCGGCGGAGCGTCAAGACCTGGGTATCCACTGAGCGTGGCCCACCACTGAACGGAGGCCAGGCCATTCTCAGAAGCTCTTGACGGCTGCGCACCATTCCAGGTGGCATCAGTAATGCGCACAGCAGGGCGAATTCGCGCGGACTGAGTTCAACCGGTTGCTCTCTAAGGGTCACCTGACGCAGCAGTAGATGGACCTCAAGGGGACCAACGGCAACGCGTTCCTGCAGGCCGCTGCGCCCCCGCTTGAGCAGAGTGCGACAGCGGGCGGCCATTTCTTCAAGGCCAAAGGGTTTGCGCAGCACGTCATCCGCGCCGTCATCAAGCAAGCCCACGACGGGTTCAGCGCCGCTGCGGGCTGTCAACACAATCACTGGACAGCGCAATTGCTGGCCAAGTCTCAGGGCAGAACTTTGTTCCAGCAGCTCAGCACTGACCAACAGATCAGGAGACTGCTCCTGACAGAGCTCAATCGCTTCCTGCGATGACGACACTGCAGCAGTGAGATGGCCGTCCTGGCGCAGACGCTGAACAAGGACGGTCCGCAGTGTTGGATGAGGTTCTACAACGAGAATCCGAGCGGGTTCTCGTGACGGGATCGCGGGAACAGTGAGTTGCTGCACAGGAGCCTGACCGGTTCCATGGGCGAGGAGATCGCGGGAGGAGGAGGTCACAAGGCATCCGAAAGCCGTCTTACGCTAATGCCTTTCCTAGGCACGCTGGTAACAGAGGCTGCCGTCCTCACCAAAGATGACATCTCTTCAGCACCCGGAGGCCATTCGCCACTTCCAGGCGCTCTGTGATGCCTGCCAGGAACTGACAACGCGCTATCACGGCCCGTCTGAGTTGCGTCTCTATGCCGATGGCTATCTGCATGCTCTGCGCAGAACCGGTGATCTCGATCCAAGGGAGCTCTCCAAGCTTGAGACACTGATTGAACGCTGGATCCTGGATCCTTCCAGTTTCATCGGTCCTGACGGGGATGTGAGCGCTCTCTACAGGCATCCGAATCAGTATTGAACCTCCGGGTCATGGGCATCAATCGTCATTCACTTGAGGCTGTAAGAACGGTCTCGGTCGACGGAGGCTGCATTGAGCTGCGTTGTTACCAACCTCACGCTGTGGACGCTGCTGATCGGATTCCTTTATTGATCACGCACGGAGGTCCAGGTGGTTCCAGCGTTGGTCTCTATGACGCTCTGCATCCCCTGGCTGATCAACGACCAACGATCTTCTACGACCAGCTTGGCTCGTTTGCATCACCTGCCGATCTGCTGCCGGAGCAGATGACACTGAAGCGCTTTGCGACGGAACCCCGTTGCATTCTCGATCAGTTGGGCATCGCCCGTGCCCATGTTTTCGGACATTCATGGGGTGGCGCAGTCATGACGCAGTTCTGCCTGAATCACCCAGATCGAGTGGCAGCCCTGTTGCTCTCGTCTCCTCTGCTGTCGACACAGCGGTGGATTGCCGATTGCAATCAGCTGATCAACAACATTCAAAGAGAGTTGGGCGAGTCGGTTGATTTGGAGACCGAATTCGAACGCCGACACTTCTGTCGTTCCGATCAAGCATCAGATCAAGAAGCAGTGCGTTGTGAGCGTCAGAGGGGCAACAACAAGCTTTATCAACAGATGTGGGGACCGAGTGAGTTCCAGCATCAGGGACGACTCAGTGACCTTGACTTGTTTCCAAGCTTTAAGAATGTCTCGAAGCCAACGCTGCTGATCTGCGGGGAATACGACACGGCCACGCCACAGACCCTGGAGGATGCAAGATCAAGGCTTGGTGATCGCGCCCGATTGGAAGTGCTGAAGGGTGCAGGTCACAAGACCTATATCGATCGTAATCAGACGTTCATTGCAGTGGTGAATGATTTCTTGGATCAGTTGGATGAGTCAGCTGGCTAAAGCGATCTCCAGCTTTTCCTTCAAAGTGCTGTCGTTGTACATCTCGATGAGGATGTCGGATCCACCCATGAATTCGCCTTTGACATACACCTGAGGAATGGTGGGCCAATCGGAGTATTCCTTGATTCCCTGGCGGACCTCAGGGTCAGAGAGCACGTCAAACGTCTCAAAACTCACGCCAAGTGCATTGAGGATCTGCACAACATTGTTGGAGAAGCCGCACTGAGGCATGAGCTTGGTGCCCTTCATGAACACAAAGATCGGGCTCGACTGGATCAGGCTCTCGATGCGGGATTGGGTCTGGCTGTCCATGGAAATCAGGCGATCAGAGAAAGAGGCGAATCAGTTGGGTGTGGAGGTGTTCAGAGCTAGGGCGTGAATGGCCTCTGAAGCCAGCTCCTCCCTCAAGGCTCGATAAACAAGCTGATGTTGACGGATGCGATTGAGACCGTCGAAGGCAGTCGACACCACGCTCACCTGAAGATGATCACCACCACCGGTGAGGTCCTCGACGCTCACCTGAGCATCTGGGATCGCGCGACGAATTGCAGAGGTGACCGCGTCAGGCTGAACCATTGGAACAGAGCTTGAACTCAATTGATGCTGGCAGATGAATGTCGCGTGTGAATCCGATCACTCACCAGCGGAAGCACCGCGGTAAGGGGTGTCAACGAAACCGAGTTCCAAAAGGCTCTGGTAAGCCTTCTGACCTTCTGGTTTGGCAGGAGTCATCAGTCTCACGACTTCAACTAGCACCGGCACAGCAACTGCCGGCTGCCCCTGACGGCGGAAGAGCGCTGCAAGACGCAGGTTGGACTGGGCAAGGAGAGCCAGAGCCGCACGTCCTTTGGTATCCATTTCCCTGGGGATACGGGCATCGAGCCCTCGGAACGAACCAGAGAGATCGCGGTAGAACGCCAAAAGCTGCTTGGAAGCGGTTCGAGCGTTGTCGTAGTCCTTCTTCGCCTGAACCAGATTGCCGGATGCCACTGCTGCATCACCGCGCTGAATCAAGGCCTCGACGGATGAAACATTGAAACCCGAGCCACTGGAAGCAAGCACTTTGGTAGCTGAGCCAGAAGCATCCGTTTCAGACTGTGCCAATGCAGGGGTTATGCACAAGCCGGCAGTCAAGGCAATCGCTGAGCAAAGAAGGCGGGTGCCCATGGAACCAATCTTGAGTGCGCGGACTTTAAAGGCAATTCAGCGGTCGTCCGATGGCCTCTCGGGCCGCTTGTTCAGCCGTATGCATCCCATTGGCGAGTAAGTGATTGAAGCGAAGGGCCTCCTCCTTGCCCTTGCCATCAACCACTAAAGGTTGTTCGAAGCAAATTGCTGAACGACTGCGTGGGCCTGGAACAGCAGGGTTGTAGGCAAGACCAACAGGCACGACCTGCACATTGATTCCCCGGCGTTGAGCCAGTTGCGCAAGCCTGACGGGGCCTTGCTCCAACTCAATTGGTGCATCAGTCCTTTTGATCCGTCCCTCAGGAAAAACCACCAGTTGTTGACCACTCTCCAACAGGTCAAGAGCAAATCTCAGGGTTGTCAGTGAAGGCTTGTCTTGGTCGACCGCAAAACAACCCAGACGGTGCAGGAACCATCCCTGCAATCCGGACATTTCTGTTCTTGTGACCATGAAACGACAGTCACGGCCAGTGATCCGTCGTCCTGCAGCCATGGGGATCATCAGGGCATCCCAGCGGGCTCGGTGCGTTGGAGCCAGAAGAACCGGACCGTCTTTCGGAAGATTCTCCGCGCCCAGAACTGTTCTCCCACGCAGGTAATGAAGCGCCATGTCCTGGGTCACAACCATGGCAAGAGGGGCCCAGAAGGGATCGATCCCCGTATCGAGGGCAGATGAACGCGTCGTCAGGCTGCTGGACACCGCCTCGAACTAAAAATCCACACAGCAGAAATTACCGGGGAAGACCGCACCCCAAGGACTCTGCTGGGCAGTTGCTCCTTCGGCCGAATCGGATCAGGCGCTGAATAGGATTCATGCCATTTCAACGACACAACGTGGCCAGCCTTGGGGTGAATATCGACCACATTGCCAATGTGCGGCAGGCCAGGAGAACGGTGGAGCCTGATCCTGTGCCAATGGCTTTGTTAGCCGAACTTGGAGGAGCTGACGGAATCACCGTGCATCTGCGCGAAGACCGTCGTCATATTCAGGACCGTGATGTGGATCTGCTCAGGCAAACCGTGCGCAGCCGTTTGAACCTGGAAATGGCTGCCACCGACGAGATGGTTGAAATCGCTTTGCGTGTCAGACCAGACATGGTCACATTGGTTCCTGAACGTCGTGAAGAAGTCACCACCGAGGGAGGGTTAGACGTCGCAGCTCAGCTTGCGCAGTTGAAAATCATGGTGCAGCGACTGCATGAGCAAGCTATTCCCGTCAGCCTTTTCGTGGATCCGGACCCATCGCAGTTGAGGGCCAGTCGCGATGCAGGAGCACGCTGGGTTGAATTGCACACCGGCACCTACGCGGAGGCTGCTTGGACAGAACAACCCCATGAGTTGGCCCGTTTGACGGAAGCCACTGCGTTGTCCCGCTCCCTCGGCCTACGCGTCAACGCCGGCCATGGACTCACCTATCAGAACGTGGAACCAGTCGCAGCCATCGAGGGAATGGAGGAGCTCAACATTGGCCACACGATTGTGGCGAGGGCGCTTGCAGTTGGTTTGAAAACCGCTGTTAGCGAGATGCGCTTCTTGGTTCAGAATCCACGCCGTGAGCCCTTGTTCGCCAGCCAAAGTTGATGACCACGTACTACTTCGTTGCAGCAAGCGATCGATTCCTCACCGAGGAGGAGCCATTGGATGAAGTGCTCAAGGAAAGACGACGTCACTATCAAGAACATGGCAAGGAGGTCGATTTCTGGCTTGTTCGCCAACCTGCTTTTCTCAACGCAGCTGAGATGAAGACGATTCGTGAACAGCTCCCTCAGCCTGCTGCGGCTGTGGTCTCCACAGATTCCAATTTCATTACGTTCATGAAATTAAGGCTGGAGTTTGTCCTTGACGGACGTTTTGAAGCCCCCAGTTCTGAAATTCCTGATGCCATCGCAACCGCTGGATGAAACCTCTGCCAGCTTTTTCGTATCGCTGAGCAATGGCTCTACTGGTATTGATCATTATTCCTAGGCATTTCACTTCAGGAACTGAGTAGTTGTTCTTCAAGCAACATGTTGAAGTTCAATAGTTGCTCGTCTGTGAGCTGCTGACGTGAACTGGCCTGAAGTTGTTGATTCAGAAAGTCTTTCGCCTGTTGCTGATTCCATTGCAGCCGTTTGAGAATTTCGTCCCCCTGAGTCACTAAATCGGATCGACGTAAAGGAATCTCAGCGTGCTGTGGATCACTTCCTGCCGGCAGATCACGAAGACGTTTCAGATAGGCCACGAGATCACTGAAGCGCGTAAGTCGATGGCGGCTTGCATGTCCGAAGGCTCGTTCGAGATAGATCTTTTCGCTGTCGCGGTCCCATCCGATCCTCTGAAGTTCGAGGTCGATGGCAGTGAGCTCCTCACTCCAGTCCTCTGGGTCGATCGGTGATTCGCTGGGAGGTTGTGGATCAGGCCCCTTTCCCACGATTTCGTCAGCAGCGGCAACAGGGGTTGGCTGCTTCTGCTGGGGTTTCATACCCTGCTTGGTTTCCACCGATTCCTTGATTTCAGGCGGAGCGACGCGCCTGATCGGCTGCAGCTGCTTTGATCCGCCAGGCTGAACCGAGCCTTCAACGCTGGTCAGGGAGGTCGTTGTCGTTAGTTCCTCGGCTTTGGCGGGTTCAGAGCTACCCAGCCTTGCTCGAAGTCGCTCAAGAGCCTGATCCTCTGCTTCTATTGCGCTGCGTCCTTCACCGAGAGCACTCCCCAGCGGTGTGGTGCCCTCGTAGGCCTCAACAAGCACAACGCATCGGTCGGAACTCACATGGCAGAGCTGGGCGTGGGTTCGCATTCCACTGATCAATGTCTTCCATTTCTAGGCTGTAGAAATGGATACAGCTGCACTGTCGTCACTCACTGCCTGGTTGGACGGCGTTGATCAGCTGGCTGAACTGCTGCCGCTGTTGCCAGTCCTTGTCGCTCTTGAGTTGCTTCTCTCGGCCGACAATGCGATTGCGCTGGCGGCAATCGCCCGTGAACAACGGGATCCCCGACTTGAACGACGGGCGTTGAATCTCGGCATTGTGATGGCGTTCGGGTTGCGCGTCGGGCTGATCCTGATGGCGCAGTATGTGCTGGCTTTTCCGCCGATTCAGTTGATTGCAGGCGTTTACTTGCTCTGGATCTGCTTCAGTCACTGGAATTCTTCGACCGAAGAAGCCAGTGAAGGATCGGTTGAAACTGCTTCCAAGCCAATCCGATTCAGTCGAACGGTGCTGACCCTGGCGATCACCGACCTCGCCTTTTCGATCGACAGTGTCGCTGCTGCAGTTGCCATCAGTGATCAGTTGCTACTTGTGTTGACGGGTGCCTTGATCGGAGTGGTCGCTTTGCGTTTCACCTCAGGACTGTTCATTCGCTGGCTGCAGATTTATCCACGTCTGGAAACAGCCGGTTTCCTTGCGGTTGGTTTTGTGGGTCTCAAGCTGCTGGCGCTGATGGCCCTACCAACCCTTCATCCATCTGAACTGGTGACACTTGCGGCAGTCGTTGGCTTGATGGTCTGGGGATTTTCTCTCCGTGAATCCCCTGCAGCAGAGGAGTCCTGAGCACATGCTCGTGGAAATCCGACAGACCGGCAGTGAGCAACTGCTCGATCGTGTTGAACTCGATGAGCCTCCTTCCCCGGGCCGCTGGTTCCTGCACGACGACGACAGTTTCCTTGTGATGCAGCGCCGTCACCGTTACCGACTCCATTCCGGAAGCTATCAGTTGAGTTCAGTCGTTCTGATGGTGAAACCTCAGAAGAGACCGCACGATGCACGCTGGTTTCAGCATGGCTGGGTCATTGGTGATCCTGCCTGTCGTTTCAATGCTCGAAGTCCACTGATGCGCTGCGCTGTGATCCCTGAGGGTCCATGCGAACGTTGCAGTCACTGGTCGGCGTGACATCAATGAAACGTGAGCGCTGTTGGGTCTGGTTTCGTGGTGGTCTGAATCAGAAGTCCCACTGGGAAGGTGGGTTTTATGCCACCACGGATGAACAGGAAGGGGTCCTGATTCAACATGGCAGCTATCGAGATACAAGGGTTCCCGCTTGGCGGGTGAGCCAGCAGGAGCCAACGGATCTACACACGGCACCGGAAATTCCAGAGGATGCTGTCTGGAAGATCAACTGAGTTCGTTCTGTTGAAGCCCAGGCAAGCCTCTAGCCAGTGTTTTTGGGTCGCCTCCTAGGGTGAAAGATTCGGCTCCAACACGATCAGCGAGACCTCTGTCACGGTCAATGCCCAGGTCGGCTTCGAAGACCTGGGACTCGGTGAACCCCTTCTCAAAGCTCTGAGGGACAAGGGGTATATCCACCCGTCGCCGATTCAGGAACAGGCGATTCCAGCGGTGATTCGTGGTCGTGATGTAATGGCGGCAGCTCAGACCGGCACTGGGAAAACAGCCGGATTCACGCTGCCCATGCTCGAACGACTTCGGCATGGCAGACGCTCCGGTCGTGGGCAGGTGAGAGCGTTGGTTTTAACGCCCACCCGTGAACTGGCTGCTCAGGTTCATGAGAATGTGCGTGCTTATGGGCATCACCTTCCCTTGCGAAGTGATGTGGTGTTCGGTGGAGTCAAGATCAATCCGCAGATTGAACGACTTCAGGGAGGAGTGGATCTACTGGTGGCGACACCAGGCCGACTGCTTGATCTCCATCAGCAGGGGGTGGTGCGTTTTGATCAGTTGGAATGCCTGGTGCTGGATGAAGCGGATCGAATGCTTGATATGGGCTTCATTCATGACATCCGCAGATTGATTCGGCTGATGCCCGAGCAACGGCAGACCCTGCTTTTTTCTGCCACATTCAGTCCTCCGATCCGAAAGCTGGCCACCGGGTTACTGCATCAACCACTGCAGATTCAGGTCACGCCCGAAAACCAGACCGCACGTTCTGTGGAGCAGGTCGTTCACCCCTGTGACATGAAACGCAAGCCGGAACTTCTCAGTCATCTGATCAGAAGCGGGAACTGGCGTCAGGTGCTCGTGTTTTCGCGGACCAAGCATGGCGCCAATCGTGTGGCGGAAAAGCTCAGCAAGGAAGGACTCGAAGCGGCTGCGATTCATGGCAACAAAAGTCAGGGTGCTCGTACCCGAGCTCTTCAGGGCTTCAAGCAGGGCAGTGTCCGGGTGCTTGTGGCCACCGACATTGCTGCAAGGGGAATTGATATCCAACAGTTGCCGCACGTGGTCAACCTGGATCTTCCCAACGTGGCAGAGGATTATGTCCATCGCATTGGTCGCACCGGTCGAGCTGGTGAAACCGGTCATGCCATTTCGCTTGTTGCCGCTGAGGAATCACTGTTGCTGAAGGCCATTGAGCGTCTCACTGGCGAGGCGTTGCGCAAAGAACAGGTGAAAGGTTTCGAACCGACGATTCTCACGGCCCCACCTCTGGACCTCGGCGGTGGCAAAAGGCGCAGCAGTCAACGCGGTCATCAACGCGGTCGTCGCAGTCCAACACCCATATCCCGCCAGCGCAGACGTTGAGCGGGTCCGAGGAGTGTCTGCTGAGTCAGCCAAGCATGTCGCCTGTCTTGGCCTGCAATTGCTGAACGAGAGCCCGGCCATGGCTCCGACCTTTTCCTTCCAGCTGTGCTTCGCGGATCAGTAATGGGCACCCTGAACTGCTGACCACCAAACCAGCCTCACAGCTCTCCAGAACCATTCCGGCCTGGTGTCCACCGGTTGGCCAGCGGCCCAGGAGGTCTTGCGCAAGAGGGCTCAGCTCCTGACGCAGTCTCTCGATCAACGGTTCAGTGACCAGCAACTTGAGCCGTTTTCCGTTCCAGAGGGTCACCGCACCTGGAAAGAGGCCCATCACCTTGCGATGGATGGCCAGTGCCGAAGCAGACCAGTCGATCTGGTAGTCACTTTTCACGAGCATGCGTGCGTAGGTGACCTCAGAAGTCTGGTGGCGCACGCCCAACCTGCGAAGTCGCTCCTCTTCCGGTCCTGCTCCTGCGCTTTCAATCTGTGGCAAGGCCTCAACCATCAGATCTGCCGTGAGTTTGCTGAGTCGCTCAGCGAGTTGATGCGCGTTTTCAAGTAAACCGATTTCGAGTTCCCTTTGGATCAGCACGGGACCGGTGTCCAGTCCCTCTTCCATGGCCATCACACCAACGCCCGTCTGAGCATCACCTTCAAGGATGGACCATTGAATTGGGCCTGCTCCCCGCCATCTCGGCAGCAATGAGCCATGGCCGTTCCAGCAGCCCAAAGGTGGTTGTCTCAACACTTCAGGAGGCAGAATTTGACCGAACGCAACCACAACAGAAAGGTCGGCACCAAGATCGGCGAGCTGCTGTTGACAGGCAAGATCTCGGCGGATTTTTTCGGGGGTATAAACCCTTAAGCCGAGTTCCAAAGCCCGTGCTTTCACGGCTGAGGGCATTAATTGTTTGCCCCGACCTCGACGTCGATCGGGCTGCGTCACAACACCGACGATCTGATGTCCTGCAGACAGCAGGGCATCGAGCGTGGGCACTGCATAAACGGGCGTACCCCAGAACAGAACTTTCAAGACCAATGAATCAGCAAAGACTGTTCAGGCTTCACCCGTGATCGCCAGACCATCAACCCACACGTAAGGACTAACCCCTTCATGGGTGATCACGGATTCCGGTTCGAGATGAACAATGGAACGTAGGAGTTCGCGAATGTCGCCGGCCACTGTTGCGGCCTCAACGGAAATGCGTTCCCCACCTTGAACCAGCCAACCGTCGAAGGGCAGTGAGAACGCTCCTTGACTGGCTTTCACACCGGCATGAAGAGCACTGAGGCTTTCAATCAAAACGAAAGTGTCAACACTGGTGGCGTGATCAAGATGATCGGCTCCTGTGTTCATGGAGGGCGTGCGACTGACTTCAAACCAGTCGGGACCGACGGACACCTTGGCACCCATCCCAGCATGTCCTGTTGGATTCACTCCGAAATGGCGAGCGGTGGCTTCGGAATGCAGGAAGTTCTCAAGGCGACCCTCACGGATCAGGGGCAGGGCTCGGGTTGGGGTTCCTTCCCCGTCAAAAGGCATGGCTCCAACATGGGCTGGATGCAGACCGTTGTCGGTGAGATTGAAGAAAGGAACGGCTAATTGATCGCCGATCGATTCAGGTTTGCTGAGACTGACACCGTCTAGGACGGCACGGGCATTGAGCATGCTGCTGAATGAACCGATCAGATCAAGAAAGGCCTCCGGTGTGAAACACACCAGGTAGCGACCAGTGTCGATGGGCTGATAGTTGAGATGGCTGATGGTGCGCTCTGCAGCCTCATCGATGCATCCCGACAGATCCAGATCGCGGCTGCCAAGAGCGAGCCGCACCGCACCGCCACTGCGGGGTTTGCGACCACTTTCCTCCGCACGTGCCATCAGAAAAATGCTTGCCTGAGTGCGTTGTGCCTGGCGCAGTGCACCTTCACTGTTGAGGTAGATCCGTTCACTACTTCCCTCATTCATGGCGTTGTAGGGAAGTGTGCCGATGGCCGGATGACGACCCAGCAGTTGCCGCTCAGCGTCTAGAAGTTGCTCGAGGAGACGCTGAATGCCTTGAGCCTCTTGGACAGGACGGTGAAGATCCGGTTGAGGTGCAGTGGCGAGAGGGGAAAAACCAGGCACGTCGTCGGGGTTACCGAATTCACTCGCCTGGTGCGCTCCCATCAGCGCTTTTTCCAGACCTGAATCAGACAGATCAGAGGTGCTGGTGATGCCAACCAACCCTTGTTGGTTCCAGACTCGAACCGTGATCGAACTGCGTTGTGCAGCTTTCAGCTGTTTGGCCTCACCACGGTCAACCTGGACTGAAGCACTGCTGCTTCGACTGGCGCCCAGATCCCATTTTGAAATTCCTTCCCGTCGGGCAAGCGACTGGAGCTGATCCTGAAGCGACCTCACATTGAGTGGAGCGTTGGTCATGATCAACGACCTCCCACGGTGATTGAATCCACTTTCACGTGAGGTTGACCCACGGTCACAAACACGCTGCCGCTGACGGACCCGCAGTAGCCGGCAGCAAGCTCAAGATCATCAGCACACATCGAGATCCGGGGCATGACTTCCTTGGCATCACCGATCAAAGTGGCGCCTTTGACCGGTTGTCCGAGCTGACCATTTTTGATCAGGTACCCCTCTTCAACAGAGAAGTTGAACTGTCCGGTTGCACCGACGCTGCCTGCTCCCATGGATTTGCAATACAGCCCATGGTCAACCGAGCTAATCAGATCATCGATGCTGTGAGGACCCGCATCGATGTAGGTATTGCGCATGCGGCTTGCAGCAGCGAAGCCATGACTCTGTCGACGACCGCTGCCGGTGCGGGCGTGACCTGTTCGCATTTCACCGGCTCGGTCACTCAGAAAACATTGAAGGATTCCGTTTTCAATCAGAACGGTTCTTTGAGGCTCCATACCCTCGTCATCCATGGATATGGATCCGAAAGCACCACCACTCACGCCCTCATCGATTGCAGTGACGGCGGAATGGGCAATGCTTTCACCAATGCTGTCGGCAAATGGTGTGGAACCACGCTCAACCTGGGTGGTTTCCAACAGGTGACCACAGGCTTCATGGAAGATCACACCACCGAATCGATTGGCCAACACCACGGGCATCTGGCCACCGTCGACGTAATCGGCGCGGAGCATTTTGGCGGCGCTGTCACAGACCTCTTGAGCCGAAGCATCAACGTTCCAGTGGCATAGATCATCAGGACGATCGCTGCTTCCGTAACGGCGGGCAATGCTGGAGCGATGTTCGCCATCGGCTGCGAGCACACTCAGGCCACTGGACTGATGCAACCTGATGTCACGGGCAAATGTTCCATCGCTGGCTGCAACAAGCACTTCTTGCCAGTCGCGAGCGAAGCTGCCCCGACGGACGTCAAGATGCTGACCGCGCTTCTGCAGGCAATGTGTTCCCTCAAGAAGACGCTGCGTGATGGTGACGAGATCCGGTGTGCTGTCCAGCCACGTGTTTTTGGAGGAGCCGTAGTCACGAAGAGGCCCAAGACCATCAAATGAGCTTGGGGAGGCAAGTGTGGAGGCGTTGAGCTGAAGCATGGCCAGAGCCTGGTGGAGAGCTTCTTCCAGCCCTTGATCACTCAGGTCGTTGGTACTGACGAAACCATCCCTTCCAGACCGGAACACCCGGATACCTGCTCCCATCCCGAATGAGGGGCCGACGCTTGTGATCTTGTCCTGTTCGGCAAGGACCCCGAGATGATCCGTTCGTTCCAGAAACACTTCAACGAGATCGGCTCCGGCACTGACCCCCGCATTGAGCAATGCGTCGAGGCGTTGACGCCAGGGGTGATGACCTGGATTCAGATCATTGAACCCAGCTGAAGACTTTTGAAGAGTTGTCTGCATCAGCGCACGCTGGGCTGATAGTTTTCACTGCGAACAGGTGACATCAAGAAGAGAGATGCCATCTGTGCTCCGTTGGCAATCCAGTGTGGAAGTTTGCGAACAAATTTGAGTGGAGCTGGTGATGAACTCTGATCCACAGATTCCAGAGACTCGTTGTTCGTGATGATTTTTTCCAACCGTTCGTAGAAACGCGGATTTTTGACGTCAAGAACCACCGGGAAGACCCGAGCGGATGTCTCGTTGGTCTTGTCGATCACAATTCGGTCGTACTCGCGAGCATCGAGGCCAAGAGCTTCGTAAAACTCCTTGCGGGCCACATCCCTGACATACATCGTGGCGAAAACTGCAAGCAGGAAGAATCGACACCAGAGACGGGCACGCAGACCGCGAACGGTGTCAGGCTGAGACTTCATCAGGGCGTCAAAGAAATCTCCATGGCGATTTTCGTCTTGACACCAGTTTTCAAAAAAGTTGAAAATTGGAAAAATTCTACTTTCAGGATTCTTTTCGAGATGCCTGAAAATTGCAATATAGCGCCAGTATCCAATTTTTTCAGAAAGGTAAGTGGCGTAAAAAATAAATTTTGGCTTGAAGAAGGTGTATTTCTTGTTTGCAGTTAGAAACCCTAAATCGAGCTGAAGACCAAAATCACTCATCGATTTATTGAGGAAGCCAGCATGTCTGGCTTCATCTCTGGCCATGTGAGCGAAGCATTCTGCAAGCAGCGGATTCTTGGCTTTGATGCGACGGCTCAGCTCTTTATAGAGAAGAAAACCTGAAAATTCAGAGGTGCAACTTTGTTCAAGGAACTCAATGAAGACGCGACGCGTCTCGGGGTCGAGTTTGTCAGCTGCACCGTCGAATTCCTCATTACGCACGAAGTGGTGACGGTTGTAATCCTTGCGGAACTCCTCACAGATCGCCTCGAGTTCAGCCTCATTGGGGCGGAGATCCATCTCCGCCATGGCTTCAAAATCAGTTGTGTAGAAGCGGGGCGTCAGGATCGTGTCCTTGACCGGATCTTTGACGGCGACGCCGGAACCCCCGGATTTTGCGTCATTCACAGCGGTGGGAGGCACCATCAGATCCAACGTGTGTTTTCAGCATCGTAAATGCAGTCCAGGCACAGCCGGGGCTGGGTGTAACCCATTGGTTCAGTTGCCTCCGAACCACTTCTGACCATTCAGGCGTTGGAGCAGTCGAGATTCAAGTAAGGCCAGGTTGATGCGTTTCTCATCGATCAGGAACGATTCGAGCAGGCTTGGATCTGAACCGGATTCAGCAAGAGCGATCGTTTTCCCCGACGTGATCGCATCGGCTTCAAAGCAAAGCCAGAACCGACGTTCTGAAGGCAATTCGCCTTGAACCATCCAACAACGACCACCCACCACCGGGCGTTCTCCCTCAACAAGCGTGAGGCTGATCGGCGCTTGTTCGCGCGCGGTCAAAGATTTGGTCAGTGATGGAAGCAGATCCTCCTGGATGAAGTTGGTAAATGGCTTGTCCTCCGGTTTGGGTTTTGGTGCGGGTTTGGCTGCTTTGGCGGGTTTATCCGTGGTATCCGTCTTCGTTGCCTTGGCCGCAGCTGGAGCAGAACTGGCTGATGAGTCAGCTTTGACAGGAGCAGCCTTCTTTTGCGCGGGATCAGGCTTTTCTGCTTGTTCCGGCTTGGAAGGGGTTTCAGTTTTGTCTGGCTTGTTCGCTGATGATGGTTCGACGTTCTCTGCCGTTTCAGCTTTAACCGGTGCTTCGGACTTGGCTGGCTTGCCTGGGGAGACAGTCACGTCCGCATCCGCCGTTCCTTCAGCACCTGCAGTCGTTGCAGGTAGATCAGGTGTTTCGGGCTTGGCAGGAGTGTCGGGGGTTTCGCTCACCGGACATCAATCGCTCGCGGGACTGTAGACAGCCCAGGACACTTCTCACCAGTTTCACCACTCTGTCGGAATCGGTTGATTCCAGTCATCAAGGTCTGTTGTTGAGGTTTGAACAGGCTCTGGAGCAGTTTTCTCCCGCACCTCCGGCCGAGGCTTGCTGTTCTTGGATGAGCGACCGGTCCGAATCACCCTGAAGGGCACTGACACGGTGGGTGCAGGATCTCGCACGTCTCTCTCCGGCCAAGGCATGGTTGCTGCCGTTGTGGCTGCACGCTGCGTGTCTGGCTCTGAAGCTTCTTCTTGCCATGTGTACGGCCGCCGGACCTCCCGTTGCAGGGTCTGTTGTGTCGATGATCCTGCAGCCAGCACACCTCCAGATCCGAGCACGGCGCCTGATGTGGCGGCGACAGCCATCCACACGCCGATAGGAAGTTTGGGTAGCTCCCAAGTGAGGATGCGAAGACTGCCTGCCTTCCCAAGGTTGAGGCCACCGACGAGCAACGTGAGAAGCAGGGGTGAAAGACAGGGGATCAGCAACAGGCGTTGGAGTGGTGTCATGGCTGAGGCCCCTGCCAACGTTTCTGATCGGTGAGGGATTCGCCTAACGAGTCAAAGAGCCTCATCACCAGAAAATCGAGCATGTCGTCGATGCTTTCAGGCTGGGTGTACCAAGCCGGGATCGGAGGAGCAATTCTTGCTCCTGCTTCAGCGAGGGTCGTGAGGTTGCGCAGATGTAACAGGTTCCAAGGCATTTCCCTTGGAGCGATCACGAGAGGACGCCCTTCCTTGAGATGGACGTCAGCACAGCGCTCAAGCAGGTCACCGCCAAGTCCTGCCGCGAGACGACCCACGGTTCCCATGGAACAGGGCACAACAACCATGCCTTTGGTGCGCACACTGCCGCTGGCAACAACAGCTGATTGATCATTCCAGCGATGACAGATCAGTTGACCATCGTTCACCCCAAGTCGATCCCGCCAGAAACTTTCCTGAAGCTTGGGATCCACAGGCACCGAGATCGACCGTTCAGCACGCCAGACTTCGTGCGCGCCACGACTGAGAATCACATGAACGCTGAGATCTCGTCGCAGCATCCACTGCAATGTGCGTTCAGCCAGTTGTTGTGCCGAAGCTCCGCTGATACCAATTACATAGGGAATCATTCCTCGCTCACAGCCACCGGAAGGGGATCCTCAGCAACTGGTGTAGTGGCAGGAACCACTTCAAGATCGATTTGGTTTCTCAACACATCAACCTTGAGCACTTTCACTTCGACGCTGTCACCCAACTGATAAACGCGCCTGCTTCTTCGGCCAACTAAGCGGTTTTGCCTGGATCGATATTCATACCAGTCATCATTCAGTGAGCTGACATGCACAAGACCTTCCACCATTGAAGGGGCAATTTCCACAAAAAATCCGTAGCTCTGAACGCCACTGATGACACCGGTCTGCTGCTGCTCAAGCATGGGCTCTGCACTACGAGCCTTGGTCATTGCCAAGACATCCTTTTTCAGTTCTTCAACTTGGCGTCGCCGCGCATTCAACTTCTGCACTGTGCGTTCACGGATCGTGTCAAGGATTTTCTGCTCCTGAGACGCCGTGAATAAAGGCCAACTGACTGAGGCAGTGACTCCTTTTTCGCCAAGTTTGACTTTGTTCTTTTGGCGCACTGTTGGACGATCCTTGCCGTCATTGAGCAGTGCACAAAGCACCTGCTGGTTGATGACATCTGCCTGATGCAGCGTTGGGCAGCACCAGGGTGCAAGGGGTTGAAGTGGCTGCTTGCCCGAACCATCAGCGTCGCTGTTGTCGGAATGATTCGGTGAGTGATCCACAGTGGACTCACTCAATGTTTGTTCAGATCCGTCTGTATCGGGCTCCTGATTGCTGCTTGAAGCCCGATAGAAACTCTCTGGCAACGCCTGCCTCAGTTGCAGATTGAGGACATGACTCGACTCGCTGCTCGCCAAGGCTTGGCAAAGTTCAGATGGTGTGGGAGCACCATCCTCGTCTAGTTCAAGAGGCACATCCAGTGCGATGGCAGCCTTGGCAACATCATTGAGAGCGGCATCGTCCGCCGGTGGAGCGTCAAGAAGAATCGCTGGTAAACCCAGTTTCCGACTGTGTTCTTCCCAAACACGATGGGCGTGCCGAATCAGGACAGAGAGAACCGAATTCGGGCAACTGGCATTCAGTGGTGTTGACCAATTCTGACCGTCACCATCAGGCGACACATGATTGAGATCACCCAGGTCGTCCGCTTGCGCTCGCTTGAGATCCAGTTCGATGCGACCTTCTCGCCGTTCAGCATCATGCAGCTTGGTTGCACAGAAAATCAGTGTTTCCAGCTGACCGATTTGGTCTTTGATCGACTTCAAAGCGGCAGGAACTGCTCTCGACTTTGGTTTACGTGATTGCAAAGCATGGAGAGCTTCAGCCTTCACTTCAGCGACAGGTCGAATTCGACTGAGGCAAAAGTCCCAATCGCGCCACTCACCATCGGAATCGATATCCAGACGCAACGACACAGCGTCCTGCACGTCCCCGACGGAAAAGTCAGCGGCCTTCGCAAGGGCAGGGCTCAGCAATGGAATCCAGTGTCCACCGAGACAAAGGCTTTCCGACTGATTGAGAAGCCACTGGTCGTAACTGTTCCCTGGGCTCAGGCGCTCGGCCACGGCGGGGCTATGAATCCATAGACGGGTGCCACCCTCGTGAGGAATGACATGAACAGCTGGCAGCGTTGGAGCGCCATCTGAAGTCCAGCCGCTGATCATCAACGTGGGCTGCTCGGTGAGGTCCTCGCGTTTTTTGGCTGATGGCGCTTTGAAACTGGCGCGAGGAGCAGCCGGCCGCTGATGAAGATTGGCCTTGGTGAGCATCAGCTCACGATCAGCTCCAGCACCACCATCGAGGGGAAGCGATCGAGCGACATGTCCGCGTGCCGGAAACTGTGCGATTGGATAGCGATCCAGCACGACTTCTGCAACGGCCATCCCAATCGGTTTTTCCGCATGGGGCGCATCGTCGGGAGAGAGTTCAATCGACGCCAGTAAACGGTCGTCGAGTGGAACGGCGATCACGCGGTCATCCTGTTGTTCCACCGAAGCAAGCAAGCTTGTGGTGACCCGCTCAAGAATGCACTGGATTCCTCCTTCAGGGGAACGACGTCTTCCGCCTTC
>Ga0115013_10000478_pt1 | contig 24308 bp, 16 predicted proteins | sample SouAtlMetagenome_2_FD_88686 | JGI IMG/M metagenome (GOLD analysis project Ga0115013, IMG submission 88686) | Marine eukaryotic phytoplankton communities from Atlantic Ocean - South Atlantic ANT15 Metagenome | ecosystem: Environmental > Aquatic > Marine > Oceanic | place: South Atlantic Ocean...
GAGGTGATGAAGCCGAAAGCTATCATAAATATGCGAACATCCATCTCTTGTTTGGTTTCGAATTCGGACTTGGATTATGTCATAGCTTGTGTGATTCTTTTGCGACTTGCATTACTTTTGAGTGCACTACTACTTGTGATTCTTTCAAACAAGGTCCAACGGATCGATTTTTCAGTCGTTGTTGTGCCGGAATCTGTGAGTTGCGTCATCGAATCATTTTTTTGCACGTTCTATTTTTAGTGGTCAAACATGTAGAAATACTACGGGTCGTGATACAATGCTGAAAAAAAAGAATTTCTGCCGCCACCATTCTTTCTCACGATTTTGGTTGTGGTCTGTAAAAGATTCTGAGAATTGATGCAACGCATCGAAAAAGTTAACAGTTTGTATTAAAGTAGCCAAGTTCAATGGCGTCATCAGACAACAACACATAACAATCCAAGCAAAGAAATTACGATGGTGGCTTCAACGCTGACTCGAGGCGGTAGCGGTATATCAAACGCCAGTCGCATTTGGTCGCGAGCCAAGTCTGTTCCTGCCAAGTACCCCATGGCTTTTGGAGTCGTAGTGTCGGGGTTCAAGACATCCTTTTCCGATTTGCTGGTTCAAAAAGTTGTGGAACGAAAAGAGAAGATTGATTGGCGACGAAATGCTGCCTTTGCTGCCTTCGGGTTTGTATACTTGGGCGGAATCCAGTATGCCCTTTACGTTCCAATCTTTGGGAGACTATTTCCGAATGCTGCGAACTTTGCAGCCAAACCGTTGCGAAAGAAAATCAAGGATGGACCAGGTCTGCGCAATCTGGGGATTCAAACATTTTTAGATCAATGCGTTCACCATCCACTCATGTACTTTCCGGCATTCTATATCACCAAAGAACTAGTCATGAACCCTAAGCCAGATATTGGTCGCGTCCTCACCGACTACCGAAACAACATGAAGGAGGATCTGATTGCACTATGGAAAATTTGGGTACCTGCTACCCTTTGTAATTTTGCTTTCATGCCTATGCACATGCGAATTCCTTTCACTGCCGGCGTTTCATTGTTATGGACGTGCGTCTTGTCCGCAATGAGAGGCGGAGATGTTGTTCACGGAGAGGAAATGGCAGGAGGACAGGTTACAAAAGCCACGTATCAAATTTTTATGGAAGGTCTCGATAAATTTAACACAACTCCGGTCGAGATGGACCGCAATCTTGATCACGTAAACATTTCAGCTGCGGGTAAAGATCGCCCAGGCATGGTGGCTCAATTAGCCAGCCATGTCGCCAGTCAGGGAGGAAATGTAACACATTCAAAGATGGTTCGATTAGGGGAAGAATTTATCATACAAATGCATGTTGCACTTCCAAAAGAAGAATCTGGTTCGTTTTCTAAGAGTCTCAAAAATAATAAACTCCGTGACCTTAATATCCAAGCAACTCCACTAAACCGAAGGAAAACAAACCACAAAACGAAGGCTGTCATGGGAATGAAGATTCATTGTGTAGGAAATGACAGGTGCGTTACATCTCTGTAATATCGAAACGCAATATGATTTGTTTGTTCAATTTTTGTTTGTATGGTACAAATCTCAACGCTGGAAAATTTACTTCATTTACAAACAGACCAGGAATCTTGGCCGATGTCACCAGTCGTATTGCAAAGAAGGGCATGTCGCTAGAAGATGTGTCGACTTCGATTCGATTAAGCAATACAGGCCAAAGAGAATTCGTTATCGATGTTTTAGCGAGCTCACCCAACATCAAAGATAAGGAAAATCTCGATCAATATGTTGCAGATATTTCGTCCATGGAGGAAGATTTACAACTGAAACATATGGATATTCGGGTGCATACAGCATAATGGAATTGCGAGAAACGATAGAACTATGCAGAAGGTAGTCCTCGTTTTACGCCGAAAAAGTAGCAGCATCTGATAACTACCTCTCTTATAAATTAGATTATGAAACAATAAATTGATCCATGAGCAATATAAGCAAAGATACACTGCGTGTCCGAACTGAAGACCGCACTGCGTCTCAATTCCGCTCCAAAATCAATCAGGAGTTTTTCCAATGAGATTCATAATTCCAGTCTATTCGCCATTCTCGTCCAGAGAAAATGTGTTGCGCTCCTTTCGACGTAGCTTAAGACCGCTTTTCGGGGCCGCGACAGCCCGGAATGATTCGATTGTAGAATAGACATCCTTATCAGATCCATTTTTCCACCTAGCAGCAGGTGCACTACCAACCAACATAATTGCTTGAGACGATCCTTTAGGGATTGTTGCGACAATCCTTGATTTTCGAGGCAGTTCCGTTTGTGTGGCTTGAGAAAGAGTTGAAAAGTTGAGGTCGATAATTCTGTAATCTCCATTTGTCATACTCTTCTTTACTTTCACGTCAGTGGGCTGTCCATAAAATGAAAAACGCCCGCTCGGGGCTAGAAGATTCTCCAAAATGAAAGCGTCGTCAACGTCTGATATTGAATTAGCTTTCGTGTTCGGTGTGACTTGTACGAATGCACCATCACTAGTCTTTTGGTTGCGACACTCGATGTCATAGAATGGTCCTTCAGCTAAGTAGTTGTTCGAGTTACCGTAAGAATGAGGTCCTTTTAGACAATATTGATCTAGAAATTTCAGATACCGAAACGACAATTCTTACCTAAGGGCCACGGAGTGCTGTAGGTTACAAAAACTGCCATTTTCTCTCCATCGTTTCCGTTGACAACAATTTCGGCATTTACATCACCTGTTTTCTTGTTGCGAAATACCTCGCTTCCATCTCGCAAGAAAACACCAGTTTCTGGACGTGACTTGCCGGCCTGACTCGATACACCCATGTTTCCTCCCCCGTCAACGCCTCTTCGCAAGAACGCGTCGACATCCAATGAATCCTGCACGGCGGCGGCAGACCAAGCCACTTTTGGTGAACTACCAACGCCAAGCCCCACAGCCCCACACGCTGAAACCAATCCTCCTATAACATCACGGCGAGAAGCCGCTAGAGACAGTTTGTTCGCATTTCTATCCAATTTATTTCGATTGGTTTGCAACCCTTGTGTCCCTTCTTGATGAAGCACGAGTAGTATTATAAGCGCAGAGACGCTGACAAAGTGATGATTCATTGGGGTTTTACTGAACTCTGTTCATTTAAAGTAGGTCTCGCAATTTCTTGTGTAAAAGCACTTCAGGATTTCATGCCCCTTGGCAAAAATTTACTGAAATAAAAAACAATGAATCACTGATGACGTTTCTTTCTTCGTGACTGAAGTTGGCTTGTCACGAATTCGAATTAAAATTTGTTTCAAGCAATTCCGACGATGGTTTCAGACTTCCACTACGAATTTCTTCTTTCAGTATTTCATAACTTTACTTCTCGTCATGTTACGACCGCAAGTTACATTCCTCGTTGCTCTATTTCTTTTCCCCATATCTTCAGTTTACGGGGAAAATGCCGTGCCACTACCGGTGTTTGGAATTTTATCTCAACCTTACACCAGCGAAGACGACAGTAATAATCTCAGTCAACATGAAGAAAATAGCACCTACGTAGCTGCTTCGTACGTCAAATGGCTCGAAGACGGCGGAGCTAGGAGCATTCCGATCCCTTTCGACGCCTCCCCTACATTAGTAAGGAGTATATTAGAACAGGTTGATGGCGTTTTATTTCCAGGAGGAGCCAGCTCTCTGCCGTCATCAGCAATTACTATATGGAACGAACTCCACAGTCAAAAATATTATTATCCAGTTGATGGTAATGCAGTAGCTGATAGGATACCTTTGTGGGGAACTTGTCTTGGGATGGAATTTATTGTTCAACTCGCTGCTGATGCCATGGAACAAGAATGCGACAATAGCTGCAACCGGAGTATACTCGAAAGTGGTTATGATTCTACCAATATCAGTTTGCCGCTGTTAGACGTGGTTCGGACAGATCTATATCAACCAGATAGTATTTACGATATTGTTACGAAATATAACGTTACAATGAATAATCATCATCTCGGAATCTCACCGAAACGATTTAAAGGGAATCCCGGCTTGTCTCGACGATTTGTTGCTACGTCTGTTAACTACGACCGCAACGGCAAAGCATTTGTATCGACGATTGAACCATTGAAACAAAAGGTAACAAATGAAGCGTCATCGTCGTTGTTATCTTCAATGGCATATCTACCTCCACCTGTGTACGGCGTGCAGTACCATCCCGAAAAAAATAGCCACGAATACGGGCTCTATCCAAATACTTCTATCCCCTACGAGGCCATTGACCATACTCCAGAGGGAATCGCTTTCAGTCTGTATGAAGCTCAATTTTTGGTCAACTTGGCCCGCGACAACATACTAGCCAGGAGGCAGAGAGGCAGCAATCGTGGCGAGAATAAGTACGAGACAAACAAATATAACAGACCAGACCTTTACCCTATGATTTACACGTATCCGCGTGAAGTGGGCTATAAATTCGAAGAAATATACATCATCCCACCAGCCAGTCACTGGGAAAACAAGATCAAAAATGAAATTTATCATGATGTTGAAGAAATTAGAGATGGCCGTTTAAACAAAGATAGAGAGGTGACGATATCAATGCTTCGTCGCAAACCAAAGGATCAGAAACATTGAGTATAAAAAGTTTTATAACTACCAGGGATGCCGCTACCATGATTTTATGACACAAACTCTCTTTTACTTTTATTCTAGATCATAATTCCAATCATCACATATAGGGAGGGCTCATTAATTGAACCAAGTTCATGGTGCCATAAGTCGAGAGAGATCTTCTCTTGAAATGCTATAGGCAGCCTTTTCGATCTTTGCCGGGATTCCGTCCCCAATTAACGATAGAATACCTATGGTGCGCTCCTTTAGTTTCGTGTCTCCCGGCAAAAGATTAATTTGATCTTCGTCGTTTCCAACTAGCTTTTCCGATAGCATCCCACGCTCCGAAGGTGTATGCAAGTGAGGACATAGTTTTGCAAAGAGTTTCACCGTGTTCGAAAAGGTGAGGGGGCCAAGGCTGTACGAATGCTCAACCTGGCCACCGATAGCAGGTTGGCCTAACGAATTAAGAGCAGTAATTACTACCCTTACCTGCTTCGTTTCATAAAGGATGGTGCTGAGGATCTTCGGTAGTTCAAGACATTCAACATCCGAAGATTTTATAAGCTCTGTTCGGTCAAAAACAATCAGACACTTGTCGGTCTTCAGCTTTCTACATATAATTTCTAGCATGGCCTCTGTATCAGTATCTTCGTCCGTTGGTCTGCACTTTCCATTTTCTTCCAACTTGTCCAAGAGTTGACGCAAGAGAGAGCGGCACAATACATTTCGATCTCCTTGTTTGGGCTTGATGAAGTAGATTTGTTGAATCTCTGATATTGTACTAGCTCGCTCATTGATGTAATGACAGAGAGCGCACACCAACGACGACCTACCTATACCAGTATCACCTAATACAGACACTAGTCGTTTGTTCAATTTTAGCAAAGCTGAAAGAACAAAATAAAGATCCATTTCTCGACCCAAGAAGAACTGCGGGGGGGTAGGGGAAGGATCCTCTTGCATCATATTCCGTACGCTCAATTCAGAACTCTTTGTTCCTAAAGCCAAGCTACTCGGATTGCTACGTCGACGAGAAGATTTTGAATGTATTAAACTTTGGCTTCTAGGTTGCTTCGGCCACTCCCGTATAGACTTTGCACGGAACACTGGTTTGTTGTGGTCGCCATTCTTCGGGAGTAGTACGAATTTTTTCATTTCTTCGTCTGAATCTCTCAAGTTCGGTGTCGCTCGAACCGCTTTGCAGCCCTGATCGAAAGACTCTTTCACGGTATGTCCCACAAGCAGGGCCAAATAAAAGGACCGAGTAAAAGCAAGTGCTGCAGTGTCCTTGAGTTCGGATTCTTGCTTACAGCAAACTACGTGGGGAACTCCAGCGGTCGCAAAAGTTTCGCCAGCCAAGCCGGAATGGCAGGCAGATACGAAAACAAATTTGAATGGCACCATTCCGTCTTGTAAGATGAGCTCCTTAATATCCTGAACACTCAACCAATTTGGGCCTCCCATACCATCTTCAAATGGAAGAAAAGACTGGTGGCCATGGCCCGAATAGTGGAGAACGCCACAGCGCCTAGTCAAGGTTGCTAGCAGACGTGAGTGATGAGCATTATCAAAAATCATACCAATGTCTCGCGAAGCTTCCTTCATGCACTGCCATAGTAATTCCCGTTCCATTTCAAAATCTAACTTAGCAAACGGGTGCAACTTATTTTCCTCGTCGGCAAAAACAAGTGGAGCGGAGAATAGCACCGTAATTTGGTTGTCACTTTGATGATCATCTGAACCATGAGATGATTCTTGAGCACCAGGGTATGAATTTTTCGATAATATGGTTTTAGTTTCTTCATCGACAAGATCAAGTTCGGCTCCTTTGCTCTCTGCGACGTCTTGAATTTCAGTGGTGTCTCCGAGCAATTTTTTCTCTTTCTCCACTAAGTACCGTTTGATACTATTTTTTCGAGATTTGTGTAGAAAGTTAGCAAGTGTAGAGTTCTGATTCGGCGATAGCGGTGGTCTGTTATTCTCGAAAAGCAAAAAAGACAATCCACTTTCAACATCTCGATCATCAAGTTGATTTAAAATTTGATCAATCAAGGCGTGGTTAAACTTGTTTTCTGATAGATTCAAATGACATAGTGATGTATTCTTTAGCAGGCAGGAAGCAATTAATTGATAAGAGTCACTTTCCAGGCCATTGTTTGAAAGGTCCAGATATCGTAGACATAGTGCATTGTGTTTGAGCAACGCAAAAATTTCAAGACCAGCCTGGCCAAGGAACAAATCATTGCTGGCCAAAATCAGAGTATGCAATGATGACTGCCAATTGTTACGCAACATCTTTACTCCCATTTTCTGATTGTACCTGTAGTGTTCGGTGTAAGCACGAAGAACTCGAACAACATTAGTACCTCGCCTAATTCTATTGCCTGTGAGATCGAGCTGCTCTATACTGCACCCAGAATATTTGTCATGAACAAGCTCGAGTACCATCGCAGCAGCTTCGTCTCCAAGGTTATTACCAGTAAGATCCAGAATTTTCAATGTTGAGAGTGGCATTGGGGCTGGCGATAGTGGAGATGGATTCCGTCGTGCATGTCCTGCTTTACCGAGCAACTGAAAAAATGAACTCCAAGATTCTCTTGTAACTTGAAGTGAGTTCCGAATACTCATGCATGTGAAATTACCCTGTGGCTGACCAATAGATACCTGTGATTTTTCGTCATCAAAATCTTGTCCTGATGACAATTTTCCAATTGTGTCTAGAATCGCAACTAATGCCCTGAGATCACGATCATTCAACATGTTGTCAAATGTCAGATACGAAACCCATGGCGGAAGAGAACCTGTAAGATTAGCAAGTAATCCACCTCCATCATTTGTATCGTTTCCGCCGTCAGTATCACGCATGGCAATCCATTCTGAATTCCGAACAAAAGAAAGTCCCGTGATCATAGGATGTTTGTACAGTGTCTGGACAAGCGATTCTACAAATTCACCAGCGAATGTACTATTTGTGAATCCTAGTGTCCAGTGAACATCGTCAGAGTCGATAACAGACCCTTGTTTGTCACAGAGACGAGCCAACAATTCGCCTTCACGTCTAAATGAGAAATAACGCCTTTTGGGCATCAGAAATGCCCGAAAATTGAAGGTTGATCGAGGAAGGAGGTCATTGACAGGCACAACATAGTTCCGTAGTATCTTGGATGGGAAGCAAGAATCTAAAAACATATCGATCCGTTCTGGCATAGTTCCCGAGACACTAAAATTTTGCGAGTCAGTACGTGTGTCTATTGCATGATAATGTCTCAAAACCCAATCCTTTTCCTCCTTGGTATCATTCAAGGGAAACACATGAGATGCCATCATACTTTTGTCTTCGTCGTCTCCTAGTAGAGAATGATCAACATTATCCACAGTACGCTTGAGGTTATTCCTAGATTCATAAACATCTAGATATTGGCGTAGAAATTTTGCTCTGTTATCACGTGAATCGTAGTCACTGGTAAAATTCTCAAATATGTCCTTCCAGAGAGGCTCGTCATGAGAATCGATACTTTTTTCGTCACCATTGTGTGACTTTTCTGTCTGTATCTGGGATCGTTGAGCAGTCAACCTTACCCCTTCCAAATTGTCAGAATTAGTCTCAATCAGCGGTAATTGCCACAACTCGACCACTTTCGTCCGAATCTCGGCACGTGCCATGGCTTGTAGAAGCAACGCCCTCTGCAAACAAAACAAATCAACAAGAAATTGTGGATTGTTCCCGGCTACTTGTACAGAAATTTCGTCCTCGACAAACCCCATCGAAAGTAAAACTTGGTTTGCAGCTGTTGCTATATCTATTCGTTCTCCACCCATGCTTTTAAACAAGAGTAATTTCGGTAGAGTTTGGTTTACGATTCTAATTTTGAGTGGCTCATAAACAGCAAGTGCGCCTATGCCTTGAAGAACATCAATCTTCAAGTCCACAGACAAGTCAGTCTCAATATTGCCATCAGCTTCATTCAATCTATTTAGAACGCCATCAAGTGCCTCAAAAACGCTGATAGCCCAATTTGCTACACCCGCGGCTGCAATGTCAGATAGAAGTAGAGGAGATAGATTTGCTAGTAACCGACAGGATTCTTCGAGTAGATCTATACGATCAAGAGTAATCATTTTATTCTCCGCCAGAAAAGATGGAGTTATCGATAAGGCGGAAACGTGAATGATACCTGCCAGTCCTCCGCTTGATGCGAGATCAAGACATCCCTTGACAAGAAGTTCGTTTGCTTTCAGTTGCGGATCCATTCTTTGAATGTTTTGCGATTTCTTCGACGTTCTCTGCGGTTCCAATATGTTTGCTAAGGCACGAAGAGCTCTGTAAGTGTCTTTCACGCATGTGATTAGAGCTGCATCGTTCTCGAAGTAACCTAGTAATTCACTTGCATGCGTTTCATTTGAACGTGACAACAATTCTATGATGTATGCGTTGTCTTTGACTGTCAACCCAAGTGTCTCCGTTGCACCTACTCTACATAGTTGTAGTCGTGTTTGGCGGAAAGAATCATTATCCTCGCTCAAAACTCTCAGTGCTTCTACGGCAATTGATCGTAGCTTTCCATTATGCTCAAGAGCAATCTGAACGAACGAGCCATGTGCCCAACCTTGGAGAATATCACTAATAGCAAAAGGACGGCGCGAAGTTATTAAATGCATTGTCTAATGGTTCGAGTCAACAAAATCATTGGAATTCTGAACAAACTTACTTTACAACATTCTGGTGATTTGTTTTGTTGTCTGAATACATGTCATAATCTCCAAAATACTCCTTACCAGCTCCCATCATGGCACCTGCAGCTAATTGTAGCAGTGCCGTACAAGCAAAGAGAACGATATCTTCTGAATCTGGTGAAGAATGCTCGTATAGTAGAGCCACAAGATAGTTTACTCCATTAGAATCCACAACCGCAGCTCTTGTATGAGGTGCAACACAAAGATATGACAACATCTCTGCAACTGCAAGACGGACATCTTGACCAACAGATTCATTCAGAAGTTTCACTATCTCGTTGACAGCATCCTCATTTACAACCTGCGAATGAATCCAGCCAGCCATGTACTTATCCTGAATGGCAATCAGATAGCGCAATGCCGAAGCAGCCGGTCGAACTTTATCAATTACACCTGATCGAATCCAATCAACAAAAATGGCGAGTAAACCTTCACGTACTGCAATAGGTCTCGCTTCGTCAACCTCGCAGACTTGTTCGACAATGTTGTAACCAGTGTCAATCCTTACTTTGCCTTCTTCTGTCAGTTTAGCAAGGTGAGCTATTAGTGTAACAGCTAGCTCTGTAAGTTCTTGTATTTCAATCGATTCTTGGCATTGATCAAATACACCACCACTGCATTTTATAAAGCATATGAATAGAAAAGAGGTTAATTTACAATATCAAGAAAAATGTTTGATGCTAACCAAAAATCAGACCATACTCACCCAGTCCTAGATCGTAGACGTCCATAACGAACTGTTTTACCAGGACGAAGAGATGGAGGTGAAGAGGTGCTCTCTTCCTTTACCCTTTTCATAGCAATCAAAGGTTGAATGGAATTGATCCATAAAACATTGACACCGACCGACGCAGCTTTACACATTTCTTCTATTGTGATGACAATCCCATTCGGAGAAACTTGATTCGATGTAGCTAGGAAATGAAGACATTCTACTAATTTGAGCCCGATTGATGAAGTTGTTTGGGAAGAGGCTACGTATGATGGCAGTATATAAGCAACTGCTAAGCTCGCAACTACCTTGAGTTCACGAGTCATACCTCTGGTCTGCTGAAATAATGTCAAAAACGAATGGATACCCCCTGAAGATATGATTTCGTCTGTCAATACTTGGTCATCTTTTGCAAATTTCATTAGGGCTAAAGCTGCTTGCATTCTTTTTTCAGTAGGGGCTCGCAACATACATATCAAACTAAACACATCTCTATTCTCTTCTAGGAGCTCTATGGTGGGACCTTCTGCTATTGTATTTTTTCTCATCCGCTCCTTCTCACGCTTCAAAGCGCCTTCCCCTGCTTCTATAGCTGCACAAATCTCATCACTTATACTAACGAGCTCCATCAAGTGGCCAGTTGCATCGGTACCCTCTTCCAAGACTTCACTTAGCTTTCCCTGCAACATTTCTTGATCGTTTTTACATCGTTCCAAGAGTTTCCTGATATAACTAGCTTTCTTTTCGAAAGTAACACTTTTAGATGATGTCATTGATGACGTCAACGCTGACATTAGTGCCCCCGTGTGTTCCTTCGCCAGCGGAATAAAATTGTCTGGACAAGTAGGGACGACAGGATGTGTCGCCTGACGAAGGTCGTTTGAAGCTCCGTCCAGGCTACTTTTCATTTCGTCATTGTGACCACTGGTCTCATCGTCAATTAATTTCTCGTTACCGTATTCAATATGGTCGTAATTGTAGTCTTCGTCGTTTTTAGGCTGCGCTATTTGCATGGGACCACTACTTTCGTTTGCTTTGATCCACTGCCTTTCACCGTCTCCAAGTGGCAGTGGTGAAGTTTTTCTATTATCTTTCACGCCCTTCGGTCGGGCAATTCCTTCTATTGTTGGAACTATTTTCCGTCCATAAGACGTGGAAGACGAATTTGCTAAGATCGATGGTGAGGACAATTGTAAATGATCCATAATATTAGCCGTAGAATCGGCTGGGTCGTCATCTTCGAGACTCCCTTTCGTATTCTTTGTGCCGTAAATTGATGAGCTCGTGGAGAATGCAGGTAACTTGGAAACACTAGTAGCTTTCGTTGCTTCCGAGGACATAGCATTAGTATTTACTGAAGACTTCGAAGGTATCGTCGTTCCTGTCAGAAAGGGACCACCGACTGATCGAGAGTTGCTGCGGTGTATTTCATCGTCCTTTTCCTGCAAAAGTTGCCATGATTTCAAATAGGGAGAATCGCCCTTCTCTGGCATGGATGCTGATCTACGGTCAATACTGTTTTCAACATCATCCTCTTTTAGAAGTTGCCATGATTTCAGATAAGGAGAATCGACGGAACTCCGAGAGGCTGAAGGTCTAAGAGAATATGCAGATATCGATGACGATATCTCGGGCGGAGCTGCTACCTTCTCGTCATCGATTCTGTTATCTTTTCTACTACTGTCGTCCGTGCTATTTCCCGGGTGTTCAGCATAAAAATTGTAGCTCTTAGTCTGTTTGCCATTTTTCGTCGGTGCATCCATATTCAAGGTTGTCCGATTTGACTTTTTCCATATGTTTTGTCGAGTCTCTTCTTAATGTACTGAAGGTTATAGAGCTTCAACGAGGCTTGCGTATCAGTAAATTCAAGTGCAATTCAATCGAATGCAATAGCCTCGATTCTTTTATCGCGGTTGACAATCTCTTCTCGACGACGACGATGATGACGACGCTACACTGGTATATTGTCAATACGAACAAAAGGTTGTGTGTCGTTGGATAAGCTGAGGGTTTACCGATACGATTGCACTTTTTGTTCGAAGGCTGGAAGGTCAAGAGATATTGTTGGCTTGAGCAGATGCTCGTTTCGCCCTTTTTCGATCTCCGCGAAATCGAATAATTAATTCGTGTCAAGAGAATTATCCTTAACCCTAACCTTTTCAAAATCGCCAGTTGGATTCATCATCGTCATCGTCATTAATTCTTCCCTTTCTCTTCCCTCGAACCGCAGCTAGGCAGCGTTCCTCACAGTGTGGCGTTAGTAGAGCTTTTAGTCTTTGGATCGTTTTCCAGCTAGAACAGCTTCGGTGAAAGTCGCAAGAGCAAAAGTGCACATTGCAAGAGTACGAAAAAGCTCTTGTCAATCTTCAAAACAACGAAATCAATAACACCTATTCAACCTTGTCGAACTGCGGAAATGAGTGCATTGCGTGCGATTATCCTGTTACCGCTCACTTTATTCGGGTGCGAGGGCTTTACGTCTACACAAAGAGTTCCTTCGTTGTCGATTCGGAATTCTCATCGAACTAAACCTGATACGACAATATTTGCTGATGGTACTGGGATTCAAACAGTCGACTTAGGGTCTATCGATGACGATCACGAGAAGGAAGGGCAGCTTATGGCAGACTCAATAACTGCTTGGCTAGATGCTGAGTGGATTCCGCAACAAGTCCACATTGACATGGCAGAGTGTGCAAAAATGTCTTATGTAAAGTGCCGCGAGGCAGGCCAAAATGATGTCATGGACGTGATGATGCAAATATCGACTGACCTTGATGAGAACTGGGGGAAATACAATGATGACGCGTTTGTTAATGCATGGGATATTGGCAACTACTGCAGTGATTACCTAGTGAAACGTTCTGGTAACGAAGGTTGCGAATGTTCATCTGAAGTTTTCTAGTTGTTCGATTATAGAAAGTTTACATTCACAAACAAAACGCGACGTGTTTTCTATTTGCAATAATACTACAAGTAAATTATTTATAAAAGAATTTCAGTGAAAACAAAAGCTCTCGCAATTTAAACTGGGCGCTGCTGCTGTGCTACCCTTTTAAAACGTGTATTTTCATTGATCTGATGCCAAACTGCATACAATCCAGGCCCATCTGGTGGATGGTGGCCCTCGCTGGGGTTGTCCCCCCCCCTCCCCAGCACCCGCCCTTCATCACACCAGCAAGGAAGTTTGTCTTCCAGCAAGCTGGAGTGTGTCTCCGAGTGCAGTCGATCCACCATCCAATCCATCAAGGCCCTTGGAAGTCGATCGGAGCAAAAGACAGAAACGAAAAGTGGCCCCAAAAACAAACTTGGTCGGATTGGTCAAGAAGCAGTGAAACTCGATTTGTGGCCTGACAAAACACATCAAAAGTTGTGGTGCTCGAAAGAAAAACCAAAGAAATGAAACAATAACAAAATGCAACACTTACAGTACTGATGAATATTGACTGACTCGATGGGATCATCTTCTACACTTTGGAAAAGCCTATTTCTGCTTTTGTTGCCCCTAATATCTGATATAATTTGTACTGCCTTTGTTCAATCGACGAACAGTAGACAAAAGACAGCTGGACCATTTTCTGCACAAATTTATTCAACTTCACCGCTTGCAACCGCTACCAAAACATCGTCGTTGTTTCAACAACGACAGGCTCGTCGTTGGAATGGCAACTATAAACACGTGAGCAAGAAGTTATCGGATGTCCCGAAATCAAAAAAACTCTCATTGAAGCTTACTGCAAATGGGGTCACGAAAACTCTTGAAAAGAAACGAATGGAAACTCTTCAGCACGTCTTGACAAAAGCATGTGTGTGGAAAATGTTTTGTGAAGATTACCCGAACCTTGAAATCGAAAAGGACATTGGCGATCCGGACTACTTACCGGATGTGGTCGGCACAACTACAACGAACAATCATACAAAAATCTCATTTTGGGGCGAGTCCGGACGAATGAAGGTTCACAAGGCTTTAGATCTGATGAGACGCTATCCCGAAGCCCATATCGTTCATTGCAGATGGAGTATTGAAATCGAGTCGTTCATGGGACCATTTATTGAGTATTTGGAGACTGAACTCCAAGATGAAGATACTTCGTGGTGGAAAGGCAAATTTTCATTTGCCTCGTTGCCATTAGAAGTTTGGGAATTCATTGATGAAGAGACCGGGACGATTTTGATTGAACGGGGAGATATTGAATGGAAGGAATTAGATTTATCAAGTTTAATCTTCAATAGAACTGCATCGGTTTGAGATCAAATAAAGCTAATGTCATGTCATTGCATCTTTGTGTGACGTCAGTGCATCATTGTCTGGAGATACGTTAGAAACAATCTCATGTCGTATGGGACGAAAGAAACAGCGGTGTTTCAGAGAATAATGTTCTTAAAGCTTCTACCAATGATTAAGTCTTAGAAATCAAATTATTCTACTCGCCATTATTGTTCCCAGGGAAGACGCCCATCAGAATAGCTTCTGTAGCGGCCTCTGGTGAGCCTCTATTCTGTAGTTCTCTATAGAGATCACGGCGTTCATATTGTGGGAACATATCGACTAGCTGTTCTAAAGCCCGAGCTTCTTCTTCCGGAGACATGGGGACCAATCCCATTAGCAGTAATATCCGTCGGAAGAAAGGTACTTCTGTATCTTGCAGCTGCTGTAATTGTGGATCATATACTGGATATTCTGCCTGTAATTCTGAGTTTGCTTCTTCATTATTTGAATCATTTATGACTGTAGAATCAGAAATCTGTGCAGCTGTTTGTATTTCTTGGTTTTGTGAGTGCTGTGTTCTTTGAATCCCAACGGGAGGTCTTCGTACAACCTCGAATGAAAAAGCAGGTAGAGGTAACCAAGCAGGTAGAATGCCTTCTGTGGAAAACCGAAACAATGCTCGTTCGCCTTCTACCTCGCGGACCGGGATAGTATCGCCAACGTCGCGATCATCGGTTTCTATCTCGGAATCAACAATTCGATTTTCTAGTTCTAGATCTTCTGCATGATGTCCATTCGGATGATTATTTCGGTGCCTAAAATTGTTGTTGTGATTGGTATTTCTTCCGGATGAATTGTTGTTGGAGCAGTGATCTCCTACCAAAGGTGCTCGACATAATGGACATTTCGCTGACTCAAGGTTTTGGGCACGCTCTATGACCTCTCGTAGACAGTGGGTGTGATAAATATGCCCACAAGGGAGCTTTTTGATATTACCTCCCTTTGTCATCGACATCAAACATATACAACAGACATCACCATCAGTAGCTGCCTGTTTCAACTCCTCATCAGTGGCATTAGGAAATTTTCCCTCCAAATCTCTAGCAATTTTGTGGATATTTTGTCGTCGTACAAGCTTTGTACAAGCTGTTGAAATCGCTGAGTGTAGATGAAGCGCAAGAACACCATCAATTAATGTGAATTGGACACCATGTATTATCCAGATATGACAAAAATGTGCTACAGTTAAGATGTGGCAAGTCATATCTAAACAGAATATTCCCGTGTCCAATATAGACAGGCGCCGGCTGTGGGCCAGTTCTAAGCATTCCATTTGATAGTCCAAGCGTCCTGATTCTTGTCGAAGTTCAGTCGGAGACATAGTCGCTATTCTCGATAAAGGCTGTTCTTGAATACCTAATCCATCAGAAGCAGTGGACACTTCTACTCCTTCCTCAGTGTTATCACCAACGCTGCCATCCTCGTTCGCACGATGTAAAGTCGATTGTTCTTCTTCCAAATCTCTCATGTGATTATCATGAGAATTTTCCAAAACAGATTGATAATAATTCAAAATATGGCTCGCCGTATCAGTGCCTAAAAGAGCGCAATCGCATGTTAAAAGCAAAATCATTCCCAAACCAGCCGTGTGGAACAATGCCGCGCAAGATCCTGCGGCAACAATATCGCATGCCAAAACCCAAAATAGCAACTGAATGATACCCTTGTTCGGAGCCTGTCCGGTAGCTACTAGATGAATGTTGGTAGAATATGCAAGATGATCCAAACTTCTAAGACAACTTAATAATGTGAACCATGACACTAAAATCATCAAATTCAGAGTGTCAGGTGTCAACACAGCCGATATCAGTAAAAGTTTGAATATCAAGAAACCTCCCATGCGCTCTCTAGCGTTGGAAGCTCCCGAAGAATCGGATAATCTCCATTCTGGTACCATTCTAATAGTATCATCTCCTAATCTTGTTTCGTGTTGCCGTCGAGTTGCTGTGGGATTATTGTTGGTTTCCGAAGATCCAGATTGTGATAAGAACCAAGAAGCTACAACTGAATGCAGTAAAATATTACTGCATAGCCAAAAATTGGTGATAATGCATAAACAAATCGTTGATTTCAATATTTTGTCAATGATATTTGTAACAAGATGTGAAAATGAACCATATTCCCAAAATATTGGGTCGATCCATTGCCATTCTTCGTTGAGTATATCTCTTTGTTTGTGCATTATACTGCGGCCATTTTCGTCCATATCGATTTTACAATCATCGGAATTGCTCACGTTTCTTTTCGCGTCTGTTTTCATATTTATCCGCTTCATCAATCTTTTGACATACGATAGTATATTATCGTCGTTTCCTACTGAATATTTGCAGCTTGTTTTGTCACTCGATTGCCTAAATATCAACGACTTTTTCCAAGACATAAAATTAGCCGAACGTCGTTTTCTAGAGCTCTTATTATGATGGTCATCCACTAACTCTGTGACCCATCGTCTCCATTTCCATTGTGAACTATCTGCCTCATTTCTAATTGCATGACTTCTGCTTAAAATGTTTCTTGGTGCTTCAGCCTTGTGTATTTCTGGTGCTCCAAAACCTAGAAGAACAGAGTGGGTGTTAATTTTGTCCTCTGATAGATTGAGCATCATTGTCGCAAGATCATGGTATTCGATTTTGTGAATTGGTATTGGTGTCAGAACAATTGCTATCAATGCCAATATAGTGGAAATGATACAATACAGCCGTGAAACTCGAAACATGCCGATGCTCCCGGAAAAAAAAGAATTTGTTGAAGATTCTTGTCCCACTGCTGCGGTGGTACGATTGTCGTCGTCTTCGTTGTTGCTGCTTGAGTTGCCAGTGTGGGTTGGTGATTGCTGCTGGGATAAAAATCTCATGTCATCATTCTGCGGTATATTTGCAAATAGATTTTCAGAATTGCGTTCCCCTCCGTCTTGATTGTTTTGTTGGAAATTAGCAACAACTGCGAGTGAATCGGACATTTTTTTGTTGAAGAGCTCTGCAATAGTTACTGTGCTTCTGGTGTTTTTGGGGTTGTTTGATCTCTGCCTTTTCTTCTTTCTCAACGTGGATACTCAATCAGAGTCGAAACAACAACATGGAGGACTCGAAGAACAAAGAACAGAATGTCGTCACTAATTGTTGATTTCCGAGGGGGACCCGGGAAAGTGTAATTATTGTGAGTTTCTAACGGATCCAACACCAGCGACCTCATCCGATGGGCACGTTTCTGGGGGGCTCAGATCATCAAAACTTGCTGGAGATTCCCAACTTCCCCAATCTTAGAGCTCGCAAGAGATTGATTGTGATTTTCAAACTTTTGTCACACTGTTGCTTGGTGCCATGGGGCCACACCTCTCTGGCCCCATGGGCCTGGCCAGCTGGGGCGCTCATGGGTGAGCAGCACCCCCCCACCCACCCACCCAGCTGCCAACCACCAGGAGCCTCTTACTCAAGCTGGCAGACGGTGGGCGCTGGGGCTGCAAGTGGCAGTGGGCTGAGCGCTTGGGGGGTGGAGCTGCCTCAATGAGTGCTCTGGCCAATGCTGCGTGGGGGGAGGGTGTTTGAGGGACCATGTGGTGCACCCACGACATGTCAAAACACGGATGTCTGCCTATGCATGTGCAACTAGCAGATTTTGATCTCAAGAAAAGCTGAAGCTTCCGCCAAATTTGGCATTCAAGTGCAAGTCCAAAACACAAATATCTCTGCTTTAGTAGCACTTTTACATCTTACAATAACCAACTACCTCCGAAGATTATAAAAGCCGTATTGCCCGATTGACCTCGGTTCAATTTATGCATCTGCATCGCACATCATTCCCAATCAAATATTTATCATAGGCTAGTCGAAAAATTCGTCGCATAGCATACATGACTCGGCATGTTCAATCAAGGCATATTCATATCCATCAACCAAGGCATTCAATGATGCAGACACGATATTAGTGTCTACACTCACTGTCGTCCATTTTTTGTCAGTATCTGTATCCCGGAAATCAACTAAAACCCTTGTAACAGCCTCCGTTGCAGCACTTGGATTCAATATTCGGACTTTGTAGTCTGTCAACTCGATCGAGTTCAAGGAGGGATGGAACGGCGTAAGCGCTTTCGATAATGCTCCTGCTAATGCGTCAACAGGACCAGTTCCGTCGCACACGTCAAGAATTTCTCGAAATGATAGTTCCGAACTTTCAGGGTCAGAACCTTCTATCATGGTCCGAACCTTAACTGTTGCCCTTGACGTTGATGCGTCAGCGCGAGTCTTCATCAGTCGACTTGAGCTATCGATATTTCGGTCATAGCTCTGAGCAGAGTAGTCTAAGACTTGGAAGGGCGGACAATATCCTTTGGTGCTATACAGAATCAACAAATGCACTGATGCATCAGCCCCTTCGAATTGGTATCCCATGTTCTCGAGCTCTTTCACTCGGTTCAAAACAGCTAAAGATCGTGATGATTTTTGACCCCCGTCCATATCCGTACCAAACATAGCTTGCATTTTACCAATAATATTTTGCCGTCCACTTAATTCTGATATTAAAACTCTCATTTGATTCCCGACCAAATCCGGATCGATGTGCTGATAGGACAAGGGACTGCGTTCCATCGCTGCAACATGCAGCCCACCCTTATGGGCAAAAGCCGATTTTCCAACAAATGGAGCCGCGTTGTCAGGGCTACGGTTCAGGATCTCATCCACAAATCGAGACAAAGTTGTTATATCTTTGAGATTATCCTTGCACGCTATTTCCGATTTAACGTGGAGCCCCAGACTAGGAACGATAGAGCACAAATTGGCATTGCCGGTGCGTTCACCCACGCCGTTGATTGTCCCCTGGACCAATCCAACGCCTGCATGACTTGCTGCGACGGAGTTAGCAACAGCCATGCCACAATCATTATGGCAATGAATACCAATCGTACAGAAGGGTTCAAAGTGCTTCACAAGGACCGACGTTATATTGATGATTTCCCATGGCATAGTCCCCCCGTTAGTGTCGCACATGACCAAACATTTTGCTCCAGCATCGGCTGCCGCTTCACAGCAGGATAGGGCATAATCAGGATCGGCTTTATAACCATCAAAAAAATGTTCCAAGTCAACCAAAACAGTCTTGCCGAGACCTGACAAATAACTGACAGAATCACGGATCATTTGAAGGTTTTCTTCCCGTGTTGCTCGAAGGATATCGGTTACTTGCCACGAATGGGCTTTCACAACCATACACACAGTAGGTACTTCTGAATCCACTAAAGCTTGAATCTGTGGATCTTCATTGACAGCTACATTCTTACGACGGCTCGAACCAAACGCAACAAGCTTATTGCGAGCACTTTCAGGCAATTCATGTTTTGCTCGCTGAAAGAATTCTAAATCTTTTGGGTTTGACCCTGGCCAACCTGATTCGATGAAATCAACACCAAAATCAGCGAGAGAATTCGCGATCTTTAGTTTGTCATCGCACGAGGCGGATATAAGTTCTCCTTGAGTGCCATCTCTCAGCGTTGTGTCGAAGATCAAGCATTTCTTGGGGCCCTTAACGAATGCTTCCAATGGGGATGTTACAGTAGACGAAGGATGAAAGTCACTGGACTTCCAAGCTTCGGGATTCAATAATGTTTTTGATACCCAGTCATGTTTGTTCCCAGTAGTAGAGGGAGAATATGGAGCATTTTCTTCCACTTGTGAAAATAGTTCCGATGTTCGTAGAGGCTTGGTTGCTGTAGATCTACCAATTCTAAATGCATCTATAGATGATAGAAACGATACCAAAAGGATCGTGTTGATCTTCATCGTAATGGGGGGAAACGTAGATGCAGCTGATAAACCAACTTCGATTGTTGGTTTCTATACTCTGGACCAAGTTGGGTATTTTTTAAAAATGAAAGATCGGAATGGAATTATTTGTGGCTCTGATGTCTTCGGCAGATGGAGCAACCCAGCTCTACAAATAAATAATAAATGCAGTTCTCTACTATTTCTGCAGGATCGACGCGGCGAATTGTTCTTCGCCCATCAACTTCCGAGACGTTCATTGGCTAATTTGAAAATTTTTTCTTGATGGATGGTGGAAAAAATCAACGAACGCTGTTTTGGTCCTGCGAATCACAATCCCATGTATCCTGCTCAAAAAACACACAAAAAGCAGCAGTGGGGCCAAACAAGGATGGCCCTCCCATTAAGTGAAGTTGGTCCCCCCGAACCCTCCTCACAAGTGGCCACGCAGGGCAGGCTCTCCTTCGGGTGGTTGCCCCAACAGTGGGGCCCCTTGTGGGCAACCAGTGGTTTGCAGGCACCCAGGCCCAAGCGAGAGCTTTGAGTCTGCGGGGTGCTTGCCCCCCTGCCCACCTGGCCTGCCAGAAGTGCTCCATTGCTTTGCCAGCACAGGGGCGCTGCCAGCCAATCCCCCAGGGGGACTCAATGGCCGCACCCAGGGGTGGCACCCACAGGCACCACTGCGCAGACCACCCTGGAGCTTGTGTTGCTGCGTGCTGCGCTGGCCCTCCTGGGCACTCAGGCGCCCCACGCAGGAACCTTTTCAACAAGCCCTGGTGCCCCTGGTGCAGCAACATGTGGGGAGCAACTTGGTTATTGTGGGCATATTCCCTTTTGTGGGACAGCAAATCATTAGTGCTTGCTATTCCAGTAGCGATTTTGATTTCTCGATTACCCTTACAAATTTTGATAACATCAAAAATCTACAAGTGTAATTCTAAATGATTTTTTAAAATTATGAATGTATTCTATGCTTCATGGCTTGGGTGGTAGGTGTGTGACTGCTGGCATCTAATCCTGTCGCTGCAACTCTTTATTTATTGATGGAGACCTGTTCACGGGTGCAGGCATGAATTTTGATGCCGATCCGTTGGTTGCAACACGCACACAGGGTAAAATCGGGAAATCACCTTTGACATTCTGCCTATCACGACGAGCACGGGACTTGGCAAAACGAGAAATAGATCCTTCTTTATTTGAGCCCGAACTCCAACTCACCGCAAGAGACTTCCGGAGGCTCATGTCACCAGAGATGTTTCTAGCGCCAGTGAACCGACTTCGACGATCGGGGGGAGGCGATGAAAAAGTGAGAGGAGATGCAGAAGGAGATGTCGGCAGCACAGGCGGCATATCCATTTTTTTAGGGGTTTGCATGCTGAGGTGCGTATCCAGACGATAACTATTGTCGCGTACGCTACAAAGAGACTCCATGTCGGAGGCCAATGAATCGACATCATCGTCATCGTCCTTGTTCGCCGTTGAATACGTATCATGAGATAGCCACGATGATGTCCGGGCAGGTGCGCTGAACCGAAAGGTCGTACCGGTTGATCTACCAGACTTCCTCCGCTGTAGATTATTCGGTTTCGGATCTGAGGAGAAGTAATCCGAAGTTAATTTCTTCAAGGAAGAACCTTTATCGTCTGGCGTACGAAGAGGAATAAGATAATCACTTTGTTGAGGTTCGAGAACCATTGTGTTAGATGTTCTGCTCTGCTGGTCCTTATTCTCTGGATTTTGGTTCCGTTGTGCGAGTGTTGTCTGTGTTGATGCTTGACTTGTTGTCGTTACAGTCGACGAACCAAGGTTTTTCTCGGAATTCGGTCCGCGTGGTTGTTGCTGAGGCTGCTTTCTTATTGTTGGAGTCGTTGAGTAACTTCTAGATAAGGAGGTAAGGCTTGGTTTAAGTTGTAAAATGCGTTGAGCGGCTGCCTGCGCTGCCACGACGTTTGCTGCTTCCATGGAATACTTCGTTACACTATTTCGACGACGTGGTCGTTCTTTTCTTCGCGAAGGCTGACCGTCTGTGTGATCTCCGTACCCATAATCAATCGCACTTTGAGGTTGGCTCTCGGTGGTATCACCGTATCCATAATCAACTGTATCCTGCTTTTCGGTAACCGCGGGATCACCGTATCCGTAGTCCACCGCGGTCTCAGCTGTTTTTATTCGAGTTTCAGAAGAGTTCCCTGAATCGGCCTGGTCACAATCGTTTTTAATCTTCTGGGTGCTATTCGTACCGCATTGATCATTCTGTTGTTCTTGTTCATTAAATTTCAATCGCTGATACGCTTCTTGAGCCTTTCGGAGATATTCCTTGCTACTCTTCGTGTGGTGGAAACTGCTACGACCTCCAGCTTTGCGTCGCTTCTTCGCAATCTTTCGAAAAGATAATTGAGCAGTGATATTTCCAAGACGACTTGTTGGTTCGGTGGGCGAATCCACATCGTTATCGTTGTCACTATTACCGCTATCGGATGGAGTTTCAGTATCATCGTCATCCACGGGTTTCATTGGTTGTCGAGGGCTGTAGTCCGAGTCCTTCAATGAATTATTCATCACCTCTAGGGCTCGGTTAACAATGTTACTGGTTGGAATATTGGTTGTATTGACCGCAAGGAGCGCAGGTCCTCCGGGGCCTGAACCTTTCAACGAACGGAATCGTGTTTCACTATGTTGTTTTGAAAAATGATTAAGCTGAGACTTAGGAGAAGAGTAATCGGCATCGACCTCGTGCTCGTGTTGGCTTGTATTCGTCTTCGTTGTCCGCAAGCTTTCCGATATCATTATCGCACTATTTCCTGTAGTTTCGTTCCCAAGAGCTTTCTTCGCGCTGAGAACTTTTAGCACAGACTCTGGTTTCTGGGTATTCGGGGGAAGCATTGCAACTCCTATGTGCGTTGATGTACTCTATTAGTTTTTCCGAGACAGTAACGGCTATTTTAAAATGGTAGCAATTGGCTGCTGGCGATACTTTTTACTGTTGGGGCAGGATGAGCTTAGACTACTGCAACTGTATGGACGTTTATCGCTGTTGCTAGCTCGTGAAACGTACTGTAAGCAATGTCCCTAGTGGTTCGGTTTGCCAGCAAAGTTCACTTTTTTCGTACCATAATTCATTACGATGTGTGTTGATCACGTATGAACAACGGAGGGCTTAGTTCTATTACTGGGGATTCGATTCTCTACATGACCAAGACAAGACGATATATTGAATACCCTGACAATTTTACAATTGCCCCTGACTGAAAAGGCCCAAGGGGTTCACCTCACCAAATGCAACCGTTGCTTTCGAGACTCCCTACGTATTTTTGTAAGCGGTTCTACGCCAGTGACTGCGTAGCGGTTCGCAAATCTCGGATTAGTGCCGTACATACCGTACATACCGTTTTGGAACGGTATTGAAGTTCTCTTTTCGAAAGGAATTCGTTTTTTCAAAAAACTAGTACCTGTGAGCGATTACATCGAGCGCTTAAAAAAGTCTCCGAAGTACTGTATTAAAATCAAAAAAATTGTGCAATTGAAAACGCTTCCCAAGCTGTATTCACTGCGATGGAAAACTGCTGCTGGTCAGCCAGTGGTGCCATTGCCAGAGCCAACAGACAAATGCTTGCTCCCAAATGAGCACGAGCCCTCACTCCAAAATTGGAGTGGTGTTGAGGGGAGCCTTCCACCGAAGTTGCACATTGGGGGGAGGACAGGGAGTGGCTCCTGGCCAGCATGCGGGTGGGTGGGTGGCTTGCCAGCTGGTAATTTGCTGCAGGTTGTGGGGGGGCTCCCACACCAGCCCCAGCATGCCGGGGTGCCACCATGCAGGGGAGGAGGTGGTGCCCTCACTTGATTGGTCCACCTAGCACTGCAAGCAAGCTGCCCCCAGGGGGCACCCGCTGGGTGCAGCAGCCAGCTGGCAGGCAAGCCAGGGGCCCAGCGGGGCGGGCTGCTGCACTGGCCCTGGGGGTGGGGTGCCAGCCAGTGCCCAGGGCCACAGGGGCAATGGCCCAGTTGCAGTGGGGGAGGCCAACAGCCTGGGGCTGGGGGCGCAGCGACATGCAGCCAGGGCCAGCCTGGCAGAGGTCGCAGCCTGGTCTGCCCCCCTGGGCTTGGCCCCCGACCCCCTTGCTACCAGGGGCGTAGCCACCAAGCCCCCCCCCCCCCCCCCCCCCGGGGGGGGGGGGGCCCTTGGGGGGAAAAACAAGCCCCCCCCATCACACGGGGGGAGGGCGCAAGTGAGGAGAGAAAGAAAAAAA
>Ga0115013_10000479_pt1 | contig 24302 bp, 18 predicted proteins | sample SouAtlMetagenome_2_FD_88686 | JGI IMG/M metagenome (GOLD analysis project Ga0115013, IMG submission 88686) | Marine eukaryotic phytoplankton communities from Atlantic Ocean - South Atlantic ANT15 Metagenome | ecosystem: Environmental > Aquatic > Marine > Oceanic | place: South Atlantic Ocean...
ACATTAGGTGACTCCCACTGAGATGGCATCAAAACTACACCTTTATCTTCTGGTTGAGCAACATAATTAAATCTGGCATAATCCATTACTGAAGGAGCAGTACCATATTTTTTTGTAAAAGTTGCTGATCTTAGAGAATCAACTGGAAAGGCACTACTACTACCCATATTATGCGGTAAACCTAAAGTATGTCCAACTTCATGCGCTGAAACAAATCTTATTAATTCCCCCATTAAATCATCTTTAAATTCAGTACTTCTTGCATTGGGGTCTACAGCTGATGTTTGAATAAAATACCAGTTCCTCAGTAATTTCATGACATTATGATACCAGTTAATATCAGACTCAATTATTTCTCCAGATCTTGGGTCGCTGACATGAGGGCCATTTGCGTTTAAAGTAGAAGAAGCCAAATATCTTACTACTGAATATCTTATATCTTCAGGACTCCAATCAGGATCATCTTCAATACTCGGAGGGTCTTTTGCAATAATTGCATTTTTAAAACCTGCTGCTTCAAATGCAGCTTGCCAATCCTCAATTCCCTGCTTTAAATATTTTCTCCACTTTTTAGGGGTTGCCCTATCAACATAATATACTATTGGTTTTTTTGGCTCGACTAATTCTCCATTCATAAATTTTTCTCTGTCTTCATCTTTTACTTCGAGTCTCCACCTATCTAAATATCTTACAGTTTCAGCTTCTTGATTGTCAATGCCATAATCAGTTTGACTTGTTGTAAACCATCCAACTCTCTCATCATAATATCTTCTCTTCATAGGTACACTTGGCAATAAAATCATTGAATTATTTAAAACCATTGAGATTTGACCGTTTTTTGCTTCAGATGATTTATATGTTTTAATATGTTTAGCCTCTACATTCATTGGAAAACTTCTGATTGACTCTATAAAAGATAGTTTAGAATCTAATCCTGTAATTTTATTTCTTTTTCTACTGTATTGTGGATATCCAAATGACTTTATATCATTCTTATACAAGTTTGTAACATCAATAAGTACAGAGTTTTTAGGTTTATTTTCTGCAGCAATTTTAAAGCTAGCGATTATGGGTTCAAAATTTGCATTAGAAACAGCTTCTTTTATTGGTAATGAGTCAGATGCATAATTAGAATACGAAATTTCTTTTAGTAAGATCTTATCATTGAATTTTTGCCAACTTAAAACCTGTTCACTCATTTTATGACGACTTATGGGTATTTCCTTTGACATATTTACAATTCTTGTCACCATTAACATATCTCGGCCTAAAAGAGAATCATTTATTTCGTAATAATATTTATCATCTACCTTATGGACATCAAACAAGCCTATATCAGTTTCTGTTTTATTATTTATGATGTCTGAATATGTTTTTTCTTTTTCCGGTTTTTCTTTTTCCGGTTTTTCTTGAGAATAAGAAGTAAAACCTGCTGGAAAAATGAGTAAAAAAATGAGTAAAATCTTAATGTAATTATATGTTTTCATAATAAATGGTTTTTTTAATTTTCTAATATTATTGTTACTGGTCCATCGTTAATTAATTCAATCTTCATATCTGCACCAAATTGCCCTGTCTTAATCTTAGTATTTATAACGGCTTGTAATTCATCAATAAATTTTTGATAAATATTAATCGCAATAATTGGTTTCGCTGCATTTGTAAAACTTGGCCTATTTCCTTTTTTTATATCAGCGTATAATGTAAATTGACTAACCACCAATATTTCTCCTTTAATATCGTTTATATTTTTATTCATCTTACCAAATTCATCATTAAATATTCTAAGATTTGATAATTTAGTGACAATTTTTTTTAGTTTGCTGGTATCGTCTTCCTTTGAAATTCCTATTAAAATTACCATACCATATCCAATTGACGAAAAATTATTTCCGTCAATTTTTAAATTTGATTCTTTTACACGTTGGATAACTAATTTCAATCTATCTATGCTTTAAATTATCATCTTCCAATATTTGAATATAGCTTTCATATCTTGATTTAGAAATCTGATTAGATGCAACTTTATTTTTAACAGAACAATTTGGTTCATTTAAATGAAGACAATTATTAAACTTGCATTTTGATTTTTCTCTTAAAAATTCAGGGAAAAAATCTCCAATTTCTTGTTTAGCTAAATTAACCAAACCAAAACCTTTAATTCCAGGTGTATCAATAAGTCTAATATTATTTTCTAAATCAAAAAGTTCAGCATAAGTAGTGGTATGTTTACCTTGTAAATGTTGATTAGAGATATCTCCAACTTTAAGTTTTAAGGTTCCGTCAATAGCATTTATTAATGAGGTTTTACCAACTCCTGAATGGCCTCCAAGCATTATTATTTTATTCTGTATTTTTTCTTTTAACTCTTCAATTCCAGTTTTCTTTAATGTTGATGTAATAATACAATCATAACCAATATTCTTATAAATACTCATTAATTTATTTAAAGTTTCTTCTTCTTCTTCATTATAAATATCAAATTTATTGAATATTAATAATGGTTTTATAGAATATGCCTCAGCACTAATCAAAAATCTATCTATAAAACTTGTAGTAGTTATAGGATTTTTAAGAGTGATGACAATTATAGACATATCAATATTGGAAGCCAGAATATGTGTTTGTTTAGATAAGTTTACAGATTTTCTTAGGATATAATTTTTTCTTGTATGAATGTTTTCTATCAATCCAATTTCTTTTGCATCTTGATTTTCTATAATAAAGTCCACAATATCTCCTACAACCACAGGATTTGTACTATTAATATTTTCCAGTCTTAACTTACCTTTTATCTTACAATCATACATGACACCTTCCTCAGATTTTACTAAGTACCATGACCCTGTTGATTTGTATACTAATCCTCTCAAATATTAATTGTTTTTTAAGATATTTTCTTGATGATTAATAGATTCTTGATGTATTGCTTTAAAAACTTTTAAAACAAACTCTTCACTAAGATTTTTTTCTTCGCCTTCAAGGATCATATTTCCCAAAATTTCATTCCATCTTTTTGACTGAAGAACAGCAACATTATTTTTCTTCTTCAAAAGTCCTATCTTCTCTGCAACTTTCATTCTGTTTCCTAAGATATTGATTAATTGATCATCATGTAAATTAATTTGTGTTCTTAAGTTTTCTAAATTATCCAAATAAACCTCATCATCATTTGTAACCTTTCTAATTATAAGTTTTTTAGTCAAATCTTTAAGATTATCTGGTGTAATTTGTTGTTTTGAATCACTCCACGCATTTTCAGGGTCATTATGTGATTCAATCATTAGACCATCATAGTTCAAATCTAACGCCGTCTGACACAAGTCAAATATCAAATCTCTTCTGCCGGCAATATGTGATGGGTCAAGAATCAATGGTAAATCAGGTAGTTTTCTTTGTAAATCAATTGCAATTTGCCATTCAGGATTATTTCTATACTTTGTTTTTTCATAAGTTGAAAAACCACGATGTATAGCCCCAATATTTTTAATATTTGAAGAATAAAATCTTTCAATCGCTCCAATCCACAATGATAAATCAGGGTTTACAGGGTTTTTAATCAAAACAATTTTTTTAGTACCTCTTAATGACTCTGCAATTTCTTGTACAATAAATGGGCTAACGGTGGTTCTTGCCCCAATCCATAGAATATCTACATCATTTTTAAGGGCTAACTCAACATGATTTGAATTAGCAACTTCAGTAGTAGTTAAAATACCTGTTTCTTTTTTAACCTTTTTTAGCCATTCAAGTGCTAAAGCTCCAACACCTTCAAAATTACCAGGTCTTGTTCTAGGTTTCCATATTCCTGCTCTATAAATAGTTGCATCAGAATTTTTAAGCTGATGAGCTATATCTAAAACTTGAGTTTCAGTTTCTGCACTACATGGGCCAGCAATAATTAATGGATGAGATAAATTCATGCCATCTAACCATTTTCTTAAACTTTTACTATTTTTCATGTTTGATTAATTCCCTTTAAAATTGTTTTAATATAATTTATTGATTTTAAGTGTGACTCAATTTCTTCAAAATTATCATTTTCAATCAAATGTTTTATTTGTTCTAAGTTATTTATATAATCCTCTAACGATTTTAATACATTATTTTTATTGTCCTCAAAAATATCAGTCCACATTTCTGGTGAGCTTTTTGCTAGTCTAACGGTGGATTCAAATCCACTACCCGCCATATCAAAAATGTTTTTTTCATTTTTTTCTTTATCCATTACCGTTTTACCTAACATAAAAGAACTTAAATGAGACAAATGAGAAACATATGCAATATGCTTATCATGCGAAATTGCATCCATATAACTCACTTTCATTTTCATTTCCCGAAAAATTTCTAATGCCAACTTTAAAGCAGATTTATTTGTTTTATTTTTATCACAAATAATAATATTTTTATTATTAAATAATCCTATTTGGGCCGCCGTTGGACCTGAAAATTCTGTTCCAGCAATTGGGTGAGTTGCCAAAAAATTTTCTCTGTTTTTATGAAATTTTACTGCATTACAAATGCTTTTTTTAGTAGAACCAAAATCCAAGACTAATGTTTCTTTTTCAACAGTGTCTAAAATCTTAGGAAGTAGATAGATTATTGATTTTACTGGAACTGCAATAACAATAACATCTGGGTTTTCTATTTGATTTATTTCAGCTTTGTAATCAATTATATTTAACTCAATTGCTTGATTAATATTATAATCAGATTTATCAATTCCAATAATAGATGAATCGGGAAATATATTACGAATTTCTAGAGCAAAACTACCACCTATAAGTCCAACACCAATAATGTATGTTTTTTTAATCATAATCTATTGATTGCTTTTTTTATAATATCTTGTTTATTGCAAAGGGAAAGTCTTATATAACCCTCACCATTTGAACCAAATATACTTCCAGGAGCAACAAATATTTGTTTTTCATAAAGAAGATAATCAACATATTCCTTTGATTTTTTTGATGAATTATATTTTGCCCAAACAAACATTCCTGACGAATTTTTTGAATAATTACATTCTAATTTATCAGCCAATTCCCAAACTAGCTTTCGTCGTTGTGAATATTCCTTGTTTAAATTAATAAACCATTCATCAGATTGACTTAATGCTGAAATTGCTCCAACCTGTAAAGGGAAAAACATTCCTGAATCGATATTACTTTTAATCTTTAAAATATTTAGAATAAAGTCAGATTTTGCAATCGCAAAACCTAAACGCCAACCCGCCATATTAAAACTTTTACTAAGTGAACTTAATTCAATACAAACTTCCTTTGCTCCTTTGACATTCATTATGCTTAATGGATTGTCATTTAATATGAAGCTATACGGATTGTCATTGACTAACAGAATGTCATTAGATCTTGCAAAGTCAACCAATTTAGTGAGATACGTAAGAGGAGCGCAAGATCCTGTTGGCATATGTGGGTAATTTATCCACATAATTTTGATGTTTGATAAATCAAGATTTTCTAATTGATTTAAATCCGGAAGCCAATAATTTTTTTCAACCAAATCATAATGAACTATTTCATTACCCAATAAATTTGTTACAGCAGAATAAGTTGGATATCCCGGATTTGGAATTAATACTTTGTCGTATTTTGACAAAAATGACATTGAAATATGGAATATTCCTTCTTTACTACCTATTAGAGGTAAAATTTCAGATTCAGGATTGATATCTACATTGTAGTGAAATTTATAAAAATTTGATATTTCTTTTCTGAATATATCAATACCATTATAACTCTGATACCTATGTGCGTTTTTATTATCTAATGCACCCTTTAGATTTTCAATTACAGAGTTTGGGGGTAATAAGTCAGGACTACCAATTCCAAGGTTAATAATGTCTTTTCCAGAATCTATCATTGATTTCACCTCTCTAAGTTTAGAAGAAAAATAATATTCTGTTACTCTTTCTATTCTATTTGAATATTTAATCATCTTTTGAGTTATTGTATTCTCCTAAAACTTTAAATTCTTTTGCCATAATCATAATAATTGATTTAGCTTTTAGATAATCTTTAATATCCTCAAATGTTATATCTACAAAAAAAGAATATCTCCATGGAGTTTTGATTTTTGGCATTGATTGTATTTTAGTAAGATTTAATTTACAATCGCTTATTACATTTAAAATTGTAGCTAAACTTCCTCTTTTATGATCTAATTCAAACTTCAATGAAGCCTTATTAATTATTTTACTATCAGATAATTCTTGGTTTTGAAGAATTACAAATCTTGTCTGATTTTCTTTTATAGTTTGAATATCATGTTGAATAATTTCTAGGTCATATATTTCTGAAGCAATATTGCTTGCAATGGCAGCTAAGCCCGTTAAATTATTTTCAATAATTTTTTTTGCTATTTGGGCAGTATCTTTTTCTTCAATTAATTTAATGTCAGGGTTTTTTTTGAAAAAATCTCTGCATTGAAGAAGTGCCATTGGATGTGATTGAACTTCTTTAATATCTTTTAATTCTTGCCCTTTTAAAGCCATTAAATTATGTGTTATTTGCAAATAATATTCACCAACTATACTAACCTCGTATTCGTCAATAAGTGCATAATTTGGAATAATTGAGCCCGCTGTTGAATTCTCAATTGCCATTACTGCATATTCAATTTTATTATCATTAAGATTAGATATCATATCTTCAAAAGATAAAAATTCACATAAATTAATTTCCTGTCCAAAAAAGTTATTAGCAACTATGTGATGAAATGACCCTTTTATTCCTTGTATGCCTATATTTTTTTTCATAAAAAAAAAGTCTCGAAATTTCGAGACCATATTTAATTTATATTATTTAAAAACAATAGCCTCTATATCCTTTTAAAATAAAAGAAGTAATAAAAGGTAAAGTTGTGTCTAAATAAATTCATTATCTAAATATTCGAATCTAATGTAAATAATATTTATTAAAAAAAGAAGATTTGATTAAAGAATATAATCTGTTGATAAAAAGTTGGAATTGTTAGAGTCTAGTAATTCTTTAATTATTTTATTATTATCTCTATTATCTTTGGAAGCAACAAATGTTCTAATTGAAAAAGACCTCAGTGCGTCATGTACACTCAACGTACTAAAAGCAGAATCTTTTCTTCCGGTAAATGGATAAATATCAGGTCCTCTTTGGCATGAACTATTAATATTAACTCTGCAAACAAGATTCACTAATATATCTATGAGTGGTCCAAGTTTTTTAGTCTCCTTTCCGAAAATACTTACCTGCTGACCATAGTTTGATTCAGCCATATCATCAAGTGGCTCATTAATATTCTTAAATGAAATTATTGGTATTATGGGTCCAAATTGTTCTTCTTTATACACATTCATATTTTTTGAAACTGGATATAAAACTGCTGGATAAACATAGTTTTCACATGAGATACCACCCTTTGGATTTATTATTTTGGCACCTTTTTCAGTTGCGTCTGCAATTAATGATTTTAAATATTCAGGCTTATTTGGCTCAGGTAATGGAGTTAATTTAACATTATCCTCCCATGGATTACCAAATTTTAAATTATCTACAGCCTTAGAAAATCTTTCCATAAACTGATTTTTTATGTCTTCATGAACATATAATATTTTTAATGCAGTACATCTTTGCCCATTATAGGATAGTGTGCCATTTATACATTCCTTTATGGTTAAATCTAAGTCTGCATCAGGTAGGATAATAGCAGGATTTTTTGCTTCTAATCCTAAAACCAATCTTAATCTATTCTTCTTAGGATGTGATTCTTGTAATGAATTTGCAGAAGAGCTATGCCCTATCAAAGCTAAAACATTTACTTTACCAGATTCCATTATTGGGGTTGCTAAAACTCGACCCCGACCGAATAAAATATTTACAACACCTGGAGGAAAATGTTTTTGAAAAGCTTCCATCAAAGGAGATATTAATAAGACTCCATGTTTAGCAGGTTTAAATATCACTGTATTCCCCATAATTAAAGCCGGAATTAGCAAACAAAAAGTTTCATTTAACGGATAATTATATGGTCCTAAACATAAAACAACTCCCAAAGGCCCTCTTCTTATGTGCGCATTAATTCCACTATGTTTTTGAAATTTAGCTGAGTCTCTATCAATTTGCTTATATGCTTCTATAGTATCATAAATGTAATCTACCGTTCTATCAAATTCTTTTAACGAATCATTATAATTTTTTCCAATCTCCCACATTAAAAGTTTGACAACAATTTTTCTTTTCTGTTTCATTTCTTCAACAAAATTTTCCATCGCTTTTATTCTGTCTATAACCTTCATTGTGGGCCAAAGTCCTTTTCCCTTATCAAATGCATTACATGCGGAGTCAAGGGCCTCTAAAGCTTGATCTTTTCCTAAATCTGGAATCTGACCAAGTAAGGTAGGTTTATAATCATTTGTAGATGAAATTGTTGAGTAAACTGATGAAAAATCTCTATCCCATTTGATAAGATTACCGTTAACTAGATAACTAGCTTGTTTAACTTTATCAATTATCTCAAATTCAGAAGGAACTGGCTTAAATTTATATTTCATATCATTTAAACTTAAAACCTATCAACTTCCATTCCAAAAAAATAAATTACTAAGTTTGATAATCAAATTTTATTAAACCTAAATGCTATCAAAGCTTAAACATCGTAATAATAAACAGAAGTACTATTTGTTAAATTACCTGAGTTTAATTCTTCCAGACTTCCTTTTTAGGAACAGATTAAGAAAAATACTTAATTCGCTTAAAAATTATGAAATTCTTTATATTAAAGACAGAGTGAATTATTACAATAAACTTAAAAATTACCAGGAGCTTCCTGCCGAAACTAATCAATTAAAAGAATTTAAAATTAAAAATTTTCATAGAACCTATTTTTTTGACACCAATCAATACACAAGATTTTATGATAAAAAATTGAAATTAAATATGTTGTTTGGAGACATTGTTCACGTCCCTCAGTTACCCTCAATTGTAAAAAGTAGACCAATTAACAATAATAACCAAAATTCGATTCTGCTTAAACTAAATAAAATTCGTCATTTTACATTTACTAATGATAAAAATAAATTTGAAAATAAAAAGAACAAATTAATTGGTAGATCGGCAATTTCTCTAAAACATAAAAAAAGAATTGAATTTTTTAAAATTTACTTTAATCATCCTTTATGTAATCTAGGAGCTATAAACAAAAACACGCCTTATCCCAAATGGTTAAAAAATAAAATTTCAATTGAAGATCATTTGAAATATAAATTTATAATGTGTGTAGAAGGAGTAGATGTTGCAACAAATCTAAAATGGGTAATGTCATCAAAATCTATTGCTGTAATGCCTAAACCCAAAATTGAATCATGGTTTATGGAAAATAGGCTAATTCCCGATTATCATTATATTGAGATTAAAGAAGATTATTCAAATCTTGAAACTAAATTGAATCATTTCATAAAAAATACGAAAAAATGTAATGAAATAATTAAAAATGCAAATGAATATGTTCTACAATTCAAAAACAAAAAAAGAGAAAATTTAATTTCTTTATTAGTTTTAGAAAAATATTTTCACTTTACAAATCAGAAAAAGAAAATTAGTAGTTTGGATTATTAATTTTCCAATTATTAGCTCTTTTTTTAATTTCTGGCATTCTAGAATTGTCATTATTTCCCCCACATATTATACACCCCACATTTTTTCCAATAATTTCATTCTTATAATGTCTTAACGAAGCACTTGACATTGCGCCGGCAGGTTCAGCTATTATATTTTCATAATCGAGTAATTCCAATATCGAATTACAAATTTCATTTTCTTCTAATATTACAATATCATCTAGAAATTTTTTGCAATAATCAAAACTTAAATTGCCAACCTTCTTAACAGCTACTCCATCAACAAATCCATCAATTTTATCAAGTGTAATTAGTTTATTATTCTTAATTGATTTAGACATTGAAGGAGCTCCCATAGGTTCAATACCAATAATTTTTGTAGTTGGACTTAATTGTTTAAAAACATTTATGGCTCCTGAAATTAATCCACCTCCACCAATTGGAATAAAAAGATAGTCAAGGGTAAATTTAGATTGATTTAAAATTTCATAAAAAACCGTGGCCTGACCAGTTATAACTTTTTTATCGTCAAATGGATGAATAAAAATCTTATTGTATTTTTTGCATTCTTCTAAAGCTTTCTCATAAGCTTGTGTGAAATTTTCACCAAAAAGAACAACTTCAATATTATTTTTTCCAAACTTTTTTACTTGTTGAATTTTTTGATTTGGGGTTGTTGTTGGCATAAAAACTATTCCCTTGTATCCTAAAGTGCTACAGCTAACGGCGAAACCTTGAGCATGATTACCTGCACTGGCACAAACTATACCATTTTTAGTTTGATTTTTATCTAATGCTGATATTTTATTAAAAGCACCCCTAATTTTAAAAGATCTTACATTTTGTAAGTCTTCTCTTTTAAAAAAAATATTTGACTTATAGATATTTGAATAACTTGAAATCTTTTGAAAAGGAGAATTAATGACAACCTTTTTAAGGGTATCACAAGCTTTTTTAATATCGCTTATTTCAATAAAACTATTCACTAAAATAAATTTTTCATCGCTGTCATAGATTTTCTTAGCTCCAAGCCAATCTTCTCTACCGGATGATTACTTATTTCAAAGTTAATTTTTTTAAGTAATTCTATATCAATTTCTTTATTATTAAATTCTTCTCCTATCACTGAAATACTGCATTCATCTATATAATCTTTTAATAAAGGCTTAGCTTCATTAGCAAATAGATAACAACCATATTCAGCCGTGTCAGAGATAATACTATTCATCTCATAAAGCTTTTTTCTGGCAACTAAATTTGCAATTAGCGGAAGTTCATGTAAAGATTCATAGTATGCAGATTCGTCGATGATTCCTGCATTTACCATCGTATCAAATGCAAGTTCAACTCCAGATTTGACAAATGCTATCATTGTAATTCCTTTATCAAAATAATCCTGGTTAGAAATTTCTTTATCAGAAGATTTGGTTCTTTCAAAAGCGGTCTTTCCCGTCTCTTCTCTCCAAGATAGCAACTTAATATCGTTATTATCCCAATCCTCCATCATACCGCTTGAGAATTGACCGGTCATTATATCATTCATATGCTTTTTGAATAGTGGGGTCATAATTTCCTTTAGGTCCTCCGAAATTCTATTTGCCTCTATTTTAGAAACATCCGAAAGTGAGTTCATCATCTTTGTAATACCTCCATGTTTTAATGATTCAGTTATAACTTCCCATCCGTTCTGAATTAATTTTGAAGCAAAATTCTTATCAATACCTTCACTTACCATTTTATCAAACAATAATATTGATGCTGTCTGTAGTACACCACATAATATGGTCTGCTCTCCCATTAAGTCACTCTTAACTTCAGCTACAAATGATGACTCTAATACACCTGCTCTATGAGATCCTAGTGAGTGTGCATATGCTTTAGCTAAATCTAATCCCATATTATTTGGGTCATTAGCTGCATGAACAGCAATTAGAGTTGGAACACCAAATCCTCGTTTAAACTCCTCTCTAACTTCAGTACCAGGACATTTTGGAGCAACCATTATAACGGTAATATCTTCTCTTATTTTAACCCCTTCCTCAACTATATTAAATCCATGTGAATAAGAAAGAATAGAATCCTGCTTCATTAATGGCATTACCGAATTAACAACATCAGTATGGTTCTTATCAGGAGTTAAGTTTATTACCATATCTGCATTAGGAATCAAGTCATTAAATGTTCCAATATTAAAACCATTACTATTTGCATTTATAAATGATTGCCTTTTTGTACTTATTGCTCTTTCACGTAGGGCGTATGAAATATCAAGACCAGAGTCTCTCATATTAAGTCCTTGATTTAATCCTTGCGCTCCACATCCTACTATAACAATTTTTTTATCTTTTAAAATGTCATTTCCTTTATTAAATTCATCCAAATTCATAAACCTACATTTGGATAATTGAGAGTTTTTTTCTGATTCACTAAGTGAATTGAAATAATTATTCATCTTTATTTTTTTTAAAATCAGTTAGTATTTCAGAAATCATTAAAGGTGATTTTGTGACAGCAATTCTAGCTGATCGAACATACTGCAAAATGCCGTAATCATTTAATTTTTTGTATAAATCATCTAATTCGTGAGTTCTTCCAGATTTTTCAATAACAAAAAACTCAGGATTTACAGTAACAATTATGGCATTACTTTCCTTTATTATATTTTGAATTTGTCTATCATCAAAAAGTAAAGATGATTTTATTTTAAATAGACATGATTCCTGATATATAGTTTCTTCATCAGTATGATAATATGCTTTAATTACTTCAATCTGTTTATTAATTTGCCCTACAATTTTCTCAATTAATGACTCTGAAGTTAAAACAAGAATTGTCCATCTTTGGACATTTTCAATTTCTGTCATTGAGGAATTAAAACTTTCAATGTTAATGTGTCTTTTTTGAAATATTGCAGAAATTCTATTCAATAATCCAACACTGTCTTCTGTGTAAACAGAAACCGTATATTTATTTTTCTTATTACTCATAGTATTAACTTAATCTTATTTCGGAAACAGAAGACCCGGTAGGTATCATTGGGAAAACATTATTTTCCTTTTCAACAGCTACTTCTAAAAAATAAGGCTCATCTGATTTAATCATTTCCTTTACAGCATCAGCCAAATCTTTTCTTTCAGTGACTTTTCTAGCTTTTATAAAATAACCTTCAGCAATCTTAACAAAATCAGGGTTTACCATTTCGGTAGATGCATATCTTTTATCAAAAAATAGTTGTTGCCATTGTCTTACCATTCCTAAAAAACCATTGTTTAAAACAACTATTTTAACAGCTGCTTTAGTCTGAAAAACTGTTCCTAACTCTTGAATTGTCATTTGATACCCTCCATCGCCAATAACAGCAACCACCTCTCTATCAGGACATGCCATTTTAGCACCGATTGCAGCTGGTAATGCAAAACCCATAGTTCCTAATCCTCCAGATGTTATATTGCTTTTAGATTTTTTAAAGTTTGAATACCTACATGCTATCATTTGGTGTTGTCCCACATCGGAAACAATCGCAGCATCTCCTTTTGTCTCTTCATTAATTTGTTTTATAACTTCCCCCATTGTTAGCCCTTTTTTTGAAGGATTTAATTCTTGATGAATTACTTTTTCGTATTCTAGTTCATAAAGCTTTTTAAACTCTCCATGCCATTTTTCATGAGAATTTTTATTAATCATTTTTAATATTTCTGTTAATGATTCTTTAGCATCTCCTAAAACAGCAATATCAGCCTCAATATTTTTATTTACTTCAGCAGGATCTATTTCAAAATGAATAACCTTAGCTTGTTTTGCATATCTAGTAACATCTCCAGTGACTCTATCATCGAACCTCATTCCAATTGCTATTAAAACATCACATTGATTGGTTAATATGTTTGGAGCATAATTTCCGTGCATGCCAAGCATTCCAACATTTAAAGGATGAGCAGTTGGTATTGCAGAAGCTCCTAAAATAGTCCATGCTGCAGGAATCCCTGACCTTTCAACAAATTCAATTAACTGCTCTTCTGCATTTCCTAAAATAATACCCTGACCCCAAACAATTAATGGTTTCTTTGCATTATTTATTAAATTTGCAGCTAATTTTATGTTATTCATATCAATTTTTGGGACAGCATTATAACTCCTGATTCCATCAACTTTTCTGTATGAAAAGTTGAATTTTTCAAACTGTGCATCCTTTGTAATATCAATTAAAACTGGTCCTGGTCTACCACTTTTTGCAATGTAAAAAGCTTTAGCAAAAATTTCAGGTATTTCTGAAGCTTTAGTTATTTGATAATTCCATTTTGTAATTGGAGTAGAAATTCCAATAATATCTGTTTCTTGAAACGCATCACTACCTAAAAGATTAGAACTAACTTGTCCTGTTATGCATATCATAGGAGTTGAATCAATTTGTGCATCCGCTAAACCAGTTACTAAATTTGTAGCACCCGGACCTGAAGTTGCTATAGCAACGCCAACTCGACCAGAAATTCTAGCAAAGCCTTGTGCAGAATGAGTCGCACCCTGTTCATGTCTTGTTAATACATGATAAATTTTATCTTGATACTTATACAATTCATCGTAGACTGGCATAATTGCTCCACCAGGATATCCATAAATAATATCAACTCCTTCTTCTAAAAGACATTTAATTATAGCTTCGCTTCCAGTAATTTTAGACATAATAATTTAATTAAATTCATCTGTTACACATCCTTTTGATGCAGAAGAAACAACATTAGCATATTTATACAATGAACCACTATCAGCATTTAAAGATGGTTTTTTCCAATTTATTTTTCTTTTACTTAATTCTTGTTCAGAAATATTTAAACTTATTGTATTTTTTTCTGCATCTATAGAAATTTCATCACCATTTTTTACAAGTGCAATTACACCTCCCATTTGAGCTTCAGGTGTAATATGTCCAACCACAAAACCATGAGTACCTCCAGAAAATCTACCGTCAGTTATTAATGCCACATCTTTTCCTAAACCAGCTCCCATAATTCCAGCAGTGGGCTTAAGCATTTCAGGCATCCCGGGTCCTCCTTTTGGTCCAACATACCTTATCACAATAACGTCTCCTTTTTGAACATATCCATTTTTAATACCAAAATTTGCTTCTTCTTCAGAATCAAAAACATTTGCTTTTCCTTTAAAAAACAGCCCCTCTTTACCTGTTATTTTAGCAACACTTCCTTCACTTGCAAGATTCCCATATAAAATTCTAATATGCCCAGTTGCTTTAATTGGATCTTCAACTTTTCTAATAACATCTTGTTCAAAATTAAGCTGACTAACTTCACTAAGATTTTCCTCTAAAGATTTTCCAGTTACGGTCATACATTCTCCATATAGATAACCTTTATCAAGTAGATACTTTAATACAACTGGAATACCCCCAATTTCATGCAAATCTTCCATTAAATATTTTCCACTTGGTTTTAAATCAGCAATAAACGGAGTTTTTTCACTTATTCTATGAAAATCATCCAAAGTAAAATCAATTTTTGCTGCCCTAGCAATTGCTAAAAAATGTAAAACTGCATTTGTTGACCCACCGAGTGCAACTACTGTTGTAATAGCATTTTCAAGAGATTTTTTATTAATTACATCAAGAGGTTTAATATCTAATTCAATTAATTTCCTCATCACTTTACCTGTTTCAATAGAAACAGTATTTCGTTTATTATCATTTGCAGGTATTGACGAAGAAAAAGGTAAAGACATACCAAGGGCTTCAATTGCAGATGCCATCGTATTAGCAGTATACATACCTCCACAAGCTCCAGAGCCTGGACAAGATTTCTTGATAATTTCTTTATATTCTTTTGAATCAATTTTACCAGACACCTTTCCACCCCATGCTTCGAAAGCTGATACTATATCTAATTTTTTATTTTTATGACAGCCCGAATCTATTGTGCCGCCATAAAGTAATATTGAAGGTCTGTTCAAACGAATCATTCCCATTAGTGCTCCAGGCATATTTTTATCACATCCTACGACTGTGATTAAACCATCATAACTCATAGCCTGAACAACCGTTTCAACAGAGTCTGCAATAATATCTCTTGAAGGTAATGAATATCTCATACCAGGAGTTCCCATAGAAATCCCATCACTAACTCCAATTGTATTGAAAATTAAACCTACAAAATCAACTGAATTTACCCCCTTCTTAACATCTTTAGCAAGATTATTTAAGTGCATATTACAAGGATTGCCTTCATATCCAGTGCTAGCAATACCAATTAAAGGCTTATTAAAATCATCATCAGTAAAACCAATTGCATAAAGCATGGCTTGAGCTGCAGGCTGTGAATTATCCTGAGTAATAATACTACTATACTTATTTAACTTCTTCATTTTATTAAAAAAAAAGAAATTATCTACTCAAAACAGGTTGCATAGATAATTCATATCTATAAAGAAAAACTTTTTCTTTAATTAAAAAAAGAATAATTGATAAAATTTACAGACTGTAAATCAGCCTTAATGTTACAAATCTTGGCTGAATAAAATATTCATTGGTACTTACCGATATATTTGAAACATTTGATTGACTTTGAGATTTTGTGTCCAAAAGGTTAGTCGCTCTTAATTCAAATTCCCATTTACTATCTTTATTTTTTCTGTATGAAACTGCAGCATCAAAGAACTCATAGTTATTTATAAGAGAATTTTGGTCTTTAAAATTAGTAACGGAATAATTAGTTCTGAAAGTAAACGATTTTAATATTAGTGCATCGATTTCTAAAAACGGACTTTCAGTAAAATATTTTGTTTCTAAATCCCCTATATTAGTTTCACTAATAGTATACTTCATACCAGCTTCAATATTAGGCGCATTCTTGAAAAGTGTCCTGATAGATGCATTGTAATTCTGAGAAAAAGATTCACTTAAACTTGGGCTTGAAGTATCTCTTATGTACTGATTAAATTTTGAAAAATTAAAATTTGAACCAGCAGTTCCTCTTATTTTTCCAAAGGATCTTTGATATCTTCCATAGAATGATAAATTTTCATCAGCGAAACCTGAATTAAAAGGTCTACTAGTTGCAATTACACTTTCAAAACTTGTCAAATTTCTTATTTGGTCAATTGACTTATTATAATTAACTCCAGCATATACATTGGTATAGTTAAAAAGATTAAAACTATAATAATTTAAACTTATGTTATGAGATATAGCATTTTGCAAATCTTGAGCTCCACTAAAAATTGAATTGTAATTATTTAAAACTAAACCCCGTGCAATTTTTGTAACATCAGTAAATTGTGTTCTCATTGCGTAATTAAGCCTAATTGATTCGCTATCTTTTAACTGAATAATCATATTAAAATCCGGTAGTAATTTGAAAAAAGATTTTTTATATGAACTTCTAAAATCAACAGAATCATACTGAGTATTTTCAGAATTATATGCATGAGCTGTAAACCCTGGGCTTATGGTAAATTTACCGGTTTTTAATCTGTAGTGAAGTCCCAAATAAATATCATTGAATAGGTAGTTAACCTCATTATAATCCAAACCATCATTTACTAGTGGGGTTGGATTAAATATATTTTCACTAGAGTCAGAAAGAAACTGGAAAATTTCTGAATCAAATTTTTGATTACTATAAATTGTTCCAACTGTAAGATTGATATCACTTTTTATATTTAGGATATTCCAATAATCAACTTTTGCATCTAATTGATTCGATTTTACTCTTTTTTCTTGAGCAATGTTATAATAAGGAAGTGAATTATCTAACCCTAGACCAGAAGCAGTAATTTGATAGTTATTATTATTTTCTAAAATAGCATTATAAAAAGGATCTTCATCTTTTAAAAGATGCTGCGCCTCTAATGCAAAAATATTTTTCTCATCTAAAGTGTAGTAATAATTCAAATTTTGATTTATGCTATAAGTTTCAGCTTTATCTACCTGATCTATTTCACCAATTACTGATGATAAATAATTTTGATCTTGATTTTCGTTAGTTAATCTACCTAACACCTCATAGTCAAGCTGATTGTTAACATTAGGATTATATTTCAATGAAAATTTACCAATACCTAGCTCACTAATTTGTGTAGTATTTGTTTGGGTATTCTCATCTGGAATATCTTGTGTTAACCCAACATATTGAGTGGTGTTATTCTGCTGAATCTCTGTTTCACTATTTGTCAAAATAAGAAAAGCTGAATAGTCAATTTTTTTCGAGGGTGAGAAACTTGAATTTATAGCTACAAACTCTGTATTTATGTCTTTTGCTCTGTTATTTTGAAGCTGTAAAAAACTCAAATTATTATTCCCAAGCGAAATATTAGTACCACTTTTTCCACTTGGTCTATTAAATCCTCCCGAAAAATTCCAATAATCTCTTCTTGTAAATGCCTGTTCACCAATATTATTTAAATCGCCTATTACATTAATACTATAATTTGGACTGTAATAGAACAACTTAGGCTGAAAAATATGCAGGTCCAGATTTTGATTTTGTGTATCGCCAGGTGATTCACCTGCACCTGCAAGTATATTCCCAAACCAAAATTTATCTTTTCCTTTTTTTAACTTAATATTAATGGCAATATTATCTTGATTATTTTGTACTGAACTAAGTTGACCAACTTCTGCATAATTCTTTAAAATTTGAACCTTATCAACAGCGTTTGAAGGAATATTCTTGGAAGCAATTTTAGAGTCTCCGTCAAAAAAGTCTTTTCCTTCAACCATAATTTTTGTGACAGCTTTCCCCTCAACTTCAATTTCACCATCATCGTTAATTTCAACACCTGGTAAGTTTTTTAAGACATCTTCTAATTTTCTTTCAGTACCAGTTTTAAAAGAATCAGCGTCATATACAAGTGTATCTCCGCTTACAACAACCGGCATTTCATAAATTAATTCAACTGCATCAAGTTGATTGTCTTGTCTTAACGAAAAATCCTTAACAATATCATTTTCACTAGTCTTAAACATCTGTGAAAAAGTAGCCATTCCAATATAACTTACCTGAAGATTATATGAGCTATTCTTTTTTAATGATAATCTATAATTCCCCTCATTATCCGACATAGCGAAGGTCTCTAAAGTATTAGATTCAGAGTCGATTAAAATTATATTTGCCAATTCAAGAGGAGATCCAATAGTATCGGTTACTTTACCGCTCATTTTAATTTGAGAATGGATAATTGTAAATGAAAATAGAAATAATAGTAGAAGTTGTTTTTTCATTTTTTTAATTTTTTAGTGATAATTGATACATTTCTTTTGGAACTCTAGGATTCATCAATTTGAACCATAATACAGGGATAAAAGACAATAAAATACTAGTAGGATATCCAAAGGGTAATTGTGGTGATTCCTCAATTGATTTTAAATTTTGGAACTTAGTCTCTGCAATTCTATGATGATCACTATGTCTTGTAAGTTCATAAAGCACTATTCTGCCTAAAATATGATTGGAATTCCATGAATGTTTTGCTTGAACCCTTTCATACCTTCCAGATTCTAATTTTTTTCTTAACAAGCCATAATGTTCAATATAGTTTACACACTCAAACATTAAAATAGAAAAAAGAGCAACTAGCAAAGTAAGAATTAAACCGTTAACAGAAAAAACGATAAATACAATCAATAGATATATTAATTGAATAATTGAATACCAAAACATATCATTATAAATTGAAAAAAAAGAAATATTTTGTTTATTCAGCCTTATTTTCTGAATCTTAATTGCCCCTAAAAGCTCTCCTCTTATTGCACTTATCCAAAAAGAATACAAAGGTTGATTATATTTTGCTGTAACAGCATCATCTTTAGTAGCAACATTTAAATGATGACCATAATTATGTTCTAAATAAAAGTGCATATAGAGAGAAGGAATTAAAAGAAATTTGCCCAAAAATCTTTCAAATGTTTTAGTTCTATGACATAACTCATGGGCAACATTAATACCGTTTGATACCACAACTAAACCCATAGAAATTATGGCTCCCAAGAATTCTATTGATAATAATTCATAATTTATAACTTTTGTCAATGCATAAGTTAATAACCCAAAAACAAGAGGAATATTTAGATACAACATTATATCAAAAATCCAATGAACAGATTTGTTTTGTCTTGCAGTTTCCATTTCATCTATCTTAAAAAATGTAAGTATGATTTCTATGAAAGGTATTATAATAAATATATACAGGGGTGTTATAAACAAATAGTAGCCTTCAAAGTAGAAACCAATTAATGCAGAAAAAGGAATAGAATATGCCATTAAATACTTAAAGTCACTAAATAAAAAACTATTAAACCACTTTGTGGAGCTATTGTGCATAATTATATTTTAGTTTTTTCTTATTGACTTAGATCTTCCACCTCTCCACATATCTCTCATTTCCTTGACCTTTACTTCAACAATATTTTCAAATTCATTTTTTGTGACAAATTCCCCTTTTGTAGGTGCAGATATTTCTATTCTTTTTTCAGGATTCATTACAACTTTAGTACATAACATTACCGTGCTTTCTGTTGTCAATTCTAAAATTAGTCCTGGAAGTCCACCGTACTCTGCTGGACCATGACTAACAGGAATTTGAGGGGTATACCAAGCAGTAATAGTCTCAATTTCTGCATTTATAACAACCTCATCAAGCTTTTCTGTTTTTGTATTTGTTTGGGTATCTACGGAAGTTTTATCAGTTGCTTTATCATTACTTTTTTTTGATTCCTTTTCCGAATTTCTCCAAACACTAGTCATTGTTTTTGGCTTCTTAATCTGAGCGGTTGCTTTAAAACATAAATAGTTTCCTATCATTTTTTGTTCTTTTTGCATTACCCATTTGGTGTTATCCTGGTTATTAGAAACTAAGAACTTTTTACCCATAAATTCTGTACTTTGAAGGGATTTTTTTGAAACTACATCCTTATAAATAGGTCCTCCGGCAGATGACATCATCCTTCCCCAATTTCTTCCTCCACCACTACCAGGAGCATCTAATCTCTCCTCTTGTTTATAAATGGATTTAGTCTTGTCAAAAGTTAAAATATAAACAGGCTCTAGAAAAGGCTTCATTCTTTCTTTCATGTTTTTCTTTTGCTCAGCAGACATTCTGTCTCCCCAAGACCCAAAATCCATAGCAGTTTGAGTTTTATAAAATGCCTGGCCTTGAAATTCTTGTGAAAACAAATTAAAACTAACTAGAAGAATTACAGCAAATAGAACTTTTTTCATTTTATTTTTTTTTAAATATAGATATTGGGCGTTTTTAGCACTGTTAATATCAAGTTAAATTAATCATAATATTTTTGTACATTAATATTATGCGATTAAAATTATTGTTTCTTTTTATTTTTTTAAATTCTTTTTTAGCTTATAACCAGATTACTTTAGATAAAATTGATAATATCAAAATCAATGATAGTTATCAATTAATTTCAATTGATAACATAGGGGAATTATATTTTTTAGAAGATGATATGTTAAGAAAAGGAGAGGATTATGTTTTTTCAGATTCATCGATAGGCCCTCTCAGTAAAGTTGATTTTTATAACAACTTTAAGCTCAAATTATGGTATTCAAATTATAACACCCTTGTAATTCTTGATAATTTTTTAAACGAAATAACGAGAGTCAACTTTAATGAAATCTCATCATTATATGAAATTTCTGACATATCATCTGCAAATGAAAATAATATTTGGGTATTTGACGAATCCGTTACGAGGATAAAAAAATTTGATTTTTTTAAAAAATTGTTCATTGATAATATAGAGACTCAGATTGACGGAAAGTTGATGGATATGAAAAGTAATTATAATTATTTATGGGTTTTGACAAAAAATTTTCTTTATAAAATTAATTATAACGGTTTGATAATTTTTAAAACAGAAAATAAAAATGAATTCTCTAGACTAGGATTTTATAAGAATGATGTTATTCTGTCAAATAATATGGAGTTATTTCATTTTAAAAATGAAGAGGAATTATTTATAAAAATTAATCTTGAAAAATTATTTATAAAAGATTTTTTCGTAATCGATGAAACCTTGTATATTTATGACAAGGATCATTTAAATAAATATTTAATTTTAACATATTAAAATGCACATAGCTATAGCAGGAAATATTGGTGCAGGTAAAACCACATTGACAAAATACCTTGCAAAACATTACAAATTTAACAGAGAACTAGAAGATGTAGTCAAGAATCCATATCTAGATGATTTTTATAATCAAATGGAAAGATGGAGTTTTAACCTTCAAATTTATTTTTTAAATAGCAGATTTAGACAAGTTAAAGAAATTCGCAAAAAAAATAAGAATGTCATTCAAGATAGGACAATCTATGAAGACGCTAATATCTTTGCTCCAAATTTACATGCAATGGGTCTGATGACTAATCGTGATTTTGAAAACTATAAATCCTTGTTTGATTTAATGGAGGAAAATGTTGCACCACCTGACATATTAATTTATTTAAGAAGTAGTATTCCAAACCTTGTCTCACAAATACATAAAAGAGGAAGAGAATATGAAAATTCTATAAGCATAGAATATTTAAGTAGATTAAACGAGCGATATGAAGCTTGGATACATAATTACAAGAAAGGTGAACTTTTAATAATTGATATTGATGATTTAGATTTTGTTGAAAACAATGAAGACCTAAAAAAAATTATATCCTTAATTGATAAAAAGATGAAATAAAAAAAAGGCCTCAAATTGAGGCTTTTTTTTATTTAATTTCTTGACTTAGAATATTGATTAATAAATGAGATTTTATCTCCTTCAAATCGAAATGATTCCATCCAACTTTGCTGTGCAATAACATCCCCGTTATCATTTACAACTTTTCCATTATCCCACAAAAGAACCCATTCATCGCCATTGTCTCCTGTAACAGCAAGATTTACAGCAACATTGTAGTCTTTAATATTAACACCTGAATAAGTATCAGAAATATGTTTAATAGCAGATTCCTTTCCTTCAATCGATGAACCATCAGAAAGATTAAAAACAACATCTTCTGATAAATATTCTGCAACTTTTTTATAATCTTTTGCTATTAAATCTCTTACCATGGATTGTACAATCAATACTTTCTTCTCACTACCCATTTCAAAAGTGTCAAGATAAGTAGCGTCATATATGTAAGGAGTAGCTATATCTTCAGTTTCATGTGTTCCATGACCTCCTAAAATTGGAGCAATAACCAAACCTATTAGACAGGTAAGCTTAATTAGAATATTCATTGAAGGACCAGACGTGTCTTTGAAAGGATCTCCAACTGTATCACCAGTAACAGATGCCTTGTGCGCATCGGATCCTTTAAACGTCATTTCTCCGTTAATTTCAACGCCTGCTTCAAAAGATTTTTTTGCATTATCCCAAGCACCACCAGCATTGTTTTGGAAAATTGCCCATAAAACACCACTAACGGTAACACCAGCCATATATCCTCCAAGCATCTCTGCAATTAATTGATTTTCTAATCCAAATAACATTGGTAGAACAGTAATTATAATTGGTGTTCCGATTGTTAAAATTCCCGGAAGCATCATTTCTCTTAGAGATGCCTTTGTTGAAATATCAACACACTTATCGTATTCTGGCTTTGCTTTCCCTTTCATAATTCCAGGGATTTCTTTAAACTGTCTTCTTACCTCATACACCATTTCCATAGCAGCCTTTCCTACGGCATTCATAGCTAAAGCTGAAAATACCACAGGTACCATTCCACCGATAAATAACATTGCTAAAACTGGAGCTTTGAATATATTTATACCCTCAATCCCGGTGAATGTTACATAAGCTGCAAACAATGCAAGTGAAGTAAGTGCAGCTGAAGCAATTGCAAAACCTTTTCCAGTAGCAGCAGTAGTGTTACCAACTGAATCCAATATATCTGTTCTTTCTCTAACAATAGGATCTTGACCACTCATTTCAGCAACACCTCCAGCGTTATCAGAAATTGGTCCAAATGCATCAATTGCTAATTGCATACCAGTTGTAGCCATCATAGCTGAAGCAGATAATGCAACTCCGTAAAATCCTGCAAATGCATATGCCGCCCAAATTGCTGCAGCAAATAAGATAACCGATCCAAAAGTTGAAATCATACCCGTTGCTAAACCAGCAATAATATTTGTGGCTGCTCCAGTACTTGATTTTTGAACAATTTCAAGAACAGGTTTTTTACCCAATCCCGTGTAATATTCAGTAATTGCTGAAATAAACCATCCAACGATTAAACCTGTTAATGTTGCATAGAATACATTCATAGAAGGAATTTCTTTTAATCCTTCACCAAAAAATTCCATATTTAAAGTTCCTGGAAGCATATAATCTACAAGGAAAAAACAAGATATTGCAACCAACACAATTGAGATGCCATTTCCTTTGTTAAGAGCACCCATAACTTCATCCTCTTTTGCATCGTTAGAATTAATTTTTACAAATAATGTACCTATTAATGAAATTATAATACCAACACCTGCAATAGCCATAGGTAGTAAAATTGGTCCGATTCCTCCAAAAGCATCTTCGATAGAACCGCCCATATCTACTATCACATAATTTCCAAGAACCATTGCAGCTAGCACAGTTGCTACATATGATCCAAATAAATCAGCACCCATACCAGCAACATCTCCAACATTATCTCCAACATTATCAGCAATTGTAGCTGGATTTCTAGG
>Ga0115013_10000481_pt1 | contig 24235 bp, 18 predicted proteins | sample SouAtlMetagenome_2_FD_88686 | JGI IMG/M metagenome (GOLD analysis project Ga0115013, IMG submission 88686) | Marine eukaryotic phytoplankton communities from Atlantic Ocean - South Atlantic ANT15 Metagenome | ecosystem: Environmental > Aquatic > Marine > Oceanic | place: South Atlantic Ocean...
CCCCCCCCCCCCCCCACACACACAACTTGCAGCCATGTGGGCGCCCCCCGCCAGCCACCACCCTTGCGCGGGCCCAGAACCCCACACCAAAGGGTGGCTCACCGAGGCTGTGTACCCCCTCACCCCACATGGCACCACTGCATGGTGGGCTCGAGCAGCCCAGGCAGCAGGTGGCAACCCCACTGCTTGGGGCAACAAAAGGGGGCTGGCGCCAAGAGGCACTGCACAGGGGTGGGCAGTTGTTGCTTTACCCATACCACTGCCACAAACTAAGGAATGCACAGGTCAGATTTTGGGGCACCGGGCAAATGTGCCTGCATCTCCAAATGTTTTTGGCAACAATGGATCCAACAAAAATTTTGAAAATAATGTGAGGGCTTCCCTTCCGTGTGTGCCCAGCGAATGAAGCATGCAAAGTCAGCAGAAAGAAGAATTTAAAAAAAAAATTGATGGCTGTGACGAAGTCTCATCTTTTCAGAGCACGAACACCACACAATCCTCGCTAAACGTAAAGTCATACGGGACTAACCGTAGAAACGGTACAGGACAGACATGCACGTCAGGCTGCTCACATCAGCGAGAAGACCCCTCAACTCATCAATCAACGCATATGTGGTCGTAGATTTGAGGCTAGCAAAGAAAAAGTTCTACCCGTGTCGTTCGTGTACGAACCTACTAGATATCGTAGGCGAATTCAAAGAATTGAACATCACTTCAATTACTTCATTATTACTCATTAATCTTGGAATCCACCTCCAAGTAAAACGGTACAGGAGGATAACATTGAATCATCACAAATCATAACCAATACAATCTATAATGATTTCGCGAATCCACCTTCTATCAAGCTTCATCCTTATTGCTACATCCTTTCTAAAACAAGGTGCGGAGGGATTTTCTAACGTTGCACCATCGAAGGCATACGGACAACAAATCCAAAACCAGCAGCAAGCTCTGAGCAGTAGCACGTTAAACGAGTTTGATGTAGAGGCATTAAAAGAATTGAAAACAACCAGCCAGCGCAAAGGTGCCTCTGCCTCTCCCACGTCATCCTACGGGAGGAGTAACTCGGATGAACTCAATCTCATGAAATCACCGGGAATCGAATCAGAATTCCCAACACGAAAAATAAAGGCGACTGTTCGGGAGACGGGAGCTGATAGCATGAAGTACTATATCAAAAGCATGTGCAATCATGAACTGCTGAATAAAAACGAAGAAATTATTCTTGCCCGTGAAATTCAAATATTGCTGAAATGGGAAAAACAGCGAGAAAAGCTGGAGGAAGAATTACTACGGTAAGTGAGAGGACGCTGTTTCTTTCGTTGTGTTTTCCAGTCTTTGTAAAGATAGTTCTCTGACACCGAAATACTGCTTCTTTAAAACAGACCTCCAACATATGCAGAGTGGGCTACATCGATACAGGCGAACATGACTGTTCCGGAGCTCAAAAAGCAAATCCGCCGTTCTCTCCGAGCCAAGACAGCTTTGACAGAGTCGAACATTCGACTAGTGATCTCCATAACAAAGCGTTATCAGAATAGGGGCATGGCGTTTCAAGATTTGGCGCAAGAGGGTATTCTGGGACTGACTAAGGCCTGCGAAAAATTTGATCCCGAACGTGGTTTCAGGTTCAGTACTTACGCGACTTGGTGGATCAAGCAAAGCATCATGCGAGCCATCGCTGACCAGGGCCGGACTATTCGACTACCGGTACATATACACGACCAACTAAGTTCTCTCCGAAAGGCTGAGAGAGAATTAAGATCTGATCTCGGAAGACAACCCTCAGCTGCAGAGGTCACGGAAAGAACCGGTCTTACTTCGGATCGAGTTGATTTTCTAAACCGCGTTTCACAACAATCTATTTCCATGGAGCAGCAACTCACCTCTACAAAACTGAAAGGGTCTAGCGCCGGCGTAGGAGTAGATGGTGGTGGAATTACGTATGGTGACCTCATGGGAGATCCGGATCAAAAACCAGTTGACCAAGCTTCGTACCAAATGTTGAAAGACGACCTTTCGCGATTGATTTGCACACTCAATTCGCGCGAACAAGCTGTCATTCGAATGCGATTCGGACTCGACGATGGCAGACCCAAGACGTTAGAGGAAATCGGAAAGCGATTCTCAGTAACACGCGAACGCATACGGCAAATCGAAGCGCGGGCCCTGCACAAGCTTCGGCAGCCGTACCGAAACCATTCCGTCAAATGCTATGTTAAAGAGTACTCATAGGCACCTTACTCTCGCTATAGAATCGAGCAACTGACCGTTATGCACAGATCTGGTTGCCATAAATCCTTGTATTAATAGATATATAATATGCAATTGTCAAGCTATTGTCTCATTCTACTGCAGTAGTAGTAACGATAAACTATATCGTCTATATCATTGGAAGGGGAAGCAGTTGACGTTTCTTTGTAGTCGTATCTAAAACTGCATTCTATTTCGTACCCTATCTTTGTTCAACTATTAAACAATATGTATCAAAGATTCTTCGATCAACTAATGGACAAACTCCGGAGACAAAATTTCAAGCAGGAACTACCGCTTTGGAAAAACCCTGGAGGAAATAGCTTAATTAATGGAGGGAAAGGATGAGCTTTTGGGAACTGTTGCTATTCATTTTTATTTCACAAATATATTTGCAGCACAATTCACCAATGTATATTTTGAAATTTCAGTTTTTGGGTGTCCTAGTTACAGCAATTAATATCTTTCGCACCAATTACATTGGAGATACTTCTGAAATATTGATCATCGGTGCCGCCTCCCTAGCTTCACGATCAAGTTTTCTTTCCTCTGAGATAAGATACCTCAAATGTTTAAGCTTACTCTCTGCTATTTCGTCCTCACTACGTGACCACGCATTTACCAACGTGGTCAGTGTTACGATATTTGGTTGAAGCTCGTCATCACCAGATGCTAGATACTTCTCTCGCATTCTATTGTATACCTTTTCAGCACGATGTGCTCCTTCTCCAGAAGGGCACCATGCGTGTGCATCAATCACAGAATTGTAACTGATGCTATCTGGTTTTAAGCTCGTATCATCCGCTTCGTAGTATAATTCCTCCATGAAGTTGAGATAAGTCTCTGCGCGTTCGGCGGAACCTTCCTGCCGCGAGTTTGCCCACACTCCAATGATCGAGTTTATTGTTACCTGATCTGGTCGGCAACCCTTATCACCAGCTTTATATCGTTCGTTCATTCGCTTCAAAATTGCCTCTGCATGTTGTGGTGCATCTGTACAATTCGATAACTTCCAGGCAAGAATTACAGCATTGTAACTCCGACTTGTTGGGGAGAGTTCGATATCACCAGCACGTCTACGGGTTTCGAGTTCATCCAAGAGACTCTCTGCCCGAACTGCTCCTACTCTCCCCTGTTTTGATCTCGCTAAACCATCCATGACTGCATTGTAGTACAGTGTAGTTGGCTTAGCATACATCTTCCCCTGCTTGTATAGACTTTTTGTCCGTTGTAACAATTCTTCGGCTAATTTTGCACCCTCTTGAGATGCACTTTTTGCATATGCTTGCAATACCGCACTGTAAAGTAACTTTGTAGGTCGAAGATGGTCGTCACCGGACGCAAAACCTTCTTCCACTTCTTTCAAATATTTCGTTGCCTTTTCTGCTGCCTCACGTGGACGAGTTTTGGTGAAGATATTGATCAAATAAGCATATGTTGTTGCATCTGGTCGCACAATCTTTAGACTCCCCTGTTCTTCTTGCTGTATATTCATCTCTTCAATCATTTGCATTGCTCTCTCAGGCACACGTGTGTCCCTCATCTTCGAAAGAAGATAGAATATTGTCGAGTACGTAGCAGTGCTGGGCAACAACTCTGAATTTTTCGTCTTTTCATAAAGTGTGCGCATCCTTTTGACAATTTCGTCAACTTCATCTAAGCTGGTCTTACTTACATCCTTACTCTTGGAGATGGCATGAATCAGACTCGTGAACGTCTTTTCGGTTGGCATGAACCTTTCATGATCAATAGGTTCGCCATCTGGTGATACTGATGACGTGACTGATATTTTATATAATCCCTCGAGCTCCTGAAAGAGGGCAAGAGCTCTTGTGGCATTGCCCACATTAGCATGAGCGGCTATCACAGAAGTATATGAGATCTTATCAGCCATGTCGTTTTGTTTCATGGAATGTAGAAGGGACTCTGCATGATCTTTCTTTCCTTGTTTGGCAAATAAGTGAATAAGCGTATTGAGAAATGTTGTATTTGGGCCCTCGCCGGCATATTCCTTCATACGATTGATTAGTTCCATAGCTCGATCAATTTCTATTCCAGCTTTTGCATAGCTATATAGAACAGAAGTGTAGGCCACAACGTCTGGACGAATAGACGGGTTCTGCGGCGAACCTTGCTCCATTTGATACAGCAATTCTTCCGCTTTCTCGGCAGCCATGGTTAGATTAGTCGCACCAGAACCACGACAGTATGCATCGATACAAGTAGAAAACGATATTCTATCAGGGCGTAAGGCTTCTTCGTCATTCTCTTGCATGAGATTTAGTAGCTTGTGAGCCTGCAATGCGCCATTTTTTGATCTCGCCCAAGCTTTCAGACAAATATTATAGGAAAACTTGGTAGGCTGAGGAAGGGAGCTTGATGTTGTTGCACCAAGGCTGTTTTTCATTTTCCGATTCCTTTCTTTATTTTCTTCCAATCTCGTTAGTATGACCTGAGCTCGTCTCCCGGCATCGTCATCTCCACTCAATGACCAACAATCCATTACTGCGTTATGACAAACGTCGGTCGAGATTTTCATTGTCCTTTCCATCTGTTGCAATAGCTCCTCGGCTCTAAGCGCGGCGCGTCTTTTCCCACCACTCTTGGCATATGCATTCAACACATTGCTGTAAGAATAAGAATCGGCTCGAAGTGCGTCATGGTTTGTCCCTCTATTTTTATTCTTTCTGACATCATCCGATGTCTTCAAAAGGAACTGCAGAAGTTCGTCTGCACGGGCTGCACCCTTCATGCTGCGTTGTCGGGCCCACGCACTCAGTATTAAGTTGAAAGAAAATGTATCGTAATCATCATGAGTCTCACTCCCCGATACTCTCTCAAGAAGCAACTTCTCCACATCCTCTACAATCTCTATTGGTGGCACGTAGTTCCTCTTTGATTTTACATTTGACTGAATATTCTTTTCCTGTCCCTCATTATTTGATAGCGCCGACTCCTCAGAGAGAAGCCGAGAAAGTTGTTTATTAAATTCGACGGCCTCTGCAGAAAGATGTTTCTTTTTGACCTTTTGCTTTCGGTTTTTATGATGGGGATTGTGATTTGATTTTGTGCTCTCGCTCCTTTTTAGTTCTTGCTGTTTCTTTCTGGACTCTGAATTTTCTTTTTGCTCGTTGTTGTCATTTCTTACACAATAACCCCCGACCGTGTGTTTCCGTGGAGGCAAATGTTGAGCGAGTGGCGTCGTGGTTGCTAGTCGGAGAATACTTTGTTGGTTTCGTATGAACGAGAATGATCGGGATGTCCTTGAAAGGCACAAGAAGGTACAAAAGAAGAACACGCGTTGACAATTATATGATCTTTTACGACGAGAGGATGGAAGATGCCAATGTTGACATCGATCATTTTTGTTCATAGTGTTCATTGCTTTTTACAAAGATGACGATCACATCAATTGTAATCTTTGGTTTCTATGTAACACTTTATGGCACCAGGGGTATTGTAGCATCACTAATACACAAAAAGATGAAGTTGTTCAGAAAAGTGTTTCGTCAATAATTATTCCAGATGAACTGTCAATATAAACTTCAGCTGATGAATGGTCTGTCGCAGAAGTAGGTAAACGGAAAACTGCCTTGGTACTAAAATAGTATTTTCAGTATGATTTTTTTGACCATTTTGTCTTCTCGAGGATAGGATGATTTGAAAAAAGCGATGTCGCAGAATGATGACAAATTGATGATCAACAAAAGCGTCGTCATAGAATCAGTTTTGATTCTGAAACATCATTTCAACTGTCCGAGAAAAATTGAATTATGAATGAGGAAATCTTCCTTCCATACCATAGCCACTTGCCGCAACACATTCAAGATGACTTTGAACAAAACGAGGTCGTGATGTTGCGCAGTGACACGAATTGGTGCCTCAACTTCGAGTCTTTTGTTGAACATTCAAAAAACAAATGCATATTTGTTACGCCAGACACGGCAATAAGTCAACGCAACAACCCGTCGCACCACGGTTACAGCATAGACGTCATTGTTAGCTTATCTACCGCAACAAATGAAAGGACGTTTCACATATCGGGTGTTGGCGCCGAGGAAACTTCACCATCCCTTAATTTTCTATTACAATTAATTTTGGAAAGTGGCAGCAACAGTGTGACAAGCGAGGGGGAAATTAGCAATATCACAAAAGTGGTCATAAAATGTTTCGCCACAACACCCCGACAACAACTTGGTTTTCTGGATCTCTCTCCAACAAAAAGAGGACAGAAGCGCAAGACCGCTTTGTTGGCACAACCCTCTAGTTCTCAAAACAGAATTGAGGTCGACTTTCGATTCTTATCTCTGAAAGCGTCTCATTGTCAACTCTTATTTGATGAAAATGCGGATATTTTTTCTTGCGTTAAGCTCAGTCAATGTGAGGTTGACGAATGGAATTCTAATGACGACGATTCAAAACCCGATAACGGAACCACAAGCTTAAACATGACGAAAGCTCGATTACCACAGAAATTGGTTCTTAGTTGTACCCAAAAAGAATTTCGAAAGTTTGCGAAAGGGCGAGCACTAATATCAAACAGGACATCGATCTGTGAATTACATCTGGTTTTACATTTCATGTTGGCAGAATCGGATGTGCAACATTTGCTATCCATAATACAGAACAATAAACGCCTGAAATCTTTGAGTATTGAGATTCTGGACCTCGACGACAAGACGTGGACATGCATCTGCAAGTCTCTCCATGGCAATCGTAATCTACGAAGTCTCCAGATAGCATACACCGAGAAGTTTGTTGATAGCTATCGTCGTTTGACTCCAGAGCGCCGGCACAGTCGTACAAATGATGTCTTGAAGCTACTTGAGGTCAATAAGACGCTTCAGGAATTCAACTGGCCTAAGTTCCAGCAGGACGAAAGTTTAATTCCTCGTATTGAGCGCCTTCTGATGGGAAACAAGGGAGAATCTCTTTCAGATTGTTCGGCAACAACAACAACTTGAAATTTATTGGAAGAATTCAAAATACAAGGGGAGCAATGCTATAGATCTTGATCCTATTTAATATACCAAATATAGCTCATTATAATGCTACTCATGTGGATTTGAAGTTACACCAATTTAGTATCGATATGTTCCCGTCTACTCTATCCCGATGTTGCGGTCATAGTCACGGACAGCTTTCGTCATCATCATCTAGCGTCGTTTTCAAGAAATCTAGCATTTCGTTCACATAGACTGCTTTCGTCGGAAACAAATGGCCTTTTTCATGCATAATCATTCGGCCATTTCCTCCTGTCTCACACAGATGTTTGACAGAATTCACAGACACCATTTGGTCCGTTTCTCCCGCAAAGTGAAGTTTTGGGATTTCTTTTCCGCGCTCTTGAATTGCCAACGATTCTTCCCCTTGTAGTTCTAGAATGAACTGATCTGCTGACTCAAATGGTTCCGGCCGAAAAGGTGACCCGGCCGTAACAACCGCACGGACCGTCGGAAAGGCGCCCATCAGTACCATCGCAGTTCCTAATGCAAGCATATTTACGTTTTTTTAGCGATACATCAATGACTTTGAAACAAGCAAAATACCATAGCGTGGTCCTTTCTTACCTAAGAGTCCACCCTGGGAAAATCCAATAATTGCATCGTAATCTTTGCCTTCGATAGACTTCATCACATACTCAAAGGTCTCTTTCACATTAGATTGTGGATTTCCCGTGGATTCGTCTCTAGTCCACCATTCTAATTGACGCGGTGGTAATGTTTGATTTGCGTTGTCGTTGCCAACCGCTGTTTTGATTTCAAATGGAGCGTCTAAAAAGTCTAAGTCGTACACTCTCTCGAGTTTCCTTCGAGCACCTGCAATTTTGTTGGACATCATAGATCCCGATTGACATCTGCCGTGGAGGCAAAGCACTCTCTTTTTGGTTGTAGCTACAGCAGCCGAAGAGGTCGCCATCGTGCTACTAGTCCCAACCGTCGGGCTTTTGTTGCTCATTGCCATAAAGGAAAACGCCTGATAGATGAATCGCATGCCTCGACAACGAATTTCGACGTATTTTGTCGCTCGAAAAGCCTTCAGAGATACACCCTGTCTGCTGCTTCTATATGTTTGGGACACGGAAATATATCAAATCTGGCGGATGAAGATCTTGGGCCTTCCTTCTATGGTTGCTATGGTGATTTGCTTCGACAAGAGCTTGGGGGATAACTTGTGTTTGGGTAGGGTTCCTATTCGTGTAGCACTCGAATGATGGGAAAGAAAATTCGAAAAATGATGAGAGTTTCGTTTGTGTGTTTGGTGATGACGATCGGCAGTTTCTTATTTTTGGAAGGAAGTATTCGATTCAAACGATTAAGATTCTAAACATGCATCAAATCACCAACTAAAAATAAAAAATAAATTTGTGAGATCAGTTCTGATGTGCAATTACAAATTCCGCCGTCTGTGTCTATTAAGCGAAACCAACACCGTTCTGTCCTGCTAGCCTAATTGTCGAAAGTGTGTGTGGATATACGAACAGCATCAAATTCTCTAACCAACAATTGACATCTTCTCAAGATGATGCTTAGAGAAAACCTTCTCATGCAGACCCTGTGGGATTGGGGAGATCGCCTTCTGGCGTCGGGCGAGGACTCATTTGGATTTCATATCGAATTCATGGATTTGTTCGCAACTCTTGTGTACTTTGCCTGTATCTATCTTATGGGACAGTTTGCTTCCCGCGTGCTGCAGATGCCGAGTTTGGTGGGAGAGATTTTCTGTGGTATCCTCCTGGGACCGCCTCTTGCTGGATTTGTTCCCGATTCCATCGAGGAAGCCTTGGTTTTGATAGGCGAGGTAGGGTGAGTCACTTCGGAAACGAAATCCTGAACGGGAGTGTCGGGTCCTCTGATAATTCACTCAATCGTTTTCTTATTCCTTTTCGACCTTTTGTTTTTGTGTCTGGTGAATTTATCCATGTCCATGTCATGAATTGTATCACAGCCTAATTTTGCTGGTTATCGAAGCTGGAATCGATATCGATATGGCCGTTATGAAACTTGTTGGAACGAGAGGTCTGATGATTGCAGTAGTTGGTAGTTTTCTTCCAATCGCCGTTGGTGTTCTCATTGCGTGGATTGTTAAAGTCGGCGATTGGAAAGCTATTCTTGCTTCCGGTTCTGTATTTGGCCCTACATCTCTTGGAATCGCCTTAAATGTCTTGAAAGGAGGTAAGACTTAGTCTTTATATCGTGTGCAAATTTGCCGACCTCATCGCAATCCAATCACTCAGATCTGACAATCCTGACTATTTATGTATATTAGGCGGTGTTCTGAATACGTAAGTACATTGTATTTCTTGTTCTCATTCAGAAATATTGGACAGCGTCCACAATTTTTTACTGAAAGTGGTGTTTCTTTACTTTGATACCTAAAGTCCGGTGGGGCAAATGATTATTGCGGCTGCAGTGGTCGACGACATGATCGCCCTCGTTGTTTTGTCGCAGCTAGAAGGCCTGGTTGGAACCATCACTGTCGCCGGTATTCTTATTCCGATCGTTAGCGCTCTTTTGTTTCTGATTGTCGGTGGATATGTCGCTGTCTTTGTCTCGCCAAAATTGATGAATAGATACATACTTCCACGATTTAACGAGCATTCCCGCGATAAAGTTGAGATGACTGTTATGTTTGCGCTGGTTCTTGGACTGATGCCTGCTACATATTATGCGAAAGCAAGTTATTTGATGGGGGCCTTCATCGCAGGTCTTGCTTTCTGTCACTCGAGCGAATTGCACCATCAATTCGTTCGTCAATTTAAACGCATTTTGCAATGGTTGATGCGTATATTTTTTAGTTCAACCATCGGGTTCCAGGTACCTATTAAAGACTTTGGCGACTCAACTATTATTTGGCAAGGTTTGGTCTTCTGCTTGGCTTGGCTGATTGGTAAGGTTGCTGTGGGATTTATGGTTCCCAATTTTTCCCAGAACAAAAACTTTACTGGAAATCATTTAAGAGATTGTATGATCACAGGTTTCAGTATGGCTGCAGAAGGTGAATTTGCTTTTGTTATTGCAGTTTATGCTGTGGACAAAGAATTGATCGACAAAGATTTATACGCTAGTTTGGTTCTTGCGATTTTGATCTCCACGATCATTCCTCCCTTTGCTTTACGATTCACTATCTCATACTATAATAAGAAAGGGGAAGAAGCTGTAGCTAGACTCGCAGAGGAAGAAGAACAGCGCGAACATAGTGTAATACTCAATGTAGATAGCGGAGATAATGATTTGCTTGCGGGGATTAAAAATCAAACGGAAGTGTTTCTGGTCATTCAGACCCAATCAGAATCGACATGGGGATTATTGATAAAAATTATGGGGGTTCTTGGAAGTAAGGGTTTAGATGTAATTGATCACCGTGCTTGGTCACCTCGAGGAATCAATACGACACTAGTTAATGAAGTATATGCGAGAAGCCAAATTCAATTGAGCGATTCTCAGACACTAGAAGATGCAGTCGATGTTTTGATTGAAAATATTACTCAAGCGATCAAAGACGCCATTGACCAGACGGATTCAAAAGTAAAGGTTCAACGCTGGTTCCCTGGAGTAGTTGAGGAAGTTGTTGAGGAAACGAATGAAAGACGGCACAGTGATATAAAACAGCGCCTTTTGAAGGAGGCGTCAACGGCTTTGGAACGCAAAGCAAAAATGCAGCTATCCGCTACGAAAGAGAAGTCGTACGCAGAGATTATGGGGCTCCCTGAAGAAAAGCAAGCTGAAATTAACGAAGATAGCTCAAACAATTTGAATGCAAGTTCATTACTGCAGTCTGCGATGCCATCAGATCAGATGAAGGGGAAACCTCGTCGAAGACACCGCCACAAGACTCACAGTACACCAGTGGTTGGAGGAGGGCTGTTTGGAGAAGCCGTCGAGGCACGAAGTGGTAGAGATAATCCAAGATTTGAGCGTCGTGTTAGTGTCTCTTCGCTACAAAAGCAGAACGATCTGAACTTCAGTGTCAAAGCATCAGGTGTTCCCGCAGAAATCACAATCAAGGGTCAAGTGTTCCAGATTCGGATTTCTCAAGAAACATGGAAAGACCTGAAAAATGGAATGGAGGGACAGACAAGGGATTCCCGTGGTATTCCTATTTCTGGCATTGAAATCACGGCCCAAGATGATGCACCAGTTGTTTCACGTTTGTCAGGATTTGTTAGAAATCAGGGTCTTCAAAGGATCCAAGAAGAACTATCCTCAGAATACTCTGAGGAGAGTAGCGTGAAAAATGGAAATCCCTGATGATCTAGCATGATCTTTCGTATTTAGCTTTTATTAATCTAACGCAATAAAACAAATTAGAACACACGACGAACTATAAGTACTGAATTTGCAATTTTCTTTTCAAAAATATCATTTTAAAATGGCCATAGTCGACCAATGAAACCTATATCTAATCGTTTCTTCATGCAAACGATTTTTGTTGCCGAGTTTTGTAGCTTTCCATCTGAGGGTAACAGCGTAGTTGCATCCTTGTCAACCCATACTTTTTTGTATCCTAGCTTTTGGTACAGTCGCACGGCTGCCTTGTTTCGTTGTTCTACGTATAGATAGCAGTCGTCGTAGCCCCATTCGTATCGAACCAAACGTTCTACCTCGGCCACCAATTTTTCGGCGATACCCTTTCTCCTGAATTCTCTACCAACTGCCAAGTTCGACATCAGAGGGGCCTTTTTTGTATTGAATCCTTTTAGACTCTTATCGGGAATCGGACTTACCTCGATTCCAGCGCATCCAGTTAGCTCACCAGTAGGTAATTCGCAAAGTATTAGCTCGGATTGACCACGACCTGCACCTGCATATCGTGATCGGAATTCGGAAAACTGCGTGGCAGAAAGGACATTACGTTGTTTGTCGCTCAGTCTACAGGCAAGGAATTGAATATCACTGTGAATGGATGTCGACTTGTTTTGAAACAAAATAAAAAATCCTCCAGACTTTCGAGGCACTTACTCTGTGGCACCGCCTCCTACTTTTCCCACCCAAAATGCATCGACGAAGAAATTAGAAGCTTCCAGCAGCTTCGGAACTTTCCCCTCGGCTGATTTCGTAATCAATCCTTTTGGTTGGAATAGGATAGCTCCAATGCCAAATGGGGCCGCGAAGCCATCCCCAACACCGAGTTGCAAAAATGCAAACAGCAGAAACGGTACGGAAAAATGATACCACCGGAACAGCTTTATTTTCCTTTTGTATTTCGGAGTTGAAAGTATTGTATTCGACGTTGGTTGCGCCATACCGGTAGGATGGGTGTTTCTTCTATTTCAAATCCAACGTTCTTGGTGATGTATGTCACAACTAAGTTTAGGTTTTCTTATTTTATGGTCCGTTCAAAATACAGGTATAGTGGTTATTAGTAGTGATGACGCAGGTACTACGTTTGCCGATAATTTCTAACATAGCTCCAATCGTGCTGCATGCACGTCTAGCGAGCAAGAAAATACTTAGCTTTCCTACACGTCATTGAGCAACCACCATATCGTCGAAAACTCAACTATACTTTCGTTTGGGTTACAGCACTTTCGACGATGTTGCTGTATTAGATAGCATTACATTACGAACAACACTTTGCCAACAAAGAAGCTACAGAAAAGCAGAAATCGCGAGAGTTGAGAGAAGAATCACAGCTAGATATTCAACCAAACTTCGAAAGCTGTGGAAAATGACCACCTTCGGATCCCTTTTACATCTTTTTCTTCTTTTTATCATACCGGAATCACAGGCTTTCATTTTCCGAATAAAAAATGTAACGCCCAAGAAGATTACGTATCAAAAGAAAAAGACGATTTGCCTCTCATCTCGTGACGACAACGAGGGCACGGGGTTGCTCTATCAAGATTCCTCGACTGAAAATGGCCAAAAGTCTACTTCCACCAGCACCACGATTGGCAGACGAGGAGCAGTACAAGGAATGGTAGGAGTGGCTGCATCAACTTTGATGATGCCAAAACTACCAGTCTTCGCATCGTCATTGTCATCCACCACTGCATTAGCTGTACCTTCCCCCGCAGAAACTTCATCTATGTCATGGCCCCTAGGAAAGGTAGCGTTTTCATTGTTACCATTAGCTGGAACTTCCACAAGGAGAGCCACGGTTGAAACGACAATAATCAAGGATACAATATGGACACACGACCAAATCCAAGGAGTTGTAAACGTCAATGTGCCAGTTCGGCAGACAGTAATCCGCTTGAAAAACGGAGGCCTGTGGGTTCACAATCCAGTCGCACCAACTCCACAAGTCTTAACAATGATGAAAGAATTGGAGAAGAAGTATGGGCCCGTAAAGCACATAGTACTTGGTACTGTTGCCCTCGAGCACAAAGCGACGTTTGGTCCTTTTTGTCAAAACTTTCCACAGGCCACTGTATGGATTCAACCGGGTCAATGGGCTTTCCCAGTAGATTTGCCGATAGATGCATTGGGTGTCAAACAAAAGGGACCACGACTAAGAGAAATACCAATACCCGGTAAACCAGCCACCAATTCTCTATTTAGATCTTCGGAGAAATATGGTCCACCTGAATGGTTGGACGAAATCGATTATGAAGTTCTGGGGCCAATTACATTTCAAGCAGTCGGAGCTTTCTCCGAAACTGCCTTTTACCACAAAGCCAGTAAATCCTTACTAGTCACAGACGTTGTCGTTGGGGTGGATAAGAAACCTCCTGCGATCATCGAAGAAGATCCTCGGGCACTCTTATTTCATGCTAGAGATAATATAACCGAGATTGTTGCAGACACTCCAGAAAATCGCGAACGAGGATGGAGACGAATGGTGCAATTTGGTCTCGTATTTTTTCCCTCTCAGATTACGGTTGTTTCGGCCGGTCAAGCATTGAAGGAGGCGACTCAAGTTGACCCAAGAATGAAAAATCTAGGTGAAGGTGCAGTTCCAATCAATCTCTATCCATGGACATGGGACGGTAACAGTGACGTAAAAAACTTTGAAGCGATATCGAACAACGGAAAATTATTCTGCCCCCCTATTCTGACGAAGCTTATTCTCGACAGAGAGCCCGAAATAACACTTGATTGGGTTGATAGGGTTACAAAACGTTTTTCTGATATGAAGCGGCTTATTCCGTGCCATTTGAATAACGATATCTCACTAACAGCCAAAGATTTTTCGGATGCGTTCGAAGTCTTGAGATCTAGCCAAACGCAATTGAAATCGCAGAGACCCCTTTCAGAAGATCTTGCCCTCTTGCAAAAGGCATCTGATGTGTTGACAACTTTGAAGGTAGTGGGCCCTAGTCAAGTGTGCGATGGCGAAGCTGCTAGGACAGTAGGTCGGTTTGCCGACTTGAGGTAACTTTAGAATTGGACCTGGTGGAGTGAATAATGTGAACAAATAATTGATAGAATTTACTTTTGACGGAATTCTTCTCGTGCCGCCGGTGGCTGCATCAGTTTCTTTGCACGTCTCCCCCAACACAACACCAGGGCTTTGTGTGTGTGCTCCCCCACAAACGGGCTTGCTGGGCCTGGCCAGGTGGCTGCCCCCCCCCCCCTTTACTTGGCCGCTGCACTGGCTTGCATGGGGGCAGACTGGCAGGCCCAGCAGAGTGTGCTTGGGCTGCTTGCAAGGGGGGCAAACTCACTGGCCAAGCCACCTCCCAGTGCAGCAGCCTGGCCTGTTTGTGGTTTTGGGTAGCAATTGTGCCACTATCTCAAAGCTCATTCGGCCTCACAAACACCATCACTCAATGCAGCTCAACCCAGAATGAACTTGCCATCACGTCTGTCGTTGCCACCTCGAAAACGCCGGCCAGACAAAGAGCATTGCATCCACAGGAAGTCACACGTGTCGTTAAAAGAAAACTTGTTCCTCATGTTCTTTCCACAGAAAATTGAAGGTAGAGCCCAATAGTATTTCTTTGACACAAAATTGTCATTCTTCGTAAGCCGATTACTTAGCACCACCAATTGTTCTCTGGCAATAAATGATTGCCTTCGTTCATCGCTGTTCCATTTAAATTCCGGTTCTCCTTATTTCTGCGTCTTACGTGGCGGTAACGGTGAAAAATATTTAGTGCATGACGTCGAGTAATCAATCAATTTTGATTGGGTTGAGAAGACGGCAAAGAATAAGCAACTTCCCAACTGTCTTCTAACGTACGTACTACATCCTTTTTTTATTATTGGATGCCGGAACCGTCGACTTCCATTTGATGCGTCCCAACGATTACGGTAATATACGATATCACACCCCGATCCGAAGACCTTGTATATGAAGCTTAACGATTGAAAGTTTCGTCAGATTGTATACTTCGTACCTTTCGTCATAAGCTACTGCACCTACTCAAAAGGACCTTCCGTTCTACATAGCAATTCTGACTCGATTGTTGCCAAGATCAAGAGGATTCCTCTTCGTTCAATCATTCACCAAAAAAGTCGGATACTTTCGAAATCTCCGTGGATATTCTTTGGGTGTTTATGTATGCCTAGTACAGTACTTCTAGCAAGTAAGTGAAGGCGATGGGGGCTGTTGTTGAAGAGAAAGAGGATGTCAGCAAAGGGGAATCATCTTCATCTGTAGTGGATAATGGGACGGATACATCAGCTACAGCAACAACTGATGCAATATCAGCATCAGTTGCGGGGCACGACAATACTATTGAGCTGAAATCGACGACTTCGAATGCTTTGCCTAAGCCAATAGCTGCTAAAAGAACAGATACTAGTGGATTAACGACCTTGCAACCGGCAAGCAAACGCATCAAGCTAGAGACCGCCGATACAACAAATATAGATGCAAGTAACAATACGACAGTAGGGACTGTTACTGCTAAGAATGTCAGTGATTCATCAAATGTCATAGCAAAAACACCAACGCCGATTGCACCAAAGGATTCGAACCAGTTACAACATTCGATAGCTCCATCAATTTCTAAAGAGCAACCACTGCACCCCAATGGACAGGCATCTACTCCGACTCCTAATTTTTCAGTGGAATCTACTGATGCAAACCGAAATATACCGGTAAAGGTAGAAACATCGTCTTCTTCATCGTCAAGTTCTGTGGTGACAGCCTCCAGGCAGTCATCTCCACAACACACTAGTCACTCATCAAACACAAGTGCTGATTCTTCCAATGGGTCACTGCATGAGTCCGACACTAATCCTACCATAACCACTTCGACACCTCCTACCACTTCGAAAACGAACGTACCCGGTGCCAATAAAGGACTAGCTCAGACGGCTTCTACGACGTCACCTCCGGTACAGGGCTCGAACGCTACTGTTGTAACACAAACAGACAGATCGCAGGTAGTAACTCAAACAGCTAGCACGAGAATCATTCAGCCATCGTCCAAACCAATCACCGGAGGACCTCCTGTTTCTCCTCCTCCCTTGGCACCGTCTATGACAACATCAAGGCCAAATACAAGTACCAACGCAACTGCTTCCAACAAAGAGGTTCCACTTAAGTCACTAAACTTTGAGCACCTACGCATCAAGTATCTTGGCGAACTTGAATACATGCTTCGAGAATTTCGGAAATTAGAACGTCAACTACTAGGAGCGAAGGGTGCGCAACAACTCGAAGAGTCTGTAGGATCACGGGAACGACGAGAAAAGTTGCATTCATTCATATTGCACTTGGAAGATACTATTCGTCAAATTGAGATTGGTTGTGATCAAGCAATATCTGGTGGGAATGGTAGCAATTCTACCGCAACTAATAACACGAGCGATGCAGCAGCAGCTGCTGCTGCAAAGGAGGCTAAAAAGCAAATGGCACAAGAATCGGCGCTCTCTAATTTGACAAAAGAAAAAGAAGAAGAGGAAACAGTTCAAAAACTTGAGGAGCACATCCTTGCAAACCTCCTACCCGTGAAGGTACGTCTCAAAAAGCAACTTGCAGCACAGCAAGGGGCCACTCAAAATCCCCCAGGAATGCCAGCAATGCGACGAGGAACATTACAGCCGTCTTCTACAACCAGGGGAAAGGGGACCTTCGTCGAAGCGGCCGAGAAGAAACGTAAACATGCCGAATCGCTGCGTCTAGCGGCACAAGCACAACACGAACGTCAAGTTCGTAGCGTCACAGATCCGACTCAGTTCGGGAAACCTTTGAGTGGTGTTGGATCTTCGTTAACTAAAAAATTGCATGGATCAACTCTTGGCTCCAAGAATCGACGAACAGGACACGGTGTAGGTTCGATTTCTTCCAAAGATACACAGGAACGAAAAATTTTACATGCGGGTATGGTGCCGAAGAGCACGCAGCAAAAGTCTGGTCTATCGGCAGCATCAGGAGCTCATGAAATGATTCAGTCGTCGAGTCAAAATGATAAAGCAAACAGCAAACCCGCTACGGCTGCTTTGGCTGCTAGCCTTGGTGGAAAGTCAACACCCACGCAACCTTTACAAATAAAACCGAAGCTGGAACCTAAAACTTCCGGAATAGCAACGGCGATTGTTGTTGAATCAGCAGGGCAGAAGAAATCGATTGCCTCTGGTAGCCGCGCCCCTTTAAGTGAAGAAGACAAATTGAAATTCAAGAAGCATCGTCGACTTAGAAAACTGAAGCGATTGAAAAGGAGGAGGGAGCGAGAATTGGCAAGGCAACAACTCGCAAAATCTCAACAGCTACCTAATAATTCGCTATCGACTACTAGTACAGGACGAAAAAAGGCCGGGCATAGCAAGGTTGGTCAAAAGAAAAAGGGACCCCGTGTAGTTGAATATATTTGCTCTCAGTGTAGTGAGCCGTACAGTTCAACTTGCGATTACAACCCCTGGTGGGCCCTAGCTCAGCATAAATGCCCAAAATGCGGAAAGAATCAGGTACGTTCATCGAAAGGTTTAGTAGGATTCAGTTTGGAAATGTCACATTTTGTATTTCTATCTCTTCTGTGGCAAAAATCTCATAAAAAATAATTTTGAATTTTGGCGGTGCTACAATGATGTTTAGATTCCACGAATTGACATAACTTCTCCAGCCAATGCTATCGAGTATCATCCAGCACTTCTGTCCCATCTAGAGGATGGCGGCAGAGGCGTTGGAGGCTCAATAGCTGCAAACACTGCTCAGGCTATCGCGCCCTCGATGCCTATAGTTTCACAAATCTCAGATGGTGCTAACTCTATAAATTCCGAGTCGGATTCTGATCTAAGTGAGTTATCCGACGACAATATTTCAATCGGATCATTAAGAGCTGCTGAACTTGAATCGGAATTACAATCTATGACACCTGCAGAACGTGCCGAACACGAAACATTTGGAAAAGAATACGAAGGGCCTGTTCTTCCAGATGAGCATGCGGCAAAATTATTGATTCTGATGGGCCATGCATCAACATGTCTATGCCAACACAAATCAGAAAAGCTCAAGGATGTTTGCAGATCAACAAAATACATGATGCTGCATGTTCGGGATTGTCCTGGAACGACGTCAACATTCGATGTGTGCCCGTTTCCATGGTGTCGTAAAGTTAAGCACCTACTGTATCACCTCGTTTCCTGCACGGAGCCAGATCAATGCGCGATCTGTTCTCCAAAGGAGCTTCCTAAGGGTTATAAGCAATTACTGGGCTTAAACGCACACAGAATGAAAAAGTATAGAGAGCGCTTAGTAACCGTCGCAAAAGCTAGCTTGGCGGCAAAAAATTCAAAATTGAATCAGGCGACAAAGAAACAAACTTCGACCAAGAAAACTGCATCTGTGTCACAGGCAACAGCCAATCGGAAAGTTACTTCTGACACAAAAGCTCCTGCAATACAACAAAATTCTGTGAATCAAAATCCTGCTCCACCTCAAGCTACTGTTCTAGCACCTGCGAAACCGGAATCGAATACACAAACACTAGCACCAGCTCCATATATTTCCTCCATTGATACTGAAGGTAGTAGCAGTAATCACATGGTAACACAAATGCATCCTGCTATGACACAACCTTTGGTGCAAGCAAATGTAGCAACGACTGAACTTGAAGATTTTGACATCAATGCCGAAATAGCAAAATTAGATGAGCAGCTAGGATCCGATGTTTTAGATGCAAGTCAAACGTGCACTATTGTTCCAATGAAACTTGAACCTGGGACAGAAACCACAACAACGGCTCCAAATGAACAAGTTCTTCCCACGCCAGTGGCGGCGATTAAATTGGAGGACCATAACGTTGACGATGCCGAGTTGAGCGATCTTCTAGCTTCAAATTCTCCATCTAATCAGAAATCGGTCGCCAATCCAATGTCTGAAGGCGATGTTGGTGACGTGTCTGAATACCTGGAAAACGAGTATAAAATACCGCAACAACAACCGCAAGATGCTGTCAAAGTTACTGAACACCAGCAACAGATCGATAGAGAAAGCGGCGTTCCAGGAGTTGAGACACTGAATGATCCGGTTTCTGATCCCCTCGCGAATGTTGATCACGAAATACTCATGGAAGCGCCCGATGTTCCTGACACTACTCTAGTTCCGGCTGCTACTGCCGCCGCTGCGGCTGCTGCGAACACGATTGTAGTCAAACAAGAATATCCCGAGGCCTTGAATGCTGCTTCGGCCCAGCCTACCTCTGACGTTCCGAACGTAACAGCTACTACACCCGAAGTTGAAAAGAGTGTTGGGTCGGTAAAGGTCAAGTAATGGTCTTGTGCCGTGGGTGAAAAAGAGTGTCCTTATTTTATCATTTTCTATTTTTTTACAATTCATGATATAATGAAGAGTCCGATCGCTGAAATGCTTAGCTATAACATTGTTAAACTTCGATATTGTCAGTGCTATATGTCATTCTTGTTACCATTTGATGTACGTCTTCCCTTTTGATTAGTGAAACTAAGGTATGAATTCCAGACGCCGGCTGATAATGCGAGATAGGGAACACGTAGACTGTTTGGAACTAGTTTGAAATTGACCGCGTTTGCAACTGGCCAGTATACACACCCGGAAAGGAATGCCTCTGGGACTCGAGTCTGAATTTTTGCGATAATATCTGGATCTCTTTCGAGGACACCAAGAAAGCCAAATAATAAAACGAGATACGGCGGGAACAATATCGTTTGGGCTGTGACCGTCTTCTTGGCGACTGTCTTCCAGGATACTTTCGAAACACCAAATCTTCGATCTATGGCGGAAAAACCTGTCAAAAAATACGGACCGTGTAGCAACAGACCCATGAGAGCCCATCGTAAAGTTCGATTACCATCATAGGAATCGTTGGTATCCTGACCAGAACGTCGTGCTTCGCCGTTTTTTGTTCCAAGAGACGTCATTGCCGACGTGATGTTCTTCCCCTCGATTAGGACCTGGGTGCTCGCGTCTGCTATCCCCATTATGGTTCCAGATTGGAGACCGGCTCTCAACAACTTTCCGAACATCATTCGTCAACCTGATTTGCTCTTGCTTTCATAAGTTTGGATGCTGACCTGCTTTAACAAGCAAGCAGTAGAGCAAGAAATGGTTTATCGACAGTTCTATTCGAGTCGATCTCATCAGGAGCGTAGGATACGTTGATACTATACATACTTTTCGTATATAGATCTTTTTGCGCGAATGAATTTCAGGCGAAGTTCCATCTGTTTTGTGATTGGATTTTGTGGATCTCCTTCTCCACCGTGTTGTTTTGTGTGGTCGTGATCGAAGAAAGCACGATGTCTGTGAGAATGGCAAGTTTCGACAATTGCTTTTCGACCAACAAACAGTTCAATCAAATAATATTTCTATCTTGTTCACGCCGATTAAAATGTTTTCTAGTGCACCTCGCCGCGCCTTGAACGTTGCTTTGAACAAGAACCGTTTATACTCGTCGACCACGGCCATGGGGAAAAAAGTAGCTGTTCTAGGAGCAAACGGTGGAATCGGCCAGCCCCTTAGTCTATTGCTGAAGCTTTCGCCAAATGTGTCCGAATTGTCCCTCTATGACATCGTTGGAACTCCAGGAGTTGCAGCCGATCTCTCCCATATTCCTTCGAATTCTAACGTGACCGGAAACCTACCCTCGACCGGTGCTTGGCCACCAACCCACGATACCGGGCTAGAGGCCTGTTTGAAAGGAGCCGACGTTGTCGTCATCCCGGCAGGCGTTCCAAGAAAACCCGGTATGACCCGTGATGATTTGTTCAGTACGAATGCTGGTATCGTCAAGACATTGGTCGAAGGTTGTGCCGATTTTTGTCCGGAAGCTGTATTGGCGATCATTTCAAATCCTGTCAATTCAACTGTTCCCATCGCAGCTGAAGTGCTAAAGAAGAAGGGCGTATTCGATCCCAAGAAGCTTTGTGGTGTTACCACTTTGGATGTCATGTAAGAAAGATTGAACGCCAACAATTTCCCGCCTTGTCACTATTTCTAATACCTAACTCGTATTTGTCATGTTCCAAAATCTCAGCCGCGCGAACACGTTTGTAGGTGCATCGACGGGGGGCGATCCTGGTGAGATCAATGTTCCCGTCATCGGTGGACATGCTGGAATCACTATTCTCCCCCTCTTCTCGCAAGTCTCCGGCTACTCTCCAAGTGACGACGAGCTTGCTGCGATTACCAAGCGAACGCAATTTGGTGGTGACGAAGTAGTCCAGGCCAAAGCTGGAGCCGGATCAGCGACACTTTCCATGGCTTACGCTGGGTATTTGTTTACCGACAAGGTGTTCCAGGCCATGAATGGTGCCGATGATATAGTTCAGTGCGCCTTTGTGGAATCATCGATCACCGATGCCCCATTTTTCTCCTCTCCCTGCAAATTTGGACCCGATGGTGTATCAGAGGTTATGGGCTATGGTGAAATTTCTGCCTACGAACAAGGATGGTTCGACAAGATGATGCCGGATTTAAAAGCACAAATCCAGAAGGGAATCGAATTTGCCAACAAATAAGGCCACTTCTCGGTCACAGTTGGACTAATATAGAAGCTCAATTGTGTTAAAAGAGATAATTGTTAAATTTCGTATACTTGATTTGGTTTTTGTTGGAGACAAAACATATCGCACATTCTGGATGGTATGAATCATTCCTTTTTCGGTCGCATGGTGCCCGTTTTATCATTTCTTTGCCTATTGTTTATAATAAGTTTCCTGATATGAAATATTCTCCCCAGAAAGTACAAACATAAGACAATCGGGGACATTCCAGCTATCATGAATATGAAAATTGTGGAAAAAACGCTGAAGGCGAAGTGTGCTCGATTTATATTTCCACGATAATTCACACAAACATACTCGCCATGATTATCAGGAAAAGTAGTGTTAAAGAATGACTCGAGCCGCTGCTGCCCTAATTCAAAAGCTTTATCATTCAGCATGGTGTCTGCACTGGCAGACAATTGATCCATAGACCAATCTTCTCGAATTAGTATCTGGCCTTCGTCTCCGAGTATTCGAACGGTGACCAGTTTTTGGACCCAATCAAAATCGAATTCAGCAACATTTCGATCGAGCGAATACTTCAGCCCGAAATGTCCCCCAGCAATACCTGCACTACTGTCATCTTGCAAGAGTGCTGTCCATGGGCTGACAAAATGTGCATATATCATCACTGCTTTGACTAGCACTCTAAATGGATAGAAAGTGCATAACCGACTCTTATTTGGCCTCCCACAATAACTACTAGCTTTCGATCCCCATGAATGCGTCATACCACTAGTAGTTACTTCATACAAAGGTCGGACAATTTGGTGGCTAGCTGTCTTCGGTTTTGATGCTGCCACCATTTTTCGACAGTCTTTGCGAAGAAGTTGAGAAAAATGGACGTCGCCTGACACCACAATAGGAGCACGACTACAGAAAACACAAATAGTTTGAGCATTACGGATTACTCGAGATCAATCGATCTAGTTCAAATACTTCACTTTCGAGAACCGATAGAGATCAATACGACGCAAAGAATGCAATGAACGCTTGAAACTTACACATTGGATTGTAATATAGTTTGATACAACTATAAAAATAAACCAATTGAAGAATACCTGTCAATTGATGATTGTCGAATAAACATACCACATACAGATATTTTTCAAACTTACACGATGCTGAGCTTTTGGAAATCCACTTTTGAGTATCATCCCCACAATGATACAAAGCCAACGAAATGCACGTCAATGTAAGATATTACCAGGTGGAAATGCATTCAATAATCTCATGCAACAAAATAGAAATGTAGAAGTTTCTCACCTCCAGTTCTCTATTATATTGGCATCATAAAACCATGGAGCGTGGACTTGAATTCCACTGACGATAATATTTACACTAGCTTTTGATCGCCCTATAGCTGTTTCGAACCATTCCCATTGATGTTCTCCCAAAAAGTCCCCCTTTTGTAATGTGAAACGTTCGTGAATTCTCTTCGCCCATGGTGTCTTATTACTTCTCACATCAAGGACAAATACCGCCACAAGCTGGTTGCTTGTTTCATCATGATCTTTGGACCGATGAGAAAAAGATTGTGCTGGCACCACATCAGGATCCAATCCAGCCTCGTCGTCCGTTAATAACCGACGCGTGGTCGAAGAGAAGTCGTATACCTGAACACCATATACCCCGAGACCCTCTGCTGCCCGTCTCGCCATTGCTGATGATTCCTTTTTCAAACCAAGAAATTTTGTGAATTCTATCCCACTCTGCCGTCGGTATGGAAACGTCACATCACCGTTGTTGATACCATAATCGTGATCATCGATAGCACCAAAGATAGAAATCTTTTCTCCTGCCAATACATTCTCTTGCAATAGCTGTTGATAGTCCTTTACCTGAAGTTGTTTTGAATACATCTTGCGAATATACTCAGGAGTAGCATACGCAACTCTACGAGAGCGACGTCGATCTTTAAGTATGGATGGCAACCAGCGGGCGGGATCTTCACCGGGCCATGCTTCTCTTTTCTGATCGTCTGCGTAAATAGCGTCTCCTCCCCAGACAAAGGCGGTAGGATTTCGTTCTTTTATTATGTTCCAAAAAGGCTGTTCATAGTATTGCGAGCTGCAGCTTCCAAAAAAAATTCTCGAAGTGACATTAGTGTTTTCTAA
>Ga0115013_10000482_pt1 | contig 24214 bp, 22 predicted proteins | sample SouAtlMetagenome_2_FD_88686 | JGI IMG/M metagenome (GOLD analysis project Ga0115013, IMG submission 88686) | Marine eukaryotic phytoplankton communities from Atlantic Ocean - South Atlantic ANT15 Metagenome | ecosystem: Environmental > Aquatic > Marine > Oceanic | place: South Atlantic Ocean...
GTAGCTATGTCTGGATGAGATAAGCGCTGAAAGCATCTAAGCACGAAACTCATCTCAAGATTAGATTTCTTTTAAGGGTCGTTATAGACGATGACGTTGATAGGTCATAGGTGTAAAGGCAGAGATGTCATAGCCGAGTGATACTAATTACCCTTTAGCTTTTTGTAGTTGATTTACCCTAACTAAATTGTTTTCTTTTTACAATATATCATAATCTTATTCAAGATTTTATGGTGGTTATTGCAGTGGTGTTCACCTCTTCCCATTCCGAACAGAGAAGTTAAGCCCACTAGCGCAGATGGTACTAGGTTGATCCCTGGGAGAGTATGTCGCCGCCAAATTTTTACAAGCCCCGTTTCTTTGATTCGGGGCTTTTTTTTTAACTAGATTTAAACGTAATTTGCTGAATGAAAAAGTGGTTGCTTTTATTCCTTCTATTACCATTTGTTGCTTTTACTCAACAGATGGATATGGATTTAGTACCCTATAAATCTTCTTACTCTCACTTTTTCCAACCTCAAGAGCAAAGCTATTCTTTTGATACTCTAAATACAGGTTATTCCACTTTACAATACCATTCCTTTTCTTCAAAAGGTCAATTTATAAAAGTTAATCATCAGCAGTTTGTTACCAATTATATTTTATTTAATATCAATTTTGACAAGTTTTCACAAGAAGGTATTTTCAATAGGGAAAAACTTAAACTTCATAATGTAAATACAAATTTGTTATTCAATAATAAAAGCCAAACTTATAGTGCTCAATTATCTTTAGCTTATCAAAAAATAAGTTCGGATGAAAATGGTGGTCTTTTAAATTATGCAACTACAAACTTAGATGACCCTTTACTTTATCAAGTCAATTTACTTAATGCTCAAAACGATGCAAAAAACAGAAATCATAAACTTGTTCAAAAGTTTAAATTGACTGACAAGTGGTCGATTATTAATAAATTCTCAATTCTCAGCCATCGCAAAATGTATTCAGATCAATTACCCAATGCTGGTTTTTATCAGAATATATATATAGATTCTACTTTAACATATGATTCACTTTCTACCATTGCTTTGACTAATAGCTTTGGAGTTACTTATAATAATTTTACCATAAGCCAACTGATACATCATCGACATGCACATATCAATACTATTGATTCTTTAGATTATGACTATGGTTTATCTCTAAACTATTATAATGATAAAAAAGGTCTTCGTTTTAATTCTGAAATTTATCAATCTGATGACCTTAATTTGTCGCTTAAAAAAGAGTTCAATTTAAAATTGTCTAATCATACATTAAGCTTAGATTATGATAGAAGTAGAGTGCCTATTTTAATCAATTCTTATTCCTCTAATCACTTCCGTTTTAATAACAATTTTAATAACATAAAAACAGCAAAAGCTACTTATGTTGTCAATCATAAAAACTATTCATTTAAATCTAGTTTGATATACTATTCTGACTATGTATATTTAGATAAAAATAGTCATTATCAGCAATACCAAAATGCTATTATCAACTGGCACAATAAATGGGCCGTAAACTTAAATTGGAAAAAGTTTCACACTACTCAAACTTTGGAATATCAGTACACAGATAACACATCTATACTGCGATTTCCAGAGTTCAATTACACTACATCTTTATGGTTGGAATCTGATTTATTTGGCGATAACTTAAACACCCAGATTGGAGCTGATATAAACTATTTTACCTCCTATTATGCTAAGGCCTATAATCCAGCACTTGCCAAATTTCATTTGCAAGACAGTCAACTTATTGGTGATGTGCCCTTACTATCGGCCTTTCTAAAGCTGAAAGTACATAATATGTCCATTGCTATGCGTTATAGAAATATAACGTCTTTAATTAGTGCTAATGCCGACGTTCACTATCTTATTCCATATTATCCTAACTATCCAGCAACTTTCCAATTATCTGTTGTGTGGAAATTGAATAATACATCTGATTAATTACTATCTTTTTACTTCCAATAAGTCAAATTTAGATAAGTAAAGATTCTTAGTAAGTATCATAGTGAAGTCTAGAGGCTGTCTGTACAATCTAAGTAAGCGAAGAGTCTAAGAGCATTAAAATAAACTAATCAAGTCTTCTGCTTTTTCTTTTTAGCAGCAGGGAATAAGACGTTGTTTAAGATAAGTCTATAACCCGGTGAATTAGGATGTAATTCTAGTTCAGTCTTTGGGTCACCAACTTTATGTTGATAGTCTTCAGGGTCGTGACCACCGTAAAATGTCCAAGTGCCTTTACCAAATTTGCCGTGGATATACCTCGCTTCATTGACTGAGGAGGTTTCGCCCATTATCAGTACGTCAGACTTGATGTATTCTTTTTTGAAAGCAGTAGTTTGCCCCATAAAACCTTTAATAACTTGCTCGTGATTTTGGCACAACATCGTTGGTACTGGGTCCCATTTAGCAGAAAATTCGAATAAAGTAAAGAAATCCAATGATTGGTTTAACTTTCTAGTTCTTGTAGCATCTATGCTAGAGTACTCATACTGATTAGGATTTTTTACTAGAGAAAAATCTTTAAAAGCAAAGGTGTTGTCGTAATTCAGTTTTTCTTGGGCTTTGGGGTCAGCACCATCGCCATCAAACATATATTCGCATATATCCACATCTTTAGCCGCCAAAGCAATGTCGTAGGTGTCGGTAGCCGAGCACATAGCAAAGAGAAAACCACCACCAGCAGTAAATTCACGAATTTTTAGAGCAACTTCCAATTTGGCTTTAGAAACTTTTTGAAAGCCCATTTTTTGAGCAGAATGCTCAAAATCTTTTTTTTGTTTTCTGTACCATTCGGCATTTTTATAGGCGGCATAAAACTTTCCGTACTGACCAGTAAAGTCTTCGTGATGCAAGTGTAACCAGTCGTAAAAAGGGAGAGAGCCACCAATCACTTCTTCGTCATATACCAAGTCGTAAGGAATTTCGGCATAAGTCAATGCTAGTGTTACGGCATCGTCCCAAGGCAATTTGCTCTTGGGTGAGTAAACGGCAATCTTAGGCACTTTTTCTAGTTTTACTACATCTTGATTGACTTCAGGACTAGAAATTTCCCTTAGTATTTGGGTAGATTGCACATCGGCAATAATTTGATAGGAAACACCTCTTATTTTACACTCCTTTTCTATCAGTGATTGGTTTTTAATCAAAAAACTGCCGCCTCTGTAATTGAGTAGCCAATCCACTTCTTGTTGGTTTTCTAATACCCAATAGGCAATGCCATACGCTTTGAGGTGATTAGTCTGTGTATCGTCCATAGGGATAAGTAGGTAGGATGCCCAAGCATTGAGTTTAAAGCAAAGCGCAACAATAAAAACGAGATGCTTTTTCATTTTTAGAAAGGCGCTACATTATCGTCATTCATGCTCGAAGGTAGTACGTCATTACCTTTAAAACCAAAGGAATCGAGGTCGGTGAATTTTGCCAGTTGAGGAATGAATCGAAGTTTGATGTTTTCTAGTGAACCGTTACGGTGTTTAGCTACAATAATTTCCCCTTGTCCTTGGCAATCTGGATCTTGTCCAGGAGTGGTGTTTGGCCATTCCGTAAAGCCATAATACTCGGGACGATAGATAAAGCATACAATATCGGCATCTTGCTCAATAGCACCAGATTCCCTAAGGTCGGATAGCATAGGGCGTTTGTCACCACCACGAGTTTCAACCGCTCTACTCAATTGTGATAGGGCTATGATAGGCACATTCAATTCTTTAGCAATACTTTTTAGTGAACGGGATATGGTACTAATTTCTTGCTCTCTGTTACCGCTTTTGTTGGAGCTACCAGCGTGCATCAGTTGTAAGTAGTCAATGACCACTAGCTGAACACCGTGATTTTTGACTAGTCTTCTACATTTTGCCCTAAGTTCAAAAATGGTAAGGGCAGGTGTATCATCAATAAATAGAGGTGCCTCTGAAAGTTGAGTAATTTGTTGGTTCAGTTGTATCCACTCGTGATCTTCTAGGTTTCCTTTTCTTAATTTTTGAGCAGGAATACCAGATTCACTAGCAATAAGTCTATTGACTAGCTGAACAGATGACATCTCTAGTGAGAATATAGCCACTGGCATATTAAACTTAACGGCAGTATTTCGTGCCATTGATAATACGAAAGCAGTTTTTCCCATACCTGGACGAGCAGCTAGAATAACTAAATCTGATTTTTGCCAACCCGATGTGACTCTATCCAATTCAGAAAAGCCCGAAGGCACACCGCTTAAGCCGTCTTCTTTATTTTTTATTTCCTCAATTTGATTTAGGGCTTGAAGAATAAGGGTACTCATTTTATCGTAGTTCTTACGAATATTACCTTCAGAAATTTCATACAAACCTTGCTCGGCAGCGTTTAGTAAATCAAAAACGTCAGTAGTATCGTCATAAGCATCTTTGATAGTTTTACCAGAAATACGAATTAGCTCACGTTGTATAAATTTTTGAGCAATAATTCTAGCGTGTGTTTCGATATTGGCAGCAGAGGCGATACGTTCCGTTAGTTTAGTAACGAATGAAGGACCACCAATTTCTTTGAGTTCACCCTTTTTCTTGAGTTCTTCAACGATAGTTAGTATATCGACCTTTTTAGCTGAATTGAATAAATCTTCAATAGCAGAAAATATCTTCTGATGTTCGTATTTATAAAAACTTTCAGGCTTAAGTAGTTCTATAGCGTTAGATAGGGCATCGTTATCTATCATCAATGCTCCCAAGACCGCTTCTTCTAAGTCTATTGCTTGTGGTGGTAGTTTGCCGTCAATAGACTTACTGACCATTGGCTTGACATTGTTTTTTTTATTTTTCTTATTCTCCTGCATATTTACTCCTTAAATGCTCCCATACTTCCGAACTTTTCTATTCTTTCTTGTATCCTATTTTCAGGACTTTTAGACTCTAATTCTTTAGTGATTTCTAAAATATTCTTTTTAATGCTATCGTACATAAAATTAACATTTCTATGTGCACCACCAGTCGGTTCATCTATTATGCCGTCAATAAGTCCATTTTTTAGCATATCGTGGGCGGTTAATTTTAAGGCATTAGCTGCTTTTTCTTTATGATCCCAGCTTCTCCACAAAATGGAAGAGCAAGACTCGGGAGAAATAACAGAGTACCAGGTATTTTCTAACATTAATACTCTGTCGCCAATACCTATTCCTAATGCACCGCCAGAGGCACCTTCGCCAATGATGATACAAATAACGGGAACTTTAAGTTGTACCATCTCTATGAGATTTCTAGCTATGGCTTCACCTTGTCCTCTTTCTTCAGCCTCTAAGCCAGGGTATGCCCCAGGGGTGTCAATAAATGTAACTATAGGACGATTAAATTTTTCAGCCATTTTCATCAATCGAAGGGCTTTTCTATAACCTTCAGGATTGGCCATGCCAAAATTCCTGTGCTGACGCATTTTGGTGTTTTTTCCTTTTTGTTGACCTATTAGCATAAATACTTTACCATCGATTTTTGCCCAGCCACCAATCATAGCTTTGTCGTCTTTCACCGTTCTATCGCCATGAAGTTCGATAAAATCGTCAGCAATTTCTTCAATGTACTCTAGGGTGTAAGGGCGTTGTGGATGACGAGAAAGTTGTACCCTTTGCCATGCCGATAGGTTAGAATATATCTCATTCTTTTTAGCTTCTAATTTTTTCTTTAAATCCGAAATAGTCTGTTTTACCTCTATTCCTTCTCTACCTAATTGTTCAGCTTGTTGAAGATTAAGCATTAAATCTTCAATTGGTTTTTCAAAATTCAAGTATTCAATCTCAGTCATTACTCTAGTCTATTTAGTAATTTTTAATAAATAAAAAGGAAATTCAAGTTTAGAAAAATTTATGTGATTACATTTGTATTTTGACAATTAAATTTATCAACAGTGCTATTTTTTCCTAATGCTAAAATAAATATAGGTCTAAACATCACCTCCAAGAGAGCTGACGGCTATCATAATTTAGAAAGTATTTTCTATCCTATAGCGTGGCGTGATATCTTGGAAATTATACCTTCTAAACAATTAAGTTTTGATAGTTCGGGACTTTCTATTCCGGGTCAAGGCAATTTGTGCTTGAAAGCCTATCAGCTTATGAAAAGTCATTACGGTATTGCTCCAGTTTCTATGCATTTGCATAAAAATATTCCTATTGGTGCTGGTCTTGGTGGAGGTTCTTCTGATGCTGCTTTTACTCTGATGGCTTTGAATACCATTTTTGAATTGGGTTTAGAAAAAGATGAGCTTAAGAAAATGGCAACTCAGCTGGGTGCTGATTGCCCGTTCTTTATTGACAATACACCCTCTTTAGCTAGTGGAATAGGGGAGCTTTTAAATCCCATAGACTTAGATTTGTCTAATTATCATCTGTTAGTTGTTAAGCCAGATGTTTTTGTTTCTACGGCAGAAGCCTTTTCTTCTATTGTGCCTCAAACACCTTCGTTATCTCTTGAAGAAGAAATAAAAATGCCTATTGAAAAATGGACACTGAAAAATGACTTTGAGGACAGTATATTTCCGCAATACCCAAAGTTGCTGGAAATAAAAAAGTTGCTAATTCAAGCAGGTGCTTTGTATACCTCAATGAGTGGTAGTGGTTCGTCTATTTATGGCATCTTCTCAGAAATATCTCAATTGGAATTTGACAATTGCCAACTTTTTCATCAAGTTTTATAGCCCAATTGCCTTATATTTTTTGTTTGAGAAGCCTATCTTATGTCAAAAAGGTGTTATTTCATTATAATTTTTATACATTTGCAGCCCTTTTGCGACTAGAAGAGAAAAAGGTAAGATATTAAGTTAAATAATCTTTCACATAAAGTTCGCACTAACTCTAGCTGAAATGTGAAATACAAATTAGACATACATTATGTCAGAAGAAAAAAAACCAGTAGCCAAAAAAACGACTACCAAAAAAACAACTGCTAAAAAGGCAACTGCCAAAAAAACAACCGCTAAAAAGGTTAAGAAAGAAGAAGTAGTTGAAGAAACTCCAAAAGTAGAAGAAGTAGCTGAAGCACCAACAGTAGAGGAAACTCCTGTTGCAGAAGAATTAGCAGAAGCAGTCTCTGAGGAAACTCCAGCAGATACAGTAGCTGAAGTGCCAACAGTAGAAGAAGCTCCTGTTGCAGAAGAAAAAGCTCCAGAAAAAGCTGAAAGAATGACTAGCCCAGAAGAAGATAAAGATTTCGATTGGGAAATCTACGAAATGGGTAGTGTAGAATATACTGATGACGTCAGAAAAGAACTTGAAAAAGATTACGAAACAGCATTAAGCACTATCGATTCAGAGCAAGTACTTGATGGTTCTGTAGTTTCTATTACAGAAAGAGAAGTTATCGTAAACATTAACTACAAGTCTGACGGTATCATCTCAAGAAACGAATTCAGATACAACGAAGATTTAAAAGTTGGTGATACTGTTGAGGTTCTTGTAGAGAAAAAAGAAGACAAGAAAGGTCAGTTAATACTTTCTCACAAAAAAGCACGTGTATTACGTTCTTGGGAAAGAGTTAATGAAGCACATGATAATGACATTATCCTTGAAGGATTTATTAAGTGCAGAACTAAGGGTGGTATGATTGTTGAGGTCTTAGGACTTGAAGCTTTCCTTCCAGGTTCTCAAATTGACATTAAGCCAATACGTGATTACGATGAGTACGTTGGTAAGAAAATGGAATTTAAAGTGGTTAAGATTAACCACGAATTCCGTAACGTAGTTGTATCTCACAAAGCACTTATTGAAGCTGACTTAGAAGAGCAAAAGAAAGAAATCATGTCTAAACTTGAAGTTGGACAAGTACTAGAAGGAATGGTTAAAAACATTACTTCTTATGGTGTATTTGTTGACTTAGGTGGTATAGACGGATTAATCCATATCACTGATTTATCTTGGGGTCGAGTAAATCACCCAGATGAAATCGTTGAATTAGATTCTAGAATTAACGTTGTTATCCTTGAATTTGATGATGACAAGAAAAGAATTCAGTTAGGATTGAAGCAATTAGCAGCTCACCCTTGGGATGCTCTTGACGAAAAAATCGCTATTGGTGACAAAATCAAAGGTAAAGTTGTTGTTGTTGCTGATTACGGTGCTTTTGTTGAAGTACAAACAGGTATCGAAGCCTTGGTTCACGTTTCTGAAATGTCGTGGTCTACTCACCTAAGAAGTGCTAGTGACTTTTTGAAAGTAGGACAAGAGATAGAGGCACAAGTATTGACTTTGGATAGAGAGGAAAGAAAAATGTCTCTTGGCATGAAGCAGTTACAACCAGACCCTTGGGCAGAAATCGCTAAGAAATTCCCAGCAGGAAGTAATCAAAAAGTAACAGTTAGAAACTTCACTAACTTCGGTATTTTCGTAGAGTTAGAAGAAGGTGTTGATGGTTTAATTCATATCTCAGATTTATCTTGGGAAAAGAAAATTAAGCATCCTTCAGACTTTACTAAGGTTGGTGAAGTTATCGAAGCTCAAGTTCTTGAATTGGACTTAGAAGCGAGAAAGTTAAGTCTTGGTGTAAAACAATTGTCTGACAACCCATGGGAAGGATACGAGAGTGTATTCAACGAAGGTTCTGAGCACGAAGGTGAAGTTAAAGACATCACTAAAAATGGTGCTACCATTATTCTTACTCACGGTGTAGAGGCATTTGCTCCTAAAAGACACCTTGCTAAAGAAGATGATTCTAAAGTAGCAGTAGGTGAAAAACTGACTTTCCGTGTACTTGAATTCCAAAAAGATTCTCAGAAAATTATTGTTTCACATACTGTTATTTTCAAAGAAGTTAAAATGGTAGAAGCTAAAAAGATGAAGAAAAACGTTGCTAAAGTTCAGCAATCTCAACAAAAGAGTACTCTAGGAGATATGGACGAGCTAATAGCTTTAAAAGAGAGTATGGAAAAAGATGCTACTAAAAAGAAGAAGTAATCTTCCTATAATGATTAAGAAAGGCCCTATTTTCATAGGGTCTTTTTTTATACCATAAAATGAATAAATAATTTATATTTGCTTTTTGAAATGAGCAAGCCCAAAAGCATACTCGATAACCAACAAATTCAAATCATAATCAACCGATTATGTCAACAGTTGGTTGAAAATCACGACGATTTTTCAAATACTATTTTGATTGGACTCCAACCTAGGGGTGTGCAGCTTTGTCTGCGTATCAAAACCTGTTTAGAATCCATAAATTCTAAGTTTGAACTGCAAATAGGCAGTCTCGATATTACTTTCTATAGAGATGACTTTAGAAGGAGAGAAGACCCACTTATTGCTAGTAGCACCTCTTTAAATGTTTCTTTGGAGGGTATGAAAGTTGTGGTGATAGATGATGTTTTATATACTGGTCGTTCTGTTAGAGCTTCTTTAGATGCTTTATTGGATTATGGACGTCCATTGTCTATCGAATTACTAGTACTTATCGATAGACGATTGAGTCGTCATGTGCCTATACAACCCGATTATGTAGGCTGTACAATTGATGTAGTTGCTGATGAAAGAGTATCCGTGGAATGGGGAGATAACGAACGTGTAATTTTAAAAAGTGAATGAGTACTTTAAGTGTCAAACATCTTTTAGGAATTAAAAATCTTCAAAAAGAAGATATAGAACTTATTTTTAAAACTGCAGATAATTTCAAAGAGGTAATCAATCGACCAATACGAAAGGTACCATCTTTACGAGATATCACTATTGCGAATTTGTTTTTTGAAAATTCTACACGAACAAGATTGTCTTTTGAGTTAGCCGAAAAACGTCTTTCAGCAGATACACTTAATTTTTCGGCAGCATCGTCATCGGTTAAAAAAGGTGAAACGCTAATTGACACTGTTAATAATATTTTAGCAATGAAAGTGGATATGATAGTTATGCGTCACCCCGATGCGGGTGCTTCTACCTTTTTATCTAATTATATAGATGTGCCAATAGTCAATGCTGGAGATGGTGCTCATGAACATCCTACTCAAGCACTTTTAGATGCTTATTCTATACGAGAAAAGTATGGTTATGTAAAAGATAAAAAAGTGGTTATTGTTGGAGATATTCTACATTCTAGAGTAGCATTGTCAAACATATTTTGTCTAAAAATGTTAGGCGCTGAAGTTAAAGTATGTGGCCCTTCAACGCTTATGCCAAAATACATAGAATCATTGGGCGTTGGTTACGAACCAGACCTAATGACTGCCTTAGAATGGTGTGATGTGGCTAATATGTTACGTATTCAATTAGAACGTCAAGACACTAAGTTCTTTCCATCTCTAAAAGAATACAGTATGAGGTATGGATTGAATAAGGAACGCCTTGACTCTCTGTCTAAGCAGATTACAGTGATGCACCCTGGGCCTATAAATAGAGGCGTGGAAATAACTTCCGATGTTGCAGATTCTAAACAAGCCATTATTCTAGACCAAGTAGAAAATGGTGTAGCTATACGAATGGCAGTATTGTATTTGTTAGCCAATAGCATTAAAAAATAAGATGTCATACAGCCACCAAATTCAGAAAAATTGCTTGATAATTCAGTTGTCAGAGATTGAAGATGATATGTCTTTTATCAACTCACTTTTTAGTCAAGACTGTAAACACCTTATAATAGACTTCACAGAAGTTTCAAATCTAAATACCGAACATTTAACAAAGTTTACTACATTTGGTAAAAATCTTGTTCAAACTAATTCGTTCGTTATGATTTCAAATCAATTTTTACACGATGAATTCTTAGTAGTGCCAACACTGCAAGAAGCTTTTGATATTATTGAAATGGAAGATATTGAACGCTCACTTAACATCTAATATATTATGAAGAAAAGTTTACTATTTACACTATTATTCTCATTAAGTATAACTGTCCTTGCACAACAAAGCCCTTGTGTTCCAGATGCCTCTTTGCAGGATTCAACTTTTGGATTATGGCCAGATACTATTCAAAACCTTCCAATTGCACAGTTAGACACCTATTATGAGGAGCATATACAAATCAAAACTCCAGCAACAGTTGGTGAAGTAATGGGTGATCCCTATGAAATTGATGTTTTAGGTTTTCCTGTAAATATTGCACCACTAGAAATCGATAGTATAAAATTAGTTGGTGTTAATGGCTTACCTTCTGTAATGTCAACATACCTTTCAAATTCAGACTCTGTTTTTATGGGTAATGATATTGCTTGTGTAACCTTATTTGGTACCCCTGGTTTAGATGAATTAGGTACTCATGACATAAGTTTGATAATTGATGGTTGGATTAATGTCTCTGTTATTGGAACAGTATCTTTGTATGAGCAGTTGGGCGATTATGAAACTATTGATGGATATAGATTAGTCGTTCAGTCTGAAATGGTTTCTATTAATGAAAATAACAACTTGTCGTTTTCTGTATCTCAAAACTCACCCAATCCATTTTCTAACAGAACTAGCATAGAATTTAATTCTACTACTGAAGGAGAATACCTTTTTTCTGTAGTCAATTTATTAGGTGAAGTACAAGACCATAGAATAATAAATGCTAATTACGGCAGCAACATAATAGATGTTGATGCTTCGGCTTTATCTTCTGGTATTTATTTTTACACTTTGAGTAATGCTCAGGCAATAATAACTAAAAAAATGATAATCAATAAGAATTAATGTCATTCGAATTAACAATACTAGGCTGTAATTCAGCTATCCCTACAAACCATAGAAAACCTACCGCTCAGTTGCTGAACGTGGCTGAGCGTTTTTTTTTAATCGACTGTGGTGAAGGTACTCAGCTACAATTGAGGAAATACAAAATAAGAATGCAAAGCATTCAACATATTTTTATTTCTCACCTACATGGCGATCACTATTTTGGTCTAATAGGGTTTATCTCTACTATGCATTTATTGGGTCGTGAGAAAGAATTGAATATTTATGCTCCTGCAGAGCTTAAAGAGATAATTTATATACAATTGGCGGCCTCTAAAACAGAATTACGTTTCCCTTTATTTTTTCATGAATTTGGTTTTGACGAACCAGAACTGTTAATGGAAAGTAACGACTTAACAGTTCATACTATTCCACTTTCTCATTCATTACCTTGTTGTGGTTTTTTATTCCAAGAAAAGACTAAGCCTAGAAGAATGAGAAAAGAAAAAATAGAAGAATATAATATTCCTCTTGAGGCTGTTCCCGCCATTAAAGCTGGAGGAGATTATTTGCTTGCCGATGGTACCCTAGTACCTCATTTAAAGTTGACACGAGGTGCTCAATTGTCTCGCTCATTTGCTTTTTGTAGTGATACTTCCTATTACGAAGCAATCATACCACAGATAAAAGGTGTAGATATGCTTTATCACGAAGCGACTTTTTTAGATGAATTGAAAGAAAGAGCAAGACAAACCATGCACTCTACAGCCAAGGAAGCTGCAACAATTGCTTCTAAGGCTCAAGTTGGTAAACTCATTATAGGTCATTATTCTCAAAGGTATTTTGATTTAAGCCCCTTGCTAGATGAGGCACAAGCTATTTTTACAGATACCTATTTAGCTGTAGAAGGGGAGAAGTTCGAATTAAAACGTGAATATGATTCTGATAGCTGATAGTGGTAGTAGCACAACAGAATGGCGTTTGTTATATGGTGATAGTATTTCACAGCATCAGTGTATTGGATTGAATCCCTACATTGTTGATGAGCATATTATTAGAGATACATTATCACAATTAGATATTCCTTTTGATAAGATAACTGAACTTCATTTTTATGGTGCTGGTTGTGGTTCTTCCGAAAAATCTGATATAATGCATACTGTATTGCAATCTGTTTTCAGTTGTGCAGATGTTATGGTTTACTCTGATTTATTGGCGGCTGCTCGTTCCTTGTTGCAAAAAAATGAAGGGGTAATAGGTATTTTAGGAACGGGATCTAATCTGGCTAAGTATAATGGCGATAGCGTTGTGCCTTTTTCTACTAGTATGGGGTATATTCTTGGAGATGAAGGAAGTGGTAATGCTTTAGGAAAACGTTTATTAAAAGCATATTTAGGCGATAAATTGGATAAGGATTTAATTCTTAAAATAGGATTAGATAAAGCCACAATTTTAAATGAATTATACTCTCATTCCTTTCCTAATCTTTACTTAGCATCTTTTGCTAAGCTAATGTTTAGAAATAGAACACACCCTCAGGTAGCTCAGCTCATCAAACAGAGCTTTGACGAATGGGTTGAAGTGTGCTTATTGCCTAATAATATCAAATCCTTATCGTTATGCGGTTCTATTGCTTTTTATTTTAATGCTGAGGTAAAAAGAAGTTGTGAGTATTACAATATTTCGGTTACTTCTATTCTAGAAAAACCTATAGCCGCTTTGGCATTATTTCATAAAGCTTATCAATGATAAAAATACTATCTTTGTCAAATATGAAAAAGCTCATTTTATTAATAGCATTACTTCCACTTGGGTTTTTATTTGCTCAAAATTCAATGGTGCTTACTTTTAATCAGGACAACTTAGTACCAAGTACAAATACCTTTAAATGCGAAGGTTCATTTACTTATTTTACAATTAATACCAATCCTTTAGATACATCTTACTACGTCACACTAATTAAAGATGGTATAATTTTAGAACAAGGAAATTATTCATCCATCAATAATCAATCGCCCGGTTTTTTAGCATTAGATTCATTAATTTATGCAGGTTTTTATGAGCTGACAGTTGTTTCTTCAAGTAATAATATTACTTTTTCAGATACCTTTTCTTTCCAAGACCCAACACCCTTGTATTTTGATTACACTACTAACAATCCACAATCTTGTGTCCCCTCTGGAAACATTTATATAAATAACATTAGTGGAGGGACTGCACCCTACAGCTTAGGTAAAGTAAATGCTCTTGGAGAATTTGAGCCTACTTATTTTCAAAATTCTAACGATACAAGCTATATCATACCAGATTTAAATGCGGGTTATTATTCTGTTTCTTTACAAGATTCCTACGGCTGTGTGCATACTATTGGAACTGATAATCCGATAGAAATAGTACAAGGTCCAGACCCCTTAAATATCATTTCGAGTTCACAAGAAGACTCTTTTCGTGTATGTGTTCAAGGTGGCGTTTTGCCAATAAGTTTTGTTCTTAATGAGGATACCGTTGTTACTAACGACTCATGTGTATCTTATGCACTATGTGCTGGAGATTATGAGCTAATTGTCTTTGATGCCAAAGAAGATAGCATGTGTTTAGATACTTTAGAGTTTACTGTAGATGAAATAGATGGCTTTATAGAACAGGAAACCTCTAAAATGAAAGTAGAGTCTGGTGGTGTGCGACCATTCAGTTATTCTTGGACTATGAATGGCGATATTCAAGGCAATCAAACGGATTCCATTTATGAGGGAGGCTTATGTCCCGGTTCGTATACTTGTACTATTATTGATCAGGCTTATTGTTCATCTTCATTTGATTTGACTATCAATGAAATAGAATCTAATCTAATAGAAGAAATCGACTGTTTTGATCAAGATTTTTCTTCCCTAGAAACTTCCGTAAGTGGAGGGACTTCTCCCTATGAATATTTATGGAACACTAATGAAACAACATCTATTATTAGCAGTCTTAGCCCCCAAACTTATCAGCTTACTATTACGGACAATAACGGCTGTCAATTGATTGAAGAAATAGAAGTTCCTGTTGTTTTAGACAGTTGTTTGTTCAATGCTTTTAGTCCAAATGGAGATAATATCAATGATACTTGGGTGGTTAATCCTTCATTCTTATACGAAAATACAGAAGTAATCATCTACAATAGGTGGGGTGCTAAGGTTTATCAATCTTTAGGCTATAAACAGGCTTGGGATGGAAAAAATTCCTCAGGTTATTTAGTCAAAGAGGGCGTTTATTTTTATTCGATAATTCTTAAAAATGGACACGATAACATCAAAGGCTCAGTATCTGTTTTTTATTGATTTTCTAACCAGTTGATAGGGTAGCGTTTAAGCCAAGTCATTTGTCTTTTAGCATACCTTCTAGAGTTTTGCTTGATAAGCTCTATGGCTCTTACTAGAGATATATCATTGTTTAGGTATTGAAATAGTTCGGAATAGCCAACGGTTTTTAGGGCATTCAAATCTTGGAATTTTATCAAACTTTCCACTTCTTGTAACAAGCCTTTTTCCATCATTATATCTACTCTTTCATTTATTCTTTTGTAGAGTTTTTCTCTATCCATTTTTATAGAAATGTATTCAACTTCAAATGGTCGTGTCTTATTTAGCTTGTTCTTAAAACTGCTGAATGTTTGGCCACTTTGTTTACATACTTCGAGACACCTAAGTAATCTTTGATGGTTATTCACATCTGAAAAAGTATAAAAAATGGGGTCGATTTTCTTCACTTCGTCTTGTAGCCATTGTAGACCATAATCCTCAAACTTTTGTCTTAGCTCTTTTCTAAGAGTTTCGTCAATATCTGGAAAAGTATCTAAGCCTTTGCAAACAGCATCAATATACAATCCAGAACCGCCTACCATTATCAAAGTATTATGATGTTTAAAAAGCTGTTCAATTTTAGAAATAGCTTCATTTTCGAACAGCCCTACATTGTAGTTGTCGTGTATACTTTTGTGTTGAATGAAATGGTGATTTGCGGCATCTAATTCTTCTTGTTCAGGTACTGCAGTACCTATCTTCATTTCTTTGAAGAATTGCCTTGAGTCAGCCGATATGATTTCGGTTTTGTGCTGTAAAGCTAATTGAATGGCTAGACTAGTCTTGCCAACAGCCGTAGGACCATAAATTACTAAGATTTTCTTAGTAGTCTTCATAGTTTTCGAATTCGTTAAATTCGTCTAGCGTATCGCCATAAACATCTTCGTCTTCAGAATAAGTTTCTTCATCAGAAATGAACTGAACTGTTGGAGCTACATCAGGCATCTTGCCAAATGATAGTATGACTTCAGCTTCTTCAACCTCTTTGATTTCGTCAATTTCTTCTACTTCTATCATGAATCGCCATAAAGTTAAGAAGTCATTCACATAGAGTAGTTTTTCTGTGTTTTGAAATATATCGTTAACACTGATATTTTGCATTTCTCTAGAATTAGGCTCCATAGCAATGAGTGGTATTTCCTCGCCTTGTTCCCATTCTTCATTGGTTAAATAAAAGGCCGCCATTTCTTCAGCCTTTAGTGCAAAAGCAGATACTATTGCCTTGTGTAAATCTTCTAGCGTATTTTCTGTGTTGATGAGAATCTCTCTAAATACATCGTCGTTGTGATCAAGAACAACATTTAATTTTACAGTCATTATTTATTTTTTTGGTTTTAGGCCAATTTCTTCGGCTTTTTTAATCAAGAATTGATAGGCTTCCTTTTTTTCATTTGCAATGATGCCATCCAATATAGCATCTTTAATTGCATTTTTTAATATGCCAATTTCTTTACTTGGTTTAATATCAAAAATATCGATTATTTCTTCACCACTAATAGGGGGTTGCATATTTCTTATGTGGTCACGTTCTTCAACGTCTTTAATTTTTTGTCTGACAAGTTGAAAATTATTAAGGTAACGCTTCACTTTTTCAGGGTTTTTGGAAGTGATATCAGCATCACATAAGGTCATTAAGTCATCTATGTCTTCACCAGCATCAAATAGCAATCGCCTTACTGCTGAGTCTGTAACTATTTCTTGTGCCAATACGATGGGTCTTAGATGAAGTCTTACTAACTTTTTAACGTATTTCATCTTTTCATTCAAAGGCAATTTTAATTGTTTGAAAATTTTTGGCACCATCTTTGAGCCTAAAAATTCGTGACCATGAAAAGTCCAGCCTTGTTTTTCTTCAAATTTCTTAGTGTCTGGCTTAGCGATGTCGTGTAAAATAGCGGCCCATCTAAGCCACAGATTATCGGTATTTTCACAGATATTGTCTAGTACATGAAGGGTATGATAAAAATTGTCTTTATGCCCTTTATTGTCAATGATGACTACTCCTTGTAATTCAACCATCTTAGGAAAGAATTGATGCAGTAGTTTAGTGTTGAATAACAGTTTAAAGCCTATTGAAGGTTTTGATGACAGAATTATTTTGTTTAGTTCTTCAGTAATGCGTTCTTGAGAAATGATTTCTAGTCTTGATACATTTTCATTTATGGCTTTTAAAGAAGATTCTTCAATTTTAAAATTCAATTGAGTAGCAAAGCGAATAGCTCTCATCATTCTTAAAGGGTCATCAGAGTAGGTAATATTTGGTTCTAAGGGTGTTCTGATGATTTTATTCTCTAAGTCTTTTAGTCCATCAAAAGGGTCAATAAGTTCTCCAAAATGTTCTTTATTTAGTCTAATTGCTAAAGCGTTAATGGTGAAGTCTCGTCTATTTTGGTCATCTTCTAATGTCCCATCTTCTACAATAGGTTTTCTCGAATCAGAACGATAGGACTCTTTTCTAGCACCTACAAATTCAAGTTCTAAATCTTGATATCGGAGCATAGCTGTACCAAAGTTTTTAAATACTTGTACTTTAGTGTCATTTCCGATTAATTCACTAACCTTATTTGCCAATTCAATTCCACTACCTACACATACAAAATCAATATCGGTAGGTTGAGTTCGTTCAAGAGTTACATCTCTCACAAAACCACCTATGACATAGCTTTCATAAGCTAGTTCATCAGCCGCTTGAGAAACTATTGAAAAGATAGGGTGTTGTATGTGTTGTTTGAGGTTCACTTATCTTATGATTTTAATCTCTCCGTTGTTTTTTAATTTGATGATATTAGAAGATTTTTGACTGGTTGCTTCATTTTGTCGGTAATTTACTACGAAATCTACGCCCTTCAAAATGGTATCGCTAATAGACTTAAAATCTTTGGGCGTTTCTTCACCGCTAACATTAGCCGAAGTAGATATGATAGGCTTACCCAATCTTTGAATTAATTGTTGGCAAAAAGTATCTTTAGCTAAACGTATTCCGCAAGAGCCGTCTTCTGAAATGGCGTTGGGAGCAATACCTTTTACCTCATCATAAATTAGAGTTAGTGGTCTGTTTGCTGACTCTATTAAATCCCAAGCAATTTCGGGCATATTTAGGACTGTTCTCTCTAGCATCACTTCCGATCCAACTAGTGTAATTAAGGCTTTTGAGGAAGTACGCCCTTTCAAATCATATATTTTTTGAATGGCTTGAGGATTACTAGCATCGCAACCTATTCCCCAAACGGTGTCTGTTGGGTATAAAATAATACCTCCTTCTCTCAAAGTGTTAAGGCAGTTTTGAATATCTTCTTTCATCAAATGTTTTGATATAAATTTATGAGTCGCTCGGCAATTTTATCATCGGTAAAGTTTTGAGCGTGTTTTTTCCCTTCTTCTATCATTTTCACTCTTCTTGAAATGTTAGTGCTTATATCAACTATTTCACTTTTAATTTGCTCAATATCGTTGGGGTTAATGTAAGAGCTGTATTTTCCGCCTGGTTCAGCAAAACAGCCACCTTTTGAGGTAATGACGGGAACACCACAAAAAAGAGATTCTAAAATAGGTATGCCAAAACCTTCAAAAAATGAGGGGTAAATCATTAAATCGGCCTGCTGATATATAGCCGCCATTTCTTTTAATGATAAATCGCTTAATATTTTAATCCTATCGTTCATTTTATTTTCATTAATGAAATCTAGGCATTTGTTTTTGTAGGCTTTACCATTGCCAATAACTGCAAGTTGGTAGTTTGGTAGTTTTTTTAGGCACCTAAGAAGATTATACAGGTTTTTACGTTCTTCAATAGTACCTACGTACAAAAGGTATTTTTTTGGTAGTTGATATTTTGTGCTAACACTAGTTTTAAAATCTGCATTTTGTTCTTCTTGAAAGACTTTATTGCATCCTTGGTAAATAACCTCAATCTTATCTTCTTCAATATTAAAAAAACGAATTATATCTTCTTTAGTTTGCTGACTTACGGCAATGATTTTATTAGCAATTTGACAGGCGTATTGACTTTTTTTGACATAGGAAATACGGTCAGCTTTTTTAAAATACTGAGGGTAACGAATAGCTATTAAGTCGTGAATGCTGACTACTGTTTTAATGTTGGTATTCTGTATGCCATAGGGCAATTCGTGGCTAAGTCCGTGAAAGTGGCTAATGCCATCTTTGACTAAATCGTTTTTTAATTTTATGGTACGCCATACTGAGCTAAATGTTCTGTCAAACCAAGCTTTTGGCGAATGAGTGTAATAGTGTTTTTTATCTTCTAAAAATGATAAACGCTCGTTCTTTATTTCTTTTGGGGTGTAAAGGTGGTATTCGTTGTCACTAAAATATTGTCCGAGGATACGAATAGTATCTCTAGAGTAATTTCCTAATCCAGTGTTGTTGAAATAGGCTCTTTTAGCGTCAAAACCTATTTTCATTATACGGCTACCTTGTATTCTCTCAAAGCATCATTAAGAGAGGTTTTTTTGTCGGTGCTTTCTTTGCGTTTGCCAATGATTAAGGCACAAGGGACACCGTATTCACCTGCCTGAAATGCTTTGGGATAAGTTCCGGGGATAACAACAGACCTTTCTGGTATTATGCCTTTATATTCTATAGCTTGCTCTCCAGTAACATCAATGATTTTTGTAGAGGCGGTCAAAACAACATTTGCTCCTAAAACGGCTTCTTTTTCTACTTTAACACCTTCAACAACTATGCATCGTGAGCCAATGAATGCGCTATCCTCTATTACAACTGGCGAGGCTTGTAAGGGTTCTAAAACTCCACCAATACCAACACCACCACTAAGATGAACATTCTTACCTATCTGAGCACAAGAGCCTACGGTTGCCCATGTGTCTACCATAGTGCCGCTATCTACATAGGCGCCAATATTTACATAGGATGGCATCATGATAACACCCTTGGCTAAAAAAGCACCATATCTAGCCACAGCATGAGGAACAACACGAACATCTAAGTCAGCATAATTACTTTTTAATTTCATCTTGTCATGAAATTCCATAGGTCCAGCCTGTAAGGTTTCCATCTTTTGAATGGGAAAATATAATATTACTGCTTTCTTAACCCATTCATGGACTATCCATTTTCCACCGATTGGCTCAGATACACGAAGACGTCCTTTGTCCAATTCTTCGATGACGTAACGAATACTTTCTTGAGTTTTGCTATCGTTTAAAAGTTCACGATTATCCCAAGCTTGTTCGATTATTAATTTTTGTTGTTCAATCATAAGAGCAAAGATAGTTAAATGCTTTATTTTTGCACAATGTCAAGATTGTTAGCAATAGACTATGGTCAAAAAAGAGTTGGTATTGCGGTAACCGATGAAGAACAAATCATTGCTTCTGCTCTGACAACTCTACATTCTAAGGAAGTGATGTCTTTTTTAAAGGATTATTTATCCAAAGAAGATGTTGAATGCTTTGTGGTGGGTTTAGCTAAAAATTTAGATAATACGCCGTCTGAAAGTGCTCGATTTATTGAGCCTTTTGTGTTAAGATTAAAGGAAGCCTTTCCAAAGGTTAGAATAGAAAGAATTGACGAGCGTTTTACTTCTAAAATAGCTTTTCAAACGATGATAGATGCTGGTCTAAAACAACAAAAAAGAAGGAATAAGGCTTTGGTTGATAAAATAAGCGCAACACTTATTCTTCAATCATTTTTGGACGCTAGAAAGTAATTTCTCTTTCAAGAAATGAGCGGTATAAGATGTTTTGTTTTTAATTAAGTCTTCTGGTGTTCCTTGAAACAATAAATCCCCACCATTTTCTCCGCCTTCAGGGCCTAAGTCAATGAGCCAATCTGCACATTTTATAACATCCGAATTGTGTTCTACACAAATAATTGTATGACCATTTTCAATAAGTGCATTAAAGGAGTATAATAGTTTTTTGATATCGTGAAAGTGTAGTCCAGTTGTAGGTTCATCAAAAATGAACATAGTTTTTTCAGATTTATGCCCTTTGCTTAAAAAGAAAGCAAGTTTTATTCGTTGAGCTTCACCGCCACTGAGTGTATTTGATGATTGCCCCAATTGAATGTAGCCTAGACCGACTTGCTGTAGAGGTAACAGTTTAGAGACAATCTTCGATTTATCATTTTCCTCAAAAAAGCTAATGGCTTCATCAATTGTCATTATGAGAATTTCTGAAATGTTTTTATTCGCAAATTTGATATCTAAAGTCTCGTTTTTAAAACGTTGTCCTTTGCAGCTTTCGCACTCTAAGTGCACATCTGCCATAAACTGCATTTCAATAGTAATTTCACCCTCTCCTTCACAAACTTCACATCTTCCACCAGTAACATTAAACGAAAAATGACCGCTTTTATAGCCTCTTGCTTTAGATAGTTCTTGCCTGGCAAACAAATTTCTTATTTCATCATAAGCCTTGAGGTAGGTTACAGGGTTAGACCTAGATGAGCGACCTATGGGGTTTTGGTTGATAAATTCAATATGTTGAATGCGTTTCAAATCACCATCTACACTATCGTGAAATCCAATTTTAGAGGCATAGCCTTGAATGCTTTTTTGAATCGCAGGGTATAATATTTGTTTGACTAATGAACTTTTACCTGAGCCGCTTACACCTGAAACTACTGTTAAGCAATCTAGAGGAAATGTTACTGAAATATTTTTTAGGTTGTTCTCTCTTGCTCCATTGATTGAAACTGAATATTTTACCTTTCTACGATGAGTAGGGACTTCGATACGTTCAGTATTTGTTAAATATTTGGCAGTTAGACTTTCTGAATGATTGCCTATATCATTAAGTTTTCCTTGGTAAATAACGTTTCCACCGTTTTTACCTGCTAGCGGGCCGATGTCTATAATTTCATCTGCTGCCATCATTATTTCTTCATCGTGCTCAACCACTACTACTGTATTACCCAATTCTTTTAGCGAATGTAAAATGCTAATTAATTTCTGTGTATCCTTTGAATGTAAGCCTATGCTAGGTTCATCAAGAATATACAATGAGCCTACTAAACTACTAGCCAATGAAGTAGCTAGGTTTATGCGTTGTGATTCTCCGCCTGAAAGGGAAGAAGATAGACGGTTTAATGTTAAATAGCCTAGCCCCACATCATCTAAGAATTGCACTCTATTTTTTATTTCTTCGATTAGACGTTCAGCTATTATCATTTCTGTGTCTGATAGCTTGATTGAGCTTATTACATTAAGTAATTGACTGATTGGTAAATGAACAATATCATTGATAGTCCTCTTACCTACTTGTACATATAAGGCTTCCTTTCTCAGTCTTGTTCCATTGCACTCAGGGCAAGTATTTTTCCCTCTGTACCTAGCTAATAGCACACGGTTTTGAACTTTATAATTTTCTTTTTCTAACAATTTAAAGAATTGACGGATACCTTTAAGTCCTTTAGCACCATTCCAGACAATCTTTTTTTCATCATCTTGGAGTTCGCTGTAAGGGCGATGAATGGGGAAGTCATATTTAGTAGCGTTAAGTATGAAGCGTTCTTTCCAGCGGCTAAGTTTTTCACCTTTCCAACAATTGATGGCACCCTCGTAAATAGAAATTGATTTATTTGGAATAACTTTGTCTTCATCAATACCCAAAACAGAGCCAAAACCTTCACACATTTTACAAGCGCCATAAGGGTTATTAAAGCTAAATAAATGTTCTGATGGGGTTTCAAAAGAAATACCGTCTAACTCAAAACGATTAGAAAATGCTTTATTTTTTTTACCAACAACTTCAATAGCACACTCTCCGTTGCCTTCAAAAAAAGCGATTTGAATACTATCGGCTAATCGGTTTAGATTATCCTTATCTAAATTTACAACAAGTCTATCAATGACTACATAAACAGTTTTAGATGTATCTATTTCTGAGTAGTCTTCAATACTATCCAAACGTATAATTTCAGAATCTACTTTTATTCTAGAAAATCCTTTTAAGCCTAATTTTTTCAAGCTATCTTCAATTGAATTACTTGAAAGATTAAGTTTGAATAAGACTAATATTTTATCATCAAGCTTTTGTTGGCATACGTAATCTACTACATCGCTTACTTGTTGTTTTTTGACTTCTTTTTCAGAAATAGGAGAGATAGTTTTACCTATTCTAGCAAATAATAGTTTTAAATAGTCATAGATTTCTGTTGATGTGCCAACTGTAGACCTTGGGTTTTGGGTATTTACTTTTTGTTCAATGGCGATAGCTGGTGAAATACCAGTAATTTTATCGACATCTGGTTTTTGTAGTTTTCCAAGGAACTGTCTAGCATAGGAAGATAAACTTTCGATATACCTTCTTTGCCCTTCTGCAAATAAAGTATCGAAAGCTAAGGAAGATTTTCCTGAGCCTGAAACACCAGTAATGACAATGAGTTTTCTTTTAGGAATGGATACATCAATATTTTTGAGATTATGCATTCTTGCTCCCGATATAGTGATGTATTTCTGATTGTCTTTTTGCACTTGAATGAAAGGCGTTATTAGTTTTTGTTTCGTCCAAAGTTTGCAAATTTACGCTTTTATCATTTGGAATTTTACAAAAAGTCATTTATATTTGAAGTAAGAAAAGACCAAACGAAATGGTTTTTAAAGTGTAATTTTAATCATTTGCCTATAGATACATGTCTACTTTTTAATTAGTATTAATTTAAAATTGTTAGATATGTTATTACACAAAGTCTCCGATAAAGATTTAGTTTCATCTTACATTAATGGTAATCCAGTTGCTCTTGACGAGTTAGTCAATAGACATCAGTCTAGAGTTTTGGCTTTTATCAATTCTAAAGTAAGAAACCTCCAACTCGCTGAAGATATTTTTCAAGATGCTTTTTTCAAAGTCATTAAATCACTAAATAGTGGCAAGTATAATGAAGAGGGTAAGTTTTTACCTTGGTTAATGCGTATATCTCACAATCTTGTTATCGATTACTTTAGACAGAACAAAAGGATGCCTAAGGTGGCACAATCTAAAAGTTTAGAGAACTTTGACATTTTTGATGTTATTGGAAATGGGGAGCAATCTAAAGAATACGATATGATGGAAGATGAACAAACTCAACTTTTACGTCGTATTATTACTGAATTACCGAATGAACAGAAGGAAGTTCTTATAATGCGTCATTATGAAGATTTAAGCTTTAAAGAAATTGCTGAAAAGACAGGTGTTAGTATAAACACAGCACTAGGAAGAATGCGTTATGCACTAATAAATATTCGTAAGTTATTAGAAGAGAATAATGTTGATTTGACAATTAATTAA
>Ga0115013_10000484_pt1 | contig 24148 bp, 18 predicted proteins | sample SouAtlMetagenome_2_FD_88686 | JGI IMG/M metagenome (GOLD analysis project Ga0115013, IMG submission 88686) | Marine eukaryotic phytoplankton communities from Atlantic Ocean - South Atlantic ANT15 Metagenome | ecosystem: Environmental > Aquatic > Marine > Oceanic | place: South Atlantic Ocean...
CGAGGTGCAGTAAACGATGCTGTCCACCGTTTCCCCTGGTGCCAACCAATCGTGCACAATCCACGTGGACGCGGAGGCCCCCACTTGAATGGGCATGATGGCTCCCCATGAGGGTGGGGAGGGGTTCTCTGAAGCAGGTTGACATCCGAGAACGGCAAAGGCCATGGCAATTGCCACGGCCTTTGAAGTCGATGGGAAGAAGTTCATCGGATTATTCGCAATCGAGGAGCGGGACCCCTGTTTCGTAATAAATGCCGTCCCACGGCGTGGTGTCCGGGGCGTAGGTGAATCCGGGCTTCAACGGGTAACAGATGAGCGTGAGGATGCCCAAGCCTTCGGGGATGATGTCTTCAAAGTGCTCTACCGGAAGGATGACCGTGCGGTAAAACCCGGGCTTGTCTGTGACGGGTTTCATGCGAAGTTCAGGCGTGCTGGCCACCTGCTCGTCGGGCACCATGGAGTAAAAATTGCCGTCGGTGGCACGCGCCTTGATTTGCAGGTACACTTCGCCGTTTTCGATGTCCGTCAAATCCACGTCGATGTTGCTGTTGTACGTGACGCTCACAAAGTCGTCTGCACGTCTCGTTTCAGGGAATACGCACATCTTGTCCTCGCACAACTTGGGAAGGACATCCACATTGAAGTCTTCCGTTTTGGCCTCCCCAAAATCTTCCAATCCGGGGTAAGGGGCCCCGTTCTTGAGTTTGACCAAGCAGGAAATGCCTTGGCTGTACAGGCTGCTCGCATCATTGTAGAACTGAGAAGGCACAAAGGTCAACGTGTACGTCAATCCACCTTGGTGCACCAGCTGCATGTCGTCGTTGCTGCTGTCCCAAGACCCATTGGTGCCGACGGGGTCGCTTGGCGTCCAGGTCCAGATGTAGACGGGCAAGTCGGGGTTGGCTTCCAAGATGGCCTTCAACCCAAATTGCTCACTCTGCCCCACATCGATGGTCAAGGTGACTTCTTCGTGCAGCCCTGTCGGGCTCGGGGTGAGGGTCACGGCTTGTCCCCAAGCCAGAGTGGTCACAAAGGCGCCTGCCATGGCCATCCCGGCCGCGCGCAGCGTGTGTTGGAGAGGTGCGGTCATCATCACTGTCGGTTGAAGCTGAAGGTGTAGGCCAAAACGGGGCTTCCGTCACAAGGCCGGTCGTACACAATGTCGAGAAAGTTGTCGTGGGGACGAACTACGGCACCGAGGTTGTATTGCAGGGTGTCGAGGGGCATGCCGTCGGCGTCCTCGGTGGCCAGGATGAGAAAGGTGGGGTGCTCCTCGTCATCCAAGGACCACTGTCCGCCGTCTCCAAAGTAGTTGCGTCCCTTTTCAATGCTCACACTGTAGGTGAAGTCTTCGTTGAGCGTGATTTGAAGTGGGGTCACAATGCCGTCGATGTAGAGCTCACTTAAGTCGCGCACTTCGGTCAACGGGCTTTGCAAATCGGTTTGAGAAAAGCGCCCCATTTCCCAAACCCCAATCATGCCTTCCAATTTGTTGAAGGGCTCGCCGAGTTCACCTTGAAGCTCGGGCTTGCATCCCATCCATCCGCCCAAAACGAGAAGGGCCATGGAGGCGAGGGTGATGTGTTTTGCGATGTTCATGTTGTCTCAGTTTGGGGTCAGTTGCATCCGCCCACTTCGTTGAACTCAAATCCGGCGACGTTGCCCTCCGAAGCGGAGAACTGAAGCGCCATGCCTGGGCAATCCCACGGGGCGCTTCGGATGGTGACGTCTTCACCCATGGCGCCATGGCGCTGGAGCTGTTCCACCCAAAGGCCCATGCCCACGGTCTCCTTGCGGTAGTCGTATCGCGCAGCTTCCACGATGTCTTCTGCGCTGGAGCCGGCGTCCAAGAGGTACACTGCAGACGTGATGCCCGCACGCGCCCGGATGGCGTTGATGTCGTCGATGGCCTTGCTGAGGTTGTTCCCCGTTTCGCCGTAGGCTTCAGCTCGAATCAACATCATCTGCGTGAGGTGCACGAGTGGAACGTTGAAAAAACTGTGGTCTGTGAAGCGCGTCAGCAGGGTTTTGCCTTCCGTGGGGAGGTACTCAAACCACAAGGACCTGCGGTCTTCGTTGGCACCGCCGACGATGCCTTCAAACCAGTTCCAGTAGTCGGTGGTCAGGGTGATCTCCGGATTGGCCGAGGGTTGCCACCACTGCACGAATTGGTCCGTGCGGTTGTCGTTGGTGGCGAGGGTGCTGTACAACGAGAAGATGGATTCTGGGCTCGTGGCGCCGATGGGCAGACGCAACTGCATAAACGCGCTGTCCGTTTCATGCTCTTCCAAGCTGTAGCGGCCGCTGTCGATCACTTCGGTGGCAAGTTGCGCAGCCTCGACAAATTCCATTTTGAGGAAGTGAACTTGGGCGAGCAACGCCTTCGCGGCATCGCGCGTGGCGTAGATGCCGTTCTCCTCGGGGAGGTTGGCGATGGCTTCGTTGAGGTCGGCCTCGATTTGGGCATAAGACTCGGCCACAGAAGCCCGGGGAAAGGGCGCGTCGCGAAGGATTGTGGGCAGGGGAATGCCTGGGTGGCTGTTGTCGACCGTGTAGCCGTAGGGCTGGGCAAACATCTTCACCGCACCCCAAAAGCAAAACGCCCGGATGAACTTGGCTTCGGCCTCCATTCGTTTTTGGTCTTCCGCAGAGAGTCCCTCGACCAAGTCAAACGCATCCAACAGGCTGTTGACGCGCAGAACGGGGTAGAAGAAATCCCGGTTCACCCCACCCACATACGAGGTCCAGCGTATGGTTTCGCGGTTGTAAATGGCCTTAAAATCATTGTTGGCAAGGGGCTCGTTGGTGTTCTCGCCGCGCAACTCGTTGATGAGCTGCACATCCCCGTCGTAGAGGTTGGCCAAGACATCGTAGCACGACACGAGCAAGGCCTGAAGATCTTCAGGGTTTTGCAAGGCGTCTTCGGCCAGGATGTACTCGTCGGGATTGACTTCGAGCCAGCGGCATCCTGCAAAAGTCATGGACACTGCAACGAGGGCCGAAAGAAGGAATGTATGGTTCTTCATGGCGCTTAGAAGTTGGCGTTGATGGCAAAAATGACAGAGCGCTCTTGAGGCGCCGTGAGGAAGTTGGCACCGCCAGAGAAGTTTCTGTCTTGGCGGTTTTCAAAGTCGCGCGTCAACTCCGGATCGAGGCCGATGAAGGTGGTGAGCACAAACAAGTTGTTTCCGCTCAAGCGCAAGGTGATGTCACCCTTCGAAGAGGGGATGCGGTAAGAAATGGAGGCGTTTCGCAGTCGGATGTAGCTCGCGTCGTACATGAACAAGCTCGTGTTCCACCAAGGGAAGCCCGCAGGCAGCCCGTACGTGGTCTCATCCATGGTCAAGCGAGGGAATGAGGCGATGTCGCCAGGTTGGCGCCAACGGTCGAAGAGGTTCGTACGCATGTTCCAGTCGGTGACGACGCCCAATTGACGCTTTGCAGAACTGTCCCAAATCTTCGCGCCGAAGGCCCCAGTGAACTGGGTGCTGAGGGTCCAGTTGCGGAAGGTGAATTCGTTGCGCAATCCACCCACGTGGTCGGGCAATCCGTCTCCAACCGCTTGGCGGTCTTCGAGGTTGTATTCGAAGGTTTCGTTGCCGTTGATGTCGATGTAAACGGGCAATCCGCTCTCGGAATCAACATGGCTGAAGGGCACCAAGAAGTAGGTGGTCAACGGTGCGCCGGTCACGGCACGGCTGTCGTTGGTTCCGCCAGAAATGGCATCTTCCGTGAAGGCCCCTGTGCTGACCAACTCGTTGTAGTTGTACGCGTAGTTCAAGGTCGTCTTCCATTGGAGCTCAGACGTGCTCGGCAGGTTGTTGGACGTGATGCCCAATTCAACGCCTCGGTTCAACACTTGTCCCGCATTCACGGAGCGGTTGTTGAATCCGGTGTGCGAGGGCAATTCGACGTTCATCAACACGTCGCTGGCCATCTTGTTGTAGACCCCAAGCTCGACAGACACGCGGTCCTGCCAGAGGCCCATCTCTAAGGAGGCATCGATGGTCTCCACCGTTTCCCATCGCAGGTCAGGGTTTCCGGGCTGGGTGGGGAAGACAATGGTATCGCCAGCGTATGTCGCTCCTTGAGTTTGGTCGTTGTAAAGTGCAAAGCGGCTGAAACCGTCGATGTTGGCGTTTCCTGTGCGTCCCCAACTCGTGCGGAATTTCAGGAAGCTGATGGTCTCGGATTTGAAGGAGGGTTCGTCGCTGATGACCCAGCCTGCTGCCGCCGAAGGGAAGAAGCCAAAGCGGTTGTTCTGACCAAACCGAGATGACCCATCCACCCGTGCGGTGGCCTGGAAGAAGTACCGGTCCTTCAGGTTGTAGTTGATTCGGGCAAACGTCGAGGCAAACCCGTCCGTGCGGTACTGGTTGACATATGCATTCGTCACGGTGGACACGGCGTCGTACAGGCTGTCGTGCAATCCAAACAGGCTGTCACGCAAGGCGGGCATGGCGTATGCGGGGCCGTCAGAATCGCGGAGGTTGAAGCCAAATCCTTCGCTTTCGAATTTTTGGGCTTCCGCACCCACCAAAATGGCCAGCGAGGCGGTGTCCGTGTCGATTGCGCGAAACGTGGCATTTGCCCCCACGTTGTAGTTGCGGGCGTTGTATTCGCTCCAGTTGCCGTAGGCGAAGCCGTTGGTGCGGTCAAGCGCCGAATTCTCGTAGGAATCGTTCTCGAGCTTGCTGTTGTCGTAGCCGCCGTTTAGGACAATGTCCAAGCGCTTGTGCGGGGTGACGATGATCTGTCCTGTGGCAATCTGGCGGCGCTCCGTCTCGCGCCATTGCACGAGGTCCTGATAGGCCATGGGGTTGAACCAACGGTTCAATTCGTAATTGCGCTCCGTGGACACAAGGCTGCCATTGACATCAAAGGTGGAGTCCACCACGTAAGGCGCCATGTAGGGGAGGGCGGTCGACATGGCCGTGCCAATGCCACCAGACCATCCGCCACGGACACGTTGGTTTTGACCTTCCGACGTGCTTCCGGAGAGCAACACTTTGATCTTGTCGTTCGGGGTCCAGTCGAAGTTCGTGCGCGCACTCGTGCGGGTGTAGCTGTTGCCGATGGCGTAGCTCTCGTTCTTGTCGTAGCTCACCCCGTTGTACATGGACCACTTTTCTCCGCCGCTGCGGAGCCCGACGTTCTGCTGGGTCTTTTGGGCGCGACGGGAGAATTGGTCAAACCAATCGGTGTTGGTTTCCATGGCGCGTTCAAATGCAGCTTTACGTGCTTCCGGACTGGAGCCTGCGGTGGTGAGGTAGGGGAGCCAAACGTATCCTGTTCCGCCGTCGTTCTCCCAAGCTTCTTGACGAATGGTAAGGTATTCCTCGGTGTCCATCATGTTGGGACGTGCCGTGGGCTCGCCATATCCGATGGAAGAGCCGTAGCTCACTTGGATGCCTTTCTTGACCCCGCGCTTGGTGGTGATGAGGATGACCCCGTTGGCGCCACGCGACCCGTAGATGCCCGTGGCCGCCGCATCCTTCAACACTTGGATGTCTTTGATGTCGTTGGGGTTCAGGCTGGCAAGCGGGTTGCGGTTCATGGCGCCACTGTTCCCACCTGCGAAGTAATCTTGGGTGATGGGAATGCCGTCGATGACATACAAGGGGTCACCGCCAGCCGAGATGGAGCTCAAACCGCGGATCCGGACAATCGAGCCACTGCCGGCCATGCCGGAACCTTGCGTCACTTGAACACCCGCCGCTTGCCCTTGGAGTGCGGCTTCAAAGGAGGGCGTTTGCACTGCGGTGATTTCCTTCGAATCAATGGTGGAGATCGCCCCGGTAACCTCTTTCTTGCGTTGGACGCCGTATCCGACGACCACCGATTCATTCAGCAACACCGCGTCTTCGCGAAGTCGAATGTCCAGGGTTGTGGTTTCCCCAGCCTTGACGTTGACCGTCTTGACGGTGTTGAGGTACCCGATGAAAGAGAAAGTCAGCGTTTGTTCGCCAGTGGACACGGCCAAGTTGTATTGCCCGTCCAAATCGGTGAAGACGCCCTTGCCGGATGCGGTCATCACGGTGGCCGACGGCAAGGCATTGCCTTGATCGTCCGTCACGCGTCCTTGCACGGCGGTTTGGCCCATGACGACTTCACAAGATCCCCAAAGGAGGAACAGCAAAGTCAAGGTTGCAATTCGAATCATGAGAGTGTGGATCGAAGGAGTGGGTTGCGAATTTTGATAGTGTCAAATGTACACTGAGCCCTGCGCGGTCAGGGCGTGATTTTGTGCACAGGTGTGGATAACATCATCCCGTCTTGGGTCCAACACAACCGGTACATGCCTGGCGCGAGGTGAGCGATGTTGAGCCGCCATGTACCCCCAGCGAAGGTGCTTGGGGCGATGGGGATGCTTCGGCCGTCGAGGGCGATGAGCTTCACATTTTGAGGCGCGATGCCGAGGACATGCTTGAGGTGGAGTAGGTCTGTTGTGGGGTTCGGGAAGAGGGACCACCCGGTCAGCGCTTCTTCCACGCCTACGGTCGCATCGAGGCCGTCGCAATCTTGATCGATGCCGTCGTTGGCAATGTCGATGGCGCCCGTGTAGATGGTGGCATCGTTGTCATTGCAGTCACCCTCAGAGGCCAATTGACCATCGAGGTCCACATCGATTTCGGTCAGCATCGGCAGGTCCAAGGGGACGTCCGTGTACACATGCAGTTCACCTGGCGCAAAAGGCATGCTGGCGTTCAGATCCGTCACGACGAGTGAATCTCCGGTGAGGTAGTCGTACCACATCCCGGTGTGCGTGAAGCCGGGAATCATGTCGATGCCGGATGTGCGGTAGTTGCCGACCACCACGGCGTCGCCTGCGGGGTGCACAAACATCATGCGCTTGCCGTAGCCTATGCCCACATCGATGTTGAGGGAAGTGGCTCCCGTGCCAAAGGCAGGGTAGTCTCGTTTCAAACGCGCCAACGCCCCGCTGACGTCGTAAAGGTGACGACGTTCGGGGTCGTCGTAGTAGTCCCAACGCACTGGCTTTGCAGCGATTCGGCAATCTTCGTTGATGGTCACGCCATCGCTGCACGTGTTGATGCTGTAGTCGTATCCCAGCTCCTCGAACTGCCAAATCAGTCGGGGACCGGGCATGAGGACATTGAAAGCCATGGACAGTTGTTGTCTTCTTAACGCCGTGACCAAGTCACCTGCATCGTAGTCGCCTGAGCTGTTGCCAAACTCGAGGTTCTTGTACATGAGGCGCTCTTCGTCGTGACTTTCGGCATAGGCCACCGCATGGCGGTCTTGGAAACTGTGGCTTTGGTAGTTCGCCCAGCTGAGGTCGCTGCCGTTGTAGCCCATGCTGGCCTCTTGGTAGTTGGTTGTGGCATTGGCCCACAACATGAACCCCGCTGCATTGCCACTCTCTCCGTTGTAATTCGCGAGTTCAAGTTCCTCACCAAAGTCGCACCAGTGCTCGAGGATCATGTACACCGAGGGGTCCTGGCTCCAGACGTGGTCGCCGTATTCCTTCAGCCATCCAATTCGCTGGGCGCTGTACCCACCATCTACGCCTTGCTGTTGGATGATGCCTTGCGTGAAGTCCCACCGGAATCCATCGATGTGGTAGTTATGCACCCAGTGGTCGAGGTTTCGCTTGACAAATTTGCGGGTTTTGGAGCTTCCGTGATTCCAATCGTAGAACCAAGTGAAGCTGTGCGGTGCGCTTGTGTTAAACCAAGGATTGTAAGGGAGAACCGTCCAGTCTTCCCAGTACATGGTGATGAAGGGGTTGGGCTGGTCTGCATGGTTGTACACCACATCCAAAATCACGGCAATCCCGCGCTCATGACAAGCGTCCACCAAGGATTTGAGATCGTTCTTGGTGCCATAGGCTTTGTCGACTGCGAAGTAAAACGTGGGGTTGTATCCCCAGCTGTCGTTGCCGTTGAACTCGTTGACAGGCATCAGTTCGAGTGCTTGAACGCCCAGTGTCTCGAGGTAGTCGAGCGAGTCCTCAATGAATTTCAACGTGCGTTCCTCCGACCAGTCGCGCACCAGCAATTCGTAGATCACGAGGTTTTCTTGGTCAGGCCGTTCGAAATCCCCGTCCGTCCATGCAAACTCAGGTTCGCCGGGCGTCACGACGCTCACAGGCCCCGAGGTTTCGTTGGCGGGGTAGGGCAAGAGGTTGGGGTAGGTCGATTCTGGAATCCAAGGATCGTTCCATTGGTCCAAGATGACCTCCGCGTAGGCGTCGGCCACCCGGATGTCGTCGGGGAGGATTTGGTATTGGTATCGGTACGGTTGACCTGGCGTCAATCCGTCAATCTCCAGCCAGAACGTTTCGCCATCTCCTGCGGCATGCATCATGCTGGACTCAGAGATCCCCCAACCGTTCCAATCCCCGACCACAAACACAAAATCCTTGTAGGGTGCAGTCCATTGAAGCACCACAGTGCTGTCATTCAGTTCATTGATGCCATCCACAAGTCCCGCGGGCGGTGCCAATACTGGCGCACTTTCCGGCATTACAAACACCGTGGCGGTGGAATGCACAGTGGTGCCATCTGCATTTGCAGCAATGTCCAAGACGAAATCCCCGGTGTCGTCTAGGCTCAAAGTGTAGGAGAGAGATTGCCCAGATGCAGATGCGACTTCCTGGCCATTGATGCTCAGGGTGAGATCAGCGGGTTGGGTGGCTTGCGCCGCAATGTCGATGTCCTCTCCAAGAGAAGCGATGGAGGACGTTTCCGAGGGGGTGGTGAAAATAACTTCGAAGGAACCGTCGGAGACGTTGTAAAAAATGTCGCTATCGTCTGCCGTTTTGCCAACGACAGAGCCATTCGCATTGCGAAACACAAAGGCCAGTTGCTCGATCACCACGCCGTCGGGCACGCCGTAGTACTCCGCCAAGGTCAACCCGCCAAAATCGAAGCTGTGAATGGTGCCTTCCACCGGCATCAAGGTGTTGCCGGCATTGGCCGAGCTCGCGTTGTTGCCGTTGGGCCAAGGGTTTTGTACGTATTGCCAATCCGAGGACGAGGTGCTTTCGGAGGTGATGACGCCTGTGTGCGCATACACAAAAGGGCAAGGGGGGCACGGGGGTTCTTCGTCAATGAGTGCCGCATTGCCTTGGCTCAGGTCGTAATACAACGTCACGACGTCGTCTTGGGTTGGGAAGGCGGGTTCGGTCCACACAATCTGTCCTTGTGCGGTTTGCGCAATCCATGCCGCGAAACACGTGCTCAAAAAAAGAGAAAGCCGTAGGGTCATGATGTCAAGAATTGGGGATGGTCAGGTTGGCGTCGTAGGTGAACAGCTGGGCTGGTTTGTGCAGCACGCCTTCTTCTTTTTCGTTCAGCGGAACGACGTGGTCCATGCGCTTAATATTCTTTCTGAAGTTCCTCTTATCTAGCTTTTTGTCAAGTACAACTTCATGTAGAGATTGAAGTTGACGAAGGGTAAACTTTGTGGGCAACATCTCAAAACCGATGTGCTTGGACTCCAATTGTTCGCGCAACGTACGCAGTGCCAGGTGGGCAATGTCGTCGTGGTCGAACGCGAGCTCGGGAAGGTGGTCCACGTCAGTCCATTCTGCCTCTCCGGCAAAGGAAGACGCCTTGGGGGTGTGGTCGTGCAGGGAAACAAGGCCAAAGTAGGCCACGGTCATCACGCGGTTTTCGGGATGCTCGCGAAAGGTGCGCAACCAATGTTGGTCCTTCAGGCCTTTCACGCGGTCGGGATCTCCGAAGGCGTGAAATTGCTTTAGATACACGTCGTCCAATCCCGTGAGTTCTCCCAAAACACGGCCTGCCGCTGCGTCCAACGATTCATTGGCATGCACAAAGTCGCCGGGCAAGGCCATCTGAAGTTCCTCCTCAGAAAGCGGACCTCCTTCTGACGTTCGTTGCCGAATCAGCAACAGTTTGAGCGCTTCTCCATCGAAGCCAAAAAGCGCACAGTCGACACTTACATCCATTTGGCAGGTCTTTTGGGGGATTTGGCGGCAAGATAGGGGAGTTGGTGTCGATTGTACACTTCATCCGGCATCACAGGTGAAAACTTGTCGACAACGTTCGGAAATGCGCTTGCTTTGACGCAAATTTGTGCGCCTTCAATGAAAGGCGTATTTGCAAGACAAGTGACCCTGATGAAAAAGATTGCTGTTCTGACTTCTGGTGGAGATGCCCCGGGCATGAACGCCGCCATCCGCGCGGTGGTTCGTACTGCGGTGTTCCACGACATGGAAGTGGTTGGTGTGTTTCAAGGCTACCAAGGGCTCATCGAGGGAGACTTCAAGCGTTTGCACGTTCGCTCGGTGGCCAAAATTTTGGGCCGAGGCGGCACCATCCTCAAGTCGGCACGTTGCAAAGACTTCCACGATTTGGAGGGCCGAAAGCGCGCCCACGTCAACCTTGTGGAAGCAGGCGTCGAGGGCCTTGTGGTCATCGGTGGTAACGGCACCTTCACAGGAGCAATAAAATTTGGCCGCGAAACAGGTTTCCCAGTTGTGGGCCTGCCAGGGACCATTGACAACGATTTGAGCGGGTCTGATTCGACCATTGGATTTGACACGGCCATCAACACGGTGATCGACGCCGTGGATAAAATCCGTGACACGGCCGACAGCCACAACCGGTTGTTCTTCGTGGAGGTGATGGGCCGTGACAGCGGTTTCATCGCCCTGAAGTCAGGCATTGCCACAGGGGCTGTGGCGGTCATGACCCCTGAGATGGGGATGAGCATCGACGACTTGGTGGCGGTGCTCCAAGCTGGTGAGCAAAGCAACAAGACCAGCAGTATTGTAATTGTCGCGGAGGGTGACCCCAACGGAGGCGCCTACGAAATCGCGAAGCGCGTGAAGGAGAAAACCGACACGTATGAAACCCGAATTACGGTGTTGGGTCACTTGCAGCGAGGCGGAAGCCCCTCTTGCTTTGACCGCGTTTTGGCGTCGCGCTTGGGTGTAGCCTCCGTCGAGGCCCTTCGCCAAGGTCACAATGACGTGATGGCCGGAGTCATCGGCGACAAAATCGAGCTGACGCCCTTCGAATTCGCCATCAGCAATAAAAGCAAAATCAACGAGGACGAGGTTCGCATTGCACGCATCCTGTCCATCTAACCCTTCCTTAAGAAACAACTCAACAGTACATACATGAAGCGCATTGCTATCAACGGATTTGGCCGAATCGGCCGTTTGGCCTTCCGTCAACTGGTCAGCCGTCCTGCATTCCAAGTGGTTGCCATCAATGACTTGACCGATGTCGAGACTTTGGCACACCTCCTCAAATACGACAGCATTCACGGGTTGTTCCCCGGAGACGTGGCTGTGTCCAACGGCAACTTGGTCGTGAATGGACAAGAGATTCAAATCACCGCCGAGCGCAACCCAGCCGATTTGCCTTGGGGTGCCGGCCAAGTCGACCTCGTGGTCGAGTCTACAGGCGTGTTTGCCGATGCTGAGAAGGCGTCTGCCCACTTGACGGCTGGTGCAGGCAAGGTCATCATTTCCGCGCCTGCCAAGGGCGACTTGAAGACTGTTGTACTCGGGGTCAACGACGACATTTTGACGGCGGACGACCGCATTGTGAGCAACGCGTCCTGCACCACCAACTGTCTCGCACCCATGGCCAAGGTGTTGAACGACACGTTTGGCTTGGAAACAGGTTACATCACCACAATTCACGCCTACACCGCAGACCAGCGCCTGCAGGATGCACCGCACAAGGACTTGCGCCGTGCACGCGCTGCCGCATTGAGCATGATTCCCACGTCCACAGGCGCAGCCAAGGCGGTGGGCCTTGTGCTCCCTGATTTGGCGGGCAAGCTCGATGGCATGGCCGTTCGTGTCCCCACGCCCACGGGCTCTGTGACGGATTTGACGGCCAAGTTGAAAATGGAAGCCACCGCCGAGCAAGTCAACGCTGCCCTGAAGGCAGCTTCGGAAGGCCCCATGAAGGGCATTCTCCAATACTGCGAGGACCCCATTGTCAGTGTGGACATCGTGGGCAACACGCACAGCTGCATCATTGACGCCGCATTGACCAAGTGCACCGGAAACTTGGTAAAGGTCTTTGGTTGGTATGACAACGAGGCCGGATACGCCACGCGTGTGGTGGATTTGGCAGAGCGCCTTGCTTAAGCCTGCGCTGTGAAGATTCTCATCGCTGACAGCGGATCCACCAAATGCGATTGGTTGGTCATCACTGAACATGGTCAGGAACTCGGAGAGTTCCACACCATGGGATTTAACCCGTATTTCCACGATGCCGACCTCGTGGAGCGGGAAATGAATGCGAACTCTCAGGCCATGGAATTGGCTGACAGTGTGGATCGGGTGTACTTCTACGGTGCGGGATCGAGCTCGCCCGAGCTTTGTGAGGTGATTGCCGAGGGGCTGCTTCGCGTTTTTGTCAACGCCAGGGTCCATGTGGGCCATGACTTGGATGGGGCGGCTTACAGCACCTATACAGGGGAGTCAGCGGTGACTTGCATCCTCGGAACGGGCAGCAACAGCTGCATGTTTGACGGCACGACAGTGACGGAAGAGGTTCCCGCGTTGGCTTATATTTTGGGCGACGAGGGGAGTGGATCATGGTTTGGCAAGCGCCTGCTGTCCTCGTTCCTCTACCACAAGCTGCCTGCGGCGATTCACGATGACTTCGTGGCGCAATACGGTTTGGACAAGCTGTCCATCACCAAGCGCGTGTATCAGGAGCCCAATGCCAACGTGTTTTTGGCGAGCTTCATGACGTTCCTTGGACGCCACAAATCCGATTCGTTTGTTCAAGATTGGTTGGACGAAGGCTTCAAGGCATTCTTGGATGTGCATGTCGCCTGTTTTGAAGGTGCTACAGCCATGCCCATCCACTTTGTGGGCAGTGTGGCCTACCATTTCCAGGACGCCCTGAAGAAAGCTTGTGCTGACCGAGGGTACCGCTTGGGAAACATCATCAAAAAGCCCATTGACGGCCTCGCGCAATACCACGTTGAATTCATTTTGAAATCAGAATAAGGATGGCGTTGAAAGCATGTTTGTTTGACATGGACGGGGTCATTGTGGACTCCGCGGAGCATCACTTTGTCGCGTGGAGGCGTCTGGCCGAGGAGTTGAGCATTCCGTTCACTGAGGAAGACAACCATGCGCTGAAGGGATTGAGCCGGGTCGACAGTTTGGAGCGCATTCTTCGTTTGGGGCATCTGCAACTGGACGAGAAAACCAAAGTGAAGTTGATGGACCAAAAGAATGCGTGGTACCTCGACTTGATTCAAGGCATGCGCGCCGAGGACATTTTACCTGGTGCCAAAGAGTTGATTGAGTCGCTGGTGTCGGAAGGCATTCAAGTGGGACTTGGAAGTTCGAGCCGAAACGCGCAATTGATCCTAGACAACGTGGGCTTGACACCGCTGTTTGACACGGTCGTGGACGGCAACCACATCACCTTGAGCAAGCCAGATCCAGAGGTCTTCTTGAAGGGGGCGACGGCCTTGGGAGTGGCGCCCGCCGACGTCGTGGTTTTCGAGGACGCCGCGTCTGGGGTGAAAGCAGCCAAGAGCGGTGGTTTCTTTGCCGTCGGAGTGGGGGACAAGGACCAACTCTCCCAGGCGGATGTCGTGGTGGACCACCTTCAAGGGGTGACCGTCGATCAATTGCGAACTTGGATGGAACACGGCCTCGGTTGAGGCGCGTGCCGACCTAAAAAAAACGAGCGATGAACCGCTACTTGGATGCTGAAGCATGGCGCGTTGTCGAAAAGGGATTCAACCCCGACAACATGCGCAGTTCGGAGAGCATGTTCTCCATTGGAAACGGACGTTTTGGCCAGCGTGCCAACCATGAAGAAGGCTATTCAGGAGACCACATGTTGGGAAGCTACGTGGGCGGCGTCTATTACCCAGACCGAACCAAAGTAGGCTGGTGGAAAAACGGATATCCCGAGTATTTCGCCAAAGTTCTGAACGCCACGAATTGGACGCACCTTGGACTCCGCGTCAATGGCAGTGTGGTGGATTTGGCCACGGTGCAAGAAGTGCGTGACTTTGAGCGCGTGCTGGACATGCGTCAAGGATTGCTTCAACGCACCTGCTCTCTGGTTCTTGCCCCAGGGGTGGAAATCCGTTTGGAGACCGAGCGTTTTATCAGCATGGCTTCCCCCAATAAGGCAGCCGTTCGTGTCAGAGTCACGCCGCTTTCTGGAGTGACCTCGCTTGAGGTCATGCCACGCTTGGACGGTGGCATCCACAACGAAGACACCAATTGGGACGATGCGTTCTGGCGTCACGATGCCCAAGCTTCCGATGCGGCAGCCGCAACCTCTGTGGTGGTCAACACCACGGAGAAGACAGCATTCACGGTGGGCACAGCCCAAGCCATGTCATGCACGGATGCGACTTGGCGCGCCGAGGAAGGAGAGAAGTGGACCGGGTTGACTGCGGCGTGGGACCAACCTTCTGCCGTGGAGGTAACCAAATTTGTGGGGCTCGTCAGTTCTCTTCACACGGCAGCGAATCGGTGTGGCCAAGAAGCGCTTGCCGAGGCCACTTCTGGGCGGGATCAGGGCTACGAGGCCATACGCACTGCACACGTCGAGGCATGGGGGTCGATTTGGGCTTTGGGCGACATTGAGATTGAAGGAGATGTCGAAGCGCAGCAGGCCATCCGCTTCAACATCTTTCATCTCAACCAAACCTACCGTGGAGACGATGCCCGCTTGAATGTGGGCCCCAAGGGTTTCACGGGCGAGAAATATGGTGGGGCTTCCTATTGGGACACGGAAGCCTACTGCTTGCCTTTCTACCTGGCGACCCACCCACCCCACGTGGCAGAGCAGCTCCTGCGCTACCGTTTCAACCAGCTCGGCAAGGCCATTGAAAATGCCGAGAAATTGGGCTTCCAGGACGGGGCTGCGCTGTATCCCATGGTGACCATGAATGGCGAAGAATGCCACAACGAGTGGGAGATCACCTTTGAAGAGATTCATCGAAATGGGGCCATGGTCCTTGCGCTCCGCAACTACGAAGAGTACACGGGAGACGACACCTACTTGCGGAAAGAAGGCATGGCGGTGGCAGTGGCGGTGGCGCGCTTTTGGGCGCAACGCGTGCATTGGTCCGATCACCGTGGTGCCTTCGTCATGCTCGGTGTGACGGGACCCAATGAGTACGAGAACAACGTCAACAACAACTGGTACACCAATTACTTGACGGCATGGTGCTTGCGCTTCGCGGCTTCTTTGGTCAATCGCTTCCAAGGTGACGTTCCCAAAGAGGAGTGTGACGCGTGGGTGCGGATTGCCGATGGCATGTGCTTGCCACAGAAGGAGGGAAGCGCAGTCCGTTTGCAACAGGATGGTTTCCTCGACAAAGATTTGATGCCCGCGGAGGCCCTGCCAGAAGCGCACCGACCCATCAACCAGGTGTGGTCATGGGATCGCATCTTGCGTTCCTGCTTCATCAAGCAGGCCGACGTCTTGCAGGGGTTTTACTTCTTCCCGGACGACTTCACCCAGGCAGAACTCGAAGAGAACTTTGACTTCTACGAGCCCATGACGGTTCACGAGAGCAGTTTGTCGCCCTGTGTGCACAGCATTTTGGCGGCACGCCTTGGACGTGAAGACAAGGCCGTAGAGATGTACCTGCGGACCGCACGGCTGGATTTGGACGACTACAACGCGGAGGCGTATCAAGGTCTTCACATCACATCCATGGCCGGAACATGGATGAGTGTGGTGGAAGGATTTGGAGGTTTCCGCGTTCGCGACGGCATTCCTCATTTCAACACAATGATGCCCGGCAGTTGGACGGCTTATACGTTCAAGTTGCGGTTCAGAGGAAGAACCCTCGAAGTGAACGTGAATCGCGACGGAGTCACCGTGACGCGACTGGAGGGGGAACCCCTTCAAGTATGCATCAACGGTGACACCCGCGAAATCTGATTTGCGGGCTTAGTCCGCCCAGCTGCTGTTGTCTGCGCCCGGGGAGCCGCCCAGGGCGTTGGAGCCAATCCAAGATTCGGGAAGGGCGTTGTCCCATCCGCCTCCTTTCCATTCCAGTGATCCCCCGGCACCGTCGGCTTCGTTGGTCCATCCTCCGGTGTCGCTGTAAGTGACAATGTCGGCCTGCGTTCCGTCGGGCCGAATCAAACGGATGCTTTCCCCGCTGTTGTGCAAGCTGGAGGTCCCCATCCAAGGAATGAGACCCACAAAGGGACCGAGGATCGTGCGGTAGGTCGTCGTGTCGTTGACCGTGAGCAAGAAGCCGTGTGACTCGATGGTCGTGCCAGAGGGGATGGCGGCATCGATGCCGTCGCCCAACGCCCACCCGCCCACGTCAATGGCAAAGGGATGGGGATTCATGAGCTCCACAAACTCGAAGTCGCTGTCCGAACCTTGCTGCGTGCTTGGGTTGTAATGAATCTCTGAAATCACGGGGTCATCCCACGCCGCCACTTCGCAAGATTGACCATAGTCTGCCAGCAAAATGAGCAGGTCGTCGTTGTCGATGGTTTGGTTCCCATTCAGGTCTGCATGACACTGTGCCCAAATCCAAGGGCCGCCTGCGGTCATGGTCAAGAATAGCGTCAAAGCGCATGTCGTGTTCTTCATGTTTTTGAAGGCAAGAAGCCCCCGCCTTCTTCATGAATAGACCCGGAATTGATGCGCGTGGATGCGGGGTTTATCCGTGCCACTCCAACGATACCGGACAGTGGTCGCTGCCGTGGATGTCGTTGTGAATCTGAGGGGCAGAAGTCTGTGCAAGGGCCCGTTCGCTGACAAGCATGTAATCCAACCTCCAGCCGACGTTCTTTTCCCGTGCTCCGCCACGGTAGCTCCACCACGAGTACTTGATGTCCTCAGGATGGTCCTGTCGCCACGTGTCCACAAATCCTGCATCGAGCAAAGCGCTCATCCCGTCGATTTCCTGCTGCGTGTAGCCCGGGGTTTTGTTGTAATTCGATTTGGGCCGGGCCAAATCAATCGGCGCGTGTGCCACATTCAAATCGCCACAACAAATCACGGGCTTGTCCGCATCGAGTTCCTTCAGGTAATCGTTGAAGGCCTGGTCCCACGTGCCGCGAAAGGGCAAACGCTTCAGACCCGAACTGGAATTGGGGGTGTACACCGTCACGAAATGGAAATCTTCAAATTCCAGGCGAAGAACCCGTCCCTCTTGGTCCAAGGCTTCCACGCCAATGCCGGCCTGAATGCTCAGGGGCGTGTGCTTCGTGAGCACGGCCGTTCCGGAGTACCCTTTTTTGATTGCGGAGCTCGAGTGCACCTCGTAGGAATCCCAACCAAATAAGGCTTCACGTACTTGGTCGTCTTGGGCCTTGGTTTCCTGCAAGCCGAGAACGTCGGGCGCCAGTGCGTCGATTTGGTCTGTGAATCCTTTTTTCACCACGGCGCGGAGGCCGTTGACATTCCAACTCATCAATCGCATTGCGGGAATAGGGCATCGGGGCGTTGGGCCCAGCGGGCGGCCAATTCGAGGACTTCGTCCAACGAGCCTTGGGCCAGCAGGGTGTCGCCGGTTTGGTACAATTGGTTCAGATACGCTTCTCCCTTTTGGAATTCGGAGGAAGGCTCCATGTTCAAGAATTGCGACGCATCAGGGCATGGGTGGATGTGCATCAGCGTGTACCCATACGTCTCGGGGTCAAACCCTGCAACCAGCATGCCTTCCACGTCATGTCCCAGTTCCACCGGGACGGGCAGCCTCAGGAAGAAGGCACTCCACGGGCCCATGTAGCCCATGCTGAAGTAGGGGTAGAGCCAGGGCTTGGGGTACAAGCCAAGGGATTTCAATCCCGCCATCAGCGCTTCTGTGGCTTCGCGTATTTTGAAGGACGTCGTGGTCTCAGGCTTGAAATTCTCCAGTTTGGCCCACCGTTTGTTGGCGGTGTAGTGCTCCATCGACCCGAGCTTAAGCTTGTAGTCGAAGTCCGATTGTTGGTCGAGGATGTAACCTGGGTAGAACCACTTGCGTCCAGTCCGTTTGCCGTATTCAGCCTCCTTCAGCAGGGTGTAGGTTCCCAAACTGTATTTGCCATACGCTTCGTCGTAGAGTCCGAGCAAACTGGCCATGCTTTGGTCTCCCAAGTCGAAGTAGCTCACCGCAATCAACCGATCACCGTCGTACACGCACACTTCACGGGTGTCGAATACGGTGCCTTGGAATCCAGCACTGAGGTACTCGGACAGCGTGTTGTGGATGAACCCCTTGAATCTCGCTTTGTGTTGGGCGTAGAGCGCTTCTTTGTTCGCGTTGGGTTGGGCATGGCCGTAGGTCACGGTAAACCGAGATTCCGCGCGTCGCATGACTTTTCGCTGGCGCGCGGTGGGCGCATAATGCTCAAGGTTCATGCGGATATTGACCACGCTGAACAACCGTTCGTCGATGCACAACAAGTCCATTTTGTACAACATCACAGATCCGCGGAACCAACCTGACGCGAGGTACTGATCGTACCGGGCGCGAGAGAGGCTGCGAGGAAAATGTGTTTGAACGAGCATGGTCAACGAAGGTACGGGTCAGTCGTTCACAGCCAACGTTGCACGAAACGGGCGAGGGACAAACTCAAGCCGTTGAATGGCGGGAAGGTCAATGGAAGCACATTGAAGCGGGAGGTTTGCTTCAACACAGACCGCATGTTGGAAAAGGCTTCGAATCCCGCCAAGCCACCGGTCCGCCCCATGCCGCTGGTTTGGATACCTCCAAAGGGCAGGTTGGGGCTGGCCACGTGCAGGACCACTTCATTGATGCCCGTCGTTCCTGCGGGAATGGTTCGCATCCACTCGGCAATTTGCGTGTTATTCTTAGAAAAGAAGTACATGGCCAGAGGGTGGGGGTTCGCGCGAACAATCCGTTGGACCTCCTCTGCGTCGCGCCATGTCATGACGGGCAACACTGGGCCAAAAATCTCCTCTTGCATCACTTTCATATCCAGCGACACATTCTCCAAAATCGTCGGCGCAATTCGGCGTGACGCTTGGTCCCAGGTCCCGCCATGGGCGACGTTGGCTCCTTTCGCGACGGCGTCTTCGATCAGCCCCACAACCCGCCGGAAATGGTGGTCATTGACGATGTGGGAACGCTGGGCGGAAGTCAACTGTGTGGCCTCCTCGTCGCCATACATCTCGGCGAAACGCGCTTTCATCGCTGTGATGAAGTGCGCGGAGATGGATTCCTCCACGAGTGCATAATCGGGCGCGATGCAGACTTGCCCGTTGTTGAGGCATTTGCCCCAAGCCATGCGGCGGGTGGCGTCCGCAAGATGCACCGTGGCATCCATCACGGCTGGGCTCTTTCCTCCGAGCTCCAATGTCACCGAGGCCAGGTTTTCGGCCGCGGCCTTCATGACCTTCTTCCCGATGTTGGTCCCACCGGTGAAACAAATGTGCTGGAAGGGCAGGGACGTCAGAAATGCACTGACTTTAGGTCCTCCTTGGACCACAGCCACTTGCTCCTCGGGGAGGGCGCTGGACACGATGGACGCAAGGACCTTGGATGTTTCCGGTGTGTGTTCGGAAGGTTTGACAATCACACGATTGCCCGCCGCGAGCGCACTGACCAAGGGGCGAAGGGTCAAGATGACGGGGAAGTTCCAAGGCGAAATGATGAGCATGTGGCCCTTGGGATTCGCTTGCACGAAGGACCGCGTACCGAGCATGGCAATTCCAGTGTCCACAGGCCGAGGAGCCATCCAACCACGCAAGTGCCGACGGGCATGCTGAATCTCCGCTTTCAATGGGTAAATCTCCTGCAAGTGCACCTCTTCTCGGGGTTTGCCCAAGTCGGCAGCCAGCGCCTGAATCAATGCGCCTTCGTGCGCCAGCACAGCGTTCCACAGGCCTTGGAGTTGGTCACGACGTTCAGAGGCTGTGGAGACCGTGTGCAGGATGCTTTGCTGCCGCTCAAAGAGGGATTGAAGGTGTTCCATGGGGACTGCCAAAAGTAAGGTGCCTTCGTCCCCAAATGTTCAATGCGATTCCTGGGTCAAGAGTGCCCAAATGGCCAGGACTTGCGGAAGGAGCGCATCCTTCGCGCCATTGCGAAGCATGTGGTCGGCCCGGGACACGCGTTGGGCTTCGGTCCACTGCCGCGCGAGACGCGCTTGAACTTCAGACTCCGAAGGCACGGCTTGACCTCGTTGCCTCGCACGATCTCGTGCCCGGCGAATGCGCAAGGCCTCGGGGGCTTCCACGGTGATGGTTACATCGCAAGTGGCGTCGCTTCCCGATTCGAACAAAATGGCGGCTTCCCGAATGACCAAAGGGGCAGAGGCCTGGGTATCCAGCCAGGAGGAGAATGCGCGTCCCACGGCGGGGTGGACTTGCGCTTCCAGCCAGGTGAGTTCATCGGGGTTCGAAAAGACGACCTCGGCCAACGATTTGCGATCCACATCCACCATGCGCCCGTCTTCGTCCAACTTGGCGATGCGCGGTCCCCACCGGTCCAGGGTCGCTTGTTGCAAGATGGCGTCCGTTTGGTACAGCCGTTTGGCTGCGGAATCCGCGTCCCAAGTCGGAGCACCCAATGCTGCAAACATCCGTGTAACCAGACTTTTCCCCGCAGCCATGCCGCCAGTCACACCCACAATTAAAGGGCGGGAAGCGTGTTCAGCATGACGATGACGGACCTCGAACATGGTGCAAAGGTGCACCTTCTTCACACGTTGCCCACAGGTCCATCCAAAATGAAGCCCGCTTGTTGACCTTTGCGGCATGGCTCATCTTCTTGCTCCTTCCTTGCTCGCCGCGGACTTTGCGAACCTTCAACGCGACGTTGAGTTGGTCAACGCCTCTGCCGCCCATTGGTTCCACCTCGATGTGATGGACGGCGTGTTTGTCCCCAACATCAGTTTTGGCATGCCTGTGATGGAGGCCATTGCGCGCCACGCCAAGAAGCCACTCGACGTGCATTTGATGATTGTTGACCCCGACCGCTACATCGACACCTTTGCCAAGTTGGGTGCAGATGTGCTGACCGTCCACGCCGAAGCGTGTACCCACCTGCACCGCACGCTGGGCGCCATTCGTGCCGCGGGCATGAAGGCAGGGGTGGCCTTGAATCCACACACGTCCGTCGAAGGCCTTCGCGATGTGTCCACCCAGCTGGACTTGGTGTGTTTGATGAGTGTGAATCCTGGGTTTGGAGGTCAATCCTTCATTGAGCGGACCTACGCCAAAACGCGCGCCTTGCGTGCCATGCTCGAGGAAGAGGGCGCTTCAGATGTGCTCATCGAAATTGACGGAGGCGTGGGCAACGGCAACGCGAAAGGCTTGGTGGAGGCCGGGGCCAATGTGCTCGTGGCTGGTTCTTCGGTGTTCCGTGCCGAAGATCCGATGGAAGCGGCACGCCAGCTGGCAGAATTTTGAGTTGACACTGCGATTATGAGGACAGGCATCTACGGCATCGCAGCGATCCGCCCTGTGAAGTTGCCGGGGGATGCGCTCCACCTGGGGGTGGACGGCTTCCATTTGGCCTTGGCTTGCCGAAAGCCACAGCATGCCGTCCAGAGTGCCGTCCTGCATGCCTCCGCGGATGGCATCTTCGGCGCCCACGGGGTATGGATGAATGCACCTGACAGGAATTGGCACGGGCCTCAGTCCATGTCTCACCTCAAGTCTGCGGTGGCCTCTGCGGCAGGATTCGCAGAGACAGAAGGACCGCTCCAAGGCGTCCACGGCGATTGCATCGAGAAGACGTTGCAACTGCACGTCGATGTCGCGAGACAACATCCTCTGTACTGGACGACCTGTGCGTGGGGCATTCTGTTCGCATACAGTGTGGCGGAGATTGTGGCACTCATGCGTGCCCATGATCTGCCGGTCTCACCAGACGAGGAGGGAGCGGGGTTGTTGCTGACCTACGGGAGCATCCTGGGGACACGAACGCTGGTTCGAGGTGTGCACAAATTGATGCCAGGCCAAACCCTCAACTGGACGCCCGACGGCGTGACCACCATAGAGCGTAAGCCCTTGGATGAGATTGAGCGGGACATCGTCGGGTTCAAGGAGGCCACGTCCTTGCTTGACGAAGTCTTCCATGATTCGGTGTCACAGATGGTGGCGGTCAACCGTGATGCGGGTTGTACGCAGCACAACTTGCTGAGTGGGGGGTTGGACTCTCGCTTGGTGGCTTTGGCCACAGCACGACACCTCGACGGGGCACCCATGTCCACCCTGTGTTTCGCCGCCAAGGACTCCCTTGATGCATCCATCAGCGCGTCTTTGGCCCAAGAGCACGGCTGGCAGCATCGTCCCCATGATCTTGGACATGGTGAATACATGATGGACACAGAATCGGTGGGGGAATACGATGGCTGTGTCAACCACTTGGCCAGTGCCCACCATCGGCATGCGTTGTCCAAGGAGCGGCTTCCCAACATGGGGCTGCTTGGTTCCGGACAAGGCGCGAACGTTCTGTTGACGGACAACCACAAATGGGGCGCCAGCGGATTGCAAGTGCTGCATTCCATGACGTTGAATGCCGCCACCAGTGGCGTGTGCCTTGACGCAGCCGAAGAGGCATGGCGTGCGACCCCCGACGTCCAGCGGTTCAAGATGGTCAACAGGGGTTTTTTGTACACCAACTCCGGGGCCTACAGCACGGCCGCCTTTGGGGTGTTGTGGTCTCCATTCACCTCAGGACAATTTGTGCGTGCCGCGCTTCGTTTGCATCCTGACATCGTACAAGGACAAAAGGCATATTTGACGTGGTTGGCTGAGAGATTCCCCGCTGCCACGCATCACGTATGGGAACGTTACAATGCGAAGCCCGTGCTCGGTGCGCGCCTGCGTCGGGCGCAAGTACGGGCCCTGTGGCGCGCGCGTCTCCGCAGGGTGCTGCCCCCTCGCACCCCCAAATCGATGTCTCCCATTGAGTTGTGGTTGGATTCCTCGCCAGAAATTCAGCACTTTTACAGCGACACGTTCCGCCGGTTGTCTCCATGGATGCAACATTACCCTTCTTTGGAAGCCACTGTGGTTCGAGATTTCCCAACGATGAATGCCATGAACAAAGCCTCCGTCTTGACCTTGTTGCTGGCGACCCAAGCCTGGTTTGACGCGTGAGTTCTGTCGATTACATCAAGGCATTTCTGCAGCGTCACGGCCATTGGATGATGGCGGCCAACGTTGTCACGAAGTTGCTCGGTTTTGCGGCGGTGGTGTTCGTGACGAGAAACACGACTGAGGGAGAATACGGGGCCTATTCCTACGCCATGAATCTGGTCGGAGCTGTGGTTCCCTTCATGGGGTTGGGTGCGTACCAGGCGTTTCTGCGCTACGCTTCGGATGCCGCAGGGCAACGGGCGAAAAAAACGCTGTTCGCCTATGCCTTTTCTCGGGGTGTCGTGGCTTCCTTGGGGCTCATTGCGGTGCTCCAGTTGCTCGCATCCCTCTTGTGCGGAGCCATTCCCGAGAGCGCGGCGGCCTTTCGCATCGTGTCTTTTGTCGTGCTGACCACCTTGGTCATGGAGTACGTCAAGAGCTATGCACGGGCCATGCACCTGAATCACATCTCCGCCCGCATTGATGTGACATATGCCTTGATTTTGGTCACCGCGACGGTGGGCTTGACGTGGGGCATCGGGATCTTGGGCTACGCCGTCGCCGTTGCCTTGGCGCCCTTGCTGGCTGCACTGGGGTTCGGTTTTAAGATGGGTTTGTTTGGTTGGCGATGGGAGGCACTTGATTCGAGGCATGTCGGATTTTGGTCTTACGGGGTGTTCACCACCGTGGGCGCCTTGTTGGCCCAAACGTTCTATTCCGTCGACGTCTTTCTCATTGGTCATTTGGTCGGTGAGAAGGCCTCGGCCGTGGCCATCTACCGGGTGGCGTTGCTCATCCCTATGGCCACTTCTGTGTTGCCCATTTCTGTGGCCGCCACCGATTTTGTCAAGAATGCACACCAAAAGGACAATCCCCAAGCCCTGCGAGCCTACATGCGCGACTATTGGAAGACCTTTGGGCTGTTGTCGTTGGGGGCACTTGGGGTGCTGTGGTGCCTCTCACCGTGGCTTTTGACAATCTTCGGTGCATCGTACGCGGAAGGCGCCACGGTCATGCGGGTGTTTCTCCTCGGATCGCTTGGGGCGCATTGGTTGCGCGTCCCTTACGGCCACTTGCTTTCCGCAGTGGGGAGGGCGGATTTGAACACCTACGTAAACGGCGTGGTGCTTGCC
>Ga0115013_10000485_pt1 | contig 24087 bp, 12 predicted proteins | sample SouAtlMetagenome_2_FD_88686 | JGI IMG/M metagenome (GOLD analysis project Ga0115013, IMG submission 88686) | Marine eukaryotic phytoplankton communities from Atlantic Ocean - South Atlantic ANT15 Metagenome | ecosystem: Environmental > Aquatic > Marine > Oceanic | place: South Atlantic Ocean...
CGCGCACGAGCGGTCGTGTGATACAAATTTGATCCTTCCGTTATATGTGCTGTAGTAATACCAGAGAGTTTTGTACTGTCTATAGCTCCAGCTTCGATTACATGTGATGATATTTTTGTTATTGCCATATATCTATTTATGCCTCGTAGTCAGCGTCTATTCGTGCTTGAGCTCTTTTTTCTGTAATATCAGTTGGTATTTCTTTTCCTGTTTCTACCTTTCTTGCGACATACCAATCTGTTTCATTTAAATATGATATTGCATTCATTTTTTCTTGCATTTGTGCAGCTAGATTAAGTTGTGCTGGTGTCAATGTAAGTTTTTCATCTTCAGGAATATCACTATCCTCAACAGGATAAAATCCATGTTCGTCAAAATATGCTTTTCTTTCTTCTGCTGTCATTGCCATTTATATCTCCTAGTACGCGTTTGTTCCATCATTTCTATGTTGCATGTCTGTAATCTGACATTGTCTAGTTGTCGCCTGGCTATGTGAACCAAAGAATATTCCTAATTCTCCTTCTGTATAACCAGTTTGTTCTACGTCGATTCTCATACATAAAAAGCCACCTGTTGAACTTAGATAAAAATTACCGATTCTAAAACTACTATTAGCTCTGTATGGTTGTTGTGCGTTTTGTGTAATTACGGAACCATTATAAGTATATCCACCTCTTACTGCTTTGTTCATTCCATAGTTATATGCATAGCCTTCTACTCTAAAATAGAACATAACATTATTTGCGGTTATGTTTGTTTTAACATGAACATATTTTGTATATGCTCTTGCTCTAAGAACTGCTTTTAAAGAATCATAGGTTACTGCTCGATCAGTAGAGGTTTTAGTATATGCTACGTTTGTACTTGTACTATAACTTCCTGCGTTTGCTCCTGAAAAGAATGGAACTGTTTTCATCGAATCAAGTTGGCCTTCAGGTACTAAAAATCCTTCTGGTGTAAATTTTCCGGAAACTGTAGAACCATGTCTAACCCTAAAGTCTGCGTCTGCAGCCATATCCAAACTACCAAGACCAGCTGTTTTACCAAATACAAATGAACCATTATTATTTTGGAATTTTACAATATCAGAAGTAGCGCCAGAATCAACGTCTAATTGAGCACTTGGGTTTACTCCAATTCCTACTTTACCGCCAGCATTTATTCGGACGTGGTCTCCTACACCATTTTCATGTATTCTAAATGCACTTCCTGATTGAGCAATCCACCATTCTGAGCTACCATTTTTTCTAAATTCTAATGTGTAATCTGTATTTGTTGCATCAAGCGATAATGGATATTGTCCATTAGATGTACTATCTCCAATAATACTAACTTTTCTATCAGGGCTTGCATCATTAATACCTACATTACCACCTGAATTAATAACTAATCTTTTATCTGTATCTACATTTATTGTTCCAATAACAAAACTATCAGTTGCTGCATCATTTCCAATTGTAAATTTAACTGTACCAGCTTCTGCAAATTTAACTTCTGCATCAGTTGCTCCATCCATTACTAATCTAGCATCTGTACTGGTTGATTTTATATGTAATAAATCTAAAGGTGATGTGGTACCAATACCAACAAAACCGTTTGCCTTAATTCTCATGGCATCGCCGGCGGTTTTTACTCTAAATTGTAATCCATCATCGCCATTCTTGTTTTCAATAACAGCACCTTCAGCTGATGTGTACATACCTAATCTGTAAGTAGTCGAACCACCAATTTGTATTGCGGGATTAGATGCAGATCCTGTAGCATTACTGTCTCCAACATGAAGTGTAGCATTTGGAGCATCAGTTGCAACACCAAGTCTTCCACCATAAGGCTGAATAAGTAAATGGTAATATGTGGCTGCAGCCATTCTTCTTTGTTGAATAAATCCTACACCACTACCAGTTGTTGCAAAAACTGTACCATAATCATCATCGCTATTAGATAATATTAATGTACAATCATCAATTGCTGTTGATGTTAAATCTGGAGAAGTATCGTCTCCACATATTTGCATTCTAGCCCCACCATAACCAGTTGTTCCAGCCCCAATACCAATTATTCCACCATTACTAATATACATTCTTCTGGTTCCACCAGTTTTTAGCGAGAATGCATGAGCAGTTCCTGTACCAATTTCCATATCAGTAGTTGAATCAACATATCTAATATCTCCTGATACTGCGCCACCGCTTCTTGCAAATCCTAATAGTGCAACATTATTACCTGAACCGTATGTGCCTGTTAAATTTAATACAGTATCTCCACCAATAGAATTATTAATTGCTAATGGATTATTAAAATCAAATTCTCCATTTGTTTCGTCCCATAACATTGAAGCGCCTGAACCATCAATAACTATACCTGAACCACCAGATTGTGCTTCAGTTTGGCCAACTCCTAATGTGATTGTTTTATCTGTAACGTCAAGGTCAGTGACACTAGCACTGTTAACGTTTCCTGTAATATCTAAATCACCTGTGACTGTTAATGTTCCTGTGACTGTAGCTCCAGCGGAAGTTGTTTCTAATTTTTGTGATGCATTATGATAAATACCTACACCACCACCTGAATTTGCAACTGCCATTGAATTACCAGAACTATCTTGTAATCTAAAATCAGTAGCACGAAGTATTAAGTTACCTGTTCCATTCTCCCAAATGTAACTATTAGATCCATCGTGATAAATTCTTAAATCATCACTTGTTCCAAATTGTGCATATATATTGTCTTGGAAATCTAAAGAGTTGGACGATGCATCATATTGAAGTTGTCCACCCTCAAAGTTAACATCACCTGTAAAACTAGCTCCAGCTAGAGTTGGTGATATTCCTGTATCGATTAATTTTATTCTTGTTGCCATATCATCCTTCTAATGTAGCTATTCTAGCTTCTAATTCTTGTATTGTTTTTACTAATAGTGGTATTAATTTACTATGGTCTATAGATTGCATTTTTTCACCATCTTTTTCTCCTGATATAGCTTGTGGCACTACACTTGATACTTCGTGAGCTAAAAATCCATCTAATGTTGTATCTGTATCAGTTTTAAAATTAAATCTAGCAGGTTTCAGTTGTTTTAATCTAGTTGTAGCGTCCCAAGTATAGTTTACATTTTCTTTTAATCTGTAATCAGAAGATGTATTGTAAGATGTTGATGTACCATTTGTTTTAATATCTCCAACAGTACCATTAGCATTTCTAAATTCAATCATTTCTAAATTACCATTACCAGTTGTAGCACATATTAAGTTTCTTCTGTCATTAGTATCTGCACTAAAAGAAGCACCACCAGTTGAACCATGTGCTTCTGCACCTCCAGTTCCTATGTGTATACTACCATTTGATGAAATACGCATTCTTTCGGTATAGGCTGTGCTTGAACCAAAGGTTATAGTTCCAGATTCTATTTTAATTCTTGCAGCATTGTCACCACCTAAGGTGGTGTAATGATTTCTTAAATGTAAAGTTGTATTACCACTATTGTCGTGATGTAGAATACTATTTGCTAATCTAACTTGGCAATCATCACCACCCAAATTTAAAACCTTTCCTACTGAAGAACCAGTTAAACCTAATTTTTGAGGGTCTGTTGTTCCTATGCCAAGCCCTTTATCATTTAAAAATGCTCTTATTGTACCACCAGTTGAAAACGCCAATTCACCTCCAGTTCCTTCAGTATCCTGTGCATTTAGTTCCGCAGTACCTGAATGTTGTCCACCAGATGTGTCACTTCTTGACCTTATTTCTAATCCTCTTCCAGCTGTTCCTGTAAATACGGCATGTGAAATGGTACCACCACCGGTTCCACCTCTTACATCTAATTCTTTAGTAGGTGAGTTTGTACCTATACCAACTCGCCCGTTAGTACCATCAACATAAATTCTATCATCACCACCGGCTCTTACTAACCAAGCATCGGCTTGGAATCTCATATAGGTATTAGTATCATCATTGTGATAAATATATTCATTAACACCTATATCACCTGCTACATCTAATGTATAAGTTGGGCTTGCAGTTCCTATACCTACTCTTCCATTTCCTAAGTCCATAACCATTATGTTGTTTTGTAAGAATGTATTTCCAGCATCAGTTAAAGAACCAAATTTTAGAATACCACCATCAACGGCCATATTCATGTGTTTATCATCTGTACCACCGGCATAATCAACTAAATCTAAATGAGCACCGTTACCACCATTGATAACTATTCTTGCTCTATCACTTGTATCTCTTACTTGTAAAACAGTAGCCGCGCTATCTGTATAACTTGCCCATGAATCAGGAGCAGTTGTGTTAATACCAACACTACCAGAATTTTTAATTGTCATTCTTTGAAGTAATGACCCGCCGGTTGTATCAGTCCAGAATCCTAATCTACCTCCGCCACCGCTATCGTAATTAGATGTAATTCTACTTCTTTCATTATCATTAACAAATTTAATAGCAGAAGTATTACTTGCACCATCAGAATCAATTGAGATTGCTGCATTTGTTTGTTTTATAGTTAGTGTATCTGTTAGGTTTGTTGCTCCTATACCCACTCTTCCATTTGTGGCTGTAACCAAGAATAAAACATTATTGCTAGCATCGACTGCAGTTTGATTATGACCAATTGCAAAAATTTCATCGCCACTATTATTAGAATCAATATTAATTCTTAATGAGTTAGGAGTATTAATAGCAAAGTTATGACTTGTGCTGGTTTCTAAAACCCCGTTAGTTGTTAATGGTTTATTAAATACAAATGAATCACTATTATTGTTATATGTGATTGATGCGCTTGCCCCATCAACTACAATACCTGCTCCATTTGCTGCAGATGCGTTAGCAGAACCTTTAGCAATTGTAATTGTTTTATCTGTGACATCTAAATCTGTTACTGATACCGAATTAATATCGCCAGTAATATTTAGGTCACCTGGTACTGTTAAAGATCCATCAGTATTAAAAAGAAACTGATTGTTTCCATCATTAGCAGGGTCTATAAATAATTGACCATTAGAGTTTGTATGAAATCTAACTACACCTTGATTGGCATTAGAACCATCTCCTCTAATTCTTAAATCTTTTGCAAAATCACCACGACCACCAAAATCTGTATCTCCAGTTGTTGACATAGTGGCAGCACCAACATTACCTACGACATTTATACCACTGCTAAGTGTTTCAAACTTTTTATCATTATTATGATATAATTCTACAGCACCATCACTTACTGCAGTAATCATAGAATCTTCATTAGTATAATCTTGTATATTTAAAGTGTTAGCTCTAATTCTTAATGCGCCAGTAGTATTATGAATAACACCATTTCCTCCTGTGTGGAAAAGTGCTAAGTCATTATCTGAACCTAGATTTAACCGCGTGCTGTCTGGTAGGTCTACACCTGATAATAAGTTTGCTGGTATTTTTGTTAGTGCCATAATTAACTCGGTTTAGTTGGCCAAACAATATCGTCTGGATCTGTTTCTGATGTTGGTATATCTCTTAAATCTTGTCTATATTTTTTCCAAGCATCTGTTATTGTACTGGTATCTTGTAGTGCCATGTAGTCTGTTTCAGCTATTAATTTATCTCTTTGGATTCTTATATCTTCCCACCTACATCTTTCATAAGCTTCTTTTATTTGAGCATCTGATGCACTAAATACCTCATCTAATTCTCTAACTCTGCATTCACTTACTATTCCATCATTTGGGGTTTCACAACCAATATAAGATTGTGTTGATTCTTGCCAACCCCCTCTTATTACATATTCTTTATTATCTTGCCATGCCATTAAGCGTCTCCCATTACATTACCATTATAATTTGTATTTGATACAGAAGTAGTTGAAGCTGACCAAGTTTGATAACTATCGTTACCACCATAACTAAATACTGAACCCCCAGCTGTAACCTGTGTAGGTAATGCTGGATATGTTGCATTACACCAATATTGAAATCCACCTCTTAACATTATTTCAAATGGTCCTGCACCTCTGTCAGCTGAATATGATAATTTCATACTATGACTTGATATTACAGTATGATAAGTTCTTCTATGTCTTGCAAGGCTTGATTCATGCATATCTGACCAAGCAGAATCCCCAGTATAATATGCTGCATACATTCCACCTTGGTGTGTACTACTTCCTGTCCAACCTATATCAACACTATTGGTTTGTTCAAATTGATAAGGACCAGATAGGTTATAACCTCTATATATTACCAAATTTGGTTTCGAAGCAGCCCTTCTTACTGTACCGGTTCTAAATGAAACTGGGTAATATCTATTTCCACCATCTGAGTCATACGAACCAGAATCTGGGTTACTTCTTGGTTGAACTGTAAAACTATAATAGAATGGCATTTCTAAAGTTGATTGATATCCTGCATGACCTGAGGCTGCATAATAAACCCCATCAGGCTTAGCTTGGTGAATATCAGTAAATGATTTACTCCAAGATGCGTTTAATCCGCCTCCAAATGTAGCATCAGCGCCATTATTATCTCCAGCAAATTTTATTCCCATTATTCTATTTCCTCCAAAGCAAATTTATATTTCTTGCCATTATTGTTATTTATAATAAATAGGTGTTCCTCTCCTTCTTGTATTGTCCAATTTCCTTTTGTTCCATCAACATCATTTCCTTTTTCATGACCTTCATTACTTAATTTTATATCTCCAATATATAAGTCTCTCCATACATGAGATGATGAACCTAGGTCATAACTGTTATTTGCAGAAGGGGTTAAATGACCGTGCGCAACCAGTGCACCTTGGAGATTTAATGTAGAATAACCTTCACCTATTTGTAAATTTGTACCATTATTATTTCCTTCTAATGCTCTATACCCGTTAAAATATATTCTTTGGTTTATTCCTGTTACAAAATTAAGACCACCGGCATTTCCTGTTACGGATAATGCACTACTATTAGTTGAATTAATATTTAAACCAACACCAGTAGCATTAATTGTTGTTAAACCTGTATGACCTGTATGTTTAAATGATTCTGTTGTATTTGAACGGGTTATGATAACATTTGCACTATTATTGGCATCATCAAAAACCCCGAACCAAGAATCAGCATCACCAGCTAATACTTTTAAATTATAACCATCATTATTATTAGATATGTGGGTTTGACCGTCAGCAAATATTCTTATTCTGGAAGTTGCAGTGCCTCCACCTGAACTACCAGTTGATAAATTAAGCTCTTCACCTTCAATAGATATATCTCTTAAATTTCCAGATGATGGGTCATGTGAAGCTAAAGCTACGGCATTTGTGTTTGAATCAGTAGATGTTCTTATTCTTAATTGTCTTACTGTACTGGTTCCAGTTATTCTTACTGCATCTAAATCACCACACCCTAATACCATTGCATTTGAGTTATGTCCATACTCAATTCGACCAATATCATTATCATCTGGATCAGCAAATCTAATTTTACCAGAACCTGATGTGCTACTACTTTCAATAGTAAATACTGGGTTAGTATCTTTTATATGTAAAAGAGTAGAAGGATTATCAATTCCAATACCAACATTACCACCTGCTTCTAGTACTAATCTATTTACATAAGTAGTATTAGTACCAGTTACTCCAGAGAATACTAAACTACCATAAGCGTGTGCATTTGATTCGCCTGTAGTATTTGTTCCTGGAGTCATTAAGTTAACTCTCCAGTAATCTTTATTTAATCCACCGTAATCATTAATAGTCCTATTACTTCCAAATGCTAACATTTGATATGCAGTATTCGATACTATGTTTTGTGTTGCTCTTATTTTTCCTACTACATCTAATCTTTCAACAGGTGAATCAGTACCAATACCAACGCTTCCAGCACCTTCGTTTAAAACTAGATTTTGGCCACCACCATTTCCAGAGTTTATAAATGAAGTAGTAGAACTACAATATAATCTCATTGAACGGCCATTTGATGAATCAACAATACCTATACCACCTTCATCATTATCAGCACCTGATGCTTGAGTAACTGTAAGTCTACCGTATGGGCTTGATATTCCTCCTATACCAACTTTTGAATCATTTCTAAGTCTCATTATTTCAGTGGAACCACCATTGATATTAAATATCATAGCTCCAGAATCGGTTGATATAGTACCTTTTGTTGTTCCGCTTTCTCTAAATCTTAAAAGAGGTGTATCGTTTGTATCACTAATTACAATTTCTGCGTCAGCACCTTGTACAACTAATCTTTTATCGGGATTACTCATACCAATACCAACATTTCCAGTTGTAGAAATTCCTTTATTGAAATCAAATACGTCAGTTGTTTCGTCCCATAGCATACTAGCGCTTGAACCATCAATAACTATACCACTTCCACCTGAAGCGGATTCAGCTTGTCCTTTTCCTAATGTAATTGTTTTATCTGTGACATCTAAGTCTGTGACTGAAACACTATTAACATCACCAGTTATATTTAAGTCACCACTTAATGTTAAGTCTGTAAACGAGCCTGCACCAGCAGATGTGATACGTTCAGTACCACCTACGCTTAAACCATGTTTTACTTCGAAATTTTTATTTGCCATTTACGTTTTCACTCTCCAACGTTATGTATCTATTTATACAGGTATCGCGGTTGATACGACTTTTACTGCCATACTTGTTGAACTCCCTGCTGTTATTTTTAGTAATATATTTCCACCTGATATACTAGCATCAAATGTTCCTAATGCTGCATTATCAAATAATGTTCCATATTCTGTTATATAAACAGTTGTACCATCGTGGATTAAATTAATTTCTGTTGAATGATAATCTGTTCCTTGTGTACATTGTACAAGATATTTAACTGTTCTAAACGATGCTGCTGCATGTGTTGCAATAGTTGTAGCACTTGTACTAGCTACGGTTGTTGATGTAATAGTAGAAGGTTGTATTCCACTAAACATTGTAATATCATCAATCGATGCTGTTGCCGGTTGATTTATTTCTGTTGCCTTTGGTATTAATACTTCTAAACTTGCCCCAGATGCTGGTGCTGAACCAAATGTTAATGTTGTACCACTTACACTAAATTCTGATTTCTCTTGATATACACCATCACTATAAATGTAACAATTATTTTCATTCATAGGTGCAAGAGATAATGTAAAGGATGTGGTACTTCCATCACCTGTAAAGTTATTTCTTGTTAGTGCTTCACCACTTATTATATCACCAACAATGTGTACAATAACTTCTTGCCCGCTCGCGGGAGCGCTATCTAATGTAAGAGTTGCAGAACTTAATGAATATGAATTCTTATTTTGATAAACACCTTCTATGAATACGATTAAGTTATCTTCACTTGAAGGAGTTCTGCTTAATACAAATGCTGTGGTTGAAGCATTTGAAGTTGTGAATAATTCTGTTGTAAATGGTGCATAAGAAGTCTTACCATCAAAAGTAATTGTATCAGATCCTGCAGTTGTTGTAATATCAATACCATTTGTTCCAACTAATGTAAGTGTATCATCTACTGCGTCTGCTACGACACTTGTTTGACCACTAATTGCAATTGTCTTAAATGCGTTATCACCAACCGCGGAGTTTGTAATTGTAAGTGTATCTGTACTTGCATCGGTTGTTAAGGTTATTCCCGAACCAGCTGCAAATGTTAAACTATCTGTAGCACTATCAGCTACAATATTACTTTGACCACTGACTAATATATTTTTAAACGCTTCTGAAACTAATCCAGATGAATTGGAAGCTGAAACTGTAGCCCAACTTACGTTACCTGAACCATCAGTTTGTAATACCTGATTAGATGAACCATCAGATGTTGGTAAAGCAAACGCACCGTTAACATTAACTGTTCCAGTTGTTTGTACACCCGATGAAGTTGTATTAAGTTTTAATGAACCATAGTGGTATAAATTTAAATTACCTGTGCTTCCATCTAGTCTAACATAATCTGCTAATCCACCACTACCATTATCCGACTGTAAAACAATGTCTTTATCATCTGCGTTATTTCTAAGTAATAAATCGCCAGTATAATTATCAATTGAACCATTAGTTCCATCATGCTTAATTCGCATATCCTCAGAATTACCAAAACTAGCTTTTACACTATCTTGGAATAGTATAGTTTTATAAGCTCGAGTAACTGTATCACTTCCGTCAATTCTAAGATATTCTGCTGTTCCGCCAGAGCCGTTATCAGATTCGAAGATAATATCTTTATCATCTGCTAATTGTCTAAATTTAAGGTGTCCATCATTATTGTCTACAAAAGAATCTGTTCCGTCATGATAAATTTCTAAATCGTTGGATGCAAAATAAAGTTTCTTATTAGTACCAACACCAACGTCACCACCCATGATAACATCACCATCACTATCACCAATAATCATCGCAGTATCAGAAGGTCCTGACCTAATAACCATACTGCCTAAGAACTGTGAGAATCCACCAAATACTGTTCCAGCATCTTTAAATTTAATATCTCCACCATCAACATCAATAATAAGATCTGCACCTAAATCGAATGTTAGGTCAGATGCGCTTGAAATAGTTCCATTAATTGTTGGAGATGTTAATGTTTTGTTTGTTAAGGTATCTGTTGTTGTTTTTCCTACTAACGTATCTGTTGTTGCAGGAAGTGTTAAAGTTATATTACCACTAAATGCACTATGAGCTGGAGCTTGTAATCTTGCATAGTGTGCATTACCAGTTTCACAGAAGAAATCTATATAAGATTGTGTTCCACTATTTTTTAAACTTAAATATCCAACTCCTAAACTAGAACCACTTGAACCACCAACATTAAATGTTTTATTAGATGTTAGGTAAGTATTAGAATGATTCCATGTTAATGTTGGAATAGTACCTGATGACCAAGCACCGAATGTTAGTCCAGCTCCATCTGTTGCTGCACTTGTTGTAGCATTTTTTCCTACTGTAATATTAAGATCGGCAACATCTAATGTAGTACTATTAACTGTAGTAGTTGTACCACCTATTGTCAGGTTACCACCTAGAACTAAATTACCAGATATATCAGCATTGCCATCTATATCTAATGAATCACCTTTTACTTCACCAGTGACATCTATTCCAGTAGCAGTTGTAGCTATTTTTGCTGAGTTGTTGTGATAAAGTGTGACTGCACCATCAGCTACAAAAAGAGCCATGGTTTCTCCAGTATACTTATCTATACTTACACCATTACCTCTAATATTTAAATACCCAGTTCCTGTATCATCTATATAACTAGCTGAACCATCGTGATAGATTTGTAGGTCGTTACTGAAACCAAAAAGTGCTTTAGCATTATCGCTAAAGCGCATATCTTTAGTAGTTAATATTCTGGTATCACTACCATCAAACTGCATATAGGTAGTAATACTTCCTGAACCATTATCTGTTTGTATTAAAATGTCTTTGTCGTCAGTAGAATTTCTTATTATTAGATCACCAGTACCTAGTTGATTGATATAAGAGTCACTACCATCGTGGTAAATTTGTAAGTCATTACCTGTTCCAAACTTAGCATTTATACTATCAGGTAATGTAATACCGTTTGCATCTAAATAAGATTCAACATCACTATCACCATATTGTGCTGATCCGGCAATTGTAAGTGTTCCTGCAGAATCATTATATGTTAGAGTTATACCAGTTCCTGCTTGTAAGAGTGCATCAACTCTATCATCAACTCTTTCATTTGTAAAGTATAAATTGTTTGAACCTTCACTAACATCATCTGTGCTTGATATACTTGCGGCACCTGTTAAAGCATTAACCTGATTACCCATATATGCATGGGATGAACATTGATAATGTAAAACTAATGGTGTGCTATCTGAAACAACGATTTGTGTATACGCACCGGATGAACCAGCTGTTCCACTTGTTGTAACCCCTGTTGTATACTGAGTTGTTTTATTTGCTTCTTCGTAAAATCTTAATGGATGTCCAGAGTTTGAACTATCTGATTGGTCAAACTTATATGTTCTTCCAGGATATAATCTAAGACCAGGTGATTCAACACCATCTATTGTATAACCTGAACTTGACCCAGTACCATTGTATCTGTGTGCACTAGTTTTTGTAATTACTTTTACTTCGTATGTTTTTGTTGTTGCACTATGTACAGCAAATAGATCTAAGTCTGCATATCCATCAACTGTTAAATTACCACCAACATTTAAATCATTTAAACTGCCAAGGGAAACGTTTCTGCTTCCTATCATAACTTCGATTGTTGTTCCGCTCGCGGGTGCGCTCGTGAATGTTAATGTTGTTCCTGATTGTGAGAATGTGGTTTTCTCTTGATATACACCATCAATAAATACAAATAGATTATTTTCTCCCTCTGGATCTGAACCAAGAGTAAATGCTGTGGTTGTACCATCACCAGTATATGTGTTTCTTCCTATATCACCAGTACCTAATACTTTTGCAAATGTTGCTATTTGAACTAGGTCACCAGCTGCTAAAGCATTAACTAATACTACACTTGAGCCAGATGTTGCTTGATAGTCTGTTGTTGGTTCTTGTAGTACACCGTTTATGAATACTTGTGTTGCACCAGTTAAATAACTTAATGTATTACCATTATTGTCGGTGCCAGAGAATGTTGTTTGGTTTGATGTTGCAGTGTATTCATACTCTTTCCAAATAGTATTTTGACCTGAACTTGAACCAATTTCAATAACTGATTCTGTTCCGCCTACACTTTTCTTTAAGAATAATTTACCATCATAGGTGTTGATGGCTAATTCACCAAGATTTAATTGTGATGTTGTTGGTATGGCGCCAGATGTAGCTGACCGCCTTAGTCTAATGTCCGTTTGTCGTGCCAATTTTGGCTCCTATGTTCAATCTCTATATAGAGAAGTTAATAAAATGTTTACAAACACATATATATGTGTTATAATATATTTATATTAGTATGTTCCGCAATCTATAATTTCAGAAGCTATTGGTACACCAGAAGCATTATACTGTAATACTGCGCCAGTCGTTGAACTTGTAACAAAGCTAACTGCTGTTCCACCTGCGTTGGATGTAAATACGCCTTTACCTGTAAATGAACTTAAACCAGTACCACCATGTGCAACTGCTAAGTCATTTGTTAATGTGACTGTTCCTGTAACACTTAAGTTATCATCAACTGTAACTGTTCCGCCTGCTGAATCAAGTGTTAAATTACCTGAAGCAGTATCTATTTCATTTGTACCTGTAATACCAATTTGTACGTTATCGGCGTAAACCCCTCCAACGTCTAAATTACCTTGTGTTCCACTTATAACTCCGGAAGTATCTGTGGCGTCTGGAACGAATGTAAATCTTCCAGTACTGTCATCAAAACCAAAGAAACCTAATTTAGCAGCTGAACCATTGTGCCATCTAAATTCTATACCACGATCTAAGTTATCGTCAGATGAAGGTGCTGTATCACCACCAACTACGAATATTGGATCGTCTACGGTTACGGTCGTTGAGTTTAATGTTGTTTGTGTTCCGTTAACAGTTAAGTTTCCGCCAACTGTCATATTACCTGAAGTTGTTACGGTATCACTTGAACCATTACCTAATACAGTATTACCATTAACTGTTAAGTTATCTGTGACTGTTAAGTCTGAACCAATTGTTACGTCACTTGGTAAACCAATTGTAATTTTATTATCTGTAACTGCAGTTTCTACTTCGTTTGCTGTTCCTTCAAATGTAAGTGTATCTGATAATAGATTTACTGTATCATTAGAACCAGAATCAGCTGCAATTGTTAAAGCTGTTGCAACAGTTACTGTACCAGCTGCTGTTAAACGTCCTTGAGCATCAACTGTAAATGTTGGAATTGCTGTTTGTGAACCGTAAGATCCTGCTGTGACTGATGTGTTATCTAAATTAACTGTTACAGTATTACCTGAACCAGCTGAGCTTAATCCAGTTCCACCAGATATAGTTAATGTTTCTGAATCCAGATCAATGCTTAATGCACCGCCTGAATCACCTTGAAAATCTAAGTCTTGTGCTGTGACTTGAGCGTCAACATAAGCCTTAATAGACTGTTGAGTAGCAAGTGCAGTAGCACTGTCTGATCCAAATCCATCTTCATCTAAGATAGATGTAATACCAACTGCAGAACCTAAAGCTCCGGTTGCTGCAATTTTTAATGCTGCGGTATTTAACGCGTCAACATGTTTATTTCCATCAACGATTAATGCGCTGTTTGCTGTGTTAGTACCAAAAGTATGGTCTAATAGGTCAGTGAAATATTTACCACCGATTACGTGTATCGATGATGCTACGCCACCAGATTCTGTTCCAGCTCCAATATATAATCTATGTCCTGAACCTGCAGTAGTTGCTGAAGCCGATCTGGAAGAGTGAGCTAACTCACCAACCGCTAGATTACTAGGCGCTGAGGCATTCGAATCAGTCGATAATATTTTAATTTTTGTTGCCATTTAGTATGTGCCTCCAATTATATTTAAATTTTGGTTATCTATTTGTGTAGTCACTTTGTAAGATCCTGATGTTCCATCAAAGATCATCATAACTCCGTCTGTTTGCCCAGATACATCTACGTCTGTTAAATCTCCCAGTGATATTGCACCGGTTAAACTTGCGCTCTTAGCAACGATCTCTTGTTGCGATTGAGCTTTACCTTTAAGCTTTCCAGATTGTTGAATCTTAGCTTTCATGTTAGACATTATCGTGTAACTCCTGGTGTGACTTCTACTTGTCCTTCTAAAACTCTTGTAACCACACCACCACTGGATGTGATCTCTACATCATATACGTATCTTCCTGCTGCCATTCCATTTGTTTGGGATGGTGTCAAAGATATATTAATTGTTCCTTGTGCTGCGTTATTTACTGCTGCCGTAAAAGCAATAGCTGTTGACGAATCATAAGTTTTTCTTATTTGTCCTGCTACAGAATAACCTGAAAGGTTCTGTGCATTTCCGCTTTCGTCACTAACGTCAATGTTTGCACTAAACGTAGTCCCTTGGTCTACTGTTAAATTTGAAACAATTGCCATATCATATACCTATTTATGATTTTTCTTTCTTTAGTTCTTCTATTTCAGCTTTTAATTCCTTAATAGATTCAACTAATAGTGGTACTAACTTTTCGTATTGTAATGTCTTATAGTCTGTACCGTTTTCGTTATTGATTGGTGCTGATTTAACCACTTCAGGCATAACCTTTTCAACGTCTTGTGCGCTTAAACCAACTTGGTCTGTTTTATCAAATCCTAATTCTTGTGCTGTATCGTTCCAATTATAATGGAATCCAGTTAAAGAATTAACTTTATCTAAGGCATTTTCTATTTTACCTTTTCTGTCTTTTAATCTGTCATCAGATGAATAAGCTATAACATCGCCTGTTGATGAAACGGAAGTACAGGATAATGCGCCCATACTAAATGCACCGTTACCATCTCTAGAAACTACCACACTTGCTGTATTTGCAGAAGTATGATTTGCTACTGCAGTAGGTAATGAATAATTGTTTGCTCCTGATGCTACTCCTAAGAAAGTTAATATTTGAGCTTTAGTATGCGGTCTTACATAATTATCAGTACTTGTATTAACCTGACCCATAAGAAAACCAGTAGCCGGAAGAGCCTGTGTATCTGAATAGTTACTTCTTAATAATCTTACCTGAATATCTCCAGATGAATCTCTTTGTACAATTTGGCTAGCAGTATTAGAAGTTGATGCTGTTATTGTGGCTGAGTTAGCTTGGTTAGTAATTGAACCAGCAGTTGATGCTGAAGTTGCATTACCACTAAATGTTATTGCTGTTAAAACGCCTGTACTTGGATTATATGTAAAGTGGGAATTATTAGTATCGATATACGGTCTCTGATAACCTGCAGCATTATTATCACTAAATAATACTTGATAATTTGTATTATCATTTTTCTCGTCAACATTAACTGCATTTGCTTGAGTTGCAGTACCACTAAAGTTTGTAGCTAAAATTGTGCTACTATGTGGATTAAGATATATTGATGATTTAGCATATAAATCAGTACCAGAGTGAACTACAAGAGGGAAATTACTATTTATTACACCTGCATCATTAATAGTTACTTTGGATGACGTAGTTGCTGTTGCCGCGTTTCCAGATGTGTTTTGGGTACCTGCTGAGTTAACGCCAGGTAGACTAATATTAGCTGATCCATCAAAACTAACTCCACCTATTGTTCTTGCGTTAGCTAGTTTAGTTGCTGTTGCCGCGTTTCCTGTTGTGTCCTGGTTTAGTGTATCGACCTCAAAGTCTAAATTTCTATTTGTAGAATCATAGCTAACTGTAATACCGGTTTCAGTATTACTAGAAACCATACCTCCAACCATATCTTTAATTGCGTTACTTAAATCAACGTTTGCTGTACCATTAAAGGCGTGGTTATCACCATCAACTATGATGTTTCTAGAAGTTGCTAATTGAGTAGCTGTTCCTGCATTACCATCAATAGATCCACTGATAGTTGAATTAAATGTTTTAGTTCCTGAAATTGATTGGGCACCAGTTAGTTTAACAAGTGTATCATCTCGTGCATATATGTCATCTAAGTCACCAATAGTAGCTCCTGTAACGTGTCCTCGGTCATTAGTTGCTATAGACTTAACGTAAGTTCCATCAGAAGTTGCGCCAGTTGTATCACTTCTAGCAACGTCTGCATGGTCAAATGTGATTGTATTATCACCTGTTGTTGCATAAACAACATCAAGCTCAGTACCAGCAACAAAGTTAACGTTTTCAGCGCTTGCAATATTTCCTTTATTATTACCAGCAACTGTTAGATTCCAGCCTGTATAACCAGATAGTGTGTTATCAAACTGAAGCTCAATATTATCACCACTATGTGTTGCTGTAATATCGATTCCAGTTCCTTCGTTAAAGATTAATGTTTTAGATGTTGTTAAACCTACAGAAGATAGAATATTACCATTAGTTGCATTTGTAACTTTAACACTTGGTGAACCTACTGTTGCTTCAGATAATACTGGTGAGCCATCAGCCTCCCATCTTCCACCACCAGATGCGCCATAGTTATATACAATACTATGTGCTCCAGTTACTCCGGAAGCTACGCCACTTGGACTTGTTATTGGGCCAACTTCTAAACCAAATCCACCTGAACTTGGTTCACTACTTAAATTGTTTCCAGCTAATACTAATGTATCTTCTACTGTTAATGTTTCGGTATTTAATATTGTTTGTGTACCTTGAACAGTTAGGTTTCCTCCAACTGTTAAATTACCTGTTGTTGAAACTGTATCACTTGTAGCATTTCCTAATGTGGTATTACCATTAACATTTAAATTAGCTGATAATGTAGTATTACCCCCAACAGTTAATGTTCCATCTATGTCTACGTTTGTTGGTAATCCTACTGTAACTGTTCTACTATTTTCAACAACCTCGATTTCCCCAGATGTTCCTTGAATAGTTAATGTTTGACCTAATGTAACGTCAGTTGAATTAGAACCATCTGTAATAGTCCAATGATCTGTAACCAAATCAGTAGCAAAACTAACATTACCAAGATTAGTCATTGTACCTGTACCAGTAACGTCTCCTGTGAGAGTAATGGTTGGGTCTTTAGTTAAAGTAAAGTCAAAATCTTCTGTTGTAGAATTCCATGTAGCTTTTATTCCGTTGGTTCCAGCAATTGTATTAGCATGTATTAATTCTTCAGCATTAAAGAATGTAACTAAATCAGATGTGACTGATGAAGAACCATTTGCATTTGTTCCAACTATTTGCCATCCTCTATGTCCTTTACTAAGACCAACCTGAGATTCTCTCCATTGTACTGCTGGGTATGGTGTTGGTGAAGACCCAATATGGTCTCTTGCAATTTGTAAACCCATTGGAGTTGATGTTTGATTACCATCAACTTCAAGGAAAGATGTCCCAAATGTACTTACGTTTGATGAACTACCGGCTATACTTAATGTTGCTCCAGATGCAATAGCTAATGTTGAACCTGAAGTAACTGTATAAGTTTTATTACCACCTAGTGTTAAGTCAGTTGCTAATGCTTGTGAGCTTGAAGATGATTTAATTAATCTTGCTGCAATATCTGTATCGTTAGAATTAATTTCGGTATGTAGTTCGTTAATAGCTGCTGTAACGTTACTTGCAGATGTGTCTAATGACATAGAACCTAAATCAACTTCATGTTCATTAATAGCTGCTACTAAATCGTTTGCAGAAGTATTTAATGTATAGTTACCTGCACTACCTCTTACTGCTGTTTCTAATTCATTAACCGCTCCGGATAATGTTGTAGCTGCAGTACCAAGAGCAGCTGAACCTTGTTTTAGATCTAATTCATTAACTGCTGTAACAAGACTTGTAGCACTTGTTGTTAAATTGCCAACTGTTCCAATATCACCTTGGAGTTCGTTAAGACCATCCATTATTGTAGATGATGAGAATCTACTATCGAATGCTTGTGTTGGCTCGACTCTCGTGTTTAGTACATCGATTTCTTGTTCTAATTCTGAGATTGCAGTAGAAACTGTAGAAGCCGAAGTACCCATAGCACCTGCTGTGATTGTTCCTAATTCAGCATCATGTTCATTAACTGCTGCGAGTAAATCGTTTGCTGTTGTTGTTAATCCTGCAGAAACTAGACTTGATGAAGAACCTCTTATACCTGTTTCTAATTCATTAACTGCTGTAACAACGTCTGTTTTATTATTTGTACCTAAAGAAGTAATATCACCAACATCGTCTTGTACTTCGTTAATAGCATCTACACTTGAATTAGATATAACATGTACACTGTGAGATGCGCCCGCGAGCGTATGTAATTCTATAATATTTTCGAATGTTTCGTCTTGAACTTCTAAAGCACTTAAATTAGCAGCTAAGATTCTTTTACTTGAATCACCTTGAAGTTGTACTAATTGAGAAACACTAAATGAACCAGATGTAACCTTAAATCTAAGTACACTTGTGCTAGCACTTAAAAGTGTTCCTTGGAATCCACCTGACTGTGTAAGTATTGCGCCTTCTGTAAATTCTGCTGGTACACTGAATGAACCTGTACAGTTTACTTTTAATACGAAGTTTGGTATATGATAACCAGCTTGGACATTGCCTTGAGTTATTTCAGTACCTTGTACTTTAACTTTAGCTAATCCAACTTTAACACTTTCTGAAATTAATCTAACCAGATTTGCATGTGGTATATTTTGTGAACCTTGTACTAAGTTTTGTCCTGCATTGAATGTTCCAGATGTATTACTGAGTGCAACTTTATTTTTATTAATCCAAACTATTTTACCAGAGAATCCACCTGATTGTGTAACTATATTTCCAACAATAAAGTTAGAAGGTAGTGAACTTAAACCTGTAAAGATAACTATATTAAGTAGGTCTAATACTTCGTCTGGTTTTTGTTCAAACCTTAAAGCTTTACCTGTGCTATCATTCCCAGTGAAAATAGAATCGTCTGCAGACGCAGTATATGTAAAAGTCTTATCTAATATACGTGAATCTAACTGATCAACATCACCTAATTCAAAAGAGATTTCATTATCTTTTTGTCTCCATTCTTCAAAGGTATTGTTTTGTAAAATTCTTGTTTCGTTATTGGCCATTATTTACTCGCTAATTTTTTTAGTAATTCCTTAATCTCTTTGACATCTTCTTTTAATTTTACAATGTCTTCTGATTGCTTTTTATCTAATTCAACCTTTTGCATTTTATTTAATCTTTGCTCAAAAGCTGTTTCATTAGTATTTATAATAGCATTATTAGAAAGATCTCGAACTAAGTCTGGATAATCTTCTACTTTTGCTACTTCCGGTTGATCTATTTTTTTCTTTCTCGGCATAATATTTCCTATAATGATGCTATTGCTCTAAAGTCTTTTACATAAGGAGGATAAGCACTGTTTTGAGCTCTTAGTACAACCTTAATTGCAAAAGCAGAGAACCTAGAATTCGCAAACGGTTGTTTCGAATAATGTGCCTCTGTAAATAATCTTCCATCATTATCTGGTATAATCTCTTCTGGTGCACATATTGTCCAACCTAATGAATCAAAGTCTGCATCTGAACCAGTTTCTAAAGCTTTATAATAAAGATCGATACTAGCTCCTTTTGGTTTATTTACACTTAAGAATACGTCTAATGCTAATGATTCATTTCTAAGATCAATTCTCTTAGTTACATAAGCATTTAATTCTGAACCACCAGATGAGGTTGTTTCCGGAACGTATGTTCTTCCATGGGATGTTTTATTATATCCTGTTGATCCGGAATTTGCTCCAGCATCGTTTGTTCTATTTTCTACTGTAATTACTGAACACCTATTCATATCAAGGATAGGTGATAATGTTTCTGTACCTTGTAATGTAGCAGTCAGAGTAAACGATTTACCAGAACCTGTTTTATCTTGGTTAGGTTCTGAAGCTATAACAAAAGGTTCTGTAAATTCATTTGATACGTTAGCTAATACTTGTCCGATAGTTGCAGAGCCATATCCACTTCCTGAACCATCTACGCTCCTACCTGTATAGCCAGCTAAGCTATATGAAATACCTGTATTTGGTACTTCTAATGTTTGTACTTGTGGAACTAATGTAGTATATTGTTTGTTCTCTGTAGCTGTTATAGTTGAACCGCCACCAAGTATTCCAGCTGAAGTAGCTGCTTGTCCTGTTATTGTAATCGCATACGAATCTCTTTCTACATCTGATATTGTATGTGTTGTATTATAATGAGTATGGGCAATACCGTTTAAATTCCCACTTGGTACTCCACCCAATGTAACTTTACTGTTTGATCCGTACATACCGTGGTTTGGATGATTTACTCTTATAACAGTATTTGTACTATTTGAAATAAAGTTAAATGGATTACCTGGTAATGTTCTAGCTGGGACTTTATCATTTTGTAATGTAACTGTACCTGATGTTTGTGAGAAACTACATCTTTTTAATTTAAACTTAAGATCTTTTGTTTGTTCTGGTGTCCAAGTAGATGCGTTCTGTGATGTAAAGAATACACCGTTGTATGGTTGTTTTGTTACCCTGTTAGCTTGGTTTTGTAAATCAAATCCACCTGTTTCTGCTATGAATACTTTGTAAGCATCAGAGTTGGATATTAATACAATAGCATATTCTTGGTCTTGTCCAAGATAGATTGGGTGTTCAAACGGAATATTATATGCTGTTGAACCATCTGTTGATGTTCCCATACTTGAATCAGGATAAACGTTTACACTTGAACCAGGAACGATTTGCTGTGTTGGTATACCATTTTCAACTGAACGTATAGAAACGTTTAGTGGTATAGCTCCGTCTTTTGCCTGAATGAATAGATCTACTGATGAAGCAAATATACCTCCAACTGTATCAATAATAAATGTTTGTGCTAATGGATCTACCCATTCTACTGGTTCTGTAAATCTGGTAATAGATGTTTCTTCAATTACTCTTTCATCAGTTAATTCTGTTGATACGAATCTAGGTACCTTTGTTGACATTATAACATTTTCTTTTACTTCAAGTAAACCTTGTGCGTGATATAATGCTTCTGCAAATGTTGTTTCGTTTGATTTATTATTTGATGAATCGTCTGTTAATCTAAATTCTCTTGTACCGGTTTTAAATTTTAGTGTAGAGTTATGTGGTATTCTAAATGAACCTTCTACTTTACCTGAATCGTCTGTAATTAAATCTGTATTAGCCGAATGAACCGTTGCTCCTCTATAACTAACTAGATTAGTTTCTTCTGACCATTCTTTATAACCACCAGTCTCAGAACAGAAGTTAGTTACGTCTGTTCCATTAAAGAATGCAAACATTTTAGTATTTGGTTTTAATCTTTCTGCTTTAAAGAATATCTCTCTTGACCTAATAAAAGGTATAAAGTTTGTTTCTACGACTCTTGAACCTAATTCTTTTAATTGTGTATCAGGTACTACGGTTGTTCTTATACCTGACCTAGATTGTTGTTGTGTAGTAGTTGTAGCAGTAACAGATGTTGTTGCAAAACCTTGTCTATTTCTTCTACGTCTTAATCTGCTCCAAACTGTTCCTTCTCCTTCGTCGACCCAATTTGTTTCTGTAGTTGTACTTGACTCTACACCTGTCCAGTTTGTTTCCCATTCATTCCAAACTGTTCCTAATATACCATTTTCATCAGCCATTTGAACTAATTGGTCATATACACCTTCGTCATCAATAACAACGTCTGGTCTTGTATCTGTATCTTTCCACTCATCTGATTCAGGAGATAGTTTCATATCTCCACCCCAAACAAATACATTGTATGGGTTAACAAATTCAGATGTTGTTGCGTATGGTTGATCTATATAGGTTGTTTCTGTAAATGGTAAGTGGACTAATGAACCTGTTTTCATTCCGCTATGTTGTGTAGCAGTTTTAACAAGGTTAACATTATCTTCATAGAACATAGGTCTTAATATACCATTTGATTTGTCTATTGAAACGTGATAGTCTGGATGTGTTACATTACCAACATTGTGTCCAAAGAACCCATCAACTACAATACCATTTTTTAATCTTTCGTCTGTTCCATCTGGAATCTGTATACTTTGTGCATCTTTTTCTAATAAAGATAATGATGTATAGTATTCTAAGTTCTTAATTCTTTTATCTAATCCACCAATATCTTTCATAGTATAACGTTTGTTATCTATTTTTACTGGAACTAAATCGTTCTTATCAAACACATACGGTTGATAATGTAAATTAAATATTGTCATACTATCAGGCACATCTTCTGGTACTTTTGGATTTGTATCAGCAACGCCACTTATAATTTTAAATGCGCCTTCTCTATCCATATAAAGTTTATCGATTCTTCCTAGATAGTGTGATATATCTGCTATTCCTACTGAACCTGGTTTAGGTGTATCTACCGGATTAGTAGATGCGCCAGTTCCTGTTGAAAATTCTTGACCTGCTGTAATAGAACCTGCAAAAGATTTTGTAGGTCTAAAGTCTAAACAATCTCTAAGCTCGACAGTACCGTTTGATCCATTAAATACTGGAATCTCTTCGTACTTAGCAATTTCTGTAGCATCGCCTCCAGCTGCCAATGTTTTGTTGTGATATGAATCTACTGAGAAGTAATCTCCTTCTCCATGTTCATAGTAATCAAATGAAACACTTAATGTTGCAGCTGCTTGTGATCCGATTGGGATAAGTCTAGCTTCTTCATAGTAGTTATCTCTTTGACCATTATCTAATGTAAATTTATCTTTAAAGTCTACACCACCAACTGTTAGTGTATTAATTCTTAGAACGTCTGTTTGGTTTAAAGGAACTGGGTTTGTTCCATCAAACGAGAAGTTTGTAGCTGATTGTGTTGTTTTTGTTTTACTTCTTAATCCACTAGCTGCTGATTTTTTAACAGTAGCAATTGCTTGACAACGTGGTGTGCCAGAAGCCATAGTAGAAATTAAATTAGAATTGTTTTTTATTATTAAGCTACCAGCATCCACTATAGATTCAACCGCGCCAGCTGGTACTGCGACTGCAGCATTACTTCCAACTGCTAGGAATATATCTGATACCGATGCTAATCCCCCAGGTAAATTAGAGAAAGTAACTTGAGCACTTGTTCCTGTACCAGATACTTGTCCTTCTAATTGTACCCTAACTTGATATGCTAAATCATCTACTGGAAGTGAATCTCTTAAACTTTTTACTGCATCAAATGGTAATTTAAATACTAAATTGTTTTGGCCAACATCGAATCTTGCGTTGTTGGTTGCCGATGTCATAGTTGCTGAAAAGTCTTGGTGGTTTGCATCAAGATTATTTTGGAATACTTTATTTACGTTAGACCAAGTTTGGCCAGAATCCATAACTATATCAAATAAGAATAGTTTTGCCTCAGTACCTGAGAATTCTTCAAGACCCCTTATTCTTGCTGTACCAATCTTTGTATTTGAATTGTTTCTTAATTCACATGTTTTATAATCGTTAATATCTGGCATACCTAAAACAGTGCTTAAAGTAACTTTAACATAGTTACCAATTGGTAGAGATGTGTTTACTCTATTTTCATTTACGTGCGTTCTTGGTTTATCTACTGCAACATATTTTGTAGCTAA
>Ga0115013_10000486_pt1 | contig 24081 bp, 22 predicted proteins | sample SouAtlMetagenome_2_FD_88686 | JGI IMG/M metagenome (GOLD analysis project Ga0115013, IMG submission 88686) | Marine eukaryotic phytoplankton communities from Atlantic Ocean - South Atlantic ANT15 Metagenome | ecosystem: Environmental > Aquatic > Marine > Oceanic | place: South Atlantic Ocean...
ATTTTTCATTTGTTTCTTAGCTACCTTTCTAGCAGCCCATAATTTTTTAAGCATTTTTGGAAGTAGTCCTTCTACATTTTGTGCGAACTTGTAGTCACCTGCTTCCCATTTTTTATGTAAATATTTAACACCCTTTATATTGTCATACTTTTCTTTCATTAAAAAAGTTGAAAAGCAAAGATTGTGAGCAATCATAATAGAAGGATACAGACTTGCAAAATCCAGACCTGCAACTGGTTCAAAATAAGCTCCTCTTTCAGCACTAAGGACAGTAGCTCCAACAAATTTATCTTGTTCGATATTCTTTTTCTTTTTTTCTAATGTAGGAACTAAGAAACCGTCTTTTCCTCCTTCATATACTAACTGACTGAAAACTTTAATTTGTTGACCTCTAACAATAAGCCAAAAAACAGGGACACGAGTAATCTTAGCCATTTCTAGGAGATTAGGAAGAATACTCAATCGTTTCATTAATCGTAAAGGTAGAGCAGTATCCTGAGCACAATAGTCTGCTACCACTGCTCTTTCTGATGAAGTACCTTCTGGTCCAGCCATTCTGAAAATCATTTCAGGAGTAACATCGTGTTTCTTGTCACCTAAGAAAACACTGGCTACATTGTCTAGTTTGTAACTAGTAAGTTTGTGTTCTCTTCTTACTATATGTAAGAGGTCTATTTGTCCTACACCATGCATATCAAGATAAATGAATTCGTTGTGACCGTAAGCATTACTACTCATTTGTTTTTCTGCCATCTTGGAGGGAACATGAATTAGTCTACTTAATTCTGTGAAAACATCTTCGCATCCTACTTTAACTGCTCTTTTCCAAAGATACACCCAATCAAAACCGAATATATTGTAACCTATTAGTTGATCAGGGTCAGTTGCTTTTATTAACTCACACCAAGCTTCTAAAACTTCTGCTTCTGTGTCGTAGTATTCTACTATAACTCCCTCGATAGGATCACATGGACCTAATGTTATAACATGTTTTACAATTTCAGGGTCACCTTCCTTTTGAAAGGAACTCCCAATTTGAATAACAGCATCACCTTTAATAGTAGGGTCAGGAAATTTCTTAGGGCGAGTACTCATACATTCAATATCAAAACTAAGGGTTACCATGGGGGCTATATCTTCTTTATCATAAGGAAGGACAAACTTAAAACTAGTTTCTGCATAAATCTGACAACGACTCATAGAAATTTCTGGTATTTGATATTTATTAACTTCTATCCAACCTGCTGTAAGAATATCATTACGATGTACAAAAGTAAGGATGGGGTCTAAATTAGCGTTATAAAGTTTATTAGTAAGAAGACGGTCTATAGTAAAATTTCCAAATTTGTATTTCTTTTTTCTGAAACCCCATTTGCACCCTGACATAACTTTAAGGTTACTAAAAGACAATTTCAAGAAAGCGAATTTTTTATGATTATTGAAACCATAAACATCTTTTCTGAATAGAAGTTTACACCCAGTAAGGTATTTTCCTTTTTTACCTAATCTTTTCTTTAGTAAACCTTTGAATTGTTTAACCATAAAATCATTCCATTCTTCTCCAGACTTAACTTTAAGGTAGAAGAAGGCTTTAAAATTCTTAATGTTTATACATACAGTATTGCCATCTTGTGTGACTCCAAACATGTAAATTTGAAATTTTTTATCACTATCTTCATCTTCGGAGTCAGCATCATCATCTTGTTTGATATCTCCACTGTACCATTCTCTAACTTGGAACACGATAGGTTTATCTTTATCGATATCTACTTTTTTTCTAATGAATTTATCCATATTAGTAAAGTTAAATTATCTTTATGTAATATTTTTGAAAAATACTGTGTAAGGATAATTATTTAGTAACATTAGCAGGGCAGAAATTGTATTTCGAAGGAGAATATACACCTTGATACACAAATATACCAGTAGAAAATCCAACTATTAAACATGTTAGAATCCATCCTAGTGCAGTTTTAAGAAAAACTTTACAATTTATTCCTCCGCATGTTTTTGGATTTTCAAGAGCTCCTACTCCTACTGTAGCACCTACTTGACAATGTGTGGTAGACAAAGGTATTTTTAAACGACTACCTGTTATTATGACTAAAGCTGATGATAATTCAATAGCAATACCTCGTGATGGAGTAATCTTACACAGTTTCGTACCGATAGCATGTGTTATTTTATAACCGTAAACTAATAAACCAATTGCTATACCTACTCCCCCTAATCCTAATATCCAGTATGCATCTTCATCCATGTCAGTCTTCTTACCTAATTCATCAGACGAATTATAAATAGCCCACATAGCTGCGAATGGTCCAACTGCGTTTGCTACATCATTAGCCCCATGACTGAATGAGTCACATATAGCAGTGAAAATTTGTAAATATTTAAAAGTGTATTCTACTTTGTCATCGAATTGTTCAGCATCATTGTGTAAATCTACTATTCTTTTCATTTCTTTTTTATCTTTAATGTTATACTTTAATTGATTGTCTTCCATTTCATCTTGGACATTAGTCATTTCTATTTCATTATCAAATATCCTTGATACATTCTTCTTAATCATTGGTACAAATGGAATAGTACATACAGCTGATAAAACCCCTGCTCCTAAAGAAACACTTACCGCAATATAAGCAGGTGTTTTGTGTAAACCTAAACCTTTTGCACCTTTATAAATTATGAAAAAAGTATTAATACAAATAGTGGAACCTATTAGTATTGGATAAGTCCAATTAATACGATTAGTTTCAAATGGATGTCTTAATACAAATTTTCTCATAGTAGAGAATAAACTAGATGCGATTAAAGCTGAAAATAATGGTGATAGTACCCAAGAAAGAACTATTCCACCTACTCCTCCGACAAATGGGAATGTTTCTAAAGGTTTATACCATATAACACAATCAGGTCCTCCTAAGACAATAGCCATACCAATCATACCACCAACACATGAATGGGTAGTAGAAACAGGCATTTCTAAATAACTAGCTAAGAATAACCACAATCCAACAGATAATGAAACCCACATACAACCATACATTAAAAGATCGGGTTGGTGTTCAAAGCATTTATAATCAGCTATACCTTTTCTAATAGTTTCTGTTACATGAGAACCCATAAGGATTGCACCTGTAGTTTCGAATATAGTAGCTAAAACTACTGCTTGTTTTATAGTTAATGATTTAGAACCAATTGACGTCGCATAAGCATTAGCTACGTCGTTGGCACCAATTCCCATTGCAGCGAAGAAAGAAAATAATCCACCTACTACTATTATCCAAGTATACATTTAATAATATTACGAAAATATCTTTAAATGTATTCTTAATTTTATTTAACATCACTAGGAGTCAATCGATAAGCCCAATGTTGTAAACCTTGACGTATGACTGGGCTGACTTTATAATCATTGTATTTAGTTTTCTTTTTTTTAATCATGTTGACTATCCTCCTTTTAAAACGACCTTTTGGACCAGCGAATCGTAGCCAACGTTTAATTTGTCTTTCATCATCTGGAGTACGTCTTCCTTCATAAAATCGACAGTACCATTGAACCCATCCATAAGGATCTTGTTGTCTCATCCAACCTTTTTGTTCCCAAAAGCGTAGACTAGTTCCGCTTTTAACACCGTAATTATTGATAGAAAGGTCACAATCTGGACTGGTTAACCAATCATTGGGAATTCCTTTCCACCAACTCTTTGGAAATTCTTTATGTTTATTTTTATAACTTTTCCCCGTTACTTTACTAGTGATAGGTCTCCAATAAGTTCCACCGAAACTTCCTAATAAAAACATTTGTCTAGGGGTGAGGTTGGGCTTGAACTCCGGGTAATCTTTAAAACGAATAATTTTGGTTCTAACCTTTTTGTTATTCATTTTAATAATTACTTAGAAAAAATAATAAGAAATTTACCTAACTTTACAGCTTTATTATCATAGGCACATCCCAGCGGTTACACATTTACCCTTTTTTCGACAATATGTTGTCCCTAGTCTACAATCTTCAACGCATTTTTTCTTGTTCAAATATGAAGATCCGTATTTCCTATATGTCTCACCTTCAGGACATTCACATTCACCTTTAGAATTGTTCCAAAATCGACCATTATTACATCTATCTTTACATACATTCTTATCATTATCCCAATATTTATTTAGATCTTGTTCACATGCAGCTTTTATTCTTAAAACACCACAATTATCATTCCATTCTACTGGATAATTTTCATTATCTATAGATATTGTCGTATCTATATAAGCATAACTTATGTAGACAGAAATACACAATACCACAAATAACATAAAATACCAAGCCCCTTTTTTTACCATACTGTAATCTTTTTTATATCTAACATAGACAATCCAAATTATAAGAACTAATGATACGATTATAGAACATATTGCTGCTAAAATCGAACCAGCTTTATTTTTCTTAGACCATTTTAGATATTTCTTTCTTTTACAATTTGCTGATACGCAACAACCACCGTAAAATGAGTCGTCACAATTATTATCATCACCTTCTTTATCATATTTATCATAACAACCATTATCCCATGTTTTACATATATTACTTTCACACCTGCCTTTTTTTGCATTTTCAATGAATTTATCATCTTCGTCTTTCTCTGCTTGTATATCTGCTGCTTTTGCTTTTGCTACTTCTCCATCCCACCAACTCTTAAATTCCAGTTTTTCTTCATCGGTAGCAGGAAGATATGCTTGAGTATTCTGACTTGTTAAAGAATCTTTTATTTTTCCCCAATCGTTATCAGCAATAACAACTGGATCACCCTCTAATTTGTTTCCAACTTTTGTAATAGGTAAAAAGTATATTTTTACACCATTTATTATAATTCGAAAAATTTTTCTTAAAAATCTTTCAGGTGCCTTAACTCCTATTTTTAGTTTTTTTTTAGAATCATTTGATTCAGCAAGAGTAATTATTGCATCAAAAGGAAAACCTATCCCTCTAAAAGTATTCAATTTTTCATCTTCACTTTTAAAATAATTTTCCAACTGCTCCTTGTCTTCATCTTCTTTCTTGATAAGATTTACGAATAACAAAGATGGGTCTTCTTCTGTTGCTTTAATTAACTTTGTAGTCTTTTCTTCTATTTCTTTAATAACGTCTTTATTAACTAACATAGTTTTTGAACGAAATTGATCACTCCCACCAGTAGGGTTACTTTCAATTTTAATATATAATGTTTCACTGAGAGATTCAACCTTAAAATATCTTCCTACTAAGTCTAAGGCATCATATTCGTTCTTCTTTGAATACATCCCTGTAACAGAAAATTGACTTTCTTTTGAAAGTGCATCTTCTGGTGAATTTTTATATTTTTTTTCGTCCACATTTACGTATAAAGCCCACTTAGTAACATCCTCTGGTTTTGTTACATCTCCAAAATATTCTTTAATGCATCTTCTTACTCGGTTGTCCACTGTGAGATTTACTTCTCCTAAACCTATTGGACTTCCTAATATTTCTTTCATTACTATTAACGTAGAAAATTATTCTATTAAAAATCGTCATCCTCTTCAATAGTGTACACGATTTCTTCATTGTCAAATCCAGACAATTGGTACTCCGAAACTCTTTTCTCAAAGAAATTGGTTTTACCGTCCAAACCTATTTGTTCCATAAAGTCAAAAGGACATTTACTACCATAAATTTTATCAAACCCTAGTTGTTGTACTAAACGGTCAGCAACAAATTCAATGTACTCACTCATAAGAACTTTATTCATTCCTATAAGATCACATGGAATGGAATCACAAATGAATTCTTTTTCAATAGTAACAGCTTCTTTAACGATAGTATACACAGTTTCTTGAGTAGGTTTATTCTTCAATTTTTTGTACAATAGTACAGCAAATTGAGTGTGTAATCCTTCATCCCTAGCGATGAGTTCGTTACTGTGTCCTAAGGCTTTTACCATTTTACCTTTACTCTTCAACCAAAATATACTACAAAATGCACCTGAAAAGAAAATTCCTTCCACAACAGCAAAAGCAATAAGACGGTTAACGAAAGGTTGTTCGCTACTAATCCATTTCATAGCCCAACTAGCTTTCTTTTTAATACTTTCAAAGTTTTCGATAGCATTGAAAAGTTCTTTCTTTTCTTGTTTATCCTTTATTAATGTATCGATAAGGAGAGCATAAGTCTCACTATGAATTTGTTCCATGGCTGCTTGGAAAGTGTAAAAGGCTCTAGCCTCACTAATTTTAACTTCATTACAAAAATTAGTTACGAGATTTTCTATAACTATTCCGTCACTTCCTGCAAAGAATGCAAGTATCCTTTTAATGAAGAATCTTTCATCTTCGGAAAGACTTTCCCAATCGTTTTTATCGGCTGGATAATCAATCTCCTCTGCAACCCAAAACATTTTTTGGTGGTATTTGTACATGTCCCACAGGTCCTGGTAAGCGGCGTTAACAGGTAGAACAACGAAACGGTCAATTTCTTCTTTGAGAACTGGTTCGGTCATGTATAAATACAGTAAATATTTTTTATGTCATTTTATTTCTTCTTTTTTCTCTTTTTTCTCTTTCTTTTCCTTTTCCCATAGTCTAATAAACCCTCTGAAAGGTATGCTTTACCTTTAGGATAATTATATGGTTTCAAAAGTATTTCATCTGGTTCATACTCTTCTATTACTAATTTTTTCTTATCTCTATCTGTAAAATTTAATTTACTATTGATAAATTTCCATATAATTTTAATGTCTTTTCTTATTTCATCAACTAAGTTTGATTTCTTTTTAGAATTTAGCAGTTTCTCTCCAATATGACATTCTAATATAGATGTTTTTTTACTGTTATAATTTTTAATTGTTACGAAATACTGAATTAAAAAGTATTGGAACATTATTTTTTTCCAGATATTGTTATCAACATTTTTTATGTCTCCTATTATATGTTTTTCTATACCGTCATCTTTATAAAATTTTTTATCCATATATTTAAATTTATAAACTTTTCCGTCTGATAGTTTAATACTAACGGTTGGTTCTGAAACTTGTACAATATTCCCTTTCCTTAATATAACGTTGTTGCTACTATAATCTCCTTTTTCTAATTCTTCAAAAACTAATTTACTTTCTTCGGGTGTTAGTGCACCTGGTTTTATAGAAGATCTGAATGCTACTTTGTCTTCTCTTCTTCCTTCTTTAGTATTTATTCTTATACCATAGCCTATAGCATAACAAAAAGCAGTATACCATGGATCTATATCAAGACTCATCATAATATGTGAAGCCATGACATCTTTATGGTCAAACTTATGACTTGCTAGGAAAAAATGTTGACCTCTATCTGTATTAAATTTGACGAAAGTCATGTTATTAGCATTAGAAAATTTAATTAATTTTTTAATACCGTCATTAAAGTTAGGTTCTTTATAATCATAGTCTAACATCATTATATCTTTGTATATTAAAGCTATCATTTTGTTTCTAAAGTCGAATGTAGTATAGTATTCCCAATTTCTTATAGGTCTAGTGTTATCGTTTGATAAAAATTTATCATCTTGTTCAGGATTAAAATAGAAAACTGTTTTAAGATTAGGTCCGTCTTTATAATATTCAGACATAGAAACATTTCTTATATAATGAATCCAGCAATTATTAGTATTAGACATGTTTGGTAAATATTTTTTAATTTTTTCTCTAAAAGGACTTTCTTTTGTATTCGAGTGTTTATTAATTTTAGACAATAGATTTCTATGTTTACTGTACCAAATAGGATATCTAACAAAACTTAAATGGTCTTTTCCTGTACTTCCGAATCTTCTTTTTCTGATTATTTTTTTTTTAACGACTTTTTTTTTCTTACGTTTACACTGTGCTTTAAGAACTTTAATACTTTTGTAAACCCTCTTTCCGTTACGTTTAACAGTTAAACGCACTCCGAGACGTTTGCATAACCTTTTCAATACTTTTCCAGGTTTACTCATTAATAGTATACCAAGAAAATTATTTTTTTCTTTTCTTTTTTTTCTTCTTTTTCTTCTTCTTACTAGGTTTTTTCAAGAGAAAGTATAAAGAACCCCCACCAAGTGCTAAGAGTACTAATACAATTAGTTTAATAAAAGCATCAGTATTTCCATTATTATTTGTACCATCTAGAAAGTTTCGTGAAGATATAAGAATTTTTTTTATGTCACCACGTGTCATATTACTTCTTGATTGAGCTCCATTTCCATCTAAAAAAGAAAGTTGATCATTACTATAAACTTCATCATTTTCCATCATACCAATATCCAAGAAAATTATTCTAAAAAAATTAACTTCCACACATTAAACATTCTTGCTCTTCTTCTTCTTCAGCTTTAATTTTTTGTTCCATCGAATGGTCAATAGTAAAGTTTTGAGCATTCTTAACGGATTTTGCACGAATGTAGTAACTACCTGTTTTAAGACCTTTTTTCCAACCGTAAAAATGAACTTTTGTCAATAACTGTGGAGTAGGATTTTTCAAGTGAATGTTCAGACTTTGACTTTGACAAATGAAACGACCTCTATCAGCAGCCATTTCTATAATGGTTTTCTGTTTGATGTCCCAAGAAGTTTTGAATACTTTTCTTATTTCTTCAGGTAGCGTCTTCATGTTTTGTACTGAACCTCTTTCTTTAATTAAACGATATTTAGTGACTTCTGACCACATCCCCATATTGACTAATTTTTTCAATAAACGATGATTAACAACTGTAAATTCACCAGCTAATGTTCTCCTGGTATAAGCATTACTAGTGAAGGGTTCAAAACATTCATTACATCCTAAGATTTGAGAAGTAGACGCGGTAGGCATAGGAGCTACTAGGAGACTGTTACGAATTCCGTGTTTTTTTATGGACTCTTTTAGTCCTTTCCAATCCCATCCATTCTTTCTGAATTGAGTTTCTCCTTTCCACATATCAAATTGAAGAATACCTTTACTTGCTGGACTACCTTTGAATGTTTCGTAAGGACCTTGTTCTTTAGACAATTCATTACTCATTTCTAAGGAAGAATAATAGATTGTTTCGAATATTTCTTTGTTTAGTCTTCTTGCTTTTTCTCCTTCGAAATCGTAGTGTAATTCTGCGAACAAGTCGGCTAAACCTTGTACACCAATACCAATAGGTCTATGACGCATATTACTCCTCTTAGTTTCAGGTACAGGGTAAAAGTTTATGTCAATAATCTTATTAAGGTTCTTAACTATGGTATGAACGACACTTCTTAATTTTTTGTGGTCGAATACAGGAAGGTATTGGTCTTTTAATTCACTATAACCTCCTATTCTTATATTATTAATAAAAATTTGCGGCACAGTAGTGATTTCTTTACCTTCTTTGTCTAGGATATCCTTGAAGAACAATTGACGAAGATGGTTATCATCTACTGATATTTCTTCATAATCAATATTCCTTTCTTTAAAGAAAGCTTTCGTCAGTAAACAATAATTACAATTCTTTTTAGAATAAATTTTAACACTACCTTTTAAAGAAGGATGTTTCAAATACATAGGTAAAGCTATACTTGCTAAATTACACACAGCGTACTCTTTACTGTCACTGTATTCGATTATTTCACATTGAGAAGTTATTATACCATTGAAAATACCTGCATGTCTTTTCTTTTCAGTAAAACAATAAGTTTTAGATACTTCTCCTTTATCGATTATCTTATTAATCTTAACAAATTGTGTTGCATTTCTTTGGGGTTGATGTTTTTTTATAGTTAATCTTTTAGAAGAAAATCCTAATTGAACTAATCGTTGTAAATCATTTGAGCCTACTAACAGTCTGTAGAGAGTTTTACAATTGTATAACTGTTTACTTCCTTTCCCATTAGGAAGAAGAGTCTCTCTTTCATTCATGTTTAGTGTAACTTTACTTGCTACTCCACATGTTTGTAACATTAGTTTAATCTTTAGCAGAAATTCTTTATGTATACATGAAATTTGTAAAGACTGATTATCACCATTGATTGCTATGGTTCCATCAGCGTCACAGTATCCAGAAAACCATCCTAGTTTACTCTTTAATGAATAATTCATCGGAACAAAGAACTTTTCTTTTAAATTTGGATTAAGAGTAACATTTAGTTTTCCTTTTTTTTCTTGTCCTGTTGAAACATAATCAAGGTGAGGAAGAAGTTTTATTTTTTCTTGATACAAAGAAACCATTGGTTTTGGGGTATAACAAGTACCTTGACATTTATCATTGATTTCAGAACCTTGTTGTAAAGTAATGTGTCTCTTACAATACGACTTGTTCTCTAATGCTTTATAGTCGCAATTTTTTTCAGAATCCTTTGAGAATACATTAGAATAAGTACCGTCTCCGCTAAAGAATCCATTAGTATATGAACTTTCTAATATTTTTTCATTATCGATTACTGGATAATCACATTTGATTAGTTTCATTCCTGTTTTTAAATGCTGCGCTTCAATCAGTTTAACATTTTTACTTTTGATGATATCTTGTTTCATATTGAAAGTGGGATATTTTTCTTGAATGTAAAATTTATGATATTTAGTACAATTAAGTTCTGAACCATCTGATAAATGAATGTTTAGCAGTTCAGCACTATCATTTGTTTGTTTTACAGTAACTTCACTAAATTCTTTACCGTTCCAAACATTAACGATTTTGTCCTCTAAAGTTTCAATAACTTCGTGTCCCTTATCCGTTAATAGCAATGTATCTCCTCTTACACAGCATAAATTGCTACTCTTTATAGTGCCTAAATTTTTCTGATTTGATTTTTTGTTACACGGATCTTTGTAAAGCATGTAAGGAGTACCAGTTTCAATTTGAGTTCCTAAAATATGTGACCATAATTCTTGTGCTTTAATTTGTTTCATATACATACCTTTTGACTCGTATTCAATGTATAATTTTTCAAATTCATCACCATAAACATCATTTAAATTTCTACAACGGTCAGGACACATAAGGGACCACATTCCATTAGATTCAACTCTTTTCATGAAAAGATCAGAAACCCAAAGAGCATAAAAAAGGTCTCTTGCTCTTTCTTCTTCTCCTCCATGATTCTTTTTAGCATCCAAAAATTCAAAAATATCACCGTGCCAGTCAGGTAAGTACATAGCAAAACTACCGTTTCTTTTACCAGATTGATTAATATAACGAGCAGTATGATTATAGACCTTAAGCATAGGAAGAATACCATCACTGTAACCACCTGTTTTTCTAATAAAACTGTTTCTACAACGAATGTTACCTATATGTAGACCAATCCCACCAGCCCATTTAGAAATCATAGCAGTATCACTTATAGTCTTGTAAATACCTTCAACTGAATCATCAGTCCCCATTAAAAAACAACTACTCATTTGAGGACGAGGTGTCCCTGAATGAAAAAGAGTAGGAGTAGCATGAGTAAAGTATTTTTGAGACATAAGGTTGTATGTATCTTTAGTACAATCTTTATCACAACCATGAATACCAAGGGCTACTCTCATCCACATGTATTGTGGAGTTTCTTGTATTTTTTTGTCGGTTCTTAAAAGATATGAGCGTTCTAATGTTTTAAACCCAAAGTAATCGATAAGGTAATCTCTTTTAGGCTTTAAAGTTTTTTCAATCCAATCTTTATTTTCTGGATTTTGAGAAAACTCCCAAACTTCTTTTGATACTAAAGGGGAATGATTTTTATGTACGTCAAGATGATTGTAAAGATTATTCATTGCTTCTGAAAAACTTTGACGTACATTTTTTTGATGATTATTAATGGCTATTCTAGAACCTAATGTTCCCCAATCAGGATGTTCTAATGATAAATTCATACAAATATTAGCAGTAAGTTCATCAAGTTCTATTGTGGTAATACCATCTCTAATCATACTACATACTTTTGTAGAAATTATGATAGGATCTATAACATTTGACTCTAAATTGTAACATAATTTTTTAATTCTTGAAGTTATTTTATCAAGAACAATATCTTCAGATTCTCCTTTTCTGTTAATGATCCTCATTATAATATAAAAGATATATTTATTTTTAAGTTAGTTCAAAATTAAAAATGCTGTCTTTTAAATTACTCAAACGAACACTCCAATCATGAGTCCAATCTGATATATGTAATGCATTTGACGAACGATCAACTATGTTAATAATTTGCATAGATGCTTCTTTGTCATGTTCTCCAGGAACAAGTCTTTCAAGTATATGATGTTTGATAAGACTAAAGTTTTCATTAAATACTGGTATTTCTGGTGTAATAAAAGCAAGATAGGAAAAAAGAATATACCATAAAGAACTTCTTCTTCTAATATTCGAAAAAGATTTCTTACATCTATTTTTAAAATCTGTAAAATTTGTAGACATTTTTCCACCAAGCATATCTAACATATCTTGTGTTATTTTCATTTCTGCATTAGTATGTTGTGGATCTTCACCAAGAATGTAAGAAAAATCTATGTGTATAAGTTCTCCTTCTTTATTAATAAGAATGTTTTCAAGATGTCTATCTCCTACACCTAAGACGTAACAAAGAACACAGCTAGATACACATGTAGTGATAAATCTTTCTCTAATATCTTTGATAGTTTTATGAGGATTGAAATCGAGTATATAATTCTGTAATGTGGATTCATAATTATTTTTAACCTCGTAAAGAGTGGAAGATTGTTCAACCATTTCAATCCAACCTATTTTATCATTAACCGGAAAAACATTGTACGTCACAATATCTACTAAACCATTACATATAAAATTAATGAAACAAGAGACAATCATAGTAAGTCTATCTTTTCTTACATCTTCATTTTTAATAAGAATATTAACTACTCTTTCTAAATCATGAACAGAACCTTCTTCTTCTACAATCATGGGTATTTTCCAAGGCTTTGTGTAAGAATTAAAACGAATTATACAATCATATACTATTCCTGTACAGATATATTTATAATTCCATGGTAATCTAACCCATTCATTTATTTTAAAGAAATTATTAAAACAATTTTCCCATTCTTTCATAGTGTAACTTTCGTTAGTAGCTATATGTACTAATTGTATAAAATTATCAGTTTTAGCTATTTCTTTTTTAATGATTGGGTCTAATATTTTAATATAATTAGTAAAAATTTTATAAAGATCTATTTCTGTTTGTTTATTATTCATTTGACATTTTATTTCAAAATAGTATGCAAAAGAAAATGTAAAATCTTCCTTAGCAAAAGGAAAAAGTAGATTATAAGCTATTTCGTTATACCTCTTAGAAAGTTCAACAAACCATGGAATAAGAAGTATAATAACATTTCTATTGACTAATTGTAATTGTTTTATAATCCAATTTCTACAAAAAGGGTCATCTTTAGTAGGACTTCTATAAAGCATTTCTAGCAATTCTTCTATTTTAGGCACAGATTCGCATTGTCTTTTACATAGCAAATTATTACATGAGAAATTTTTGTTATAATTATATTTTTCTATTAGATTTCTGATATCTTTTTTTTCGCTACACATTAATAATTTTTGAAAAAGGTGAAAATGACCTGAAAATTCATATTCATGATTAATTATGAATTTTTTTTCTAAAGTTTGAATTTTTTGACAAGGTAACTTATATTGAATATTTTTATAACTAGACATAACGGTATTAATAGATTTACACCATTCTTTACAAACAAGACGAAAATTATATATTTCTATAATTGACAAAGGTATATTAGAAAATATATGTATGTATAACTTTGAATTTTTAATGAAATTTACTATTTTAAAACATTCTGTACATAATCTTTTTTCTTCAGTTTCCCAATGAAAATAAGATTTATTTTGAGGAGATAGACTATTATTTAATATAGAAGGTATAGTACTCCTACCTGATGAACAATTATTACAAAAAACTCTTCCACACATTCTACAATGGTGTTTACGATTTAATATAGAAAAATTAATAGCACAATTATAACATTTAGTAACGTTTTCACTAGGTATCCATATAACAGGTGTAGTTTTAGGAATAGCAATGTCAGAAATATTTTTTTTGTCATTGAAATACATTGACATACTCATATCCCTTTTCATTACTAATAAACAACATAAAATTATTTAAAAAAAGATTAACATGATTTATACAATGGGTATAAAAGGACTCACGCAACTTTTAAAAAAAAAGAATGCTTATAATGTAGTTGAAAAGCATCTTTCAAAATACAAGGGGAAGACTATTGCTATAGATACAAGTATACTTCTTTATAAATACCGGTATGGTTCGGGTAATGATCAGTTGTCTCATATTTATGGTATTTTAGGGAGATGTATGTCTTTTTTAAGCAATGGAGTTATTCCTATTTTTGTTCATGATGGAGAACCTCCAGAAGAAAAAAGTGAAGTTCTTTCAAAAAGGACTGATCAAAGAACGAAATTAAAGAATAAAATTGAAAATTTAAAAATGCAAATAAGGGACTATACAACTGATAGTGATAGTGAAGATGATGGTCTTGGAAAACTTAAGGTTAATCTTTCAAAATTAGAAAAACAAGTAGTTAATGTATCACAAACACATAGAAAAGAAATTTTTTATTTGTTAAAATTATTGGGTCTACCTAACTTCGTAGCATCCGGGGAAGGAGAATCGAGTTGCGTAGAATTACAAAAAAGAGGAATAGCTGATTATGTATATTCTGAAGATATGGATGTACTTACTTTTGGATGTACAAAGTTTTTAAGATGTTCAAACAAAAAAGATTATTATGTAGAAATATCATTGAATGATATCTTAGATAATTTAAAAATGAATAAAGATGAATTCATAGACCTTTGTATTCTTTGTGGATGCGATTATACTTGTACTATACCTAGGGTTGGTATGATGACATCTTTTAATCTTATTAGTAAATATCGTACTATTGATGGTATAATACAAAATGTTGATAAATACACTATACCTGAAGATTTTAAATATGAAAAAGCTAGAGAACTTTTTAATCAAGAAGTAATAATACCAGATATTTCTTTCGGAGTAGAAAAAATGGAAGAAGAAAATCTGAAAAAATTTTTATTGGAAGAAAAGAATATGTCTGAAAAATTTGTAAACAGATATATTCAAAATTTTAATAAAGTTACACGAAAATTTAGAGTAAATACGGTTAAAAATTATTTTAAATAAGTATTATTTAGTTTTTTAATATATTAAGATTAATTAAATGAATCAAGTACAAAACTTGTTAATTAATCTTAAAGTATTATCACAAATAGGACCTGGTGATAAAATAAACACCAAAGAAAAAAATATAGAAATAGACAATAATAACTGGGGACAATCACTAAGGAGAACTTATAGAGGGGACGATAGAAAATTAACGTTTGACATGATCAATAATTTAATTACTACTTTAACTTTGATTATACAAAAATCTTTAGAAGGAGATGCTAATGAATATATTGAAGAAAAATCTGTACATATGACTAATCAAGAATTACTAAAAGAAGTTCATAAAGAATTAGAAGGAGTTAGAAAGGGATTAGAAAATTTAAGGGAAACTTATTTTCAAGATGCTACTCTTGCGTCTAAAATGGAATTATGTATAGGAACAGTTCAACGTCAAATAACTTCAATTGAAAATTATTTTAAAAAAAAAAATAATAATTATTGAAAAATTATTTTGTTGAGTATAGTTATAATGAGTGACGTTGATAGTGTTTTAAGTTTATTGTTCGGTAAAAGAAGAAGAGCAAAAAAGAGATCTGCTAAAAAGAGCAGTTTCGGTAAGAAAAGAAAATTTGGTAGAAAATCCACCAAAAAACCTGCTAAAAAAGCAAAGAAAGTTCCACTTGCTTTAAGAAGAAAATGCAAAAAATGTGGTGTTAAATTAACTGTTAAAAGAGGAAGTAAAAGAGTAGCAAAAAGTGAAAAACTTTTGAAAAAACAACTTGCTAAAAAAATGAAAATGATGAAGAAAAAGAAAGCAGCTGCAAAGAAGAAAGCTACAAGAAAAAGCAAATTAGGTAAAAAAAGAAGAAAAAGAAGAAAAACAAAAAGAAAGAGAAAGAAAACTAAAAGAAAGAGAAAGAGAAAGAGAACTGTAAAAAGAAGAAGAAGAAGAAGTGGTTACGGTGCAAGTAAAGGAAGAAGTTCTTTAGGTATGGGTCCTTATCCAGGTTCTTTGATGATGAAGACTCCATATTTCGAATTAATGAAAAAAGTATAAATATTTTGTAAATAAATTTATATAAGACTGATTACGAGTAATCAATTATATTTAAATTTTAATAAATTCTTCGCGTTTAATATTTTCACGAATATTAAGGATTGTCTTTTCTACTGTTAGTAGACTATTTCCATGAGGTTTATCAGTTCTTAATCTAACGGGGATAAAGTTATATCCTTCTTTCTTAATTTCACAATTATATTCTACAACAGTTCCGTTAGGAATGATTTCATTATTTAGTGATATATTTTTAGTAGAACCGAACTTTTTATTCTTCCCGCGATTCCAACAATAAAGGATGTGTTCTTTTTTATTTTTACCAACTTTTATTAAGAAATCTATAGTATGATGTCCTTCTGGTTTCCATTTAAACATAGAATATTGTGTACCTGAACCTATAGGGGTTTTTACTGGATAAAAAACCAATCCATCGTTCGGGATTTTACATTTTTCAATATAGTTGTAAAGACCTTTTATATTATCAAGATTATAAAAAGTTTTAAGGTATGTGTCAAATTGTTTATTATCGGGTTTATAACAATATGTCAAAAGGTTATTTGCTTCTGACCATCTTTCATTAAAAGGTTTATTCATCATATTAAACCCTCCAATTGCTATAGTGTCATGTATAACAAATTTTTTAGGACATAATTCTCCATCGAAAAGTGTACCATGTTCATATATCCAGTCATTACAAAAGTTTTGTTCTACTAGAAACACATCAAAATTTCTATCTATTAAACAACACACGTTATAAATACTTTCTGAAAAATTAATTGTTGTACATGCAAGTAGAAAACGATGACCATCTAATTTAGCACAAACTACATAATTTTCATCTTTGAGAGTTTTGAAGTCTTTTCTTTCTATAGAAACAGGTTGAGGAGCTGGGAATCTTTTTTTTTCTGTCCAAAATGATAAAACAAAATTTTTAATTTGTTTTGTTATATCCTTTTCAAGAATTTTTTTGAGGGTGTAATTTGTCCCAGGATAATCATAATCTTTATAGTCCATTCTATATATTGTAGTATTTGTTCTTTATACCATTTAAAAATATTGTGTTACTATAAGTATGAAACATGAATATATATTAATCATAATTTCACTTTTATTACTTCCTATAGGGATTAAATTAAATAAATCAGGTAACATTATAGGAAAAAAATGTAAAAGATGGGGAAAAATGTTTAAGGATAGAAAAGTCCTTAAAAATATGTGTTCATTAGGTCATCTTATACAAGGGATAATAGCTGGGTATTTGTTGTTAGGAAACAAATATCTTTACGAACTTTTAGGAAGTGTTTGGTATAATAGAATACTCATAACAAGTTCTTTACTTTATCCTTCTTATAATCTAATTAAAAGATACGTCTTTTGTAAAAAATATTTTTGGGATTCAAGTTATTTTATTAATCTATTTGAGTTCGTTTCTGGAATTGTACTAGGTACTGTACTCAGTACAACACAAGAAAGTATTGTTATTAAACCTTTGGTTTATCAAATAATTATAGGAATATTGTTATGTATAAACATAACTAGCTATTTAATATCTATTTCCACTGTTGACGTCCTTACAAACGATAGTAAAGATAAGTAATATTTCTCTTCCATGAAAATTGTAGAAGTCTCCATTCATTTTCCTGAATGATACTTCTAGGCTTTCCATAGAAGCATCAGGTGGGTCAAAAGTATAAATCTTTTTATCAAGATCTCCACCTCTAATAGCTTTTAAGTAAGCTCCACCTTTTTTCAAATTTTTAATACTCCCAGTAGTACTGTTAGCATTAGCATGATTCCTTCCTGTAAGCCACCAATCTGGACTGTTAGCATCAAATATAATCGTACCAAATGCTTTATCCAATTGAGCAGTATTAGATTCAATTCTATCTACAATAGGATTAAAATGCAATGCTATGAAACTACAACTGTCTGTAATATTAGGAGTATTCCTTGCAAGAATACCTCCGTAAAGAGTTCCTGCTGCTGCTTGCTGTGCATTTCCAAAACTCACCTGGTCCATAGAAGGAGGAGATACAACGTCACCTTTGTAATTCTCAGTATGACTACCGAAACCTAATAGTTTAATTGCATTATTATCATTATTAGTACCAGAACCCCATAAAAGTTCTAAGAAATTGTCACCTGCATTATTTCTTCTTATAGCAATTTGATTACATTCGCCACTATTCTTGTTAGTAGTAGCGTAATCACTTCCTGTAATAGCATTTAAATCTGCATTAGAAGTCATCCAACAAAAATAATCACTACCGGCATCAGCTGCTTTTAAAGCTCTTGCTACTTCAGCACATAAACCTTCTCCACTTGTAGCATTATCCCCTGTCTTGTTGAAATCGTATAACCCAGGTCTAAGGACCGCGGTTTTTTCAGCTCCTACTGTTAGTGTTATAGTAGCTCTCTTAGTTGGGCTCCCAGCAGCTGCTTCAAGATTAGCGTGAACAAATGTAGCTCCACTAGTTTCCCAATAACCTCCATCTAAACCACCACCAGCATTATCATCTTTTTTAGTACCGGTATTATAACTACCCCTGGTATATCCAGAACCTGCGTTATTAACAGCAACACCAGTAACGATACCACCTGCTACTGTTACGTCAACTGTCGCTTGTGTCCCAGCTTTGGTAGGTGCACTAATGTTAACTGTATGAGTCCCATCATTTGCATAACCAGAGCCTCCGCTGACTAGTGTTGCTCCAGTAATAGTGCTTCCAATATTGAAGTCAATTTTATTATTACCTGAATGAACATTCCATTCAGTTTTAGGTAGAACCATACCTGTTAATTCTATACTCATCAAATTTTTGAATTTTTGATTAAATTGTACTTTAAAATTACTTGCAGTAGGGTAAATACTTTTGTTCCTTTCACGACTATCTATTTGAAGATGATATTTTGTTGTTTTTAACAAATCTTTTTTATCAGGAGAATAGCCTTCGTTGAAATTTGGTGGAAGATAACTGTGGTAGTTTCCGTTACTCATTATTAATGACAAATATTATTTTTTTAGTATTTAAACTGTTTTAAATCTTTTAAAAAAGCTTCTATATTTTTAGTATAAGCTCTTTTATTTGTTTTACACATACTCATAGGATGTAATGTATAGTTTTTATTACTACATTTTTTTGCTTTTCCTAATTTAATAGATTCATTTGGAAATAATTTTTTCCTCAATAACGCAGAAGTTGGTACTACTTTTGCTTCATAATCACACTCTTTACAATGTTGTTTCATTCCTTTAGAAGATATTTTAAAGGAAACACACTCTTCTTCGTGTACGTCTTGACAATATGTACAAAAATGTTTTTCTGGTATTGCTAAATAGTATCTTTTATACTTAACGATTTTTGTTATAGGGTTATTCCATTCTCTTTCGCAAGCTGTTCTTATAAATCCTTCTATTTGTCTGTAAATAGGATTTTCAGGTTCAATATCCATTTTTTAAAAGGGATTCTTTTTCTTATATCTTAAATTTTCTTTTTAATAGTTTATCTGTTTTTTTAATTTGAGCTGATTGTAACAAATTTATTTTGATACTTTGTCTTCTAATAATACTCTTGAGTTTGAGTCTTTCTTTGTCCCATTCTTTTTTTTCTTCGATTAGTTGATAGTGTTCATTGACGTTACCTCCTACCATTAGGAGTAAATGGGCTTTTTCTTTTTCCCATTTAGCTTTCATTTCTCTATATTGATCTCTGAGATCATTAACAGCTTCTAAATAATCATTTTCATTATTCATTATTACTTTATATGTTAAACATTTTTTTAAGCCTATCATCAACATTCCTAACCATTTTTTGTTTACTTCCTAATTTTTGTATTGGATTTTCTTTCTTTTTTTCGGGGAATAGATGATTTTTTATAACTAAAGGAAGTTTCCACAATCCGTAACCATTAGGTAACACATGACTTTTAAAACTATGGCAAAATCCATGTTTTCTTCCTACCATTGTATCTTTAATACAATGACATTTTTGATACAATCCGTTAGGAGTTATCACAAAATAAATACCACTAGAACTATGACATCTACCTATATTCATACATTTAGCTGGTTGATAATTATTTCTCAATTTAATCCAATAACAATTGTCATTAAGTTTACAAATTTTTTCAAATTGTATTTTCCAAGGGAATTCACTGCTATTAAAAAGCCATGATTCTATTTTATCTAATATTTTAGAACCTGTAGAAGCATAAACATTATTCCAAATTTCATCATCTCCATCATCTTCATATTCTTCAAAAGTGTTGTCTACTTTCTTATCTTCTTTAATTTCAACAGGAGTAATCATCGTACCTCTAGGTGTTCTAACAATAGTTTTTTTGAAAATATCAAGTTTATCTGAATTTTCTTCTACTAAGTTTTTATCAGGATGTGAAAATAAAGGTATGTAAGCTCTTCCTTCATCTTGATACATTGTTTGACCTTTTTTATTTTTTTTTCTTGCCATTTTTCTACTGTATAAAATTCTAATAGTATTATTGCGATAAACACAACTATCATAAACATCATCCCAAGGATTGATACTATCCCTTTCTCCAAAATCTTTCACTAGTCTTTCAACGATTTTATTTCTAAGTTTATTTGCCATCTGGCGCGTAACATAAATATCAGGCCAATAGAGATGAAAACCTGTTTTATAAAGTTTATTACCTCTTTCTATAATAATTTTTGAAGCAGTTCCACAAACTATTACATTATGGGGATGATTGTAAAGTTCATGAATAACTTTTTGAATAGAATAAAGAGCAATTTTAAATTTTTCTTCAGACCAAGCATAGTCTTCTTTTATATCTATGTCCGCAAAAAATCTAAATATATCAGTAGGATATTCCGTTATGTAATATTTATCTCCTGCATTTATACCTTCAATGTATACCTCGTAAAATCTTTCCGTAAGATCTTCGGAAATACTGAGAACTCCTCCATCTAGACACAAGTGTGTGTGCCTAGTTACGCCTTTTTTATGAAAACAATTGTTTGTTGTTAACCATCTTTTAAGAATAGAATCTCTCATCTGGTAATGATGGTGTGTATTTTTTAAGTTATTTAATCAAGAATAAAAATATTTAGTATAAACATAATGTTGAGTGAGAAAAACAAAAGAATGGCTATGATTATAGCTGGTATTATTGTTGCTTATTACGGATTTGGTTTGGCTAAAAAAATAGTATTCTACCTTATAATAGGAGCTCTACTGTTTTATTTTTTAGACCGAGAAAAACCCGAATTAACAGCAGGAATAAAGGAAAAAGGAAAAAAAAAGTTGGACGAGAAAATTTCAGAGGGCATAAGAAAAGCTATAAACGACCAGATGGCGTAATTTACATTAATCTCGACCACAGAAAAGATAGAAAAAAAGACGTACATAGATTTTTAAAAAAAATAGGTTATAAGGATGTTCCTGTTTATAGACTTTCTGCTACTTTAAACAAAAAAAATGGACATATAGGTTGCGCTGACAGTCACATTAGAGCTTTAGAGTATGCTAAAAAGAAAGGTTTAAGGAATGTTCTTATAATGGAAGATGATGTATCTCTTGATTGTTCTCCTGTAAAATTTAATAAAAAAGTGTCTGGTTTTTTAGAAAAATATGGTAATGATTATGACGCTATTACTTTTTTCGGATATTGGAAAAAAGGAATAGTTCCAGTAGATGATAATGTAGGTAGATTTCAAGAAGATGGATATTCAACTACAGCATTAGCTTACATGGTAAATCATAAGGCATACAATGACTTTCTAAGGGTTTTTACAGATGCAAAAATAAAAATGACACAAGAACTTAAAAGTTTTAAAGGTGAAAAGAAGTTTGAAACTCCATATGCTATTGACGTACATTGGAAAACTTTACAACGTGGAAAGAAATTTTATATTTTCAATCCGCACATTGTAAAACCTTCGGGTAGTTACAGTGAAATTATGCTTAAATAAATGGATTATTACTTGGAGGTTCTCTATAATCAGCTAAAGAATCTAGTGCTGCTTGCACTAACCTAGAATTTTTTTTAGTTCTATTCATTCTAACTAAATGTCTAGCTACGTCTTGTCTAGAACCTCCTCTAGATAGAATACCTAGAGCACCTCCACTACTTCTTACTAAGTTATTTAATTCTCTTCTACCTTGTATCCTAGCGTTTCTCTTTAATTCATCATAAAGAAAATTTTTACCAATTCTTCCTCCTTCTTTAGTTAAACCTGATATATTTCCACTTTTAACCATTTGTGTAAATCTACTAGGTTTAGATGCTAAGTATTCTCTATACATAGCAGCTACTTCAACTTGACTGTAACCTTTCCCTGACATTTCTTTTTGAAATTCTTGCCATTCTCCTGCATTTCTTAATCCTTTTGGAACAAATTTCTTTTTTCTATATTTATACATCCTTTTCTTTCTTTTAACAACCTTTTTACGTTTTCTTTTTACAACTTTTTTACGTTTTCTTTTTACAACTTTTTTACGTTTTCTTTTAGCTGGTTTTCTTTTAACTTTTCCAAATGACGTAAGTCTAAATCCCATTTACTTTAAACGTACATATTTTTTTTAAAGAATTCATAAAGAAAAAAGTTAAGACAAGTAAAAGGAATTGTCCTAATAGTATTAAAATAAAATCCTCTGTAAAAACCTTTTATGCCATTTTCTCTAATGACGTAACGACAAATTTCTTGTAAACTTCTATTAGTATTGTCTATTCTTGTAATAGTTCTTATAACTTCATGAGGATAAAAAATAGTATTAGCTATACTTTTACCTATTACACTTGAAAAAAGTATTTGACAGTTAGGATATCCATAGTCTGGATATGATCTAAGATGCTCATAGATAGGCATTTTTATAATAAATTGTAAATTACCAAAAAGAGTAACAGGTAATCCTAAACGAAAAGTTTTAAAAGAAAGTGTTTTCATATCTTTTATGACATTTTTAATATTACCACCTTGTACATGGATGACTTGTAAACGATTTTTAAAAACAAAAAGAGGATTACATAACATACTACCTGTATAACTTGCTATAATACTTCTTTGTACTATCCCCCATTCTTTTTGTTTAAGATGATCATAAAGAGGTAAGTAAATTGACCAAAAAAAAGGAGCACTTAAAAGAGTCCCTGGTAATCCTCTATACCAACCTTTTATTCCTTCTTTTTTGAGTACGTCACGAATAGTAAAAAAAACTCCTTTCTTGTACATATTAAAAGCTTGATTACGAGTTCTTAATACGTCTAAAGGAGAAACTACAATACTACTTAGTACTGTAGAAAAAACACTACATACAGCATATTTCATGCTACTAATTAATAATATATTTATTTAAATAAATTTCTTGGCAATTATTAATGGATAGTTCAATGATTATAATAGTAATAGCTTTGTTTATTATCTTTAAAAAAAAAATAAAAATTAACAAGAAAACAAGAGAAAGATTAGTAATTCTTTTTTATACTAATCTTGTCCTTATTTGCGCTTTTAGTTTTTACATAGATGAAAAATATGATGCTAAAAATCCTCAGTAATATTTAATTTTTTAATAACTTGTTGGGCAGCTATTTGTTCAGCTGCTTTTTTACTGTTTGCAGTTCCTTGACCCATGGGTTTGTTGTATACTACAACCTCTATTGTGAAAATTCTTTGATGTGGTGGACCTTCTGTTTTAATTGTGTTATATACAGGCAACTCTTCTCCTTTTGCTTGCATATATCTCAATAAAAGGTCTTTATAATTATCATCTGAAAATAATTGTTCATTTGTTATATTTTCTTTAACAACTCTTAATACAAATGAACGAGCATTTTCTAGTCCAAGGTCCATATATATGGCTCCTACTATAGATTCAAAAGCATCTTCTAGAATCCTAAGATTATTTC